>Ga0075163_10003265_pt1 | contig 21797 bp, 14 predicted proteins | sample JI1023141ADNA_FD_71478 | JGI IMG/M metagenome (GOLD analysis project Ga0075163, IMG submission 71478) | Wastewater effluent complex algal communities from Wisconsin, to seasonally profile nutrient transformation and Carbon sequestration -... | ecosystem: Engineered > WWTP > Effluent > Algae... | reverse complement strand
TCGGCACCCTCTTCATCACCGCCTACGTGCTCGCCCTGCACCGCGCCGATCGGACCCGCCCGCCCGCCGCCCCGCCGATGTAGACCAGCCTCACAGCCCCGCGCCGCCAAAAAAAATCTCGACGCCCCGCAATTCCTCCGGTCGCCACGGCAACTCCATCCGCGACCACGAGGACATCATGCTCTCCACTACGCTTACTCGCTGCATCCTGGGCGCCACCCTCACCACCACCGTCATCACCACCCCCACCACCGCCAGCGCCCGCACCCCCGCCCTGATCGCCGCCCAGACCACCCCCATGGGCCCCGAATCCGCGGCCCTCCAGCTCACCCCGCCCGGCGATACCTACCGCAAGTGGAGCGACGAGCGACGCAAGCTCCGCATCCAGCTCGGCGTCTCGGCCGGCCTCGCCGCCGCGTTCTTCCTCGGTGCCGTGCTCGCCGTGACGGTCAACACCTGCAACCCCCCGCCCGACGTCCCGGACTACTCGTGTGGCATGCCGCTCGGCCCGATCATGGCCGGCGGCACCCTGCTGACCGCCTCCGCCGTCAGCCTCATCCCCACCATCGTGTTCGGCGTCCGCCTCGGCCGCCACAACCGCCTGCGCCCGCAAGCCCAGCTCCAGCTCGCCCCCGGCGGCCTGTCCCTGCGCTTCTGAAGCCGGCCCGCCCGGGCCGATCGGGCCGCCCCTCGGGCGCATGCCCGCCGCTGCGCCGCGCCGCCGTCCCGCTGCCGCGCCGCGCATCTGCGCCGCGCTGCTGTCCGCCGCGCCGCGCTCACGCACCTCGCCAACCTCGACCTCCAGACGACGCAGGGCTGCCTGCACACCCAGCAGAGCGGTCGTTGGCTATCATCGCCACCGCTCGGCCGCACAGGTAGCATCACGTTCGCAGGCTGCCGGATATCCTGTATGTGCCGGACCTCGCCGGATTGCTTCGCATCTCCGCGAAAGCCGTGCGCCGCCGCGCCCGTCGATGCGCGGGCCGCCTTGCACCCGGCAGCCCGCGCATGGTTCACCGCCTGCTTCGCGGCCCCCACCGTCGCCCGGGCGCTCGCGCTCGCTCGCGGAGAACAAGCGAGCCTCCCGCGTCGGGTCCCGAATTCACAATCGCGCCAAACGGCCCAAATGAACGCCGTTTTTTGCTGGTTCCACACGCGCCGGGGCCTAAATGACGACAGCCTCGCTCGCCGATACTGGTCTGCATGCGCATGGATGGATGGAACCTCGTCACTGGTCTCACTTTTTCGCTGGGTCTCGCCCTCCTCGAAGGATGCGGCGACTCCGGCACCACCACGGAGCCGCTCGCAACCACTGGCACAAGCGGCGACGCTACCAGCGAGCAGACCACCACCGCGAGCCCGACCACCGTCGTGCCCACCACCTCGTCCGAGCCGGTGACAACCACCGGCGACTCGACCACCGGTGAGCCCGAGACCTCCGCCGCGCCGCTCACCACCACGACCGACACCACCGGCACCACCGACCCGCCGATCGAGTGCGGCAACGCGGTCCTCGAGGGCGACGAGGTCTGCGACGACGGCAACGACATCGAGACCGACGATTGCCTCGCCACCTGCGTGCCCGCCAAGTGCGGCGACGGCGTCGTCCAGGGCGGCGTCGAGACCTGCGACGACGGCAACGCCGACAACGACGACGAGTGCACCGACACCTGCGTCGCCGCCAGCTGCGGCGACGGCTTCCCCCAGCCCGGCGAGGCCTGCGACGACGGCAACGACATCGACACCGATGAGTGCGTCGCCGGCTGCATCGTCGCCGACTGCGGCGACGGCTTCCTCCACGACGGCGTCGAGACCTGCGACGACGGCAACGAGAACGACCTCGACGAGTGCTCGAACGCCTGCTCCCCCGCCAGCTGCGGCGACAAGCTGGTCCAGATGGGCGAGGGCGAGACCTGCGACGACGGCAACGCCGACAACAACGATAACTGCACCGACGCCTGCCAGACCGCCACCTGCGGCGACGGCTTCATCCACGAGAACGTCGAGGTCTGCGACGACTCCGGCGAGTCCGCCACCTGCAACACCGACTGCAGCCCCGCCAAGTGCGGCGACCAGAAGATCAACATGACCGCCGGCGAGACCTGCGACGACGGCAACATGAACAACACCGACGCCTGCACCACCCTGTGCAAGGCCCCCTTCTGCGGCGACAAATTCGTCCAAGCCGGCGAGCAGTGCGACGACGGAAACGACGTCGACGGGGACGGCTGCGCAGATTGCCAGCAGGTGCTCTCGATCGTCGTCGAGGGCCACGCCGACGTGCTCGTCGCCTGCACCCTCGGCGACTTCAACTGCCAGGCCCACCAGGTGTGCAACAAGGTCACCAACTCCGAGTGCGTCCATCAGGACTACGAGTGCGCCACCGGCGCCCTCGGCTCCTGGTACCCGCCCGACGGCCAGAGCGGCGGCTCCAGCTTCAACTTCGCCTACGCCTACGACTTCATGTTCGGCAATTACGGCAACATCTGCGCCTGCACCCTGAGCCAGATGGACGTCTACGGCCTCGCCGACGACCACCAGTATTGCGGCGTCGGCCACTGGTTCCGCCAGTAGCGCCCCTCGCATGTCTCGAGGCCGGCACGAGCGCCACGATGGCGTCGGCCTCCACATGTGCACCGATACGCCTCACCGCAGCGCCGTGCGAATGCGCAATGCATCCGCCGCGGTCTTCTCGTCAAAGAACTCCTCCGACCCCGCCAGCAGCGCCAGGATCCTCGTCCGCTCCGCCGCCCCGTGCACCGCGAACAGTGTCTGCGCGCAGCCGTCGCTCGATCGCACGCTCCTCGAAGCGCCTCACCCTCACGGTCGGATTGCGCTTCCTGAGCCCCGACGAGCAGGCCGCTCATCCGCGCTTCCCCTCGCGTCCAGGATTGTGCAAAAGTCTCCCGACCGCGGGCTCGCCCACCCCACGGGCCACTTCGTACCCACCCGCGCGCTCAAACCCCCACACAAAACCGCCTAAACCATGAGCGATCGCACGCAACTGATGGATTCCACAATCCGAGCCTTGTACGAGGTAATCTCGTTTCCCGAAGGCGGAGACCCTGATTTCCAGCGTATGAATCAGGTGTTCGCCCCGAGCGCACGCATTACGCGGGTCACCCCGGAGGGCGTGGACAGCTTCGACCTGCCCACCTTCCAGGAGATGGTGATGGAATCGCTGGACCTGGGGGTTTACACTGGGTTTCATGAGCAGGAGATTGCCCGGCGGGCGGAGGTGTTCGGGGCGCTGGCGCATGTGTTGAGTGCCTATGAAACCCGGCGTAGCCCCAACGCAGTGGGCTATCTGGCGCGCGGGGTGAACTCCATCCAGCTGCTCTGGGACGGCACCTCTTGGCGGGTTCTGAGCCTGTTATGGGACGAAGAAACTGAGCGGACCCCACTTGACCTCCAGCAGATTTTCGCGAGCGAGGTGAAACGTGGCTAAGCAGCACAAATATCGGTTCTCACTGGCCCGGGGGGTCGAGATCACCAATCGTACGGTGGCCGAGCTGCAGGCGTCGGGTACCATCATGCGCACGGCTGGCGCCTACAGCGGGCGAAAAGTGGAGGTGGACGGGCGGCACCTCTACAACTTCGGCTCCTGCAGCTACATGGGATTGGAGCGTCGGAAGGAACTCAGCGAAGGGGCGGCCCATGCCGCATTTGAGTACGGCACCCAATTCCCGTTCTCCCGGGCGTATCTCGAGTGTCCGCTTTACCAGACCCTGGAGGCCACCCTCACAAGAATGACCGATCGTCCGGTCCTGGTCGCTGCATCCACAACCCTCGCCCACCTCGCAGCCTTGCCGGTGCTGATCGGAGACAATGACGCGATCGTGATTGATCAGTTTGCCCATGCCAGCCTGCATATGGCCACGGAATTGCTGCGTGATGTGCCGGTGCATGTGGTCCGTCACGGGCGGTCGGAAGAGTTCGAGAAGCGGGTGGCGAAGCTTTCGGAGGTGCACGAACACGTCTGGTTGATCCTGGACGGGGTCTATTCGATGCTGGGAGATATCGCTCCATACGATACCCTTCTCGACCTGCTCAACGCATTTCCCAGGCTTCATCTCTACATTGACGATGCCCACGCCACAAGTTGGTTCGGCCAGCACGGCCGGGGAGGCGCGCTGACGCGCCTGGGGCAGCACGACCGTGTCATTGTCGTACTTTCCTTGAACAAGGCTTTCTCGGCTGCCGGCGGCGCCATCGCGCTCCCGAATGACGGATTGAAGATGCGCATCCGGCGGTGTGGGGGGCCGATGCTGTTTTCGGGCCCGATCCAGCCCCCGATGCTGGGCGCCGCGGTCGCCTCTGCCCGCTTTCATCTGACCTCCGAACATGCCAGTCTCCAGCAGGAGCTGATGCGCCGAATTGATTTTGCACGTTCATGTGCCGACGAAGCCGGGCTGCACCTTGCTTCCGGCCAGCGGACCCCCGTGTTTTTTCTGCGGTGCGACGCGGTGCGGGAGGTGAACGAAACGGTACTGCGCCTCTGGGATGAGGGATTTTACGTGTGCCCGAGCACCTTCCCCGCGGTTCCAATGAACTGGCCTGGGATTCGCTTCACCGTCACCCTTCACAACGAACGGGAGGACATCGAGTCGTTCATCGCGGCGGTAAGGCGGGTACAGCCGGCAACGGCGCGGGTGACCGAGCCAGCCGCGTCGCCATGGGGAGGGCACCTTCCTCCCGAGGCACAATCTTAAGGGATTTGGGCCTGACCGCGAGGTCGTCGTCCCCGGTGACCGCGGCGACGGCCTTGTGGACCTGCGCGAGCACGGCCGTGAGCCGCGTCGGCGTCGGCGTCGACGCGGGCATGAAGTGCACCTCGCCGCCGCGCTCCTCGAAGGCCGTCGGTGACGAGGGCGTGCAGGTGCACGAACAGCCCGAGGTCGCTGCGGAATCGCTGGACCACCATCAACACGCCGGCGTACAGCGACTCCACCGTGGCCAGTTGGTGGCCCCGGTCTCCGGCACGCCGGGCGGCGTCCCACTCGACGAGGCGATGGAGACCTTCGAACTCGACCCGGCGCTGGACACCGGGGTCCACATCGGCTGCACGCGCCGCGCCCTTGTCCATGAGGAAGCGCCGTGAGACCATGACCGGATGGGCGGCACGGTTTGTTAGTCCTCACGCGTCGGCCGGTGTACCGGCGAGCCGCCGCCGTCTTGCGTCTCGCTGGCGTGGCGACCGCGATCGCTGCCGCGCCGTGCCCGGTGCACGCGCGCCCTGCAAACGTGGTGACGGGGGCGACGAACACGTCGTTCTTGTCAGGACCCCAGGATCAGCCGGCAGCTCCGCACGTGGGTACGATCGATCCCGCGATGCCGACACCTGTACCGTCCGCCTCGCCAGCCACGTCGCCTGACCCTGAAGCCGCATCGGTGGCCGACCCTGGCCGCGGAGGACGAAGTGTCCCGGTCGACATGGGCGGCGATCCGCTGGAGGACCCCAGGTGGCAAGAGCACAGGCGCACATACCGAACGACCACGGTCGTGTTCGCGGGCCTGAGCGCGGGGCTCCTGCTGTCGTCGGGCATTCTTGTGCTCGCCCGTCCTTACGACGGGTGTTCCGATTGCTCGTCGTATGGAGACATTCCGCCCTCTCCGCGGGATCATCGGTATGATCGGGCGCAGATCGGGCTGGGTGTGGTGACTGCGTTTTCGGTGCTGGGCCTCCTCCTCAGCGCCAGCATCTACGGGCGACACCTCGAGCGCGCCGTGCCCACGCGCTACTGGCCCGCGCCGATCCTACGCTCATCCACCGACCCTCGCGCCGATCCGGCCTGGCGAATGCGGGACCGCCGATTGACGCGGGGCATACGCGGGACGGCGGCCGTCGCCGGGATCACCGGGGTGGCGGCGTCGATCATGTTGTCGGCGCCGTTTCGGGGCTACGAGATTCCCCTCAGTCTGACTGGCGCGCTACCGGCGGCCGCGCTCAGCCTGGTGAACCTGATCGCCCTCGCGGCGCTGGCCGGTGCGCGCCGCCAGCATCGTCTCCAGATCGCCGCTTGGCCCCGGCTCGGCGCCGGTGGGCTCACGATGCGATTTTGAGGCCATCACGCCCGTGACTGCCAGCGGGCATATCTCGAACCCTCACTTGAAGATGTCGAAGTTGCCGAGGCCACAAAAGGATGAACAGCAAGATGGCGCACAGATCGAGGCCGCCCCCCTTTGGCGGACCAAGGCGAGCAGGGTCCGGCGGTCGCGTCGGCCTCGCGGCGTGGGTCAGCCGCCGTCGCTGGTGAACAGGAAGAGCACGAGGAACATGCCCCACGGGCTGCCGGCGGGGCGGTGTTGACTGAGGTCGATGTCGATCTGCACATGCTCGGCGGTCAGCAGCTCGCGGGGGAATTGCACCGATTCGAGGTCCGTGGTGTGCAGGCCCAGGCCGCGCATGCCGAGGCCGGTCGTGCCGACGATCTGTGCGAGCATATCGTGCAGCGCGGCGTTCATGTCGGCGCCGCCATGGATCGCCCGCCGGGCGGCGGCCAGCGGCGGCGCGGAGTTGCCGTCGACGCGGATCACCGCCGGCTTGCCGAGCGCGGCGCGCTCGCGGTCAAGGACGTCGAGCAAGGCCAGCTCGCTGGCGGCGAGGTCGAGGGTCTCGAAGAAGTGGTAGGTGGCGACGATCGCCTGGCTGGCATCGCCGCGGTCGTGGACAGCGAGGGCGATCGCGGCGGAGCCGGGGTCGAGCAGGGCGGCGCGGCGCGTCGGGCTCATGAGCGCGGCCTCGAGGGCCAGGTCGACGCTCTCGGCTCCGGCGAGCTGCAGGCCGAGGAAGGAGCCGTCGCGCAGGGTGCCACCCTTGACCTGCCAGCCGGCGATCATGCCGAGAGCGACGAGGTCCGCGACCTCGCTGTCGCCGCTGGCAGCCGCGGCGAGGTAGTGCGGGAGCAGGCGCTCGGCGACCACGCTCTGGGCGTCGGCGTGCTGCAGGCGGCGCAGGCCGAGGGCCTCGCGCAGGCCGGCGATCGCGGTCAGGAAGGAGGCCGCTCCCCGGCCCTGCATCGGCGTCCCGGGGCGTGCGAGGTCGCGGGCGGCGTAGCTGCCGGGGGCGGGCTTGCCGGGGCTGACCAGGACGATCATGGCGCGCTCGCTGAGGAGGCGGCCGGGGGCGCTCGTGCTGAGCTCGAGCATCACACTGGCGTCGGCGGGGTCGACGGTGCAGCGGAAGCGAAAGCGTGGCGCAACTGTGCCGGGTACCGAGAGGCACTCACTGAAACCGTAGGCGCCGCGGGTCGCGTGGGCGCTGCTACCACCCACGGGTGCGAGGAAGCGGCCGCGCAGCTCAACCACGCCGTCGCGGCCGGCGTCCACGGGCAACGGTTCGAGCACGAGGCCACGCTCGCCATGCACGGCGACCACGACCGAGCGGCCATCCTGCTCACCCGACCACAGGCCGACGGCCGCGCCGGCGCGCGGGAGCTGGCCCAGCATCGTCTCGGCCTCGGCGCGCCAGGGGCCGGTCAGCGCGGCGGCGCCGGGGCCGTCGCTGTGACGCAGCGCCACGTGCAGCGTGCCGACGGGCTCGCCGCAGCGGGCCTGGACGAAGGTCTCGAGCTCGGGCGTGGGCATGGCGGCGTGGGTGAGCCAGAAGCGGCCGAACTCGCGGGCGACGCATTGCATCCCGGCCGAGCGTAGGAGGCCGGCTGTGTCACCGATGCGGGCGGCGAGCAGCTCGCCCGCGGGCGAGTCATGCTCGTGCGGCGCGCTGGCGATCTCGCTCGGCAGCGGTCCGGTGAGGGTCCAGCTGGCCACTCGTCGCTGCTTCTCGAGCGCCGGTGGCACCGTCGCGGGCGTGGCGGCGAGGCGCTCGAGGTCGGAGGCAGTGGGAAACTGGGGCAGGCCCGCCGAGGTGGCGGCGTGCCGGCATCCGGGCGCGGTGGCGAGGAGCAGGGCGAGGTGAAGGGCGACGGTCCGCATACCTCGAGGACGAGGGTCACCCGGGGGTGGCGCACAGAAATTTCCGTCGCCCGCCACCTCGGCTCGGTCCGCCCCCTGCTCGCCCTCGCGTCCAATCGGTTGCCGGGCACCCACACGCGGTGTCGCCCGGCCTCGACGCAGGACCCCGCGAAATGGATGTTGAGGCCGTGCCAGATATCGAAACACTCGATCCAGTTGCGACGCGCCCACCAATTGTATTGCTCGTCCCAATACTTCAATCGTTCCAGTCGGTGCTCCACGAGCCACGCCGTCGAGGTCGGGCCCGCCTGCGCACGCGGGGATGCACCACATCGCGCCGCCAAGACTGCCTGCGTCGCCTCCAGCGGAGGCGGCGAATCCAGCGAGCCCGACCATGATGCTTCCTGGAACGTCGTCCTGACCGCGGCCGGCGCCTCCGTCGACGACCTGGGCATCGACATCGACCCCGCGCTGGCGGCATGCGGCGCCGCGCAGCAACCTTGCGGCGACCACCGAGCCGTTGCGCCGCGAGCTTGCGACGGTGACGGGCCTCGTGCGATCGTTGCTCGCCCGGCCAGCGCGCCATGTCCTCGCAAGACCCGACCCCGCTCGCCGATCGCTTCCCGTCCGTCACGTTCGCGGCGCGCCCGGCCCTCGAGCTGTTCCTGCGGGCTCGCCTCGACGCCGCCCGTCAGGCCTGGCCGGGCCTCGCGCTCGGCGACGCCGACTTCGTCGAGCTCCTGCGCACGCGGATCCCCGCGGACGTAGATCCCGCGACAGCTCTCGCGCCCCTGTGCAGCGACGACCTCTACCTCGCCAGCGCCTGCGCCCGCGGGGAGACCGCGGCGATCGCAGCTTTCCAGCGCAGCTACAGCGGCGAGCTCGCGGCCGCGTTCGCCCGCCTGGCGATCGGCGGCAGCGACCCCGAAGACCTGCGGCAGCATCTGCTCACCCGCCTGTTCGTCGCCGTCGACGGGCGCCCGCCGCGGATCGCCGAGTACAGCGGGCAGGGCTCGCTGCGCGCGTGGCTCAAGGTCGTCGCCCTGCGCCTGCGCATCGACCTCGAGCGGCGTAAGCGAGACCGCCGCGATAACTTCAGCGACGCCGAGCGCCTGGTCGACGTCGGCGTCGGTGACGACCCCGAGCTCGCGCACCTCAAGCAGCATTACCGCGCCGAGTTTCGCACCGCCTTCACCGCCGCCCTGGCCCTGCTCACGGCGGAGCAGCGCGCGCTGCTCCGCCTGCAGGCGGTCGAGGGTCTGAGCGCCACCGACATTGCGCGCATCTACAAGGTCCACCGCGCGACCGGCAAGCGCTGGCTGGCCGACGCCCGCGAGCGCCTGGTCGCCGAGACCGGGCGCCTGCTGGCCGAGCAGCTCGGCGGCCGCGGGGTCGCCCTGGCCAGCATCGTCCGGCTGATCCGCAGCGACCTCAACGTCTCGCTGTGCCGCGGCCTCGGTGAGGCGTGACCGACACCACCACCTGCCCCGACGAGTCCGAGCTCGCCGCGCTGCTCGAGGGCGTCGCCACGCCAGCCCAGCGTCAGCGCATCGACGTCCACCTCGCCAGCTGCTCGAGCTGCGCCGCCGTGCTCGCCGCCTACGCGCGCGAGGCCACCGATGCGTCCGGGCTCGCCACCTCGGCAGCGCTCTCGCTCGCTCCGCGACCCGTCGACGAGCTCCTCGCCGACGGCGCGACCCTCGGTCGCTTCGTCATCCTCGGCCGCCTCGGCGCCGGGGCCATGGGCGTGGTCTACCTCGCCTACGATCGCCAGCTCGATCGCAAGGTAGCGATCAAGCTGGTCCACGCCGCGCTGCTGGTCCACCCCGACAGCCGCGCCCGCCTCCTGCGCGAGGCCCAGGCGATGGCCCGGATCTCCCACGCCAACGTGATCACGGTATACGAGGCCGGCGAGCACGAGCAGCAGATCTACGTGGTGATGGAGCTGATCCGCGGCGTCACCCTGCGCGCGTGGCTGGCTCCGACGCACACCTGGCGCGAGCGCCTCGCCAGCTTCCTGCAGGCCGGGCGCGGGCTGGCCGCGGCCCATGCGGCCGGCCTCGTGCACCGCGACTTCAAGCCCGACAACGTCCTGGTCGGCCCCAACGGCGAGGTCAAGGTCACTGACTTCGGCCTCGCGCGGGCGCTCGATGGCCACGACGACGCCCGCGCCGCGACCATGATCGGCGGCGTGCTGGCGACGCTCGAGCGCAGCGCCCCGCTCGAGCACTCGCTCACCGCCGCGGGCGCCGCGGTCGGGACCCCGGCGTACATGTCCCCGGAGCAGATCGACGGCCGCGCCGACGCCCGCAGCGATCAGTTCAGCTTCTGCGTCGCCGTGTGGGAGGCGCTCCACGGCCAGCGCCCCTTCGCCGGCCAGGCCATCGCCGAGGTGTGGCGCAACGCCAGCCGCGGAATGTTCACACCTGTCCAAAGAGACAGCAAGGTTCCGGCGCGGGTGAACGCCGCGCTGCGCCGCGGCCTGGCCGCGCTGCCCGAGGCCCGCTTCGCCGACATGGACGCGCTGCTCGCCGCCCTCGCGTACGACCCGGCGGTTCGCCGGCGACGCGTTGGTGTGAGCCTCGGCTTGATCGCCAGCCTCGGCCTCGCCGGCCTGGCGATCGTCCGCGAGCCGGCCGCGACGCCGACCTGCACCGGCGCGGCCGGGCGACTGCAGGGCGTGTGGGACGAGACCCAGCGCGCGCGGGTCCGCGGCGCCCTACTGGCGACCCACCTCGAGCGCGCCGACGCGACCTGGGAGCGCGTCGCGGCGAGCCTCGATGACTATGTAAATGCGTGGATTGCCGCGCACACCGACACCTGCCTGGCACACCAGCGCGGCGAGCAGTCGGGCGCCGCCCTCGACCTGCGCATGAGCTGCCTCGAGCGCCGCCGCGACGAGCTCGCCGCGCTAAGCGACGCACTGGCGACGATCGACGCCGCCTCGCTCGACGAGGCCGCCCGCGGCGCGGCCCAGCTGCGCCCGCTGGCGCCCTGCAGCGACCTGGCGAGCTTGCAGCTGCGCGCTGGCCAGCTCGCCCCGCCGCCGCCGGAGCGCGCCGAGGAGCTCGCGGCAGCCCGCGCCGAGATCGACGCCGCCGAAGCCCGCGAGCGGACCGGTCAGTACGCGCCAGGTCTGGTGCGGGCCGACGCCGCGCTGGCCCTCGCCGCCGCGCTGGACTACGCGCCGCTGACCGCCGCGGCCCGGCTCGCCCGCGGTCGCCTGCTCGAGCGCCTCGGTCGCTACGAGGAGGCCGACGCCGAGCTCGGCGCCGCGATCGCCGACGCCGATCGTTCGGGCGACGACGAGCTCCGGGCCGAAGCCGCGACCTGGCGCGTCGGCGTGCTCGGCCAGCGACTCGCGCGGCTCGAGGAGGCCGAACGCTGGGCCGAGATCGCGGCCGCGGTCGTCGATCGCGTGCACGCTCCGGCCGATCTGCAGAGTCGCCTCGAGCGCTCACGCGGGGCCGTCCAGGTCGCGCGCGGCGAGTATGCCGCGGCCGCGGCCAGCTACCAGCGGGCCCTCGCCATCCGCGAGGCCTCACCGGGCGGACGCGCCGCGGCGCTGATGGGCCTCAGCAGCGTGCACGTCGCCCTCGGGGACAACGCCGCGGCCGAGCGCGACCTGCAGGAGGCCCTGCCGCTGCTCGAGCAAAACCTCGGCCCGCAACACCCCGAACTCGGCGGCGTGCTGAACAACCTCGGCAACGTGCAGTCGTACCAGGGCCGCCGCGCCGAGGCCCTGGCGACCTTCGAGCGCGGGCTGGCGCTGCGCGAGCACTCGCTCGGCGAGGCCCACCCGCAGACGGCCAGCCTGCGCCTCAACTACGGTAGCCAGCTCAGCCAGGTCGGTCGCCACAGCGAGGCGGTCGCCCAGCTCGAGCGGGCCCGCGCCGACCTGCTCACCAAGCTCGGCCCGGCCCACCCGAATATCGCCTACGCAGACGCGAACCTCGGCGAGGCGAGGCTCGCCGCCGGCGACCGCGACGCGGCCCGTCGCGCCTTCCAGTCGGCGCTCTCGCTGCGCGAGCAGCTGCTCGGCCCGGACCACCCGGAGCTCGGGACCCTGCTGGTGTCGCTCGGGGAGCTCGCGCTCGCGTCTGGTGACCTCGCTGCGGCCGAGGCCGCGTTCACACGAGCCGTCACGCTCTACACCGCCGACCCGGCCCATCCTCACTTTGATTTGGCGTCCGCCCGCACCGGCCTCGGTCGCGTCGCGCTGGCCCACGGTCGCACGAGCGAGGCGGTGGCGCAGCTCGAGGCGGCCGAGGCGGCGGCCGTCGCCAGCGAACTCGACCCGCTGCGAATCGCAAGCATCCGCTTCGCGCTGGCCCGCGCACTCGTCGGAGACCCAGCGACGCACGCGCGGGCGCTCGCGTTGGCCCGCCTCGCGGAGGGCGTGCTCGCGGAGGGCGGGCCGCCGCGTCACGTGGAGCTCGCGGAGCTTCGGGGGTTCATCGCGGAGTACGACCGCACGCAGCGATAATCGTAGGACAATGCAATCGCCGTCGAAGTGCTCGGCCAGGTTGCGGCAGGCGATCTCGACGCAGTTCACGATCGTGCGGTCGCAGGTGGGGCTGCTGGGCGCGGTGCCGTCCTCATGGGGACACCAGGCCCGTCGACCAGCAGCTCGGTCGAAAAAATCTTTGCGCCACCCGGGCGGTCCCCTCGTCCCGGGAATGAGGGGGGCAAGCGGCCCTCCACAACCCAAAGTGACACCAGGTAGACCCATGCAATCCTTCTCCTCCAACGTCCTCGTCCGTCTCTCCGCCCTCGTCCTCGCGCACGCCGCCATCGCCTGTGACGGCGAAATCCACGGCGAGGAGGCCGTCCAGGCCTCGCTGGTCGAGGTTCACACCAGCGCCGAGCCCCACGTCACCCTGATCGTCGAGAACCGGAGCGAGGTCGCGGTGGAGGGCCTCCTGCTGCCCTATACCAGCCACGATGATGACGGCCGCGTGGTCGCGGGCGGCGTGCTCGCGCTCCCCGGCCGCCTCGTCGCCGACGAGCTGCAGGAACTGCAGGTCCCCGCGGAGAGCGCCCGCCCCGACACCGAACTCTCGCTGGGCGTCCCGGTCCCGGGAGGCTCCGCCGCGATGAGCTGCCAGGCCTGGCTCGATAACTGCGAATGGAACGCGCAAACCCAGTGCGAATACGGGTTCGACGAGGTCATCGCAACGTGCCTCCCGAGGAAGCGCTGCAGCTTCACCTGCTCGCTTCCGCCGTCGACGCCGAACCCTGGTCCGCAGCAGAACTGAGCCGAACGGCCAGCACGGCCTATCCTCCACCGCATCTACGGCCGCGGTGAGAACCTCCGCGTCACCGGCACCGTCGACGGCGCGACCGCACTCAACGTGCTGTATGAGGCGGTAGGCGTCGGTCGCAGCCTGCTCGAGCGCGGCATCGGCGACTGGTCAAAGCTGCGGTAGCAGCGACACCCCGGCCGCGTGCCGGCCCGGGCGCGGAGGCGACGATGCGGCCAGGCACGCGACGCGCGGGGTGGCGAACCGACCGTGAACCGACGATACTCCGCGAGGTGCTGCCGCTGTCTCGTGGGACCCGGACGCTGGTGGAACGCCTCGCGCGCCCGCCAGGCGGCCTGTGGGGCCGTCTGTGGGCGGGCTGGCGCCGGCGCGGGACCATCGAGGCGATCGGGCGCAGCGGCGAGGTCGCGGCGATCGCCCCGCTCCTCTCGTCGCTGATCGCCGAGGCGGCCGTCGCCGAGGCGGCGTCGAGGGCGATCGCCGACATCCTGCGCCGGCAGGCGGTCGCGTGCTGGCCGATGCTCGAGCAGATCCGCGGACAGGTGCGCCGCGGGCCGCAGGACGGCTGGTCGACGCTCGCGCCGTCGCAGGTCCCGCGCCTCGGGCTGCTCGCCGCGGGCTGGGCCGCGCTCGGCATGGCGTCGCTGCACCCGGACGGGCGCGTGCGGGCCGCGGCCGTGGGGGCCTTGCAGGGGCGTGTCGAGGGCGATCGGGCCGAGCTGGCGTTCCTGTTGCTGCGCCTCAACGACTGGGCCGAGCCGGTGCGGACGATCGCGCGGGCGGCGATCGAGGCGCGCCTGGGGGTCGGCCACGTCGACGCGTGGGTCCACGCCTCGCCGCTCGTCGAGGCGCTCGCGCAGCGCAGTCGCGTCGAGCACCGGTCCACGATCGACGCCGTCACCGAGCTCCTGCGTGCACCGGCGGCGCGGCGGGCGTTGCAACGTGGAACGACCGCGCTGGACCTGTCATGGCCGAGCCCTCGCTTTATCATCGATATCGGCGTGGCCGACGGCGCCCTGGTTCGCCGCGGGCTGCTGGACGGCGACCCGCGGGTGCGTCGCGCGGTCGCCGGTCAACTGCGGCGAATGCCTGACGACGACGATTGGCTTGAGCTCCTGATCCTCGCGATCCGGCACCGTGATGGTGAGGTCCACCGGCTGGGGCTCGCAGCGCTGGTCGCACAGCCGGCAGCGAGGCAGCGCCGGGTGTTCAAGCGGCTCCTGCTCGACCGCATGGCGCGGAGTCGCCGCGTCGCGCGCGACGGGATGCGTCGCCTCGATCCGGGCTTCGACGCCCCGGCGTGGTATCGCTACGCCCTGGCCGTGACGCGCGATCCGGTCGATCTGGCCGCGGCGATCCAGGGTTATGGCGAATGTGAGGAGGCCGTCGATATCGCCGTACTCGCGCCTTTTTATCGCCACGCGAAGAACCGCGTGAAGGCGGCGGCCAGCATCGCCACGACGCGGATCACGCGACGGATCGGGTGACCTCGGCGCTCGCCTGGCAACGAGCCCTCAGAATAGCACGCGCAAGGCGGTTCACCGGGGGGGAACTCTTCACCGCGTACGAGCGAGCTGGCATGGTGCGCGCACTGGCAACGATCGCTTCGCCGGACCCACGGGCCCGGTCGGCCGCCTATCTCGTGCTCCGGCTCACGATTCTGGGCAACCCAACGCCTCGTTCACGTCAGCCAGATGTTCGCGGTCCACCGTCGCGGCTCAAGACCGTCCTCCATGCGTGGACTCTTGGCCGACCTCGGCCCCAGGCGCCCGCATGAGCCGAGGTCCCCGTTCCCCTACGCCGTCCGCGAGGCCCGCGTCACCAGCCCCGTCGGCCCGGTGCAGGTGCGTGCCGATGCTGCGCACGACCTCGGCGTCGCTCAGGTCCTTGAACGGCTCGCCCAGCGCGGCGCGCATGCTACACGCCGCGCACGAGGCGGTGGCAGGCACTCGATTTCGCCGTCTCCAAAGCCCGGGCGGCGGGTTGCTCTCGTCCGCAATTCTCGCTCGCCGAAGTCCGATTCTGCAATACTCGCGCAGCAGTAATGGGCTCGATGGACGCACATGACGATCGCCCGGCCAGCGGTCTCTTCGGGCTCGTCGACCGGCTGATCCCGCCGACACTCCTCGCCAAGAGCGAGCCCCGGACCCGGGCCCGGGTCCTCGTCATCTCGTCGGTCGGCATCGGTCTCCTGACCTCGATCAGCCACACGATCCGCGGGCTCACCACGCCCCGCGACGCCGCCTTTTGGCTCGGGACGGCGCTGATCGCCTTCTTCTTCGCACTCCCCGTCGTTCAACGCGTGACGGCCTCACCTCGCCTCGCAGGCGGCCTCCTCGCCCTCTCCCTCGCTCTCGGCCTCCCCGCGGTTCACAGCCAAGTGGGCCACTTCCCGGCCCCGGTGATCGCGTTCTTCGCCTGCGTCCCCCTGCTCACCACGTTCTTCCTCGGGTCCCGCGCTGGCGTCGCCAGCACGCTTGCGATCAGCGCCGCGGTCATCGCCCTCGCGACCCTGCCATCGCCGACCCTCGAGGCCTTCGCGACCTTCCGCCCGACCCTCACGGCGACCTTCGTGCTCGCTCCGATCGTGGTCTACCTCCTCGCGGTCGTCTACGAGGCGATCCGCGTCCGCAACGAGATGGAGCTCAAGTACCTCAACGCGGAACTGGCGACCGCGCGTGCCGCCGCCGAGCGGGCCGACCGGCGCAAGACAGAGTACCTCCTGCATATGAGCCACGAGCTTCGCACCCCGCTGAACGCGATGATCGGCTACAGCGAGCTCCTCGCCGATGAGCTCCGCGACGGCACTCTCAGCCGCGGCGGCGTGGTCTCCCTCGCCGCCGACGCGACCAAGATCAGCGACGCGGGCAACTATCTCCTCGGGCTCATCAACGGGCTCCTCGACATCGCCAAGATCGAGGCCGGGGCGGTCGACCTGATGATCGAGGAGATCGACGTCGGCGCACTCCTCGAGGGTCTACGGGACACCATCGCCCCGCTGGCGGCCGCCAAGGGCAACCGCGTCGACATCACGGCCGCGGCGCTCCCCGCGATTCACAGCGATCGCCAGCGCATCCTGCAGATCCTCCTCAACCTCGTGGGCAACGCGTGCAAGTTCACAACCGACGGGACGATCGCCATCCGTGCGACGCTCACCGACGACGCCAGGCGGGTCCGTATCGAGGTCGCCGACACCGGCATCGGAATGACGCCCGAACAGCTGGCGACGATCTTCGATCCCTTCGTGCAGGTCGACGACTCGGCGTCGCGGCGCAGGCAGGGATCGGGCCTCGGCCTCGCCATCACGCGCGAGCTGATCAAGGCTCTCGGAGGATCCGTCGTCGCCGCCAGCGTCGCCGGTCAGGGCTCAACGTTCACGCTCGAAGTGCCGCTCGCCGCCCCGCCCCCGCGCACCGCGATTCACCGGCGATCGTAGCGAGACGCGGGCGCTAGCGAACCTCGGCGGGTCCTCCCCGGTCTCCAGCCGCGGTGGCGGCGGTGGCGGTGTTTTAGCTCAGCTGGACCTGCCAACAATGATCCGCCGCGGGGCTCCGGATCCTCGGCGGAGGATCCGGACCTGTGTGATATGGATTGCGCTGGCGGTCGACCGCGCGGCGCGGGGCGGCGGCGCTCTGTCAGTCCGTGGCCAGCGTCGTGACCATCGCGGTGAGCGTCACGGCGAAGGCTCCTCCCGTGCACACGAGCGCGACCTGCTTGTCCTCGTGGAAGACATCGGCCAGCCCGGTCAGCACCTCGCTCGACATGCGCAGCGAGATCTGCTCCGGGTGCGGCCGCTCGTCGACGAGCGAGCCGATCCCGGCGATCGTCGCCGCGACGCACTGGGCCGCCCCGAGGCCCGTCTGGACCTTCGCGCCCTCGGGCCGTGAGGACGCCAGCACGGCCGCGGCGTTGAAGATGCCGACCAGCAGCTCGGGGATGAACCAGCGGCCGAACTCCCGCCGCTGCGCGCAGGTCGAGACCATCCCGCACACGCTGGCGGTGAACGACATCGGGTTCGCGTAGGCCTTGTCGATCTTCCAGCCGCGGCCGGCGGCGAAGCTGATCGCCGAGCAGACGCCGCCGAGCACGTCCATGGCGGTCACCAGCGCCTTGTCCGGCGCGGGCGCCTCGGACGAGTCGAAGCTGACGAGCGCCGCGTCGGCGAGCGCGGCGTGGGTCGCCGGGCTGGCGAGCACGGAGGTCGGCGACGACGCGCCGTGGAACGGGCCGCGCCGGCTGCCCGTGACGATCTTGTAGATATTGTTGAACCCGGCGCCGGCGAGCAGGGTCACCAGCGTCAGCGGCGTCAGGTCCGACCGGCCCCGGAAGATGAAGGTCTCGATCAGCTCGGTCAGCACCGGGATGTAGAGGCGCACGTTGAGCGCCTGCTTCACCAGCACGGACGCGCGTGCCCCCGCCGCCAGCGCGAGCGCCAACCCGTCGCGCAGGGCCTCGATGACCTGCGCCGCGAAGCCCTTGAGCAGGCCGAGCAGCGCGTATGGGTCGCTCTCCCCCAGCAGCGTCGCCGCGCTGAGCGCGGGCGGCTCGATGCCGTGCAGGCTCAGCATGAGCTCATTGAGCCGCGCCTCGAGCTGGGCGTCGCCCGAGGTGCTCGGGGTCAGCGCCGCGATCCCGCTCATGAGGCGATCGAAGATGAACTCGAAGGCGTCCCCGAGCGGGCCGAAGTCGGGGAACGCGGTCCGCTGCAGGCTCGCCGCCGGCGCCCTGCGGTCCGCGTCGATCGCCGCGACGATCGCGTCGCACAGCCCGCTCGTCGCGCCGGACACCTGCGCCGCGAACTGCGGGAAGGCGCCCAGCTCGACGTTGATCACGTCGGCGAGGTAGCGCTGCGTCTCGAGGATGTCGGTCCAGTTCCACAGCAGCATCATCACGATGAATTCGACGATCTCCTTGATCTTCAGGGCGACCCGGGCGACCTGGTCGGCGACCAGGAGCGCGACGTCCTCGATGGTGCTGATCACCGTGCGGACGACGCTGAGCACGCCGTCCTTGATCGACACCGCGAACGCGACCAGGCCGTTGGTCGCGTCGATCAGCACGCACTGCGCCGCGCCGAGGGCCTCCGTCGTGACCTTAAAGGCCGTGACCGCGTACTGCTCGGCGACGGTGACGAGCGCCTGGAAGCCCTCGATGGTGCTGCGGAACGCGCCCTCGAGCCCGCCGATCGTCGCGCTGATCGCCGTCGTGAACGCCGAGGCGATCTGGGAGCCGACGTCCGCGAAGAAGTCGACGGCGTCCGCGAAGGCGTCGCCGATGTCGTCGAAGAAGTCGTCGAGGAAGCTCGCCTGGACCACTCCGGCGACCCGCTGGCACAGCTTCGTGCGCAGCCGATAGTAGCGGGTGGCCCCGGTCACCAGCGCCCGGGTGAGCATCGCGCCCGCGGGCACGACGACGTGCGGCGGGACCGTCAGGCTGGTCGACTCGGGCAGCACGATCGCCCCGAGGTCGACCGCCGCCGGGACGCGCAGCTGGCCGTCCGGGGCGCGCATGCGCAGCTCGAAGTCCTGGCAGGCGCGCATCAGCGGCGTGAGGCTGGCCTTCAGCGCGTGCGAGCGGGCCACCTCGCCGGGCCCGATCGGCGAGGTCGCGCCCTCGGGCGGGTCGATCAGGTCGGCGGTCTGGAGGTCGGCCAGCGTCGCGTGCAGGTGCTGGTCCGGGGCGATCACCGCCCACACGCCGGGCGGCATCTCGTTCCAGCGCGCGCGCAGCAGCGGCGCGGTGACCTGGCCGTCCTTGAGCGGGAGCGCCAGCCGGCACTGGCCCGAGGCCGGCAACGCGAGGTCGAGCGGCACGTTCGCCGCCAGCCGGTAGAGCGTGCTGCGCCCCGGCTGGTCGGTGAGGATCTCGAGCGCCTCGGCGCACACGATCGTCACCGTCGCGGTCGCCGGCGTCGCGACGCCGTCGCGACGCCGCGGCACGAGCACGACCTGGTGGACGGCCCGGGGGCTCGGCGTGCCGTTCGCCGGGGCCGCGCCGCCCGGCGCCTCGCCTGGCACCTTCACGCCCGGCGCCGCCACGTCGATCGTCTGCGCCGGCGGGGCCTGCAGGTCGCGCAGCGTCCGGACGCGCGTCAGCAGGTGCGCGGCGCAGTCGGGGGCCACCTGCGGCAGCGCCAGCGCCTCGCCCTCCGACAAGACCGCCGTGCGCGGCTCGCCGTCGGCGACGCGGTACACGACCGTCAGCAGCTTGAGCTTGCCCGGCAGGCTATCGCCCCAGCTGGTGTTGTCGGCCCGGAGCGCCCGCGCCTGGACGTACGCCCGCGCCTCGGGGCAGGTGCGAAACTCCTCCGCGAGCGCCTCGCGGGTGATGGTGCCGTCGATCAGCCGCCGGAAGTGGTTCTCCAGCCACGCGTCGGGCCCCTTGCCGAGGTGGCGCCAGTACAGGCTGACCACGAAGTCATGGTCGAGCAGGCGGGCGTGGTCCCGGGCCTCGGCGCTGGCGACGATCTCGGCCGCGAGCTGGTCGCGGGTCTTGCCGGATTGCAGCGCCGCCTGCAGCTCGGCGGGCGCGGGGGCGCGGCCGAGGTGGCGCCAGTACAGGCTGCGCGCGAAGCTCTCGTCGGTCGCCGGCCCGGTCTGCTGCGCCTCGGGGTAGCCGCGAAACTCCGCCTCCTGGGCGACGCGGTTGGTCTCGCCGCGGATCAGGCGCCCGGCGTGCCACTCGAGCTCCAACGCGGTCAGCGGCCGCTTGATGTAGCGCCAGCCGAGGCTGAGCACGAAGTCCCGCTCGGCGAAGGTGGCCCGCGCCCTGCCCTCGGGGCAGCCGGCGAACTCGGCCTCCATCTCCGGGCGCGTGATCGTGTCCGCGACCAGCCGCTGGGTGTGACCGTCGAGCTCGGCCGGCTGCGGGGTGCGACCGATGTGCCGCCAGAACAGGCTGGTCACGAAGTCGCGGTCGCAGAAGCGGGCCGCGGAGGTGACGTCGCGCGGGCCCCAGCTCGCGCCGAGGATCTGCACGCCGAGCGACGGCGGCAGGGCGCCGCGGGGCGCGGGCGTCGGGAGGCAGAACAGCTCGCCCTCCTTGAAGATCCGCAGCTGCGGCGGGCCCTCGCCGTGGCGAAAGCAGACGGTGAGGAACTTGTCGCGGGTCGGGAGCGAGTCGCCGAAGGTGTCGTTGCTCGCCAGCACCCCGGCCACGCCGCCGCGCACGACCGCCGCGACGCGGTCGGTGACGTCGAGCGGGCCCCAGGTGGCGCCGAGGATCCTCGGCGCCGCGATCGTGAACTGCGCGCCCTCGGTGGCGAGCCGCAGCATCGGGCGCCCGCCGTCGATCTGGTAGACGATCATCAGCGTCTTGGGGGTGCCGAGCGCCCCGCCGCCCCACGTCGGGTTGTCGGCCCGGACGTCCAGCAGGTCGTCGCGGACCTGCTCGATCGCCCGCCCGGTGACGTTGCTGAGGCCGTAGGCGGCGCCCAGGATCCGCAGGCCGAGCGGGACCCGACGCTCGCCGTTCACCTCGAGCACGTCCGTGAAGTGGACCCCGTCGGGGGACTGGGTCGGGACCGTCTCGGGCGTGATCGTGAGCATCTGCTGCTCCGTCACGACGAGCACGCTGGCGGTCTCGGTCGGGCCGCCGTGGCGGTACACGACCGCCGCCGTCTTCACCACGCCCGGCCACGGGTCATGACCGACGAGGCGCTTGTCGGCCATGACCTCGAGGGTGCCGCCGCGCACCTGCGCCGCGAGGGCGGCGGTCACGTCGACCTGCCCGAAGGTCGCGCCAAGGATCGTCAGCGGCGGGGCGTTGACGTAGGCCCGCTTGTTGAACGCGGTGACGTGCACGATCGGCGGCCCGTCGCCGACCTGGTAGACGACGACCAGCGAGCGCGCCGAGGTCACGGTCGAGCCGGCGTGGCCCCACGCCGCGTCGTTGACGTCGACGTACAGCCGGTCGTTGGCGACCCGCGACCGCGCCGTCAGGGTGACTTCGTTGCGGCCGTACGCCGCGCCGAGGATCGTCAGCTGCCCGTCGCCCGGCGCGGTCCGGCGCGACCTGCCCTGCAGGCGGTCGTCCACCCGCGGCCACAGCTCGATGGCCCAGCCGGTGTGCACGATCTTGGTCCGCGCCGGGCCGTTGCCGCTGCGGTACACGATCACCAGCACGTGCCCGTTGCCGTCGCCGGTGGCGCCGAGCTCCGCGGGCGTCCAGCCGCGCAGGATCTGGTCCTCGCGGACCCACGAGCGCACCGTGCTCGTGACGTCCTCCTTGCCGGCGGGCGCGCCCGTGTAGGCCGCGCCGAGGATCACCAGCGGCGCCTGCGTGCGTTGATAGTCCCTCGCCTCCGGGCACGCGGCGAACTCAGCCGCGAGCCCTTCGCGGGTGATCGACCCCGAGAGCAGGCGCCCGAGGTGAGCCTCGAGACCGACGTCGTCGGGGTAGCGGCCGAGGTGGCGCCAGTACAGCGCGATCACGAAGTCGCGGTCGAACGGCCGCCGGCGGGCGCACGCCTCCGGGGCGTCGCGGAACCTGGCGATCATCTGCTCGCGCGTCAGCGGCAGCGCGACGGTGGCCGCCAGCTCCTCGGCCCACGGCCCGTGACCGAGGTAGCGCCACCACAGCCCGAGCACCAGCTCCTGGGTCGTGCTGAGCCCGTGCGCC
>Ga0075163_10003264_pt1 | contig 21805 bp, 12 predicted proteins | sample JI1023141ADNA_FD_71478 | JGI IMG/M metagenome (GOLD analysis project Ga0075163, IMG submission 71478) | Wastewater effluent complex algal communities from Wisconsin, to seasonally profile nutrient transformation and Carbon sequestration -... | ecosystem: Engineered > WWTP > Effluent > Algae... | reverse complement strand
CGCCCGCGCAACCTGGCGCAGCCGGGTGTCCGAAGGGGTCCTGGCCCTCAAACACGGCGCAATCACCGTATCGCGTCCGACGTCCCGGGTCCCGCCGGACTCGGTCCAGGACCCCTTCGGCCCCCCGGCACCCAGGCTTGCGCCAAGGGACGGGGCGGTCGGCGCAGCCGAGGCCGGACCCGCACCGGCCCTGATTCACCGCTATGTCCGCACGGACATGTCCTCCGAGACAGGTCTGTCGTACACTCGGGTCAGGTCACCGCGCCGAGCTACGCGCGCAGGACGTGCCCGCGTCACCCGTGAGCGCCCCGAGGGTCGGCGGGGTCCGGCTCTCGGCCCCGCCGACCGCACGGTCCTTCAGCGCAAGCCTGGGTGCCGGGGGGCCGAAGGGGCTTGGACCGAGTCCGGCGGGACCGATCAGGTCGGACGCGATACGGTGCGCCCGCCGTGTTTGAGCGCCGAGCCCCCTTCTGACACCCGGCTGCGCCCAGTTGCGCGGGCCACCCTGCCGGACCCCGCCGGCCCGCGCGACGTCGTCCGCATCGCCCACCCGAAGCCCCCGCGCGACCCGACGCGGTCGGGCGCGAACGACACCGCGACGAATCGTGACCTGGCGCTCGGCCGCGCACTTGCAGCCCCGCGCCCCCGCGATCTACGGTCGCCCTCGCCTATGCGCGCGCTAGAGAGCTACCTGAGTGGAGTTTGGAAGTCGGGCGCCGGGACCCCGGCGACCCTCGTCAACCCCGCCACCGAGGAGCCCCTCGCCGTGGTCAAGCCCGCGGCCGACCTCGGCGACGCGGTCGCCTACGCCCGCGACCGCGGCGGCCCGGCCCTGCGCGCGCTGAGCTTCCGCCAGCGCGGCGCGCTGCTGCAGGGCCTCGCCAAGTTGTTGCACGCGCACCGCGAGGCCCTGCTCGACCTCGCGGTCGCCAGCGGCGGCAACACCCGCGGCGACGCCAAGTTCGACGTCGACGGCGGCCTCGGGGTGCTCGCCGCCTACGCCGAGCTCGCCGAGACCTTGCCCGAGGACCCGTGGCTGCTCGACGGCGACGCGGCCGCGCTCGTGCGCACCAGCAAGATCCGCGCGCAGCACCTGCTGGTCCCGCGCCGCGGCGTCGCCGTGCACATCAACGCCTTCAACTTCCCGGCCTGGGGCATGCTCGGCAAGGCCGCGGTCGCGCTGCTCGCCGGCATGCCGGTGCTGTCGAAGCCGGCGACCAGCACCTCCGCGCTCGCGCACCGCATCGCCGAGCTGATCGCGGAGGCGAAGGTCCTGCCGGACGGCGCCTTCTCGCTGCTGATGGGGCCGGCGCAGGACCTCCTCGACCACCTCGGGCCCCAGGACGTCATCGCCTTCACCGGCGGCGCCGAGACCGGGGCGCGCCTGCGCGTGCACCCGAACGTCCTGCGACACGGCGTGCGGCTCAACGTCGAGGCCGACAGCCTCAACGCCGTCGTGCTCGGGCCGGACCTCGCCGAGGGCAGCCTGCTGTGGGACCTCGCGCTGCGCGACGCGGTGATCGAGCTGACCCAGAAGACCGGCCAGAAGTGCACCGCCACCCGCCGGATCCTCGTCCCGCACGCGCAGCTCGAGGCGCTCCGCGACGCCCTCGCCGAGCGCCTCGGCGACATCGCCGGCAAGACCGGCGACCCGGCCGGCAAGGCCGTCAAGATGGGCCCGCTGTCGACCGCGCAGCAGCTCCACGACGCCCGCGCCGGGCTCGCCAGGCTCCAGCAGCACGCCCGCGTCGTCCGCGGCGACCCGGAGCGCAGGGACTTCCTCGACGTCCCGGCCGGCAAGGGCTTCTTCCTCGAGCCGATCCTGCTCGAGGCGAACCCGGCCGCGATCGCCGATCCGGCCGCGAGCTTCCATCAGGTCGAGGTCTTCGGCCCCGTCGCCACCCTGCTCCCCTACGACGGCACCATCGACCAGGCCGCGCGCGTCGTCGGCCTCGGCGGCGGCAGCCTCGTCAGCACTGTCTACAGCGACGACCGCGAGTTCGTCGCCCGCGCCGTCGCCGACATCGGCCCGCAGCTCGGCCGCCTCGTGCTCAACGACGAGAAGTCCGCCGCCGGCGCCTTCAGCCCCGGCTGCGTGTTCCCGCAGGCCAACCACGGCGGCCCCGGCCGCGCCGGCGACGGCGGCGAGCTCGGCGGCCGCCTCGGCCTGGCGCTGTACATGCAGCGCGTCGCGGTCCAGGGCGGCGCCAGCCAGCTCGCCCGCCTCCTCGGCGGCAAACCGGCGACCTGAGCCTGTCCTCGCGGACCTGGCCCTGCGGACCTGTCCTCGCGGACCTGTCCTTGTGGACCTGTCCCTGCGGACCTGTCCTCCGGGCCATGTCCGACGCGCCCGGGTCGCTCGCAACCCCGAGCGCCCCGGGCGGGCCTCCCCGCGCCGCCTCCCCGCGTGCCGCGACCTGTCCTCGCGGACCTGTCCTCCGGGCCATGCCCAGCGCGCTCAGCCCTCGTCGCGCTCGGGCCGCTCCATCGCGACCCCGAGCGCCTCGGCCTTGCGCGCCTCCGCGCGGCGCCGCGCCGCGTACAGCCGCTCGCCCTGCGGGCTGCGCTCGCCGACCGCCGGCCCGTCCGCGACCTGTCCCTGCGGACCTGTCCCGCGGGCCCTGTCCGAAAAGGCAGCCTGCCACTGCGCGAGCGACACGCGCGAGAAGCTCGGGTCGCGCGGGTCCTCGAGGATCGCGCGGACGACCGGCTCGGGGTCGACGAACTGCGGCGCCAGCTCGGCCGGGTCGTAGGCGTCGCCGCGGTCGAAGAGCCCGCCGCAGATCGGCCGCAGGCTGCACGCCGCGCACCCGGGCGCGTAGCGGTGCTCCCAGTCGGTCTGGCGCACGGTCTGCTTGGCGTCCAGGAAGTGGACGATGCGCTCCTCGCCCTTGACGATCTTGCGCGTCTCGGTGCTCGCCCACGCGAACTCGCCCATGTAGCACAGCGGCACCTTCTCGACGCGGAAGCTGCGGCCGCCGCGGTGGAGCAGGCGCATCGCCCGGCCGAGCGACGCCTCGAAGTCGGCGAGGCGCGGCGTGAACTGGTCCTGGTTGACCTCGGCGCGCCCCATCGACGGGTCGAGGTTGTTCCACACGAAGTGCCGCACCCGCGGGTGCTCCTTTAAAAAGTAGCGGACGTTGTCGTCGAGGTGGTCGGCGTTGTGCCGGTTGATCACACAGTTGATGTTGACCTCGACGCCGAGGCCCAGCGCGTTGTCGATCGCCGCGAACGCCCGGTCGAGCGTGCCCTCGCAGCCGCGCAGCCGCGCCTCCACCTCGGGCCGGACCGAGTACACCGACACGTGCACGATCTGCAGGCCGGCCGCCGCCATCGCCCGCGCGAACGCGGGGTCGGCGAGCCGCGAGCCGTTGGTGATCATGCGGACGTGCAGCCCCTGCCGCGCCGCGTACGCGGCGATCTCGGGCAGCTCCGGGTGCAGCGTCGGCTCGCCGCCCGTCAGGATCACGCCGAAGTAGCCGCGCCGCACGAAGTCGTCGACGAGCACCTGCATCGACGCCAAGGTGTGCGTGTACGGCGTCGTCGGGTTCGAGCAGAACCCGCAGAAGTGGTTGCAGTGCCGCACCACCTGGATGTACCCGAGGTTCGCCACGCGCCCGCCAGCGTACCCCGACGCGCCGGCCCGCGGGCGACCGTCGCACGCCTCCCGCACACGAGCCCGCTGCCGGGCCCGCGGTGATATCCTGGCCGCGATGTCGCCGCGTCGCCTCGAGGTCCTGCCCGCCGCGCCCCGCGACGCGGCGCAGGTCGAGATCCAGCTCGGCCACGTCTGCAACAACCGCTGCGTGTTCTGCGTCAGCGGCCAGCTCACCGGCCAGGGCCTCGCCCGCCCGCTGCCGACCGCGCCGACCCTCGCCGCGCTCGACGAGGCCGCCGCCCGCGGCGCCCGCACGGTCACCTTCCTCGGCGGCGAGCCGACGCTGCAGGCCAGCCTGATGCCGGCGCTCGCGCGCGCGATCGACCTCGGCTTCCGCGAGATCGTCCTGTTCACCAACGGCGTCAAGACCGCCCGCGCCGGCTACGTCGACGAGATCCTGGCCCTCGGCGCCGCCCGCGGCTTCACGAACTTCGTGTGGCGCTTCTCGATCCAGGGCGGCGACGAGGCGGCCCACGACGAGGTGACCCGAAAGCCAGGTTCGTTCCGCCGCCTGGTCGCCGGCATGGCCCACCTGCAGGCCCGCGGCCAGGCGATCACCGCCAACGCCTGCATCAACGAGCACAGCTACCGGTCGCTGCCCGGCTACCCCGACCTCGTGCGCGCGTACGGGATCCGCCAGCTCCACCTCGACCAGGTCCGCCCGCGCGACGCCGGCGTGCGCAGCGACGCCGAGCTGCGCGCCATCATGCCGCCGTACACCGCGATGGTCCCGTACTTCCGCGCGATGCTGGATCGCTTCGACCGCGAGCTCGGCCCCGGCTTCGACGTCAACGTCGGCAACCTCCCCTACTGCGTGATGCCCGAGCGCGCCGAACGGATCCACCACGACGGCGAGGCGACCCTGACCGTCGCGGCCGACGGCGACGCCCTGTCGCGCCCGTGGGACAAGTACGCCGACAAGCGCCGCGACAAGTTCCACCCGCCCGCGTGCGCGTCGTGCCGGTTCCGCCCGCGCTGCAACGGCATCTTCTCGAAGTACGCGGAGTTTCACGGCGTCGCGGAGTTCGTGCCTGTCCCCGCGGACATGTCCGCGGGGTCAGCCGTATCTGTCTCGCAGGACATGTCCGTGCGGCCAGCGCCGCCTGTCCCGCAGGACATGTCCTCGCGGACAGCGATGAAGTACCGCACGCTGCCGGGCACCGACCTCCAGCTCTCGGCGATCGGCCTCGGCTGCTGGACGCTCGGCGGCGAGGGCTGGGGCGCCGACCCCGGCGAGGCGACCGCGACGGCGACGATCGAGGCCGCGCTCGCGCTCGGCGTCGACTGGTTCGACACCGCCCCGATCTACAACCACGGCCGCGCCGACGAGCGCCTCGTGCGGGCCCTCGGCGCCCGACGCCACGACGTCGTCGTCGCCACCAAGGTCGGCGCCCGCGTCGACCCGGGCGCCCGCGCCGTCAGCGACCTCTCGCCGGAGCACCTCGTGCGCGACGCCGAGGCCAGCCTGCGCCGCCTCCGGCTCGACGTGCTCCCGCTGCTGCAGGTCCACTGGCCCTGCGACCGCGGCACCCCGCTCGCCGCCAGCCTCGACGCGCTCGCCGGGCTGCGCGCCGCCGGCAAGGTCCGGCACGTCGGCCTCTGCAACTTCGGCCCCGACGCGCTGCGCCGCGCGCTCGCCCACGAGCCCGGGCTCGTCGCCGCGCTGCAGACCCCGTACTCGATGGCGCGCCACGACTTCGAGGCTGGCCTGCGGGACATGTGCCTCGGGACAGGTCCCGAAGGCCAGCCGGTCCAGCGCCTCGGCGTGATCGCCTACGAGGCGCTGTGCCGCGGCCTGCTCGCGGGCGCCTACGTGAGCGCGCCGCCGCAATTCCCGGACGACGACCTGCGCGCCCGCGACCCGCGGTTTCGCGGCGCCGCGTGGCTGCGGATCCGCCGGCTCGGCCTGGCCCTCGCCGCCGTCGCCGCGCGCCTCGAGGTCTCGCCCGCCGCGCTCGCGCTCGCGTGGGTGCTGCGCCAGCCGGGCGTCAGCGTGGCCCTCGTCGGCGCCCGCAGCCCCGCGCAGCTCGCCGCGTCGACGCAGGCGCTCGGCCTGCTCGCGCAGCCCCGCGTGTGGCAGGCGCTGCAGCCCCACGTCGACGCCTGCCGGCCGTGAAGGAGCGTGCCGCGGACCACGCCCCCGGGAAACCACGGAGCGGTGGCACCGGCGCGGCAACCCCGGCCTCGCGCGTGCGCATGCACGGAGCCGGCCGAAGCTGCTGAACTTCGGCGAGCGGCTGCCCCGCAGCGGCGGTGTGCCCTGTGTGTGGTGCTTGCCACTCGACGTGTTGCGTTTTTGCGTCACATCGATCCTCCCGCACGGTGCGCAGCCGGCGACCCGCGCCGCGGCGATCGATCGCCCGATCCCCGGGCTCGCGGCGCGTGGCTGGTCGACCCCACCGTAGCGACGCGCCGGGCGAGGCGAGGACGCAGCCGCGTGCAGCGTCGGGTCGCGCGGCCTCAACACGATCGGGGACGGCCCGCCGCATGCATCGTCGATCGCGGCCGTACCACGCGGCGCCCACGGCGCGGCAAGCCACGGCCTGCGACATCAGCGATCGATCGCACCGACGAGATCGCCGCGACCGTGGCGCGGCACGCCACGTGCTACGGGAGACGTGAAGTCCCCGGAAAGCGAGCGGCACCATGCGACCTGCACAAGCGATCATCCTTGCGACCCTCCCAGTCCTAGCGCTGACGCCGGCGTGCGATCCGCCCGCGGCCGAACCGGTCGCGCTTCGCTACGGGCGCTGCGGCGAGACCACCGTCCCGCTGCGGGCCGGCGACCTCGAGGTCGGCGCCGCCCGGGCCTGGTACGAGGGCGACAGCGTGTGCATCGGCATGGAGTCCGCGCCGGGCTGGACCCTGACCGCGACCGACCTCTCGCTCGCGGGCCGCAGCTTCGCGCGCGAGGGCCTGTGGGCGCCGTCGGACGTGCGCTGCTTCGAGCTCGCGGCGCTCGGCGTCGCGGCCTCCGATCCGATCGCGCTGCGCCTCGGCGCCGGGCTGGTCGCGGACGACGACCCGGCGCAGACCGTCGTCGACGCCTGGGCCGCGCCGGCCGGCAGCGACGACCCGACCGCCGGCTTCGACCTCGGCCCCTCGCCGTGCGGCACCGACTCGCCCGCGCCCTGCGGCTACCGCACGCAGACGCAGAGCCAGTGGGGCGCGCTGTGCTACGGCGGCAACACCGGCTGCCTGCGCGACCAGCACTTCATGTCGGTGTTCCCGGAGGGCCTGATCGTCGGCTGCGGGGTGCTCACCGCCAACCTGATCTCGAGCGCGGCCGTCGAGAAGGCGCTGCCGACCGCCGGCATCCCGCGCGCGCTGCTGCCGTCCGAGGCCGTCGCCTACGACGGCGACGGCGACCCGAAGGTCGCCACCAGCTTCTTCGGCCACGTCGTCGCGCTCACCCTCAACGTCGGCTTCGACGAGGACGTCCCCGGCTTCTCGCAGGCCGCCGACACCCGCCTCGCCGACCTCGTGATCGGCGACCCCGCGAGCCCGTGCTCGGGCATGAGCGTCGGCGAGCTGCTGACCGAGGCCAACCTCGCGCTCGGCGGCTGCGCGGCGAAGCACACCCCGCAGGTCCTCAACGACTGCGCCGCCGCCGTCAACAAGGCCTACGCCGACGCCGTGATCAGCGGCGGCACGACCTGCAGCCCGGTGTTTCGCACCCCCGACTCGGCGCCGCAATAACCTGTCCTCGCGCACATGTCCTGGCGGACATGACCCCGAGGAAATGTCCCGAACGACATGTCCGCCTGGACATGACCGTCAGGACACACGAGCATGTCCCTGGAGACATGTTCGTTTCGCCATGTCCTCGCGGACATGACCTCCGGGACATGTCCCATCAGCGCGGCAGCGACCCGAGGATCGCGCTCGGCGCGGCGCCGTCGGCGGGCGGCTCCCACACGCGCTCGATGTACGCCAGGTTGGCGGCGCCGCGCGGGTGCGGGGCGATCAGGCGCGTCGCCGCGACCATGCCGAGCCCGACGGCGACGCCGAGCACCGTCGCCGCCGCCCGCGCCCGGCCGGTCGGGCGCAGCAGCCACAGCAGGCCGAGCAGACCGGCGAGCACCGCCCCCGTGACCCCGAGCCCGCCCGGCGTGTACGGGGTCCATCCGCCCTGCCACAGCGGCAGCAGCACCTCCGAGACCGGCTGGTGGACGTTGGTGAGGTCGAAGTGCGGCCACAGGTCGCCGGCGAGCCCGTTGATGACGACCGACCAGGTCAGCAGCGCGACCACCAGCGCCAGCCCGGGCGCGCGCCGCGTCAGCCGCGGCAGCGCGTAGGCCCAGCCGAGCGCCAGGGCCGGCAGCGCCGCGACGAGGTAGCGCGGGCCGACCCGCCAGCCGCCCTCGAAGTTGAGGCTCGAGCACGCCAGCGTCAGCGCCGCGAACATCGCCAGCTGGACGCGGGCGTGGCTGCGCAGCGGCGAGTCGCATGGCGCGCGGGACATGTCCCAGAGGCCAGCCAGCGCGACCACGGCGAGCGGCGCCCACCACAGCAGCCCGCCCGCGCTCGCCACGACGTGCGCGTGAAAGGCCGTCCAGCTCGGCGCGACCAGCCCGAGCAGGCCCTGCCCGTGCTTGGCGGCGAAGCCCGGGTCGACGACGTGGTGGTAGCCGGTGCGCAGCGGGCCGCCGAACGCGGCCGCGTGGTAGACCGCGAGCAGCGCCAGCGGCACCGCGGCGCCGAGGGCCGCGGCCAGGCCCGCGCGCCAGCGGCCGCGCCGGGCCGACAGCAGCACGAACACCGCGAGCGGCGGCCCGCAGAACGCCGCGCTGTACTCGACGCCGACCGCCGCGCCCGCGAGCAGGCCCCCGAGCGCCGCGCGCAGCGGCCGGTCCCCGCGGCAGCCGTCGACGATCGCGAACGCCCCGAGCGCGAGCAGACACGCGGTCAGCTGGTGGCCGTAGAGCAGGTGCGCGTAGGCGAAGGCCGGGGTCGCCAGCGCGTAGACCCCGAGGCCGAGCCACGCCGCGCGCCCGCCGAGCTCCGGGGCGAGCCGCCGCGCGAGCCAGCCGCACAGCAGCAGCGTCGGGACCACCCCGGCGAGCAGGCGCGCCCACCACGTGAAGCGCCGCAGCGTCAGCGGCTCGCCGCTGGCCTCCGCGAGCCCGCGCGCGCCCGCGTAGGCGAGCGCGGCGACGAGGCTCGCGCCCGGCGGCTTGTTCGGGTACAGCGCGCCGCGGACCGGGTCGCGCGCGACGTCCGGCCCCGCGGCGAGCCCCCGCGCGCCCGGCCCGTCGATCGCAAAGGTCCCGGTGTCGACCAGCGCCAGCGCCTGCAGCAGCCGCGGCCGCTCGTTGGCGTTGCGCGTCTGCTCGGCGTACGGGAACGCGAACAGCAGCAGCCCCGCCAGCCCCGCCAGCCACAGCCCGCCGCCCGTCGACCTGTCCCCCGGGACATGCGACCTGTCCCCGGGGCCAGCCTCCTGCGACCTGTCCCCCGGGCCATGCGACCTGTCCCCGGGGCCAGCCTCCTGCGACCTGTCCCCCGGGCCATGCGACCTGTCCCCGGGGCCAGCCTCCTGTGACCTGTCCCCCGGGCCATGCGACCTGTCCCCCGGGCCAGCCTCCTGCGACCTGTCCCCCGGGCCAGCCTCCCCCGTCTCCGCCCCACCCGCGCCGCCGTGCGCGTCGGGCACGGGGCTACTTCTTGCCCTCTTCGAGCGCCTTGGCGCGCATCTTGGCCTTGAGGGCCTCGAGGGCGTCGTCGGTGCCGCTCTTGTTCTCGAGCGCGGCGAGCTTGGCGTCGAGGGCGGCCTCCTGGATCTTGCCGTCGGCGCTCTCGGCCGCGACCTCGTTGAGCGCCTCGAGCCGGGCGATCTTGTCCTCGATCGCGTCCATGCGGACCCCCGCGCCGGCGTCGCCCGGGATGCTCGACATCCCGCCGTTCTGCTTGGTCGCGCGGGCCTGGGCCATCAGCGAGCCGCGGCGCAGGTTCAGCGCCTTGAGCTTGTTCTTCGCGGTGTTGATGCCCATGCGCAGGTCCTCGACCAGCTTGCGCTGCTGCACCAGCGCCTCGTCGGTCGCCTGGACCTCGGCGCTGAGCTCCGCCTTGCGCTGAAGTGCCGCGCGGGCCAGCGTGTCGTCGCCGAGGTTCACCGCGCCCTCGGCCCGCGTGGTCCACGACGCCTCGTCCTTGCGCAGCTGCTCGAGCTTGCGCTCCATCATCTTCTGATCGACGATCGCCTGCTTGAGGTCGAGCTCGGACTTGCGGATGTTGTCCGCCAGGTCGTCGAGCATGAGCGCGATCTCCTGCCCGGGGTCGGTCACCGCATCGACCGCGTCGTTGAGGGTGCTGGAGATGGCCCGCTTGAGCCGGCTGAAGAGCCCCGGAGTGTTTGCCATGTCGCGTCCGCCGCCGCGAGTCTACACCAGCCGCCGCGCCGTGGCAGCTTGTAGGGCCGCTTGCTCAGGGCCCCCGCGAGCGCCTAAGCTCCGGGCCCCGTGACCGAGCCCCCGCCGTCATCCGGCCCGGACGCGCCGCACCTCCCCGGCGTCCGCGGCCACCAGGGCGCCCAGATCGCGCTCATGCGGGCTCTCGGGCGCGGCCAGCTCCACCACGCGCTCGTGCTCGTCGGCCCGCGCGGCGTCGGCAAGGCGACCTTCGCCCGCGGCCTCGCGTGCGCGCTGCTGTGCCCGCGCGCGCCGGCCCGCGGCTGCGGCGCGTGCTCGACCTGCCACCGCGTCCTCGCCGGCAACCACCCCGACGTCGACTGGCTGGTGCCCGACGGCAAGGCCGGCACGATCTCCGTCGACAACGCCCGCGCCTGCCACGTGCGCCAGGCCCACGCGCCCTACGAGGGCCCCGCCTACGTCGTCGTCGTCGACCCCGCCGACGCGCTCGGCGAGGGCGCCGGCAACGCGCTGCTCAAGACGATCGAGGAGCCGCGCCCGGGGATCCACTTCCTGCTGCTGACGACCAACCTTCAGGGCGTGCTCCCGACGATCCTCAGCCGCGCGCTGCCGGTCCGCCTCGGCCGCCTCGAGGACGAGATCGTCGCCGAGATCCTGCGCGAGCGCGCCGGCGACGTCCCGCAGGAGCGCCGCGACATGGCCTCGCTGCTCGCCGAGGGCAGCGCCGGCGTCGCGCTCGAGCTCGCCAGCGACCCCACGCTCGAGCGCTGCATGGAGCTGCTGCGCCAGGCCCTCGCCGCCGTGCAGCAGGGCCCGCGCGCCATCTTCAGCGGCGACCATGCCCCGCTGTGGACGGCCTGGAGCGCCGCCGTCGGCACCGGCGAGGCCGAGCCCGCGCCCGAGCCCGCCGAGCCGCTCCCGCCGCCCGAGCCCGCCGCGCCGGGCAAGAAGCCGCGAGCGACCCCCAAGCCGAAGAAGACCGAGGCCGACGCGAAGCCCGGCAAGCCGAAGGACGCCCCCGGCCTCCAGCGCGCCGCGGTCAGGCGCCTGACCGAGCTGTGGATCCTGCACCTCCGCGAGCAGATCCGCGGGCGCCAGGGCCTGTCCGGGCTGCCACCGGGGGCCCCTGCGAGCCCTGCGCAGCGCGTCGCCACGATCGCGGCGCTGCAGCAGCTCGAGGCCCGCGTCGAGCGCATGGGCAACGTCCGCCTCACCCTCGAGCAGACGCTGCTCGACCTGACCCGCCCGGCCGCCACATAGCCGTTATAATCGCCGCCATGTCCCCCGCCCCGCGAAGCTTCTCGGAGTTCTGGCCATATTACGCGGGCGAGCACCGCCACCCGGTCAACCGCGGCCTCCACTACGTCGGCACCTTCTGCGCCCTCGCCCTGCTCGGCTACATCATCACGACCCGCTACTGGGGCCTGCTGATCATGGGCCTGCTCATCGGCTACGGCCCGGCGTGGATCGGCCACTTCTTCGTGGAGAACAACAAGCCCGCGAGTTTTAAATATCCGCTGTGGTCGTTCATGGGCGACCTGAAGATGCTGGCGCTCAAGTTGACCGGCCAGATGGAGGCCGAGATGACGCGCCTCTACGGCTCGCCCAATCCTTCTCCCGAGGCCCCGCTGCGCCGCACCGGCTCGTCGTCGTGACAGCCCTCCCGATCACCCTCGAGGCGGCGCTGCGCGACGCGGACGCGCTCGACGTCAAGGCGCGCACGCTGGCGATCACGCATCTCGCAAGTGCGTACCTCGAGCGCCTCGGCCGTACCGATCCGCTGTGGCAGGCGCACACCGCCCACCCCCTCGGCCCCTCGGTCCTCGAGACCCTCCTTCGCGCCCTCGAGCGCGACCCCGCCGCCCCGATCCAGGCCCTCGCCGCCGCCGGCCTCGGCCAGATCGGCGCCCCCGAGCTGCTCGACGCGACCCCGACCGCCTGGTTCACGTCCACCGCCCCGGACGCCGCCTACCAGCGCGAGTGCGCGGCGATCGGCTGGACACTTCTGGGAACGGCCGCCCGACCTGTCTCCGGGGACATGTCCCAAAACACCTACGAGGGCGTGCTCGCCCGCCTGCGCGCCGGCCTGCGCGGCGAACAGCCGGAGCTGCGCTTCCAGTGCGCGGTCGGCCTCGCCGAGCTCGAGGGCCGCGCCGCGGAGCCGGCCCTCGTCGCGGCCCTCGCCGCCGAGACCATCCCGACCGTCCGCGGCGCGCTGGTCACCGCGATCGGCGAGATCGATCCGCCAGGCCCCGAAGCCTGCGAGGTCCTCGCCCCGCTGACCACGGACCCGCACACCCCGACGGCCTTCGCCGCCGCCCTGGCCCTCACCGCCGCCCGCGACCCCCGCGGCGCCCCCCAGCTCCTCGCCGCCCTGTCCCGCCCCGACGACCGCGGCCGCGCCCTCGAGGCCCTCGCCGCCCTCGGCCCCGCGGCCCCGCCCGCGGCCCTCCCGGCCGTCCGCCGCCTGGCCCGCAGCTTCTTCACCCCCGGCCTCACCCGCGTCCGCGCCGCCTACGCCCTGGCCCGCCTCGACCCCCCCGAGGGCGAAGCCCTGCTCGAGCGCCTCTCCCACGCCCTCCGCAGCAGCGTCCGCGAGGCCGTCGCCGACGCCCGCGCCGGCCTCGCCCAGCTCGCCACCCGCGACCGCGGCCCCCACGCCACCCGCCCCCTCGGCGCCTGACCTGTCCGCGAGGCCATGTCCTCGAGGCCATATCCCCGAGGCCATGTCCGCGAGGCCATGTCCGCGAGGCCATGTCCGCGAGGCCATGTCCCATGGGCCAGGTCCCGCGACGCGCTGCCCGCCGACGCACCTGCCCGCGCACCGCCGGCGCCGGCCCGTCCTCCGAGACATGTCTCTCGTGCGCTCGAGTCGGGTCACCGCGCCGAGCTCACCCGCGCAGGACATGCCCGCGTCACCCGTGAGCACCCCGAGGGTCGGCCGACCCCGCCGGCCCGTGCGCCGTCGTCCGCGCCGCCATCGCAACGCCCGCACGACTCAGAAGTAGAGCCCGGCCCCGATGTTCCCCGACCACACGTGAAAGTGCACGGGTGAGACCTCGGCCGTCTTGTACGACAGCCTGCTGCTCTCGGCCTGCGTCAGGTCGAAGCGCACCGCCCCGCTGGCCCCGACCCCCCACGCGTAGCGGACCGCGACGCTGGTCGAGAACACGATGTCCCGCGCGCGCTCGTTCTTCCCGAGCTTGAACGGCCGGCGCAGCTCGCCGCCGAACGACCCGCCGTAGTAGTCGAGGTTGAACTGCGGGAAGTCGGTGATCGCCTGCTCGTTGGTGCGGTCGGTGAACAGCCCGAGGCCCATAAACAGGTTCTCGCCGGCGCGGATGCGGGCGCCGATGCGAGCGTTGACGTTGTGCCGCAGGTTCACGTTGTTCTTCGGCAGGAACATCTTCGGGCTGTAGTCGGCCTCGACGCTGAGCCAGCCGCGGTCGCGGGAGAACGCGTACGCGACGCCGAGCACCACCTGCATCGGCGCGATGCGCCCGCGGCGGGCCGCCGCCGGGACGTCGTCGAACTGGAACAGCGCCGCGCGCGAGTCGTCCTCGCGCAGCACCGCGCCGGTCACCAGCGAGTTCTTGCGCGCCTTCTCGTAGACCGCCAGGCGCGGCGTGCGGACCGCGAGGCCGACGTGCCAGTTGCGCGCGAACTCCCACTGCAGCCCGAAGATGGCCTCGGTCCCGTAGGTCGATCGCTTGAGGTCGATGTTGCCGGCGATGAAGTTCTGGTCGACCAGCTCCGGCGTCGGCCCGGCCTGCAGCCAGATCTGGCCCTCGTCGCGGCGCCACTCGTAGGTGACGAACAGCGACATCCCGAGGCGCAGGCGCGGCGTGACCTCCCAGCCGACGGTCGGGCCGAAGAAGTGGCGGGTGCTCCAGCCGTCGACCTGGACGTTGGCCTTGTAGGCGATAGGGGCGGCGCCCGTGACGTCGTTGAGCGACCCGCTGTAGTCGTAGCGGTCGTAGTTGTTGGCGAAGTGGGCCGCGCCGACGGTGACGTTCTTGCCGAGGTAGCGCGTGTAGACCGTCGAGGTCGCGAGCACCAGCGGCTCGACGCTCGCGAGCGTGCCCGAGTGCGAGCGACCGCCCGGCAGCTCGACGCGGAAGGCGTCGGGGATCGTCCGGTAGCGCAGCACCGCCATCGTCGACGACATGTTGAACTGGACCCGCCGGTTGGCGCCGAGGCCCGCCGGGTTGTAGTACGCCAGGCCGGTGTCGCGGCCCATCGCCGCGACCGCCCCGCCCGACATCGCCGCCTCGCCGCCGAGCGGCGTCAGCCACGGGTTGCTCGCCGCGGCCGTCGCCGGCCACGCGAGCGCGAGGCCGACCAGCGCAAGAGCAACCTGTCCGGAGAGACAGGTTTTCGCGGAGAGCCGGCCTGGGGCGCGCGCCACGTGCATCGGTGCACCGCGGGGGCTACGCCCCGGTCCGGGCGACGTAGAAGTCGAACGCGAGGTCGACGAGCGGCTGGTTTTGGTCGCTGAAGAAGTGCCACGTCAACGTCGCCGCGTTGGCGTTGTTGTCGATGCGGCGAAAGTACAGGTAGCCGCGCATCTGCGTGCCCGGGGCGAGCGTGCCCCACGGGAGCGCCGAGGCGTTGACGTCGCCCGGCTGCTCGAGGCGGCCGTAGTCGAGGTCGCGGCCGGGGTGGTAGCCGCGGTCGACCTCGCCGCTGCGCAGGAAGCTGCCGCCGACGTCGAGGAGCTGGCGACGAAACCCGCGCTCGTCGACGAAGTCGAGGTCGCCGGGGGCGAGCCGCACCGGCGTCGGCCCCATGTTGGCGACGAGCGCGTGGATCACGGTGTAGTTGCGGTCGAGGTCGGAGGGGCTGCCCTCCCACGCGCCGGTGGTCAGCACGATCGAGATGCCGGTCTGCGGATCGCGGGCGATCATGCGGCGGCTGCCGTCGACGGCCACGAGCTCGCCGCTCGGCGTGCAGGCGATCGAGGCGGCGGAGGCGGCGGAGCCCAGCAGCGCGGCGCCGAGCAACAGGCCGCGGCCGGATGTGCGGGAGGCGAGCGGGTGGCGGGACGGCACGGCGCCAAGCATACCCGGTTTCGCCGCCACGGCCCGCGCCGCGGCCCGCAGGGGCGATGCCGACCCGACCGACGCGGGCCGGGACGCGGCGACGCAGCGGCCCCATGCCGAGCCCGGAGCGGTCGCCAGGACGCGGCGACCTCGAGGCCGTCGATCGGCGGCGGGCCGGACCCGGACTCGCCCCGGCCGCGGGTGCGCGGGAGGCTCGTCGCCCGGCGTCGGAGCCCGCCCCGGGCCGCGCGTGCGCGGGGCTCCCGGTCGTCACCCCGCGAGCCCGTGGCCGGGCCCCCGGGGCTTCGCGGGCGCCGGGTCAGTCGGACGCGTCGGGCGGACCGGCGTCGGCGAGGATCTCCTGGACCTTGGCCTGCGCCAGGTAGCCGCGGCGCAGCTCCGGGTCGCTCAGGCCCTCGAGGCGGGCGCGCACGCGGTCGGCGGCCTCGCGCAGCAGGTCGGCGCGGCCGCTGAGGTGGCCGAGGTGGTGGATCGACAGCACCCCGTCGAGCGGGGCGGCGCCGGCCCGGACCAGGCGCACGGCCTCGTCCTCGAGCGCGACGGCGCGGTCGAGGTCGCCGGCCTCCTCGGCCAGCCGCGACAGCACGTGCAGCGCCCGGGTCTGGGCGCTGCGCAGGCCGTGCTCGCGGCCGCGGGCCAGCACCGCCTCGGCGAGCGCGCGCGCCTCGTCGCCGGCGCCGGCGTCGAGCAGGGCCCGGGCGAGGCGCGAGCGGGCGCGCAGCTCGGTCCGCACGTCGCCGCGGGCGGCGGCCATCGCCGCGGCCTGGTCGAGCAGCGGGCGCGCGGCCGCGGCGTCGCCGAGCTCGGCCGAGACCTCGCCGAGGTGCACGATGACCTCGCCGAGCAGGCCCGGGTGCCCGATCGCCTCGTGCAGCTCGAGGGCCTTGCGGAGGTGGCGCTCGGCGCGGCGATACAGGCCGATCGCCGTGTACACGATGCCGAGGTTGGCGAGCTTGATCCCCGTCGCCGCGCGGTCGCCGAGCTCGCGGTCGATCTGCAGCGCGGCCCGAAAGAACTCGACCGCCTCCTGGTAGCGCGTGCTCAGCCCCGCGACCTCGCCGAGGCTGTTGAGCGCGTCGGCCTCGAGCCGCTTGTGACCGGCGCCGCGGGCCAGCGCCAGCGTCGCCTCGAAGCTCGCGGCCGCCTCCGCGAGCCGCCCGCCCGCGAGCTGCACGCGGCCGATGCAGGTGTGCAGGCGGCAGCGCTGCTGCAGGCCGCGGTGGCCGGGCGGGCAGTGGGCGAGCGCGTCGCGGGCGAGCGCCTCGGCCTCCTCGAGCCGGCCGAGGCGGGTCATCAGGTCGCAGCCGAGCTCGCCGAACTCCGCGCGGTGGGCGTCCATCGCCTCGCCCGCGGGCAGCGCGAGGGTCTCGCGGGCGAGCCGCGTATACAACTGATCGGCGCGCTGGACCCGGCCGCACTCGAGGTAGAAGCGCAGCAGCCGGCCGAGCGCGACGACCTCGCGCTCGGGGTCGCCGGCGGCCTCGGCGAGGCCGAGGATCTGGCGGATGTCGGCGCCCTGGGCCCGCCGCCGGCCCCACACCTGCAAGATGGCCTCGCGCGCGAGCAGGGCCTCCCAGCGGCGCGGGTCGTCGGGGCCCATCGCCCGCAGCGCGAGGCTCCAGTAGTAGTAGGCCTCGACGTTGCCGGCGACGTCGCGCGCGGCCCGGGCGGCGCGCATCGCCGGGTCGATCGCCGCCGCGGGCGCGCCGGCCAGCGCGAGGTGATCGGCGATCGGGCCGTCGTCGCGGCCGGGTCGGTGGTCGCCGCGCTGGAGCTTGATCGCCGCGGCCTCGCGGTGCAGCGCCTCGCTGAGCGCCGGCGCGAGGCCCTGCTTGACGACCTCGTGCAGGCTGACCGTGGCGAAGCGGGCGCTCGGGAACCGCGCGCCGGGCTCGCGCACGAACAGGCCGAGCACGGCGAGGCGGTCGATCGCCCGCTCGACCGCGGCCGCCGGGCGCTGGCGCAGGGTCGCGACCTCACCTGTCCGAAAGGTCAGGCCGAGGACCGCCGCGGCGTCGACGAGCGCGCGGTCGTCGGGGTCGAGGGCGTCGACGCGGGCGTGCAGCGCGGCCTCGATCGTCGGGTGGAGCTCGATCGTCGCGCCGCGCTGGCGGACCTGCAGGCACCGGCCGGACGCGCTCCAGCCGAGGATGCCGCGGCGCAGCAGGTCGGCGAGGGTCTCCTCGATGAACAGCGGGTTGCCGCCGGTGCGGGCGAGGATCGCGGCGGCGATCGGCTCGGCGTCCTCGGGGTCCTCGAAGCGGCGCAGGATCAGCTCGCGGCGGGCGTCCTCGTCGAGCTCGCGCAATTCGATGGTGTGGACGTCGGGCAGCGCGCGCATGACGTCGGCGCGCGGGCCCGGGCGGGCGGTGCACACCCCGAGCAGCGGCAGGCCGTGCTGGTGGTGCATCCACTCCTGCAGCAGGCCGACGCTGTGCTCGTCGAGGAAGTGCAGGTTCTCGATCACGATCAGGATCGGTCGCCGGTGCGCGAGCGCCCGGACCAGGCGCCGGATCAGCCGCCACAGGCGATCGCGGCGCTCGAGCGGGTCGAGCTCGGGGCGGCCGTCCGCGGCGCCGGCGAGGCCGAGCGCGGCCGCCAGCGAGCCGGCGATCTGGTCGGCGCCGGCGACCCGCTCGGCGATCAACTTCGCCTCGAGGTCGGCCGCCGTGCTCGCGCGGTCGAGCTCGAGGAAGTCGCGGATCATCGCCAAGAACACCCCGAGCGGCACGTTGCGGCGCCGCCACTGCCCGCTGCCGCGCAGGACCACGCAGGCGCCGCGCGGCAGGCTGGCGACGAAGCGGTCGACGAGCGCCCGCTTGCCGACCCCGGGCCCGGCGACCAGCAGCACCGCGCGCGAGCTGCGGGCGCGGATCGCCTCGGCGAACGCGTCGCGCAGCGCCTTCTGCTCGAGCTCGCGGCCGACGAGCGCGACGCGCCCGCCGGGGGCGGCGGACAGCCGGTCGTCGAGCTCGCGGACCGGGCCGAGCAGCGGGGCGGCGTGCTCCAGCGGGATCGTGCCTGTCTCGCGGGACATGTCCCGAAGGCCAGCACGTTCGAGCTCGAAGCCGCGGGGCGGGCCGATCCGCCACGAGCGCTGGAGTCGCTCGCCGAGGTCGCCGGCGATCATCACGGCGCCGTCGAGGACGCGGCCGGCGATCGCTTGCAGCCGGCGGGCGACCTCGTGCGGGATCTCGGCGCGGTGCGGGGCGCCGCGGACGACCGGGAGCGTCAGGCCGGCGAGGACCATGCCGATGCCGTGGCCGGGCGCCGCCTCGCCGATCGCCTCGCGCAGCGCCAGCGCGGCGCGCACGGCCGTCTCGTCGACGTCGCCGGTGTCGAGCACCGTGCCGAACGCCAGCAGGATGCCGCCGACCTCGAGCTGGCAGACCTGGGCGTCGCGCTTGTAGGCGATGTCGCGGGCGAGCGCGAGGAACTGCGTCGGCGGCGGCGGGCGCTCGCCGGGCAGCGCCGGCTCGAGCGCGGCCTTGAGCAGGACCACGCGCTGCAGCTCGGGGCGCGGGGCGACGACCACCTGCGACGGCTCGCTGCCCTCGAGCTCGCGGGTCTCGTCCTCGACCGGCGCCGGCGCGGCCGCGGCCGGTCCGGCGTAGCGGGCGACGAAGGCGCTCAGGACCTCGTCGTCGACGACCGGGTCGGCGCGGTGCAAAAACCCGGCGAGCGCGGACTGGAGCGCGCGCGCGCTGTCCCAGCGGACCTCGGGGTCGCGGGCGAGGGCCCGCTCGACCACGGCGGCGAGCGCCTCGGGGACCTCGGGCGAGGCGTCGCGCAGCGGCGGCAGCGGGCGGGTGCGGACCTGCTCGAGCGCGACGAGGCGGTCGCGGTGGCGAAACACGAGCTCGCCGGAGAGCAGCTCGTAGAGGACGACGCCGAGCGAGTAGATGTCGGAGCGCTGGTCGAGCGGGCCGCCGAGCGCCTGCTCCGGCGACATGTACGCGATCTTGCCCTGGATGGTCACGTCGGCGTCGGCATCGGCCTCGCCCACAGCGTCGACCGCGGCGTCGACGGCCGCGTGGGCGTGCGGGTGCTGGCGGGCGCGCGCGGCCGTGCGGGCGATGCCGAAGTCGAGGATCTTCACCGTGCCCGCCAGGCTGAGCATGATGTTGTGCGGGCTGATGTCGCGATGGACGATGCCGAGCGGGGTCCCGAAGTCGTCGCGCTTCTGGTGGGCGTAGGCGAGGCCGGCCGCGACCTGATGGGCGACGTAGGCGGCGATGACGACGGGGATCCGCTCGCCGCGCGCGCGGATCGTGTGCATCAGGCCCATGAGGTCGAGGCCCTCGACCAGCTCCATCGCGAGATAGAAGCTGCCGTGCACCTGCCCGAAGTCGAACACCTGAACGATGTTCGCGTGGTTGAGGCCGAGGGCGATCTTCGCCTCGTCGACGAACATCCGGGTGAACTCCGGCTGGTCGGCCAGCTCCTTCCTGATCTTCTTGATCACGACCCGCTTGGTCAGACCCTCGGCGACCGTGACCTGGGCCAGATACACCTCGGCCATCCCGCCCTCGCCGATGCGCCGGGTCAGGGTGTAGCGGCCGAACGCGTGGGGCAAAACGAGGCTCACGGGCGCCGGATCTTAACCAGGAACCGCGCGCGCAGGGTCCGGCCCCGGGTGAGTCTCGTCCAGAAAATCGCCGGACTTTGTGAGGCGCATCGCAAAAAATACAGTGAATATTCCTCATACCTTCGACACGGCCGACTCGCGCTCCGGCGAACACGCAGGTGGCTCGGGCTGCACGGCGTTCCGGACCGACACGGTGCTGTGCACACGTACAGGCGACAGCTCACGCGGATCCTCGCGGGCCGCGGCCGGTTCGGTGCCGCGGCACTTGCTTTGACCTGGGGGATCTGGGCTACAGTCCGCGCAGTCATGACACACCGCAGCAAGCTCGCCACCCTCGGCATTGTTGCTGGCCTCCTTGGGACGGCCTGCAACGTCAAGCCCGGAGATTATCGCATCTATCGCGTCGCGTTCCAGCAAGAGGAGCTGGAGTCGAACTGTTACGCGTCCGGCTTCGATCCGAACACCGTCGAGGACCTCAGCAGTCTGTTCGACGCCGCGACGATCGCCATCTTCGCGTCGGACAGCGACACCTACTTCCTCGAGTTCGGCGCCGACGCCCTGACCGGCAGCCGCAGCGGCAACGACTACAGCTTCGCGGGCGACAAGATCGACGTCGAGATCGTGAACCCCGACCCCCGCGTCAAGGTCACGACCACGACGCACATCGAGACCGACCTCAGCCTCAAGGGCAACGAGCTGTTCGGCGCCTACATCCGCACCGTCAGCACCGTGTGCTCCGACGGCAAGGAGCCCGGCGACAACTGCGGCTCGGCCGGCTTCGGCTTCTCGCAGTGCACCGCCCACGGCCAGTTCTTCGGCAGCTGGGTGAAGGACGCCGATCTCGAGTACGGCGTCGAGGGTGCCGGCGGCGCCCCGTGAGCCGCTGACCAGGGCGCGGCTCGCCGCGCCCGCAGCTCGAGCTCGCTTGTCCATGGGCGCTGTCGCGGTCCCGGAGGTCCTCCGGAGCGCGACGGCGCCTTTGTCATGCCCTGTCCGCGAGGACAGGTCAGTCGCGTTCGAAGACGTAGTCGCCGCAGTCGAGTCGATCGCCGCTGAGCGTGCATTCCAGCGTCTTCCCGCGCTCCTCGACTTCGATGCGATACGTCGGTGCTTTGCTCGCGTCGACCTCGAGTTCGGACTCCTCGGGCTCCCACCCCGAGAATTCGAAAATCTCCTCGAACGTACCCGACAGGTCGTCGTCGATGTGCAGGTTGTACCCGTCCGGGTAGCCGTAGCTGTCGGCCTCGGTGGGCCGGTCGACATCGATGTGGACCGCCTTCCAGTCGCCGACGATCGGGTCGTCCCCTCCCCCTTTCTCGCAGGCGGTGAAGGCCAGGCCGAGGATCGCTAGCGCGGACAGCTCGATGCGTGGGGGCCTCATCACGGCACTCTAACATCGGCGCGGCCGAAGCGATCAGCGCGGCGACGTGAATGATGGTCGCTCGATGTCGAAGCGGGCCGGGGCCTCCGGGACGCGGCGCAGCGCGGCGAGGATCCACGGCGGCGCGCGGCGGGCCTGGGCGATCCGCAGATCGAGGGCCGCGTGCAAGCGGGCGAGGTTCATCGGCGAATTGAAGGTCGGCGCGAACGCGGCGGGGGCCGGGAGGTCGCGCCAGATCGCCTGGCAGTAGCCGGTCAGGTCGCTCTCGTAGAAGCGAGACAGCGGGCCCACGCCGCGCCAGTGGCCGAGCTCGGCCCAGGCCTCGCGCACGCGCGCGCCGATCGCCCGCACCTGCGCCGCGGGCACGAGGTGCAGGCACAGCGCGTGCTTGGTCATGTCGTGCTGCACGCCGTGCAGGTGGTAATGAAGGCGCCGCTGCCACGCCGCGTTGAACGGCAGCGCGCGGCCGAGAGCGCGACGCACGGCGGCGCGGCGGTAGAAGCCCGGTGTTCCGATCGCGATCGGCAGGCCGCCCGCGCACTGACGGGCGAGCCACACCGCCGTCGGCATGTCGGGCGCGCCGACGCGGTGATACTCCGGCGTGAAGCCGGCGTCGCCGCAGCCGAGCGCGCGCAGGCGGTGGCGCAGGCTCAGCGGGGTCGGGACCGTGGCGAGCACGCCGTGCGCGTCCCAGTCGTAGCCGAGCGCGCGCAGGTGGTGGCGCACCGCGTCGGCGTAGATCCG
>Ga0075163_10003263_pt1 | contig 21807 bp, 15 predicted proteins | sample JI1023141ADNA_FD_71478 | JGI IMG/M metagenome (GOLD analysis project Ga0075163, IMG submission 71478) | Wastewater effluent complex algal communities from Wisconsin, to seasonally profile nutrient transformation and Carbon sequestration -... | ecosystem: Engineered > WWTP > Effluent > Algae... | reverse complement strand
GTAAGCGTATTCCATGAAGCATCCACCACGTGTGCTCACCGTTGCGTGCGGGTTCGTACGGACTTCGGTTGGTGAAATGCTCTTGCACGGACCAGGATGGCTTACCGGCGCGCGTGAGGTTGTGGCGGGTGATGGCGTCCTGCGCATGGATCCCGGGCATGGGTCGGCCTCGGTCGTCGATCACCAGTGTGAACCCAATGTCCGAACTGCCCGGTTGTGCATGCGCAACGAGCACGGACAACAGGACCAAGATCACCGCATGCACCCGCACTACCCTCATCGCAGCTTCAACGTGAACGAGCCGCTGTTCCCCTCACCTGTCAGTTGCACCGCATGATCGCCCACCGGCCAATCGCTGATGTCCAACCAATAGTTGACATCATCCCTCGCGTCCGTAGCGAGTGTGACCGGTTCCTTCTGCTGATCGCTCTGATAAGGATGGAAGGTGATGGTATAAGCCGTCTGGGCACCCCATAACGGAAAGTGGACGAAGTGCGTGCCGCAATACCACGAGCGTAGCACCCACACATCGCGGTACTTCGTTTCCGGCAACTGCAGATCCGCAGGCACCTGCACTTCCTGATGGCAGGTATCCGTATTCAACTGCGGGATCACCGTTTCGTCCTTCATCGCCTTCTTCCAAAGCGCATCGAACTGCTTCGTCAGGTCCACGGTGCGGGCATCCACGGTGCCGTTGCCTTCTTCGGTGGTGTAGTAGTCCTTGCCATACCGAACACCGGTGGGCAGATAACGGCCCTTGCGGAAGGGGATCACCACGGGTGGCCGCCGTTCCCCTGCGCGGATCGGAGGCCGCTCGTAGGCGGGCATCGGCGGATAGTACACCGAGAGTTCCACGACCATGGTATCCAACCCGCGCACCACCACCACCTTCACATCGGGTTTGTCCTTGCCGCGCGCGGGGCTGGCGGTGAAGGTCGGCAACGGCGCCTCGAACAAGGGCCGCATGCGTAGTTCCTCTCCCGGTTGCGGGTCCACCGGGTACTGCGTGGGCGAATACGACCAGTGCTGACCTGTTTGGATGTAGTACACCTTGTAGGCTCCCGCGAGCGGCACCAACACGCTGCTGTCCTCCACGAAGGTGTAGCGCGTCCAATACGGTTGCTGGTCGGGATCGGGGTGCTGGGCGATCAGGTCCTGTGTGATCAGCAAGGCGAGGAGCAACAGGCAGCGCATGGTCGAAGGTATCGCCCGGTTCATGGCGCCACCACAGTGAAGGCGGACCCGATCAATTCCTTATCGCCGGCCAGCAGGATCACCGCGCGGTATTCACCCGGTTTCCATGGCCGGCCACGCCCTGGCATCGCAATCCCGCTTGTGCGGGACAGGCAGTGCCCCGGTATCAAGGCCACGGTATGCTGGAACCAATCCGCGCTCGGCATCCCACAGCAAAGTTGCACGTTGCAGGGCGGCAGGTAGTCCATCCACGCATCGCCTTCTTTCCGCTGGAAGCCGTAGAGGGGCGTGCCACCAGCGCAGCTGCCGTCCAGCTTCACATGACCGGTGATGGCCACCACGATGGTGTCGGATACGAAGTAGGTGTCCGGCACCGGCTTCCCCGATCGGATGGGCCGGTGGACGATCGAGGGTTCCAGCTTCAGCCTAGGCGGGAATCTGGACGGGTCGCCAGGCTGAGCGCTGACCAGTGTAGCCAGCAGGAAGGGAATGAGGAGAAAGAGGGAACGCATGATCGGATGACGCCTGCGCGGCACCGTTCCGTACACGCCGCTTCGGTCCAGGTTCAACCCCACCAACTGGGCCCGGTATGTCGTTCACCCATTCATTCTCGCCATTCACCCGATCGCGTGGCCGTGCTGAACCGACCCGGAGCACATTTGGCCAGCAAACCCAACAGGCCATGCGCTTCACGCTCCTCCTCCTTTCCTTCCACAGCTTGCTCGCCGTAGCCCAACTAAGCGGCACCTACGACGTGGGCGGACCTACACCGGATTTCACCGCCATTCAACCCGCCATCGATGCCCTTGAGCAGGCCGGTGTGGCCGGCCATGTGGTACTCAAGATCCACCCAGGCACTTACACCACCGCGCTCGACATCCAACCCATACCGGGCGTGAACCCGAATGCGACCGTGACCATCGAGGCGGCGAACCCCGGAGCGAACGATGTCACCTTCACGATGCCGGGCGATCTTGTGAATGACCTGTGCTACATCGGTAGTGCGTACGTCGCGATCGATGGCCTCACCTTCCTCACCACCGCATCGTCCAACCCATCTTTCGGACACTCTGTGATGGATATCCGGAGCGACCATGTCACCATCCGCAATTGCACCCTGGTGAATCAATTCGTCTTGAGTAACAGCCTCTTCCTGCTTTACGCGTCCGATGTGGAGGACCTTGAGATCAAGAACAATACCCTGCGGAACGAGGTGACACCCACTCCACTCTCCTTCGGAGTGGGGATATCCATCACCAACGGATCCGACATCCTCATCGGCAGCAATCACCTGAGCGCTGTGGTGACCGGCATCAACATCCTCTTGTCCGACGGGATCGAGATCAGGGACAACATCCTGGAGGATATCCGACCGGACACTACCACACCGAACGGGTTCAGTAGGGGCATGACCCTCGCCCTTTGCACCGATGTGAAGGTGAAGCGCAACAAGATCGAAATGCGCAAGAGATCAGACGCCATCGGGATCATCCTGGGCGGAGAGGACCTGCCGGGTGATACGCGGGAGATCGTCAACAACATGATCAGCATCATTCAGGTGGATGGGGCCACCCCACTGAAAAAACCGATCAGCAACGACGTCTATCCATCGGGCATCACCGTGGCCCTCCATGGACCGAACGTTTCCGACCTCACCGCCCCGCCCGTGAGCACCTTGTTGATCAGCCACAACAGCTTGTACATCGAGACCGACCACCACGCCGGCATCCGCTTGGAACATCCGGTGGCCGGTGAAACGCAGGTGACCTCCAACTCCATCCGCATGGTGGGCGATACCCTCACCGGTCTCAGCTACCGGAACAACACCGCCGCACCCTGGCCGATCAGCGACTACAACAACGTGAGCCTGTTCGGCACCAACAACCTGTTCGGCCTCTACGCCACCAAAGCGCTCATCGTGGCGAACACCACCATGGAGGACAATTCCATCAGCCGCGTGCCGGACTACTTCAGCAAGACCGATCTGCACATCAAGGAGTCGTCGCCCAACATCAACCGGGCCTTCGTGCAACCCGGTGTTACGCAGGACTACGACAAGGATCCACGCCAACACTTCGATCCGCAGTACGACATCGGCGCCGATGAATACGGCAACCTGGGCGCGAAATCCCTCGTGATCGCCGCACCACCCACCACCGCCAGCGAACCGGTGCGGCCCTACCCCAACCCCACCGCCGACGCCTTCTCCCTGGAACTGCCTACCGATCACGCCTATTCCTACACGCTCTTCAGTGCCGATGGCCGCGCGGTGCGGACAGGCCTGGCGATGGACCGCCTGCCGATCCTCGTGGACGACCTGCCCAACGGCACGTACATCCTTCACCTCAACGACCTACCCGCAAGCGCCACGCGGCTCATGATCGCACGCTGAAGGCTGCCTCGGACAATGACCATGAGCGGGGGCTTCGGCCCCTGCTCGTTTTTCTGGAAAGCCGAACGGATCGGCGCGGGTGGGTGCGCATGGAACGCGAACCACAGGACCGGCGCAGTTAGGTCGACGATCAATCCACGGCTTAGGCGCCTTGACCGATCACTGGCGATCTCCAGACCTGACATACATGCATAGGAAGGTCGATCAGCCGACCGTGCGTGGTGGGATACTGATCGGCCTTGCACACCGTTCAAGGCGTGGACCACTGCACCATGTTGAACACCCACCGACCCTTCCTCACCTGCCTGGCCTTCGCAGCCCTCTTCAGCTTCCTCTTCCACGACACGGGCATCGGCCTGAACCTCTTGCTCTTCGAGGTGATCGTGATCGGTGCCTTGTTCGCCATGTGGCGAATACCCCTTCGGCCGAACACGCTGCTCACCGTCGGTGGCGCGCTCCTCACGGCCGTGATGATGGTGCTTTACGGTTCAACGCTCTCCTTGGTGGTGAACCTGGTGTCCATGGTGTTCGCCGTGGGCACGCTGCTGGCGCCCGAGTTGAAAGGGCTGCACCACTCCGCTACCCTGGCCGGCGCACATCTGGTGGCAGCGCAACGGGCCTTCCTGCGCACGGTGCCGGTATGGCGACGCGATGGAACAGGATCGCGCCTAACGCCCCGCGGCGTGCTTTCCATTACGCTGGTGCCCCTCATCATCCTGCTGTTCGTCTCCCTCTACAGCGCATCCAATCCTTACTTCAACGCGGGCGCCGAGGCCGTTTACACCTGGTTGGGCGGGTTCGATACAAGCTTTCTGCTCGTCTTCCTGCGGGGGCTGGTGCTCTCCGCGTTCCTGCTGTTGTTCACGCGCAACGAACGCCTCCTGGCTTGGGCCCGCCAACGCGTGGATGCGCTCATCCCCAGTGGTCTTTCGGGAGATGCGGAACACGAGCGCTCGGTGCGCAGTGAAGCGGTGATCGGCATCGTCCTGCTGGGCTGCCTCAATGGTCTGCTGTTGCTACTGAACGCCCTGGACATCCACTACGTCTGGTTCAACTTCCAGTTCCAAGGGCAATACCTGAAGGCCTTCGTACACCAAGGCACCTGGATGCTGATCGTGTCCATCCTGCTCGGTGCCTTGCTCGTGCTCTATTACTTCCGGGGCGACCTCAACTTCCACCCGCGCAACCGGACGATCAAAGTGCTCAGCTACCTCTGGCTGGCCCAGAACGCGGTGCTCGTGGTGTCCGTGCTCATCCGCAATTACCACTACATCCATCACTATGCACTGGCCTACAAACGCATCGGTGTGGCCTTCTTCCTGCTGGCCACGCTGGTGGGCCTGGTCCTGCTCATGGTGAAGGTGCGCCACCAACGCTCGCATCATTACCTGGTCCGCTGCAACATGGTCTCGCTCTATGCGATCGTGCTGCTTATGTCGCTCTTCGATTGGGACACCCTCATCGCCCGCTACAACATGGCCCAGCGCGGCAAGGCCTTCGTGGAGTTGGACTACCTCGCCAGCCTCAGCGACAAGACGCTCCCCTACCTGATCGCTTCAACCCTCGAACTGGAGCGGCTCGATGCGCACAACGCGCGCATCCTCGGCGGGCGGCAGCGCTACAGTCGCCGGTTGTACATGGATCCATCGGCCTACGCCATGAACGTACACCTCCGTATCGAGGACTTCCTTTCCGAATACCCCGAACGCTCTTGGAAGGAATGGAACGCCGCCGACGCGTGGGCCTATGAGCAACTGAGCAAGCTGAACGTGCCGTAGGCGGTATTGCTTGGGCTGAATTGCTCTGCTGCAGGTGGCTGGATCCTGCTCCGATGTTTGCGAAGTGGAACGAACGCGTGCCTCAACCGACCTTGCGTAGGTGCTGGTCCGGCAGGTCCGTGGCCTTCAACTTCTTCAACAGCTCGGCACGCTGGCCCAGGGACATCCCTGCCAGCAAGCGTTCGAACTCCAGGCGCTCCTCCAATTCGTGCTGGTCGGCGAAGAAGTGGCCTTGGTCAATGAAGGTGGTCAGGTAGGTCAAGGGCTCTTCCTCATCGCGTACACCCAAGAGCCATCCCTGACCCACGCTGACGATGTCTTCCACCTCATCGGCCATCAGGTCCACGCTGTGCGTGCTGTACATGTGGTTGGCGAGGAAGAATTGGCGCAGGCGTTCCTCGGCGCTCACATCCGGACTGAAACGCGCGCTGTACTGATCGAAGACGTGCTTGCTGAAATGGAAGGCCGTGCCACACTCCCAGTTCAGGTACAGCGCCCGCATGCGGCGGTCCATGCCGCGGTACCAGCAATAGTGGAAGGTCTGGATCCCCGCTTTGCAGTACCGGAGCACCACCATCCACGGGATGTGCGAAGGGGACGTGTAGTCGTGGAGCTCCACCAACACGGCCTTGCGGTCGCCCTTGCGATGGCGACGCCGCAACAACTCCTTGGCGCGCTGCATCTTGTTCTCCACGGAGCGCAGGTCTGCCCGCGCTGCGCGGAGCACTTCCAACGGGGTCATGCCGGGTAGGATCATAGCTGGCTGGTTCGTGGAGCGCAGCGCTAGGTCGCGTGGTCAGCTCCGGTGTTGATGTTCGTGTTTGGTCATTTCTTCGGTACTGTCACGCATCCTTCTTTACGCCGCGCGGCGCTCTACCACCTGGCTCTTGCAGCCTTCGCCGTTGGGCCCGATCGCGCTTACACAGAACAAATACGGTTTGTGGGACACCAGGCCTTCCACCACGTGCTGCACCTTACCGGTGATCGCCACCAGGGTCCAGTGGATCTCGGGCGTTGCGCCCTGTTCGGTCATTGTGTCCATATCCAGCTCAGCCATGTACACGTGGTAGCTGCGTCGGCCATGGACGCCAGACCAGCGCAGGTTCACCGCACCACGCGTCCAGCCCATGCGTGCAGGTGCTATTTGGGGAGTGCCCACTTCGTGGATGCGTTGTGGCGTACGCGCCATCGGAAAACCACTTTGCGACAGGATCACCGCATCGCCAACGGCCACCATGCGCACATAGTCCGCCAGTTGGCGCAGCATGTTCTTGCACACTTCCGTTAGCGCATCACGCCGCGCCCTGTCCCGCAGCCCCCCATCCATGGCTTCCAAGATGGCGTCTTTGTACAGCACGCATTGTGCCTGCAGGTCCGGCATGCTTATCGGCGGGGTGGGGAAGTTGGCATTGCCATCCATGCTTCCGTGAACCTTGCCCATCAAGGTCAGAATGCCCACAGGCGTCAAGTTCTTGAGGTCGAGTTTGATGTTCGCTTTCATGGTATGCCGTGCTCGTGCTTGTGCCCAATGGGTTTCTACCCGCTTGTTACGGATGGCATACCCGCCCGGTTACACATGCGCTCCCCGCCCGGTCCTCCATCCTACCCGCTTGGGTTCCATGGCACACCCGACCGACCACCACCACCCCTACGCCCCGGTGGTACCATACCGAAGGCCGGGTACTGCCCCCTACCGGCCCGGGAGCAGTGCCACACCCGCACGGCTGTGTCGGACCACCCGGCCGACAGGGATCTTGGTCCCCCCCGGGTAGGAACCGGCACCCGGGCGGGTGAGCTGTTCCATCCGGTCGGGTGTGCATCCACCCCCGCGTGGGGGTACATCCCCATCCGCTCGGGTGGTGCGATCCCTACGGGCGGGTGCCCATAGGTTGCGGCTTGGGTGGCAACATGGACCCGGGCGGGGGGTACCGCTTTGCCGTGCGGGTGCTTTGGCATCGCTGGCGGGAGGTACTTGGGGCCTGCGGCTTCCGGGGGAAGGTCCAGAGCAGTAGCGCTAGCGAAGTGGTCCCGGAGGGAAAAGGCACAGACTAGGCGGAAGTTGGTAGCGAAGGTGATCAGGCAGTGCGGGCTACATTGCGGGATACATCCTCTATGGACTCTACGAACAGCCCGTATCAAGATCACATGGATGCCGGCTGGGCTGGCACCTTCCCCGTCCTACGTGGCACCTCTACGACCGAGATGGTCAATGCTCTTGTCGCCTTCGTCAAGGAATCTACGCCGGAGCAGATCAAGGCATGGAATAGTTCATTGCCGTTGGTCCAAATAGAAGCTGGAAAAGTGCTGGATGTACAACCCTTGGCACGTGACTATTCCGCCATCTTCGAGTATGGCCTGCCGCATTCACAGAAGCGGGCTGATGTGATCCTATTGATCTCGGGTGCGGTGTTGGTAGTGGAGCTAAAGGGCGATGGCAGCACAGGCCAAGCGTATCTGGAACAGGTGGCTGATTATGCACGCAGGATCTACACCAACCATGTGTTATGCGGAGAAGAGGGAGTACCTGTGCATGCACTTGTCGTGAATTACGGCATGCCTGGCACGGAACGCCGCGATGAGTGGCTCACACTGACGAACGTGGATCATTTGCACACCGAGGTGCTACGCTTCGATACGCCCGGCAAGGCACCTATCGCGTTAGAGCGCTTCCTTGACCAATACAATCACCAACCACCTCCGTCGCTTGTTCAAGCTGTCCGCGCCTACTTCAGCGACCAAGCACTGCCGCGCATCAAGCGTATCGATGAAGTGACCGGTGACGCATTGAAGGCTGTTGTGGCGGAGATCCATGATACCCATCACCAGCAACGGAGGAAGTTGGTGCTGGTGAGCGGCGTGCCCGGTGCAGGCAAGACCTATGTGGGCCTGCAGATCGCTCATGAACACTTTCTCGATGATCTGGCCGAGACGATGGCGAACGGCGAAAAACCGAGCGCACCCGCCGTTTTCCTGTCGGGAAACAAGCCTTTGGTCGATGTGCTCCAATATGAGATGCGCCGTGCAGGTGGCGAGGGGAAAGTGTTCGTGCAGAACGTCAAGGACTTCGTAAAACGCTATTCGAACAAAAAATCGATCGCACCACCGCACCATGTCCTGATCTTCGACGAAGCGCAGCGTGCGTGGGACGCACATCGGGTGCAGCAGAAACACAAAGACTCTAAAGCAGTCTCCGAACCAGCTGCCTTCGTCCAGTTCGCGGCGCGCATCCCCGCATGGTCAGTGGTTATCGGGCTGATCGGTGAAGGCCAACAGATCTACACCGGTGAGGAAGGAGGGATGGCCCTATGGGCCGATGCGGTGCAACAAGGTGGCGATGTATGGGATGTAAGCGGACCGGCGCACTTCGCACCCATTTTCGAGGAGCGAGGTATTCCCTATAAAGCCATTGGATCGTTGCACTTGTCCCGCTCCGTTCGTTTCCACTTCGCACACGGCCTGAGCGAATGGGCCAGCAGCCTGATGGATGGAACGCACTCAGTGGATCAACTGCGCACCCTGGTCGACCACCTGTGGGCGCAAGGCTATCAGATCCGAATCACACGCAACCTGCATCAAGCCAAGGCCTTCCTGTGGGATAAGTACCGCGACCAACCGGAAGCGCGGTATGGTTTGCTCACTGGCGGGCGGGACAAAGGCCTCGACGAACTGGATCTTCACAAGGTGAAAACACTGACCTTCCGTGCCGGGCCTTGGTACGCCGATCCAGAAAGTTCCCCTAGCTCCTGCCGAAGATTGAACGATGCCATCAGTGAATTCTCCGCACAAGGATTGGAGTTGGACCATAGCCTCTTGGTCTGGGGAACCGACCTGATCCGTAAAGACGGCCGCTGGGACGATGCCTTGGCCATGCGCTACCAGAAGCGAGGCGACGTGGAAGACCCGCTCCGCCTTCGGTTGAACGCATACCGCGTGCTACTCACTCGTGGCCGTGAAGGTGTCCTGATCTGTTTGCCGAACTCCATCCGCGAATTGGACGAGACCTATGACCACCTGATCGCCGCTGGCTGCCGCGTGTTGGAGTGAACCTGGCTTTTCTGCCGGATGTTTTCTAACCTGGCCGAATGAACCATGACAAGGAATACGTCATCCGCCTTAACGGCTTCGACCTCGGCCAAGTGATCGATGGTCTGGAAGCCCGTGCCACCGCATGGAACCTGACCGCCACCTACCTCGAAACCGGTGAAGCGCCGGATGGGTTCGTGATCGAGGAGTGTTCCGATGCCGAAGAGGCCCGCCGGCTGGCTGAGCACTACCAGCGCATTCTGGCCAGCCTCATCCAGCAGCAAACCGAACAGCGCGACCGATGAACCGCTACACCTTCTCCTGCCTGTGGCGACCACCCAAGGACCAGTGGCCCGTGCATGGCGCCCAATGGCGCGGGGTTACTGTGGTCATGGACAGCAGGGATAGCCCGGAACTTGCGGCTTGTGATGCCTGCTTGCACCTGATCGCCGTGCGGCGCGGGCAGGCGAAGGCAGTTTCAGTATCCGGCGGTAAGGCTGGGCAGGAACAATCGTTCTCGCATATCCACTTCAACTGGAGGTGGTATGGCGGGGTGGTGACTTGGGGCGGGTGGGTGGTGGAGGTGCTGTGAAGCCTTGGAGGCAGGATCCCCGAAGGCGGGAAACTCTGAGTCGGGCTAAACCAAACGGCGCGACTGTTGATTTGTAAAGCCAAATTCGAAAGGTGCCCGTACATTCGCTCGCAACCAACTCATGTCGTGCGCACCGCTGAACAGCTCCGAGACGAACTAACCCAGGTTCTCAGTGCCCTGCCATTGGACAACGGACGTCTTATTGAACTGACACGGCAACTCACCAGCCTTGACCCTGATACAGTTCGATTCTCCATTGATGCCGGCCTCATTGACCGGCTTGGACGGGAACTTGTAGCGCGTCAAGAGACAGCGGTATCGGAGTTGGTTAAGAATGCCTACGATGCAGATGCAACGGACGTCACGCTTTCCTTCATCGATGCAAACGAGACAGGGGGCACCTTGAACATACAGGATGACGGTGACGGCATGACGCGGGATGAGCTGATCAACGGCTTTATGCGCATCTCGTCTACAAGCAAGGTCCACGAGCCATTATCAAGAGCATACAAGCGTCAGCGGGCAGGACAAAAGGGGATTGGCCGATTCGCCGTTCAGCGCTTGGGGCGAAAGCTTACCGTGGTTACTCAGACCGCCGAGGCAACGCAAGCGCTGAAGCTTGTGATCAACTGGGACAGCTACAAGGCAGACACGGACATCTTTTCCATTAGTAACTCGGTAACAACCATTGCCAAATTCAAAGAGAAGGGAACCCTACTCATTGTCGAAGGACTTCGAGACAAATGGACCGAAGCTGCTATACAAAGGATCTATCGCTACGTCAGTGACATCATACAGCCTTTCCCAATATCCAAGCAGTACACGAACAATGAGATTGACCCGGGGTTCGCAGCAAGATTCGTTCAAACGGTTGAGGGTCGTTCGAAGACGCTAGTTGACGAGCGGATTATGGTTCATGATCATGCGCTGGCGGTAATCGATGGACGGATTGACGAGTACGGTCATGGTTCCTATACGATAAGGAGTCCACGGGTTGAGTTGGACGAGTCGATAACCTATCCCATAGGAAACCACCCAAGCAATGGTGCTGAGCCATTTACAGCCATTAGAAATGTTCACTTCCGTGCTTACTACTTCCTATACGTTGATGATCTTCTACCAAAGAGTCTGAAAGCAAGCATTCAGAACCTTGCGCGAAAGCAGGGAGGGATCCGATTATACCGCAATGGCTTTCGCGTTCTTCCTTATGGTGAAGTAGGCGACGATTGGCTCAAGCTAGATCAATCCATGCGAGAGCGGACGATTCTCCCTTCGCATGGGAACAACAACTTTTTTGGGTTTGTTGAACTTGCAGACTCCGAGAACTTATTCAACGAGACTTCAAGCCGTGAGGGGTTAACCGAAAGTCAAGGCTTCATCCAACTGCGGAACTTTCTGTACCGTGCGTTGGTCAGTGCCATCCTCAAAGTCAATGAAAGACGGGGAATCAAACTCACAGCCAATCAGCAGCGCGATGAGCACAAGCAGTGGGAGAGCGTTGAGGTAAGTATCAAGAATGTTGCACACGCTATTGAAGAACTGGACGCAGAGTTGGAGAGAGATGGTGGTACGATTCAAGCAAGGCGGAAACGGAGACGACGAATCAGCGAGGCCAAGAAAGCACTCCTGGAACTTGCTAAGAAGCAACGCGAGGTAGAGAAGCGATTGATTAAGGAAACATCAATGCTCCGGGTGTTGAGTAGCGTTGGACTAACTATTGGGCAATTCATACACGAGATAAAATACTACATGGACAACGTCCAAAGTGACATCGACTATATCGCGAAACGCCTAGCAAATGACCAATCAGGTGTTGAACGTGCGGGCATTCTTGGACAGAACTTCGCATCGTTTAAGACATATACGTCGTACTTTGATAAGGTCGTCTCTCAAAATGTTATACGCTCGATTTATCCACTAAACCTTGCCCATGTGGTCACCCCCTTTGTGCATGCCCTAACTCAGGACGCCAAAAAGTCCGGCATCACGTTTCTACCACCAGTTTACTCGAAGCCTTTCTTGATGACCAAAGCCATGCACCCATCGGAGTGGTCTTCTATACTGTTCAACTTCTACACCAACTCAAAGAAGGCGATTAAGCGTGCAGGAGTAGAGGGAGCGATTCTGATTGAATGTGGTGAGAACGAAGGGTTGGTCTATCTAGAGTTCTCCGACAACGGCGACGGCATCTCAAAGGAGAATGAAGAACGCGTCTTCGATGAGTTCTTCACGACAACATCTGGTCAAAGTCTTGAGGACTTTGCCACCAGCACTGAGATTTTGGGAACGGGCCTCGGCCTTAAGATCGTGAAGGACATAATCAAGAGTCACAGAGGTAACGTGATGGTCGTTTCACCGAAGGCACACTTTGCTACTACAATCCGTGTTGAGATTCCAAAAGCCACGGAAAAGGAGCTTGAGCAACATGAACAATAGGATACTCTATATAGAGGACCTCGTAGCAGGTTCGGGAACGATTAAGCACGAGTTGGAATCCAAAGGATTCGAAGTCACTGTGCTCCTACCAGACCTGTTTACAGCTATTGAAGAGGCTAAGCACTACAACCTAATCCTTATCGACTATCGATTGACCGCGGAGAAGGGAATGTTCGACGCCCCGACGTTTGCGCAGCCGATTCGCACACCCAAAGCTCCGTCTCATTCGGATATCCCCATCGTTCTTGTCTCAAGTGAGTCGATTATTAGCGACTTCTATAGTGACCCCACTAGTCATGATTTATTCGACCTAGCCCTTCCCAAAGGTGAGTTGTTGGGTAATGTGAATAGATACGCCCTCAGATTCAAGAGCTTGATTGACGCGTATGATAAGATTCAAAAGCTCAAGTTCGAGTCCGAAGAACTCTTAGGACTAGAGATATCAGGCAAAGAACTCGTCGACTTTCGCGCATTAGAGACATTGGGAGACTATCAACACCAAGGAAATGTCTTTACCTACTCCAGCTTCGTACTAAAGGAGCTTGTAAGGTCAATTGGAACGCTCATCGGCGAGGATGTTCTTGCTGCCCGGCTGGGTGTTGACCAAAGCTCGAAGGACTGGTCAGTACTGAAGGAACAAATGAAGCCCATTCAATATGCAGGCATCTACTCCGAAGCGTATCCTCGATGGTGGGGGCAAGGTCTCCTGGCACAATGGACATCGCTAACCGGTTCGGAATCTTCTCTCCGACGCGCAACTGCTGAAGAGCGTGTTGCACTGTTGCACGCATCCACAGGACTGGATTTAAGGCCCGTCGCTATGACCAAGTATGCAACAAGTTCCTGTTACTGGACAATCTGTGTCGAGACGAGGAAAGCAATCGATCCATCAGACGGGATTGAGTTGACACGGAGGCGTGCCTGGCCCTGGCAGGAACCTCACTACGTCTCATTGGAGGACGCCATTGAACCCAAGGAGGTCGGTACCGATGGCAAGCACAAGCGCTGGAAGCATTTCTCAACCGAAGGAAAAAAGCGGTTGACCGAAATCCGAAAGTCTTTTGAGGCATGAGGTTGGATCTTTGGACGATGGATTCGTTCCGTCATGACCTGAAGCAGTTCATTGCTTGCCTTGACAAGCATGCAATAAAGGTTGAACACTACACACTGAACACACTCTTACATCAGATCCACAAGCGGCAAGATTTTGACATAACACTGCCCGACCTGGTGTTCAGAATCGACAAGAAGATTTCTGGTACAAATCCTAATGAGGTGGGGCGGTTTGTGATCTCCCTTTCTCATGAGTGTTGCTTGGATGCAGCTCGTCATCAAGCTAAGACACAGGATCATATTACCCGCTTCGCATTCGACATCTACATACGCGCCTTTGTAGGTAGTAAAGAGCATCACTTTGCGTGGCACTTGGATCAGCAAATTCCGTCGGCGACAACTAAGACTACACACCCGGTGTATCACTTTCAAGCTGGTGGCTCAGCTATTGAGAATGTCAATTCCGGCGACTTGGTGATATTGGGGGCACCAAGAATCCCTCACCCACCGATGGACATCTTCCTAGGTGTGCACTTTGTGCTCAATAATTTCTACAATACCACGGACTACCCCGAAGTGAAGAGACTTTTCAATGACGACGACTATCTCGATGTACTAAGGAATTCACAGACACGTATGTGGGCAAGCTACTTTACCGCTTATGCCCCTGGTGCGCCGCAACATCAGTTCTATACAAGGAAGAGTGTCTTCCCGTTGCACGTTGACTAGCTGTGATAAGTAGGAGCATCCTCCGGTTCCTTGGAACGTACAGTCCTCGCCCTTTTGAGGTTGATCGACTCATTGTATCCGCCTATGTAAGGACGAATGCGATCAAGGTCTCACGGAATTTGCTCATCAAGGGCTATCTGGTTCAGCAGTCGGAAACGAAGGTTGGAAATGCTCTAGACGCCTTCATTCAGTTACTGTACGATAGTAATCAGGAGTTATCCATTGAAACCCTAGTCGAACTATTTGAGTTTGTGGTTTCCCCGGTAGATAAGGAGGTGAATGGTGCGGTGTACACCCCGCAGCACATTCGCCAAGCCATAGTCACCGATGTTATAGCACGCGTTGAAGCCCAGGGCAAGCACACGGGAGAATGCACTTTCACTGACATCGCCTGCGGTTGCGGCAGCTTCTTCGCCACTATCGCACTCCACCTACGCTCAACATTTGGTCGTTCCTTTTACCAAATCTATCGGGAGAACATCTACGGGTTGGACATACAGCGATTCAGCATTGATCGTTGTCGAATCCTGCTCACATTGTTAGCCTTGGAGCATGGCGAAGACCGCCACGAATTCGACTTCAATCTTTTTGTCGGGGATGCCTTGCGTTTTGATTGGCACAATGAGTGCCGCGCGATTCGCGAAGCAAATGGAGTAGATGTAGTCGTAGGGAATCCGCCGTACGTAGGGACCGTAAAACTCCCTAAGCCCACGAGGGAGCTTATCAAGAAGTGGGAAGTGGCGCGATCTGGGAAGGTCGATCTGTACATGCCGTTCTTTCAGATTGGCATCGAGCTTCTTCAAGCGGGTGGTGTGTTGGGTTTCATCTCGGTCAACTCGTTCATCAAGAGCCTTAACGGCCGAGGACTTAGGGGTTACCTGTCTAAGCATGGCTACGACTTGTCGATCGTGGACTTCGATGGCGACCAGGTCTTCAAAGGGCGTACTACCTACACTTGCCTTTGCACCATTACGCGGACTCGAACCGATCAAGTCCACTATATCAGGCACAATGCTGAGGACCTGCAGATGCTTCCTCGAGATCGTGCCACGCTGTACTATTCTGCCCTAAACGACCGCGAGGGATGGACCCTGGGCGATCCACACGTGAATGCCATCATTGCGCAAATCGAAGCAGCTGGTGAGCCCTTGGGGAAACGGGTTCAGATCAAGAACGGGATAGCGACGCTCAGGAACGACCTTTTTGTTTTCAAACCGGTACGGGCGGACAGGAGGTACTACTACCTGGATCGCAACGAGACAGAGTACGCTATAGAAAGGGCGCTTTGTAGAAATATCGTAAAGCCCAACACGCTCAAGTCAGAAGATGAACTGGACGAGCATGTTGAGAAGCTCATCTTCCCTTATCACATCAAGAGTTCTGTCTCTAAGTCGGGCAAGCCAAAGTCTGAGGCTCATCTTATCTCCCCAACAGAACTATCTAAGAAGTACCCGCGGGCTCAGGCTTATCTGAAGTCCTGTCGTTCTGAGTTGTCGAAGCGAGACAAAGGCGAAGGCAACTATGAGCAGTGGTACGCCTTCGGACGTAGTCAGGGACTGACTATCCACGGCGCAAAGCTGCTTTTCCCCTATATCGCGGACGCACCGTCCTTTGTTTTCAGCGCTCAAGAGGACCTCCTCTACTACAACGGCTTTGCAATTGTATCGGATGATGCTGACTATCTACAGGTGCTTAAGAAGGTCCTGATGTCACGGTTGTTCCGTTTCTACCTCTCGCAAGTGAGTCGGCCATATGATCATGGCTATTACTCCTTGGGGAAGCGTTACATTGAACGATTTGGTGTGTTGGAATTCTCCGAGAGTCAGAGGCGAAAGCTATTGCAGCTACAACGGCAAGTTTCTATTGATGACTTTGTTGAGGAATGTTATGGCATTCATCTCGATTCCGTCGATGATATCGCGTGACAGATTGAAGCGAAAAGCCCGCAAGCGAGGAGGAAAGACGAGTGCGGACTTGTAGCGGAAAGCCGGACACCGACTGCATTTGAGGCGAGGGAACGCCCAACAAATGCACTTACCGGTTTTCCCTCTTCCCCCAAAAAGTCAAAGCTGGGGCTCCTCACGAAGGCCCACCTTTGAGCACGAGCAACTAGTAGAAGTATCAGCAAGCCCCTGAAAAAGAGAAGAGGGCCTCCCGAATGGAAGACCCTCCTCTCCGATTTTAGTGGCTTCACGCCTTCACCACCCGCCGACTCCACCGTTGGCCGTTGGCCTGCACTTCGATCAGGTAGGTGCCTGGTGTCAATTGGCTCAGGTCCACCATCAGCTGGCCTTGTGCGTTGGCTTGCAGGGATGCCTGCACGATCACGAGCCTGCCCGTGAGATCGCGCACGATCACCGTTACCGCCGCACCGCGGGTTTGGTCCACTTCCAGCCAGAGGGCATCCGTGGCCGGGTTGGGCCAGAGGCGGAGTGCGCCGGTGGGTTCCGCCTCCACGAGACCGGTGCTGAAATCGCCTTGGCAGGCGCACGCGTCGGTGATCACATCGTCCACGGTCTGTGGGTTGCCGTCATCGCAGGGTGTGCCGGGCTCGGGGCCATCCGGGCACAGGTCGGCTAAATCACAGACCCCATCCCCATCGTCGTCGGTGGTGCAATGCAATCTGTAGCTGACCCCGCAGGTGACATCGCTGAGGTACAGGGTGTAGTTGGTTCCGGCCGGTAGCGAAGCCACGGTGAAGGTGCTCGTGAGCGGTGCGGAAGAACCACCCACGGGGGCCGTGAAGGTTCCCAATGTGGTTCCGCTGGACTGCATGACCGTGAGCAGGAGCGTGCCTTCCTCCGTGCCCGCATGCTCGGCGCTCACCGTCACCGCGAAGTTGCCGCCCGTGTGCGTGAAGCGGTAATGGTCATCATCGGTGGCGTTGTGGAAGCCGATGTGGCCATCGTGCCAGCCGTTGCTCAGGTTAAGCGGTATGCCGGTGGAATAGGAGTTGTTCGGCTCGGGGTCGGCTGCATAGTAGGCGGGCGTTACGCTCCAGCTGACGCGGTACGAGACCCCGCAGGTGTTGCTCACCAACCGCAGGTAGTACGAAATGGTGGTGCCCCTGCACGGCAGGCTGAAGGTGGAAGTGGCGGGGATGGAACTGCCGCCCACCGGGACCTCCCAAGTGGCCTGCGTAGCGCTCGTGCTGAGCATGAGGACGGCCTCCACCGTCTCCGTGGTGGACGCATCGACGTGCTCGGCTTCGAAGTTCACGTGCAGCACGCCATCCACCGGTAGATCGATGCGGATGAAGTCCGTGTTATCCCCACCGCCATCGACACCGGTGTTGAACTCCAGATGCCCTGTCGCATCTGCACCAGGCGCCAGCATGATCGCATTGGATGTGGTGTTGTTCGGCTCTACATCGTTGGCGAAGACCGGGGCACTGGTGTAGTACCGCCACCGGTAGGAAACGCCGCAAGGTGCAGGATCCTCGAAGACCACGGTATGCACAGAAGCTCCCCGGCACGGCACATCGATAATGGTGGTGATGGGCTGGCCGTTCGCGCCCACAGGCACGTTCTGTTGAACGATATACACGCCGGCGTACTGGAAGCGGAATTCCATGGTGCTCGGTGTATCGCCAGCATGCTCCGCCTGTATCTCGAAATGCATCAGGCCTTCGAGCGATGGAGCAGTGGAGTACGTGTCGGAGTTGTCGCTCACGAAGCCCACATGCCCATCCTGGTAGGTGTCGTAGGCCACCGCGATCGTTGGGCCTTCGGCATCGGCAGTGAAGACGGGCGGTGCCATGGTGTACTTCCAACGGTAGCTGGTGCCACAATCGAGCGCGTAGATGCGCAAGTCGTAGTCCGTCGCGGGCCCGAGGCAACCATAGCTGAGTATGGTGGTGTCCGGGATCCCGTTCGCACCAGTGGGTACGACCCATTCCTCCAGCACGAGGCCCGCCGTGCTGTACAGGCGCACCTGCAGCGTACCCGGGGTGGGTCCAGCGCGCTCCGCCTGCACCTCGATGATCATCCGCCCATCGAACGGCGGAACGATGTTGAAGAGGTCGTAGGTGCTGGCTTCGTTGTGGAAACCGTTCTGGCCGTCTTGGTAGGTATCGTGTGCCACGCCGGCGTTCGGGAGCGGATCGTTGCCGAAGACGGGCGCGCTGGTGGTGTAGGAGAAGGCATAGCTGAGGCAACCCGCACCGCTGGGAGGCAGCACCGCGATGTAGTAGTTGCCGATGCCCATGCACGGGAACTCGAAGAAGCTGGTGATGGCCGCCTCGTTGGCGCCGGCCGGCAGGGTGAAGGTGCCCAGCACGGCCCCGCTGGAGATGCTCACCTCGAAGGTGACGTCCACCGGCGTGGTCGCGGTGGTGGATAGGCATGCATCCACGCGCAACACCCCCTGGCTTGTTGTGATGATGGCGAAGCGGTCCACGCTGTTGTCCGTGGGGGCGCAGGTCCCGATGCTGCCGCTCACCGTGGTGGCGTAGGCGACCGCATTGGCGGAAGAGTGGGCGTTGTTCGGCTCGCTCTCCTGCAAGGCGCCCACCGTGCTGCACTCAGGTTCACCGGCGCAAACGCAATCGTCATTGATCACATCACCGTTGGTGTCCGGGTCGCCATCATCGCAGGCCGCACCCGGTTCGGTCACCACGATGGCGGCGCCGTTGTCATCACCGATGGTGTTCGGGTTGCTGGCCACGACGCGGATGCGGTACCCGTTGCCGAAGGGCGTTCCAGCGGGAATGGTGGCATCGATGGTGCCACTGGTGGTCCCGTCCACACTGCCGATCTCCACCGGACTGGCGAAGCTGCCGGCCGAATTCGACAGTTGCGCGGTGAAGGTGTTGGCGACGTCGAAATAACCATTGGCGCTGAAGGGCACGCTCACCGGGCTGCCCACGCATACCGTCCCGGCAATGGACCCCGTGGCAATGCCCGGGTCACCGGCGAACTTGACAAGGAATGCATCCCTTGTTCCACCGAACGCCTCTTGATGACCGCTCGACGCGATGCCTGCGGCCGAGGTGGTACTGCCCGTCAGGAAGGCATTGCCATCGGCATCCACCGCGCAGCGCACGCCACTATAGCCATAGATGCCGGTGTGGTTGCCACCATCGTGACCAGCGCCACCGTAATAGGTGGCCCAGTCGCGCACACCAGCGGCGTTGAACTTGGCCAGGAAGGCATCGCTGGCGCCACCACCGTACGTGTTCTGGAAGCCGCCCTCAGCGATGCCGGACTGCGAGGTGGTGTGGCCGCCGATGAAGACATCGCCGTTGTTGTCCACGGCACAGGAGTAGGCCCGCTCATCGCCATCACCGCCGTAGTAGGTGGCCCATTGTCGGTTGCCCGCCGTATTGAACTTCACCAAAAAGCCGTCGCTGGGTGCACCGCCGTAGGTGTTCTGATGCCCCCCGCTCGCGATGCCCGAAGCAGAGGCGGTGTTGCCGACCAGGTACACGTTGCCGCTGCCGTCCACGGCGCACGACCAACCGTTGTCGGCATCCGTGGAACCGTAATAGGTGCCCCATTGCCGCACACCGTTCGCGTTGAACTTCGCGAGAAAGGCATCGGTGGATCCGCCCAAGGTGTTCTGGAACCCACCGCTCGCGATGCCGCTGGTGGAGGTGGTGAAGCCCGCGAGGTAAACGTTCCCGCTGCCATCCACGCTGCAGGACTCGCCGCTCTCGCCACCGCTTCCTCCATAATAGGTGCCCCAAAGCCGCGTGCCGCTCGCATCGAATTTCACGAGGAAGGCCTCGTTGCCATTGGTGTATGTGTTCTGGTGCCCGTTGGAAGCGATCTGCGTGGCCGATGCGGTCTCCCCGCACAAGTACACGTTGCCGCTGTTATCGGTGGTGCAGTAGAAACCACGCTCGCCGGCTCCACCACCATAGTAGGTGCCCCAGATGCGCGTGCCGGCCGCGTTGAACTTCACCAGGAAGGCGTCGTTGCCGCCGGTGCCATGCGTGTTCTGATGACCGCCGCTGGCGATGTTGCTGAGTGATGCCGTGGCACCAGCGAGGTAGACGTTGCCGGCATTGTCCACGGCGCAGTGGTGCGCCATGTCGGTATCGCTACCACCGTAGTAGCTTCCCCATTGCCGGGTGCCATTGGCATCGAACTTCACCAAGAAAGCGTCCACGCCACCGGCGTTGGTGGTCTGGTGGCCGGCTTGTGCAATGGCGTTGGTGGAGTTGGAAAAGCCGGACACGTAGACGTTGCCGCTGGCATCGGTGGCGCAGGTCCAACCGAGGTCCTCGCTGCTACCCCCGTAGTAGGTTCCCCACACACGCGCGGGGTCGATGGTCAAGGTGCGCGTGCGATCGTAGTGGCCCACCTTGAAGCGAAGGAGGTCCCCCTCCAGCACGAAACGGCTCGTGATCTCCTTTCCATCCTGGAAGCTCACGGGGCGCGCTTCGGTGAAGCGGCCCATGCGATTGCCGTGGAGGAGCCTGCCCTCAGCATCCACGGACAATTCCTCGTGGTGGGAGAACCGAAGCCTGATCACATTCGGGTCGGCACCGGGTCGAACAACGAAGTCGTACTTGAAGCCTTCCTCCGTGGTGTACACCACCCAGTCGATACCCGGGTACACCTCGTGGTAGGTCAATTTGGTGTAGGTGTGCACATCCAGCGCCTCGCGGTTGTAGTACTGTGTGTAGTCCGCGCTAGGGCCCTCGGTGGTGATCCGGGCTTCAGGGTCCGCGCCCTCCAAGTGCATGTCCATGCGGTAAGTCTCCAAACGGACCTGGTCGCGCGCGGCATCGCGCTGCTTGCTGTCGTGACCCGCATCATCCACCAGTTCGGCAACTCCTGCGGGATCGTGCAACCGGCTGAATTGATAGGCGATGCCAGCATCCAGTAGGAAGAGCTGGGTGTTGCCTTGCGTGATCCGGTAGCGCACAAAGGGTGCGGCATCACCCGTGGTGGTGCGCACCTGGCCTTTGTTCTCCTCGAAACCCGTTGGGGCGTGCCCCGCGGTAATGGGAGGCGTGGTGGCGGCAGAAGCGCGCGGCAGGCCGTCACCGAACACCATGGCCGGGAGCGTGGCTAGGAAGAGCAGGGCATGGAAGAAGCGCATGGCTTGGGTAGGGGTTGATCGTTGAAGCATATCGATGAGCCGTAGACGATGTGAACGATCCTGGATGGTGGGCCCGAAAAGCCAGGTCAACCTGGAGCGCACCAAGGCAGCGCTGTCCGGAACCAGCTGTACTGGCCCCACCGTGAAGGCCACCACCTTCTAGTGGCCTGGGTGCCGGGATGACGTAGGGCGCAACAATTCGTCTTCTCCATCAGAACCGCCAAGCTGTAATCGCAGCGCTGCGCTCCCTTCTTCGGCGCAGGCTGTTGTAACGCATCCGCCTTAGCGGGTTCTCTACCGTTCGGAATGGAAGCGCCCAAAAAAAGCAAGGTGGGCCTCCTCACGAAGGCCCACCTTGGAGCACGAGTAACTAGTGGGAAAGCCCTAGCGCGACCATGATGCGGCTGATGTGTTGTTCGCCCTCGCTGGTGACCACGAGGTAGCTGGCGCCCGAGGCGGCGCGTTTGCCAACAGCTACAAAGGGGGCGTGTACGGTGCAGCCCCCTGTGCTTACCTGATCGGTTCGGCCGAAGCGCTTATTTTAACAGCCGATGAAAACA
>Ga0075163_10003262_pt1 | contig 21808 bp, 24 predicted proteins | sample JI1023141ADNA_FD_71478 | JGI IMG/M metagenome (GOLD analysis project Ga0075163, IMG submission 71478) | Wastewater effluent complex algal communities from Wisconsin, to seasonally profile nutrient transformation and Carbon sequestration -... | ecosystem: Engineered > WWTP > Effluent > Algae... | reverse complement strand
TTTGAACTGCTCGTCATAGGTGCGTTTTTTCGTTCCGGTCGTGTTCATGCTGCTTTGGGTAGTTACCCAACTTTTGCTGTCCACGAAAACGAAGAAGGCTCAGAACCTGTCTGGCGGGCACTTCAGCACAGAGATGATGAAAGGAAAATCTTTTATCGGTGCTCGATGCCGATCCAGGCATCCGATGATTGAGCCGTCCATCCGTGCGAATTTCTTCGTGCGCCAAGCAAACAGGCTTGACGGTCGCGCGCAATTTTCGCTAGCATCGGCGAAATTCCGCCCGGCAGGTGCTGGTGCGGAATTTTCATCTCAACAAACAGACCCAAAAAGAAAAACCATCATCATGCATCGCATATTCATCACACGTGCCGGCGCAGCCTTCGTGGCAGCGTTTGCCCTGTTCACCGCCGTCTCCCATGCGGAAGACGAAGCCATGGAAAAGTTCATGAAGGACTACCATAAGGCACCCAAGGGCACTGACCCCATCTGCAAGAAGGCCGTGGACGGCAAAGCCTCCGAAGCCGATCTCGCCGGCCTCCTCGCTGGCTACCAGGCCATGTGCGGTGCCAAGCCGCCGAAGGGCGAAGTCGGCCCCTGGCAGGAGAAGTGCAAGGCGCTGATCGCAGCGGTGAAAGGCCTCCAGGCCAAAGACGCCGCCGCGAATGAGTCCTACAAGAAGGCCGTCAACTGCAAGGCCTGCCACACCGACCACAAGCCGGACTGATCCGCCCATCCAACACTCACTCCAACGAGGGCGGGGCCTGAGAGGGCTCCGCCTTTTTTTATTGAGGCGAGGCCAAGGATGAACAGCCGGGAGGCTCACCAGCGGTAGTGGCCGGTGATTTTGAAAGAGCGGAGCGCGTCCTCACACTGCGCGCCTCGGCCGATGTTGTGGATGACGAGGTGGCGGTCGGTACCGGGGGCTTTCTCGTCGGCGATGATGCCGATGTGCGGCAGATTGCCGGGAAGCATCCAGGTGACGAGATCGCCTGGGCGGTAGTCGGCATCATCGGCGGAGATGGGCAGTGACTTGCCTTTGCGGGAGAGGAATTTCATCAAGTTCGGCACGCGGCGGTGGTCGATGTTCTTGTCCGTCGTCCGCAGCCCCCAGTTCTTCGGGTAGGCGGCAAAGTTCGCCTTCATGTCCTCGTGGACGAGCTTTTGAAGATCGACGCCGTGTTTCCGCATTGCGCGGATCACCACGTCGCAGCAGACACCGCGCTCCAGGGGCACATCGCCACCGGGATAGGGGAGCGAAACATAGGCGGGATCATAGACTGTAGTGATGCCGATCTGGGCTCTGGCTGCTGCGGCGAGGTCAGCGCCGGAGATGGGGATGGGCGTTTGCGAATAGGACCAGGCGGCAGAGCCGATGAGCGTGAGAACGAGGAGAAGTCGCGGTGAGTTCATGGATCAAGTTCGACGGACAGACTGCCGCGTTTGTTGGGGACGAGGAGGGGCAGCTAGGGCACGAAAAAAGGGCGGATCTCACGATCCGCCCTTTTTGGAAATGAATTTGGCCGTTCTGGCTTGGGCTTAGACGAGGCCTGCTCCCTTGAGGGTGGCGTAGGCTCCGTTCTTGTCGAGGGTCTTGAGGGCCCGAGCGGTGAGCTTCACGGTGATGTACTTCTTCAGCTCAGGCACCCAGATGCGCTTCTTCTGCAGGTTCGGGAGGATGACGCGCTTCACGCGCTTGGTGATGTGACGGCCGATACCGCCCTCCTTCTTCGCCTTACCGCTGCGATGAATGTGGTGACCGCGCGTGACGCCTACTCCTGTGATTTGACAAACTTTAGCCATAAAGAAATCCCGGTTAAAAATGGGGCGGGGAGGTTAACCACGATCAAGGAAGCGTCAAGCGCTGGATGGAATCGTTTTGAAGATCAGCAGGCCGGACGCGCGCGCCTATCGATTGCGACCGACCATGAGGCAGGTGTTGGCGGGGTTGTACAAATAGCCGATACCGAAATCGAGGGCCTGGGCCTGATGGCGGCCCTCGCGGTAGGCTTCGATGAGGTCGGGCTGATTCTGGCCGCTGAACATCTGGAGGGTGCCTTTGTAGTTCCCGTAAAGCCGCAGGTCCAGGCCTGCCTTGACGATGTCCTGATAGGGCACCCCGGACGGGTCTTGGACGAGGGCGCGGCAGTTTTGCAGGACGTAGTCGCGGATGGCGGAGAATGAGGACTCGTGCATGAGATAAGAGGCGCTTTTTGTGAAGACGGGCGGGCGACCGAGCTGGGAGACGAAGTTCAGGAGCGGCACGCCGGGGCGGATGCTGTCGTTGGACAAATCCTGCTTGAAGTAAAAGACGCGCCGAGTGCCACCGTGCGGGGTGCGTGCGCGGATGAGGAGCCCGGTGGCACCTGATCCCGATTGGGCGAGGACGGCATTGCCACTGCCATCGAGCCGGATGCTATCGACGGCCTCCACGGAGTGGCCGGAGCGAGCGAGGAAGACGAGGATGACTGGGAGCACGCCGCGGAATCGCGTGGCCTGGAGGTCGGTGCGGAGGTCTTTGGTGATGAAGAAGCTGAACTGCATGATGGTGTTCAAGGAGGTGCGCAGACCATTGAGGCCGCTCTCGATGTCGGTGCCGGCCAGGGAGGAGAGCTGGGGCAGGGGATCGGCTGGCTCCAGACCGACGAGCACGACGGTTTCCGCACGCGGGAAGAAGGCGTCGGCAAAAAGGAAATCGGGGCCGCCAAAGGGATAGAACAAAGCGTTGGCACCTTGCAGGTCGCCGATCTCACGCGAGGCCCATTGGCGGATCGGTTGGAGATGGCGCCCCTCGTAGTCGCGCCACAGTTCATTCATGCGTGACTGATGCGCGGCCCATCCGTCGGTGGCGCGCACTTCGGGGTAAGCTTCGTTACCGATCAAAGCAGGCAGACCCGCCAGGAGGCGCGCGGTGTCGTTCACGGAAGCGGCGTGGCTGGGCACATTCAGCCCCGCGCTGGTGTCCATGATTTCCTGGCCAGCGGACGACTCGGCGCGGCGGATGGTGTAGAGGTCCGCTCCCTCCCCTTCTGGCAAGGCGGCGCGAGTCTCCATGCCCGAGCCGTTGCCACGCGAGGTGCGGCAGGCTGGAATGAGCAGACAACTGAGTGCGATGACGAGGGCGGAGCGCAGAAGCGGAGGAGACATGGGCGCGAGACTAAACGACGAGGGCCTTTTGGAAAAGCGCGTCTTGTTTCGTCTTTGCGTAACTTCCCGCCTCAGCGATAGACACGGCGCACCCGGCTGGTGAGGCGCGTGAGAATCTCCCACGGGATCGTGCCCGCCTTCTGCGCGAGTTCGGCAGGCGTGATCTCTTCCTTGCCCTGCTTGCCGATAAGCACGGCCTCATCGCCGATCTTCACCGGCACAGCCGAGGCATCGACCATGATTTGATCCATCGTCACGCGGCCCAGCATCGGGCAGCGGTGGCCGCGTATCAGCACCTCGGTACCCTTGCCTGACAAATGGCGCGGATAGCCATCGGCATAGCCAACGGCGAGCGTGGCCACGCGCGTGGGCTTCTTTGTGATGAAGGTGCGGCCGTAGCTGACGCTGTGGCCTTTCGACACATCGCGCAGCAGGGTGACGTGCGTCTTCCATGTCAGCACGGGCTTCAGCAAAGGCTGCCGCGCGGCGATGGGCGACACGCCAAAGAGCATGAGGCCGGGGCGCACCAGACTCGAAACCGTGTGCAGTTCGGGATAGCCGAGCACACCCGCGCTGTTGCCGATGTGGGCGAGGCGCGGCTTGAGTCCGTGCTCGACCGCGAGCATCTGCAGGGCACCGAAGCGCTGGATTTGTTTCCGAGTGAAGCGCGGGTCTTCGTCTGCGGATGGAAAGTGGCTCGCGATGCCTTCGATGCGCAGATGCTTGAGCGATGCGAGCGCGCGGATGGTGCGGGCGTTCCAGTTCGGCTCGGCAAACCCGATGCGGCCCATCCCCGTGTCGATCGCGACATGGACGGCAAAGGGAGCCTTGCCCTGCTGCATGGCCAGCGCGTCCCATGCCTTTGCCTCACTGACGGAACTGATGCAGGGCACGAAACCATTTGCGACGACGGTCTCCCGTTCCTCCGGTACCCGCGCACCGAGAAGCAGGATGGGCGTTTGGATGCCAGCGGCGCGGAGTTCGAGGGCTTCATCGAGTGTCGCGACGCCAAACATCTTCACCTCGCCCGTCAGCGCGCGCGCGACGGGCACCGCGCCGAGGCCGTAGCCGTTTGCCTTGATCACAGCAATGAGGCCGCACTGACTCACGGCGGCGGCCATGATCGCATTCTCTCGGATGGCCGCGAGATCGATTTCCGCCCAGCAGCGAAGCAGGGGTACTGGTGTTTCTACGCTCACGGGTTGCCGAGAATCTCCCGCACTTTTTCAGCGCTGGCGGCCCACGCTTCGTCGCTCATCGCCGGCACAGCGGCATCAAGCAAGGTCAGGCCCGCTTCCGGCAGATTCACCCATGAGCGGCAGCCGCCGTATGATTTCTCATAAGGGAAACTCCACTGTGAAGGCAGCTTGTAAGCGCGCAGCAGTGCCACGTGCAGGCAGGACTCGTCGTCATAGACGAAGCGCTCGTGCACGATGTCCTCATTCCAAACATGGAGCGGCTGCAGGGCCTGCACTTTTCCCCAGTCTGTCACGCGCCACACGCCTTCCAGCAGCGCAAAGCCGTCGATCTCGACCGACTGGCGTTCTTCCTCCGGCGGGAAGGCACGTTGCGCACCCTCGGGCACCCAGCGGAGTTTCTCACCCTGCGTGTGAAACCAGGTGGGGAAGAGAAAGAACTCGCGGTGCTTGAACTCAAAGCCGCCACGGCCTTCGTGAATGCCGCCTTTGCGCAGAATGATCGTCTGCACGCCCTGCACGAGCGCATCGCATATGAACGCCCATTCCTTGAATCCAATCGCTGTGGCCACCGCCGTGTGAGTCATGCGGTTTTTTACAGTCACGGGGAAGGGGATGCAAGGCTACAGTAGAAAGTCGAGCTGCTCCTCCTGGCCGAGCGCTCGGGCGTCGAAGCCGCGCTTCCGCAAATCAGCCGCAAACTCCCGCGTGTAACCATGCACTGTGTAAACGAGGCGCGGCTTCACCGTCTCGACCGTCTGGATAAGCTCTGGGTAATCCGCGTGATCGCTCAGCGGGAACACTTCATCGACCCGGTAGCGATACTTCGCGCTCTTGTCGAGCCCCCAGCCGCTGACCATCGCGGTGCGGCAGTTACCCGCTTTTCGCAGTGCGTCGATCTGCGGTGCATTCGGGGGGAGGATCAAGATATGACCGGCTGCACTGGCGGCGTCGAGTTTGGAAAACTCCGGCAGCTCGCCGAGATGCGGAGCCAGCAGTTCGGTCATCGCCATCACCGAGCTGTGCAGCATGACCGGGAGGCCGACGCTCCGCATGGCCGCCAGAATTTCCTGCGCCTTTCCGAGCGAATAGCCAAGCAGCAGCGGAATCTGCCCTGCCGCGATTGTTTCTCTGGCAAAGCGTACCATTGAATCCGCGATCTCGCCGACTGGCGGAAACTGGTAGCGCGGCAGACCAAAGGTCGTCTCCATGATGAGCGTGTCTGCTTCCCTCAGTTCGGCCGCCTCACCGGTGATTCCCCGCCGCAACTTGTAGTCGCCAGTGTAAAGGAGAGTCGCCCCATCCCCCATGCGTGTGACATGGAGCATCGCCGAGCCGAGGATGTGCCCGGCGGGCAGGAGCCGCAGTTCGAAGCCGTCCAACTCCATTGTCTGCCCGGCGGAGAGGATGCGGAAGTCTGTGCGCTTCCCGGCGCTGCCGCGACTCAGCATCAGATCGCGGGTCAGCTCCGTGCAGTACGCCACCTTGTGCCGGGCCACATGATCGCTGTGGGCATGGGAAACAAACGCTCGTGCGGTGGCAAACGGCGGATCGAGCCACAGGTCCGCCTCTTGCAGGTGAATGCCCCGCCGGTGGGCGACCCTGATTAGCTCGGGACATGACGAAGGCGGCGGCATCAGAAGGGAGTCATGCATCACAAGAGGTGCTTCGTCCGCCAGTTTTCTTCTTCGTTCAACTCGTCCAAACGAGGTTGAACCAAGCGCCGGCGCTCTCAGATTTGATAGGCTTCGGCGATAACGAATCTAAAAATGATAAAAACTATTTGCTGAACGCGCGGCTTCGAGTGTAATTACCATATTCAATCCACTTTATGAATATCAAGACGCCAAAACACCGCACTTCTGGGTTTTCCCTCGTCGAGCTTCTAATGACCATCACCATCGTCGGTGTCATGGGGTCGATAGCCGTCGCCTCGCTCGGCGATCAGACTGAGTCGGTCACGGACAGTCGGGATCGGCGCAACGCCCAAGAATTAGCGGCCGCAAGTGCTACAGCCCATGCTGTGGGAGTCGATGTCGTGGCTGGTGGCCAGGTGGAGGATGCTGTCCGCCTGATTATTCAAGGTGTGGTTCCGACCACCGGCACCTTCAAGAATCGAGTCTTCAAAGTGAACCTGATCGGCGAGCCCGAAGTGGCTGGCGCAATGCGGTTTCTCAGAATCCAAGGCGGCGAACTTGTTTATCACCATGATGCATAGACCCATACTTTTCAGATTCCTCCTCCGTTTGGTCGGGGGTGCGAAATCCTGGCGCAAAGGCTTCGCGGCCTCTCGCTTGGTCAAGCGCACCGCAGCCAAATGAACCGACTCGGGTTCCGAAGGACGCTACGAGATCACCTCATGAACGACCTTGCCGTAGCTGATCGGCAACATGCGGCCCACGGCGTCCTTCACCTCCGTGTCGGGTCGGATGCCGAGCAGATGATAAATGGTCGCCGCGAGATCATCGGGCTTCACAGGTTTCTCGGCGGGATATTCGCCGTTCTTGTCTGACGCGCCGTGGACGAAGCCGCGCTTCGTGCCGCCGCCGGCGAGGAGCGCCGTGTAGCACTGAGGCCAGTGATCTCGGCTGACGTTCTTGTTGATCTTCGGCGTGCGGCCGAACTCGCCGACCCACACCACGAGCGTCTCGTCGAGCAGGCCGCGCTCATCGAGATCGTTCATCAGCGTCGGCAGCGTCTGCTCGGTCATCGGCATGTGATACTTGTCGATGATCGGGAACATGCGCGTGTCGTTGAATCCGTGTGTGTCCCAGCCGCCTTCGGTCGTGCTCTGGCCGCCGATGCTCTGCGCAAAATTCACGGTCACGAACTTTACGCCTGCCTCGACCATGCGACGCGCGAGCAGACAGCTCTGGCCGTACGTCGTGCGGCCATACGCATCGCGCACCTTTTGCGGCTCCTCGTTCAAGTTGAAAGCCTTCCGCAACTTCTCGCTGTGCAGCATCGCCAGCGCCTTCTCATAGTAGCCCTCGATCCCGCGCGCATCGGCGGAGTAATCGAGCAGCCGCGACTGCGCATCGACGATCTTTTGCAACTCGCGCCGCGCCGTCATGCGCTCGTAGCTGATGCCCTTCGGCAGGCTGAGTTCCGGCAGCGAAAAATCGCGTGAATTGGGATCGCCGAGCACCACCAGCGGATCGTGCTCCTTTCCGAGGAAACTCGCGCGTTGGCCGGGCGTGATCGAGCCGTCGCTTACGATCCACGGATACGTCACAGCCGTCGGCACCTCGCCCTTCAGCGGCGCGCATTGATCCACGACGGACGAGTAGGCGGGAAACAAATCGATCGCATCCTTCAGCCGTTGATCGTCTGATGGCGGAGCATGACCCGACAGCGCGTAGTAACCCGCCGAGTTGTGATTTTTCATCGTGTGATGCATGGAGCGGATCAGCGTCACCTTGTCCATGATCTTCGATGTCTTTGGCAGCCGGTCGGAGACCCAGACGCCGTCCGCGTTCGACTTGATCGGCTTGTGAAAGCCGCGAATGCCGTCGGGCGCGTCCGGCTTCAAATCAAACGTCTCCAAGTGACTCGGCCCGCCCCATTGGAAGAGGAAGATCACCGACTTCGCCCGCGCGATCAGCTTCTCCATCCCGGCGCCAGCTTCCTGCGCTTGCAAGAAACGCCGCATCGTCAGGCCAAACATCCCTAGCCCGCCGGCGCGCAGCACAGACCGTCGGGTCACCCCCAGCGATTTCGCACCCGCACAATGGAAACCCGTGTCGGCCATGGCTACTTCCTCAGCACAAACTCCTTCGCATTCACGAGACTCCACGCGATGTCCTCCAGAGCCACGCGCTTGTCCGCCGCCTTCGCGATGAACGCACTCAATTGCGCCGTCTCATCCTTCGTCGGCGCTCGCGTCAGCAGCGTCCAGTAAAGCTCGTTTACCGCGTTCTCCGGCGCGGCGTTTTGTTTCAAAAGAGTGCCCAGCACATTGTCGCGACGCGAGATCAGCTTGTTGATCATCGGCCCGCTGATGAACTGAAACGCCTGGTTCATTGATGTGTCGTTCGCGCGCTCGCATTCGCAGGCCAGCTCACGCTTCGGCCTGCCAAACTGCGCGAGGAACACCTCCGGCGACTCGTCTTTTAGCGAACTCGATCCCGAACCACGGCCATTGCGCGGTCCTGGAAGCTGACTCGCCCGCGTGCCTTCCGGCTGCTTGTTGAAATCCGCCGTCACTGCAAAGCCACCGTGCAGAGAATCCACAAGCTGCTCCGCCGAAAGCCTCCGCGGCATTGCGTGTGAGTAATTGATCCCATCACTCCCGTTCGTCTCATTCGGCTCGCTCGCGAGTTGATACGTCCGCGACTGCATGATCACGCGGATCAGATGCCGCAAATCAAAGCCGCTCCCGACCAAATCCTCCGCCAGCTTGTCGAGCAGCTTCGGATGCGTGGCCGGATTCGTCAGGCGCATGTCGTCCACTGGATCCACGAGCCCGCGACCCATCAGGTGATACCAGATGCGATTCACCTGCGCCTTCGCGAAGAGCGGATTCGCCCCGCTCGTCAGCCACTTCGCTGCGGCTTGCATCTCGTCCTCGTCCTTCGCCAGCTTCGGCATCTCCGCGCCCAGCAGCCGCGGCTTGGCCGGATCGCCGATGCGCGGGTTCTCGATGTCGAGCTTCGGGTTGAGAAACACCACCTGCTCGCCCTTGAACTCATGCAGATCGCTTTTATCGCCGCGCTTGTTCTCGATGATTTTGTAATCCACGCGCGCAAACACCGCCGCCCAGTTGAAGTAATCATCCTGCGTCCAGCGGTCGAAGGGGTGATTGTGACACTGCGCGCACTGCAGCCGCGTTCCCAGAAACACCTGCGCCGCCGTCGTCGAGCGCTCAGTCGCCGTCCGGTTCGCGCGATAGAAATTCGACTCCGGCTCATGGTAGGTGCTGCCGCGCGACGAGATCAGATCGCGCACAAAGGCATCCATCGGGCGGTTTTTCGCGATCGCATCGCGGATCCACGCGTGAAACTTGTTCATCCCCGTCTCATCCAGCGTGCGGCTCTCCACCTTCAGCACGTCCGCCCACTTCAGCGCCCACACATCCGCAAACTCAGGCCGCGCCATCAGCCGGTCGATCAGCCGCATCCGATTGTCCGGCGTCTTGTCCGCCACAAACTCCCGCGCCTCTGCCGCAGTCGGGATCATCCCCACCAGATCGAGAAACACACGCCGCACATACACCGCGTCATCACACACCTTTGAGGGATTGATCCGCAGCGCCTTCAGCTTCGTGAAGATCTGACGGTCGATGTAGTTGTCCGCGCGCGGCTTCTGCCACTCGAAGCCCGGATTCGCCGCCACAAAGGCTATCCGCACCGGCTGCGACTGTCCGAGATAGCGCACCAGCACCGTCGGCTCGCCAAATTTCAGCCGCCTCACCAGCCCGCCTTTCGACACCTCGACGAGTCCGGTCTGTAGCGGCTCGTACACCGCCTGCTGCGTCACATCGCGCACAGTACCGTCCGAGAACTTCGCCTTCACCGTGATTTGCGCCTCGCTCTTCGGTTCATCGAGGATCACCTCCAGCGGCGATACCTCGATCTTCTCCAGCCGCGCGTCTTTGTCATTCCCACGCGGCGCACCCGCCGCGATCCAGTCGCGCAGCACCGCATAGTCCCAGCCCTTCGCATCCAGCTTCTTGCCGCCCTCGTGCGCCAGCTTGTTCGCGCCCTTCTGCAAAAGCAGGCTCTCCTCCGCCGAAAAAACATTCACCCGCCGCCCCGCCGCATCCCGCGTCAGCGCCGCATAGTCAAAATCCAAATCCTGCCCCCGCAGCGACAGCTTGAACCCGCCCTTCCCCGTCGCGTTCCCGTGGCACGTCCCCAAATTGCACCCCGCCTTCGAGATCGCCGCCATCACGTCCGTCCGAAACGATGGTGCCGCCGCATGAGCAGACGCCACCGCCACGAGCGAAGCCAAAGATAAACTAGTGGAACGGACGGACATTGTTCTGGGGACCGAGGTAACGCAGCTAGCGTGCCTGATCTTCGGGGGAAGAGGCTTGGTCCGTGGCAATCCATTGCTGCGTTCGTTGACAAATGCCTGGTTCCACGACTCAAATAGGCCCATGCCTTCACCAGCGAGCATCCGCCAGAATCAACCGGGAGCCCGTACAAAGGCGGGGTGCGCGGTCTCCTTTGCCGTGTGGGTCGCTGCGATTGGTGCCTTCATTTGGTGTGCGACGCTTTCGCCTGGAGAACAGGAGCGACATGAGACACTGGAAACCCTCGCCACGATAGTTGCCACATTCGGAGCGCCGGTTCTGGGGATCCTACTCCTCATCGATCTGATTCCGTATTTGAACTGGAAGCGCCAAGGAGGCATGCGCAACCTGCTGTGGCGCGGTCTTGTGTGGCTGGGCTGCTGGCTGACAGCATTTGTCATCCTGGCCATAGTGCTCGGTGCCACTGCTCTCGTCTTCGAGCGCGCCTGGAGTGATCTCGATCTCACGAAGATCATCATCACCATCGTGTGGACTGGACTGGCGCTGCTGTTCCTCCGCCTCGCCTGGGAGCTGCTGAAGCTGCCTTTCAATCGAAGCGTCAGATCGACGGAGGCCGCAGAGGACAAGGCGTATGAGAAGCTACAGCACCTGATGGCAAACCCTGATTTCGCGGGACTGGAGGCGAAGCTCAGCTGCAAGCTGCCGGCTTCATACAAGGCGCTGTTCGCACGCGGCTCCGAGTGGCTGGCCGAAGAGTGGATGCTCTACCCCAAGGGCCTGGATAATGATGAAGAAATTTACGATGTGATGGAGCTGGAGCCGGCGTGCGCAGAGTCCGTTCGTCGTCACAAAACAAGAGCGGAGCCGCTCATCTGTATTGCGAGGAGTGAATTTGGCGAGTACCTGATAGGTTCGGGCAATGACGATCCTCCGGTGTTTCACGAGGATATTGCGGGAGAGTCACCAGACGAACCTTTCTGCCAGATCAGCCCACGCTTATCGGAGTTCCTCGCCTGGCCGAAAGAGAAAGTTTGATGGTTGATGCCTGTTGGTACCGACCCGATCACGACGAGCCGCGATCATGCCAGGAGACGCTCTTGATCTGAGGGTGCGACCGAAGCGTCTGATCGATTCCTTCAATCGCTTCGACTCGGATGCCTCTCCGCCGCCCACCAAACATAGAGGCAATCAGCCCCGCATCCCGCTCGATCCAACCCAGCCATTGGTCGCCGGATTCGGGATCATTGGGTTGGAACCCGATCACAAAACAATGGGAGGCACCGCCTGCCGTGAAACAGAAGTACCAGCCGAAGTCTTCCTGGCCCGGCTCATCGTCGGTCTTGATGCTTCGGCTTCGGAGCGCGGAGATAATCCATCGGCATACATCATCGCCCCAGCAGCCCGGATTGATGAAGTAGGCCCTGCTCTCCGTGCAGTTGAAGGCCGTACTTTGAAAATGGACTTCGGTTTTCATGCGGATGGCAATACATCGTCTTTGTCGGAAGTCGCAAGCAAGTCGCGAGTCCCTTCTTCACCACACCACTCACATGCCGCCGGCACCGCAACAAAGTGGCTGCTTCTGAAGCGTTTGCTGTCAACCGTCGTTGTCCGCTGCGATCAGCCGGTCATTCGCCTCCGGCTCAATCTGCGGAGCCTGCGACAGAATGTCGAGCATCTGCTCCGCAGAGCCTCGGCTTGCACGGCGGCGAACATAGGAATCAGCATCAGCGACAGCCACGCGCTTGGAAAGCACCGTCGCGATGAACGAATCAACCTTGACGCCATCCTCTCGTGCGAGAACTTCGACGCGCTCGCGGATGGAGTCGGGAATGGAAATGCTCAGGGTGCTCATGGCAGTGGGAGGATAGTCAGGAACTGGCCGGGTGTCACGATGGAAATCCCGAGAGCCGCAACTCCCCGGAAGTCGGCTCTGTTGTGCGTGATGATGTGAGTGGCTCCGGCAGCGAGCGCACACTCCAGAACGAGATCATCACCTGGATCAGGCAGAAACGGTCGCCACTCGAAATAGATGTAAGCTTCGTCAGCCACGGCACATACCGAGTCCAGGAACGTCGCGATCTGTTAGGGTGTGTAATCGGGAAGCAGTCCAGGGCGGTTCAAGACGTCGTCATACTCCAAGCACAACGCCGTCGAAACGGCAGCACGAAAATCTCCCAGCGCCAGACGGCGCAGAACCGCGTTCGAAGCACCGAGCGCAGACCGCAATCCAGACACAAGAACATTAGTATCGAGTACGACAAGCACGGTTCAGTAACGGCGAGTGCCGTGGATCGTCAAGCGACCACGATTGGTTGAATGCGGCAGGCGGTTGTCGCAGTCGAGGCACTCCGCGCGTGTCCTCTTCATCGCTCGTTCCCGCAACCCGAGCCGGAGACTCGACGGACGGGAGCCGGTGGTGCCAACCACCGGATTGTGCCGGCAAACATACTGCCAGTTGAAGAACGCGTCCCTACCGGGACGCTCCGTTGATGGCTCGGGGTGGCGTCGTTGTGCCGACCGGTGGTTCTCGCTCGCAGAGCCTCGCTGCACCACCGGCTACCTTCCGGGGTGCCTCCGGCACCAAATGTGGTATCGGGCTGACGGGACGATTCAAAAGGACTGACAAATGGTGGCTCCCGCCGACGCCGGAACCGGCGGGGATGCGGCCGGAACTGGTGGAAATGATGAGCCGGATCACTTCTTCACTCTCGCGGTGGGCCGATGCGGAAGGCACCACGGGAGATGCGGCGGACTTTGCCGAGCAACAGCCACGTTCCGACGAGAGCGGCGACTCCGACCACGATCACGAGCGGGCGGTTTCCGCGCTGTTTGGGCTCGACTGCCTCGGTGACCGACGGCGGCGCGACCAGTGGTGTCTCTGGTGCCTGTGGAAAGCCCGTCTCCCAGGTGTAGTCAGGCTCTGACAGGCTGAATGACACCTCGGCTGGTTTGCCCCCCTGATCAAAAACGGCCTGCACGACATGCAGCTCGCCGGTTTCCTTGAAGATGCTGAAACCGATCCACACGTCCTGAATCACGGTCGGCGATGAATGGACAAATGAGAAATCGACGAAGCGCTGGGCGTAGTCCGGCGCGGCAACATCTCCCCCGACGGATTCCACCGGCCACAGTCTCTCCATCCGCCGCGCTTCACCGAGAGTGGCGTCCTCGCCGTTGATGGTGATGAGCACATGCTCACCGAGATAGGCGCGCAGCGGATTCTCCGCTGAGTCGAGTTCAGGCTTGGAGATTCTCCCATCGCCGTCTTTGTCGAGAGGATGGAACTGCTGGAGCGTGTAGAGATTGAAGGTGAGCCGAAGCTCTAGCCGCCGTGGCTCGACCTTGACCTTGAGGTGGCTGATGTCGGCGGGATGGGCCGATGCCGGCCCCACGAACGCCATGCCCACGATGGCAAACCGCGCTGCGAGGGCGCACCACCATTGGGTTGGGTTCATCATCCGGGATCTCCGCATCGGCCATTCATACACAACAAACAGGCGCGATCCACATTGTCCGTGGCAGATTGATGGCGCTGCCATCCATTCGGCCTCCTCTGGCACCTGACCTCCCCGATCCACGAGGGTCGGGCCCACCTCACAAAAGAGCCTCGACAAGGCCCAAGATTCTCCTTGCCTGAACTTGGGTGGTGTGGAACTATCCCGGCCCCTTTGCCGGACGTGGCGTGTACTTCACATGCGAGCCCGGCCAGGGGAAACCAGAGGACACAGAGATATGGCATACGCAATTTTCAAAACAGGTGGCAAGCAATACAAGGTCTCCGTCGGCGACAAGCTTGACGTGGCGACACTTCCCGTAGCCGAAGGCGAGTGGGCGACGTTTGACCAGGTGCTGGCACACGGTGAAGGCGCTGACATCAAGGTCGGCAGCCCGACGGTGAGCGGCGCGACAGTCGTGGCGAAGGTGGTGAAACAACACCGCGCACCGAAAGTGACCGCGTTCAAATTCAAGAAGCGCAAGGGGTTCCACCTCACCAAGGGACACCGCCAGCCAATCACCCGCGTGCAGATCGTGTCGATCAACGCATAACCAGTTCAACCGAGAGGATTCAATTTTATGGCTCACAAGAAAGGTCAAGGCAGTGTTAAGAACGGACGCGACAGCAAGAGCAAGCGTCTCGGCGTGAAGAAGTACGGCAACCAGACCGTCGTCGCCGGCAACATTCTCATTCGTCAGCGTGGCACCAAATGGGTGGCCGGTCGCAATGTCGGAATGGGCAAGGATCACACCCTCTTCGCTCTCGTGAATGGGATGGTCCGCTTCGACAAGGACGGCAAGCGCATCAACATCGACGCGGCTGCGCTCACGGCGTAACCGTTTTAGTCACCTATTTAACAAGAAGGCAGGCTCGAATGAGCTTGCCTTTTTTGTGCTCTGACTGGTGGGAGCGGCAAACAATCCTAAATCCTACTTTGCCACCCGCTTCTTCAGGAACATGCGCTTGAAGCGGAGCTGGCCCTGCTCGGAAACGGACATGACCTGCGGATCGTCGGCGAAGAGATTGTGGACGATGCGGCGGTAGTAGCTGTTGAGCGGTGGCAGTTCCATCGGCTGGCCCGTGGCGCGCACGCGCTCAGCGAGCTGCTTGGCTTTCTCCACGAGATTGTCCTCGCGCATGGAGCGGTAGTACTCACAATCGACGCGGATGCGCGGTGCATCCGTGACGTGGCGGATGAGGATGCGGTTCACGAGGTATTGGATGTCTTCCAGCGTCTCGCCATTGCGACCGATGAGCCTGTCGCCGTCTTCGGTCAGTATCTGGAGCGTCGGCCCCTCGGGGCCGTCAGACTCTTCGATCTTGACGGTGAATCCGAGGTACCCAAGCATGGCGTCCAGGATGCTGCGGGCGTGTAAGAGCGGTGTGGTGTCCATGTGAGAGTGAGTTTGAAATTCTAGCCTCCGAGGCGTGGCGGCCGGTTCTTGTCCTTGTTGTCCTTCTTTTTCCAGTTTGGATTGGCGAACGGCGATGCGGCTGGAGCAGCGGCCTTTGCCGGGACTCGCTCCACCTTCTCGAGTGTCGGCTCCTTTTGATAAAGCTTAGTCACCCATGCCTGGAAGATGCTAAAGATGTTCTGCGTGGACCAGTAAAGCGACAGTGCAGCGGCAAAGCTGTAGCAGAAGAAGAGGAACATGAACGGCATCAGCATGAAGATGCGCCGCTGCATCGGGTCCGTCGTCTGAGGCTGCGGCGTGAGCTTCATCTGAAGGAACATCGTCACGCCCATGATGAGCGGCAGCGGATTGATGTGCAGGTGCTGGCCGAGCAGGGGAATGTGGAAACCAGCATCCCAAGTGTAGATCGTGTCCGCAGCCGCGAGGTCCTTCACCCAGAGGAATGACTGCCCGCGCAGCTCGGCCGCATACTGCAACACGCGGTAGAAGCCGAAGAAGATCGGAATCTGGATTAACATGGGCAGACAGCCGCCGAGGGGATTCACCCCGTAGTCGCGGTACAGCTTCATCGTCTCCGAGCTGATCTTCTGCTGGTCGTCCTTGTACTTCTCCTGAAGCTCCTTCATCTTCGGCGCGAGCAAGGCCATGCGCTTCATGGTATTCTGCGACTTGGCATGCACGGGCCATAGAAAGGTGCGCACGACGATGGTGAGCAGCATGATGGCCAGCCCCCAACTGCCGGTCATGTCATGCATCCAGCGCATGATATTGGTCAGCACCCGGCTCACAACGGTGAACCAGCCGTAAAACATCACGTAAGAGCGCTGCCAGCCGATGTCGCGCAGACGATGGTATTCCTTTGGGCCGAGATAAATCTCGTACTCGAGCTTCTGCGAGGCTCCCGGCGCGAGATCCACCACCGGCAGACCGACGGACCCCTGCGCGGCGAAATCCGCGTCGGCACCGGTCATGCCCTTGAATTCATCATCCTTGTGGCTGACCTGCAGGCGCGAGGCCCAGAGCTTGCCCGGCTGGTCCACGCCTTCCTTCGTCGAGATGATGTGTGCGTAGAACCGGTCCATCACCCCGCCCCAACGCAACTTCTCATAGCTGCCGCGAAACTCGCTCTTCTCGGAACTCATCATCCCGCCCTTGAAGAAGGTCACGTCCTTCTGATCTTCGTTTCCAGCATCATTCCAGAAGAAACCTGGGTGAATGATTTCGTCGGGCCTGAGCGAGGCTGCGGCTCCGGCGTAGAGGTAGTACTCCTCCGATCTGTGCTGCGCTGCACCCGTGTTCTTCAACGTCAGCGTCAGCGCGAGCAAATGCTCGTCCGAGCCCGTGCCTTCCGTTAGCCGGTATGACTTCGTCACTTCGATTCCATCCGACGTGATTCCTTGGAAAGTGACATGCTTGCCGTCCTTCGACACGATCGTATAGGGCGTCTGGTCGGAGCCGCTCGCCTCGCGTCGGAATGCGCCCACCGGTTCGACTGCATGCCGGTTCAACTCCACCTGATCATGCGCCGACAGGACCGCGCGCTGCACACCACCACCACGAGTGGTGAACTGATACGTCACGCTACCGGCCTTCAACTCGTGCTTCACTTCTGGCACGGTGGCTGATGGCGCGGCTACATTTGTCTTTGCCGTCGTCGCATCAGCCGACTGAGCAGCCACCGGGGTGACGGGGGCGGTGGCAGGTGCTGCCGCCGCCTTCTCAGCAGCCATTTGTTTGGCAGCCTCGATGTTCTTCGATGCGTACCACCAATTGGCCCCCATCATGACGAGGCAGAGGGTGATGACTGTCCAGGCTTTTTTGTCCATTTGAAATTAGTGTGTGGCCGGTTTGTGAGTGTCAGTGGTGGGAACCGGGTCGTGGCCCGACCCGCCCCAGGGATTGCACCGGCCGATTCGTTTGATGCCCATCCAGGCACCGCGCAGGCTTCCATGCGTTTCCACAGCCTGCAAAAAATATTCCGAGCAAGTCGGCGTGAAACGGCAACCCGATCCCGGCCCGCCCACGAAGTGCAGCAGCGGCGAGAGGAACACCTGGTAACCGCGAATGGAAATGCGGATCAGCCATTTCATGATTCATGGGTGGGCGGCGGTTTGAGGATTCCGGCTCTGGATGCAAGCCGCAGCCAATCTTTCTCAAGTGCGGCAAGCGTGGCCTCGGGTGCCCTCCAACGAGCAATGACCACCACATGGCAGCCTTCCGCGATTCGCTTCTGCTGCGCCCTGATGATCTCCCGCAGTCGGCGGCGGACCTTGTTTCGCACCACCGCCACTCCGATTCGTTTGGGAGTGATGAGGCCGAACTGAAATCCACTGCTGACAGCTCCCCGGAGAACTGCGAGAACGAGATAACGACCGGGAAAGCTAGCACCCTCGCCTCTGACGCGGGCATAGTCCCGCGACTGCTTGATGCGAAGGTGCGAAGGGAGGCGCATGAGAAAGCGCGCCGCCTGACCGGGCCTAAGCCTGGGTGTGGCGCTTGAAGTGAATCTCCACGCCCTTCGGCAGGAGGCGTTTGCGGCCTTCGTTCCGACGCCGACGCAGAATCTTGCGACCGCTCACGGTCTTCATGCGTGCGCGGAAGCCGAACTGCTGTTTGCGCGTCCTCTTGGATGGTTGGTAGGTCCTTTTGCTCATAAGCGTTTGTGGTCTGAAAATTGCTGAAACCTGATCACAGGGTGGCTGGCTCCAGCCCGGTCCGGCGAACGGGGCGGGGAGATTACCAGTCACCGCCCCTTTGTCAAACTCAGCCTCAACCTGTCAAAACCATGACACTCGTCCGTCCCATTGAGGAATTTCGTTTCCACCCAGACCCGTTCCCGCTATCATCCGCCCAGATGACCGGAACCGCCACAGGCACCCTGCCCCGCATTGAGCCCGCAACACTCGAGGATTTGCCCCAACTCGTCGAGTTGCTCGTGGCCCTTTTCAGCCAGGAAGAGGACTTTGATCCTGACCGCCAAAAGCAAGAGCACGGCCTCCGGCTCATCCTCGAGCAGCCAAACCGCGGGCGCATCTTCGTCCTGCGCACCGACCACAAAGTCATCGGCATGGTGAACCTCCTTTTCACCATCAGCACCGCCGAAGGCGGCCTCGTCGTGCTCATGGAAGACGTCATCGTCCACCCGCAGCATCGTCGCCAAGGCTACGGCGGCCTCCTGCTTGAGCACGCCATCAAATTCGCAAAGGAGCGCGGGTTCAAACGCATCACCCTCCTCACCGACAAGATCAGCGCCGAGTCCCAGGATTTCTTCCAGCGCCACGGCTTCCATTTCTCGACGATGATCCCCATGCGCCTAGTCTTCAACGAGTGACAACACTCTCGGTGCAAAAGCACGCATCGTTTCATTCGTCATTCGTCATTCCGCATGAACACGCCCGCCAGCCCCGACTTTGATTTTGTCCATCGAGCCGAGCGGGTGACCAACATCTCCCCCGCTTCCGACGCCTTCGTCCTCTTCACGCTCGCCACCCTCTTCTTCACCATCGGCTGCTTTGCCGTGTGGATGTGGTTCATCTGGAGCAAGGGTCGGCAACGCCCTGCTCCGGAGCAGATCGACGCCGAGCCAATCGCCCGCCGGCCTGACAACTCCGACGACCCAAAGCCGAGTGCCCCGTGGGAGAAACCGCCGGACTGGTGGAAGGCGTGACTTCCAAAGTTTTGGAGATTTGAGTTTAGCAGGGCGGCAACATCCGCAGCCTGCCCATCGTTTCGCACAGTCCAATCCATGAAATCCATCCTCAGCCTTCTTCTTCTTCTTCTTCTTCTCACGCCCGGCCTGCTCTTTGCCGAACTGAGCGTGCCGCATTTCTTCTCCGACCACATGGTACTCCAGCGCGAGCGTGCTGCCGCCATCTGGGGCAATGCGAATGCGGGCGTGGAGGTGAGCGTGGCTTTCAAAGGCAAGTCGGTATCCGCCAAAGCTGGAGCGGACGGCAAATGGCGGACGCAGATTGAAACAGGTAAGGCGGATGCGATGGGCGCGGTGCTGACGATCTCGGCGGGGGCGGACAAGCTGGAAATCAAAGACGTGCTCGTAGGCGAAGTCTGGTTCGCATCCGGGCAGTCGAACATGTTTTACACGATGAACCGCTCACCGGAGTATGCGGGACTCATCGCGGAGTCAACCCACCCGGCGCTTCGCATGTTCAACGCGCCGCTGGTGACGGCGGCTGAGGATCAGGATGACATTGAAGGCTCGTGGCAAGCCTCGACCCCGGAGACGGTGCCCGGATTTTCCGCTGTAGCGTTCTTCTTTGCGCGAAAGCTACATTTGGAACTCGGCATTCCGGTCGGCGTGATCAAATCGGCCTGGGGTGGCAAGCCGGTGGAGACCTTCACGAGCCGTGAGGCGCTGAACACGCTTCCGGGCACGAAGGCGCTCGTGGATGCGATCTTGAAGGATGAAGCTAGCTACGATCAAGCGAGGGCGGATGCGGCTTACGCGATCAAACTGGAGCAATGGAAGGCCACGATGGCCGCAGCGAAGGGCAAACCGGACGTGGATCGCAAACGTCTGCCGAAGAAGCCGGATGCGCCGAAGCGTCCGCTGCTCACCGAGGGCCGGCCAGGCGTGCTTTATGCGGCGATGATTCATCCGTTCGTGGGTTACACGATGCGCGGTGCAATCTGGTATCAGGGTGAAGGCAATGCGCGGCCCGGCGCGGTGCCTTACGACCAGACGCTGCCGCTCATGATCAACGACTGGCGCAAGCGCTGGGGCGATGAGTTCTCCTTTTACTATGTGCAGCTCGCGAGCTTCCACGCGCCTTCGACGGAGCCCGGCACGCCGGACTCGTGGGCTCTCACGCAGGATCGCATGCGTCTCGTTCTCGCCACCACGCCAAAGACCGGCATGGCGATCACGAATGATGTCGGCGAGGCGAATGACATCCATCCGAAGAACAAAAAAGATCCCGGCGAGCGTCTTGCACGCTGGGCGCTTACGAAGGATTACGGCAAGGAGCTGATCTACAGCGGACCGCTTTTCAAATCGAGCACTGCGAAGGACAGCGCGATTCGCGTGACCTTTGATCAAAGTGGCACGGGGCTGAAATCACGCGATGGCGGCCCGCTGAAGCGTTTCGAGATCGCGGGAGCCGATAAGAAGTGGAAATGGGCGGATGCGAAAATCGATGGCAAGGACGCCGTGCTCGTCAGCAGCGCCGAAGTGAAGTCTCCCGTGGCCGTGCGCTACGCCTGGGCCGCGAATCCCGAGGGCGCGAACCTCGTGAACAGCGACGGCCTTCCCTCTTCCGTCTTCCGCACGGATGATTGGGATGATGTGGAAGTGAAAGTGGACACCACTGCCGTGAAAGCCTCTGAAGGACGCCGCGCGATGTCCGCCGAGATCAAAGCTCTCGCCGCCGAGCGAGCCAAACACGATCGCAGGAGCCCCGAGTATCAGGCACTGAACAAAAAGTTTCAGGAGCTGATGACGAAGTATAAAGAAGGAGCACCAAAGAAGTAGCTTCGACTGGCAGTCGAAGCCGAAAGTCCCAAATCGATTCGATTGCCAAACGAATCTACCCAAGCCCATGCGCCATCTCCTTGCCCTCCTCCTGCTCGCCAATGCGTCTGCCGCCGAGCTTTCTGTCACTGCCTATCCATCCATCCAGGCCGCTTTGGATGCGAATCCGAACCGGATGATCTTCGTCCCCGCAGGCGACCATGTGATCACTGACAAGATTCGCATCCATGGTGAGCGCAGCGGTCTTTTTGGGCCGGGTCGCATCATTCAGCAGAATGCGGAGCAACCCATCATCGTCGTCGAGGACGCAAAGGAGGCAGAGATTCGCGATCTGACGCTCACGAGGCCTGAGGGGAAGATGGAGACACGTCAGGAAGGCATCGTCGCCATCAAGTGCCGTGATCTCGTCATCGACAATGTGCGAGTGATCGACAACCGCAGCCCTGCCGGTGCGATCACTGTGCGCGAGAGCCAGAACTGCCGTATCAGCCACTGTCTGGTGCGGAATTACATGCGCTTGAGCGTGGACGACCGCACGGCGAACAAAGACCTCGGCTATGCCTTCAACTGCACGGACGGCACCGGCATCAGCGTGAGTTACAGCACCGGCACGCTGATCGAGGGCAACCGCGTGATCGAGGACCACATGAAGCCCACGCCCGAACTCAAGGCGAAACACAGGCTGGGCGACTGGATCAAAAAGAACGCGGAGAAGGGCAGCATGATCCATCAAGCCACATGGGACCTGGGCTACACCGACGCATGGCAGCAAGGCTCGGGCATCATTGTCACTGCGCCGAGCGTGAGCGACTGCACGCGCATCCTGGGCAACCACATCGAAAACGCCGCGCAGGGAATCGACCTGCACACGGATCATGTCGTCGTCTCGAACAACATCATCGTGAACTCCTTCATGGGCATGAAAGCCATGCACGGCAGCCGCAACGTGCTCATCACCGGCAATCAGTTCGTCAGAAACTGCCTCTGGGCCATCGGCCTGATGCCGGGAGCTGCAGCGAACGCCGAAAACTTCGACGGCGGCTCCATCATCGCCAACAACATCATCTCCGACTTCGGCCACGGCGACGCGCA
>Ga0075163_10003261_pt1 | contig 21810 bp, 17 predicted proteins | sample JI1023141ADNA_FD_71478 | JGI IMG/M metagenome (GOLD analysis project Ga0075163, IMG submission 71478) | Wastewater effluent complex algal communities from Wisconsin, to seasonally profile nutrient transformation and Carbon sequestration -... | ecosystem: Engineered > WWTP > Effluent > Algae... | reverse complement strand
CCGACCTGGACCGGCCTGGCCGCCGACGCCGCGCTGTGGCTGGGCGAGCGGGTGATCGCCGCGACCGGGGTCCGCTGGGAGCTGTACACCGCCCACAAGAAGGCCACCGGGTACCAGCGCGCGGTCTTAGTCGGGTTCGCCGGAGTCGACGATCCGCGATACTACGTCGATATCGCTCATTTCGTCGGACGCTGGGTCGAGCTGGCGCTGCGCCGGCGGGCCGCCCGCCCCGACTTCCTGACCACGATCGCGGCCAGCGCGCTGGCCGACGCGGGGCGGCGATGATGGGCCTGGTCGTGTCGTGCGAGCACGCCGGCTGGGCCCTGCCGCCGGGCGTCGACCTGGGCGTCGCTCCCGAGGTGCTGCGCGGCCAGGCGTCGTGGGACCTCGGCGCCCTCGAGGTCGCCGCCCGACTGGGGGCCGCCCTCGATCGCCCGGTCCACGCCGGCACCTACTCGCGGATGTGGGTCGACCTCAACCGCGCCCCCGATCACCCCGACGTGATCCCGCGGGTCAGCTACGGCGCGCCGGTGCCGGGCAACGCCGATCTGACCCCGGCCCAGCGAGCGGCCCGCCTCGATCGCGACCACGCGCCGTACTGGGCCGCGGTGACCGCCGAGGTCGACGGCCTGCTCGCGACCCGGGGCGCGTGCCTGCACCTGTCGTCGCACAGCTTCGATCCCGACCTCGATCCAGCCAACCGCCAGTTCGATCTCGGCGTGCTCTACGATCCCGACCACGCGTTCGAGGCCGCGCTGGCCGAGGTCCTCCTCGCCGGCCTGGCCGCGGCCGGTTTCGCGGTCCGCGCCAATCAGCCCTACGGCGGCGTCGGGCCGGCGCTGTGCACGTCGCTGCGCGCCGGCCGACGGGATCGCCGCTACGCCGGCATCGAGCTCGAGACCAGCTACGCGGTGGCGCGGGCCGACGGCGGCACCGCCCGGGTGGCGGCCGCCCTGGCGCCGCTGGTCGCCGCGGCCCTGACCCGCCGCTGATCGTCGCGGGCGCGCGCGTCACCAGGCGTCGTCGGACAGCTCCATGAGCGCCAGATCGCCGCGCTCGATGATCTGCCGCGACGCCGCGATCGCCGGCAGGATCTCCTGGGCGAAGAACCGCGCCGCGGCGCGCTTGCCGGCGTAGAAGGCGCGGTCGCGCTCGCCGGCGCTGGCCTCGGCCGCCAGCGCGACCTTGGCCGAGACCGCCAGGCGCCAGCCGATGATCAGCTCGGCCAGCGCGAACAGGATGCGGTTGCCGTGCAGGCCGACGTGGTACGGCGACTGCGCCAGCTTGCCGAGCATGCCCATGAAGATCGCGCCGACGTCGTCGAGGGCGGCCTTGACCGCCTTGGCCTCGACCGCCAGCTCGGGCGGCAGCGCGGCGAGGTCCTTGCCGATGTCGGCGAACAGCGCCTGCAGCGCCGCGCCGCGATCGCGGCCGACCTTGCGGAAGAACAGGTCGAGGGCCTGGATGTGGGTCGTGCCCTCGTACAGCGTGTCGATCTTCTGATCGCGGATGTACTGCTCGACGGGGTAGTCGCTGCAGTAGCCGGAGCCGCCGAAGCACTGCAGGCTGACCGCCAGGAGCTCGTAGACCTTCTCCGACGCGTAGCCCTTGCACAGCGGCAAGAGCAGATCGTTGCGCGCGTCGAGGGCCTTGGCGCCGTCGCTGCCGTAGCCGCCGGCCAGCACGACCTGATCCTGGACGTGGGCGGTGTAGAGGATGAGCGCGCGCAGGCCCTCGGCGAAGGCCTTCTGCAGCATCAACATCCGGCGGACGTCGGGGTGGCGGAGGATCTCGACCCGCGGCGCGGTCTTGTCGGCGGCCCGGGTCAGATCGGCGCCCTGCTTGCGCACGCGGGTGTAGGCCAGGGCGTTGCCGTAGGCGGTCGACAGCGCGGCCATCGACTTGGTGGCCACGCCCATGCGGGCGTACTCGATGACGTGGAACATCTGCGCGATCCCGTCGCGGACGCCGCCGACCAGGAGGCCTCGGCACGGCTGGGTCGCGCCCAGGGTCAGCTCGCACGTCGCCGAGGCCTTGATCCCCATCTTGTGCTCGACGTTGGTGACGAAGGCGCCGTTGCGCGCGCCCAGCGAGCCGTCCTCTTCGACCCAGTACTTGGGCACCAGGAACATGCCCAGGCCCTTGGTGCCGGGCGGCGCGCCCTCGGGCCGCGCCAGCACCAGGTGCAGGATGTTCTCCGGCTGATCGAAGTCGCCGTTGGTGATGAAGCGCTTCACGCCCTCGAGGTGGTACTCGTCGCCGGCGACGTGGATGGCCTTGGTGGTGCCGGCGCCGACGTCGGAGCCAGCGTCGGGCTCGGTGAGCACCATCGTCCCGCCCCAGCGCCGCTCGAGGAGGTTCTTCAGGTAGCGCCGCTTCTGCTCCTCGGTGCCGAGCTCGTCGACGACCTTGGCGTGGAAGTTCCCGAGCAGGTAGAACGTCAAGGCCGGGTTGGCCCCCGACAAGAGCTCGAACCCGGCCCACGCCACCGACGGCGGCGCGCCGAACCCGCCCAGGTGCTCGGGCAGCTCGAGCTTGTTCCAGCCGTCCTGGTAGTAGGCCTCGAGGGCCCGGGTGAAGCTGGCCGGCAAGGTCACGTTGCCAGCGCCGTCGAAGTGGACGCCGACCCGATCGCCCTCGGCGAAGCTGGGCGCGAACTGGCTGGCGACGAACTCGGCCAGACCCTCGAGAGAGGCGCGCGCGCTGTCGGCGTCGAAGCCGGCGAACGGGCCGTGGCCCAAGACGGTCTTGTCGATCGCGAACACCTCGAACAGGTTGAAGAAGGTGTCGCGGAGGTTGGGGAGGTAGTGGCCGGTCATGGCGGCGGCAGTGTAGCGCCGCCCGGCGATCACGGCATCGGGCAGCCCGGCACGCCGGTGGCCAGGACCAGCTCCTGCGGGTTGAGCATCGTGGTCAGCCCGCCGGCCCGCTGCGCGTATTGACTGGTGCGGGTCCAGCACGGCGCGGCGCCGATCAACCCGACCAGCGCGAGGGTGCGCTGGCCCGCCGGCACCTCGTTCGCGGTGATCACCTGATCGGCGGCGATGCACGGCGCGGTCGCGCCGGCGCAATCGCTGGCGTAGCTCCCGGCCGGCAGGGTCGCGCCAGCGGCGATCGCGAAGGTGGTCGGCACGCAGGTCCCGGCGGCATCGCGCAGCTCGACGCGCATCGCGGTGATGCCGGCGCCGGCCGGCGCGGCGGCGCAGTTGTCGCCGGCCGGCGTCGTGATCCGGAAGGTCACGGCGCCGCTGGGCTCGACGTCGAACACGATCGGCTCGATCGCCGTGACCTGGCCGGGGCGGACCTCGACGCCGAGGCGGATGATCGGGCCGTCGAGGGTGCCACCGCCGCTGACCGTGATCCGCAGATCGTAGCGACCGGGCTCGAGCGCGCGGGTCGTGCCCATGCCCGAGGCGCAGCTCCAGCCGTCGACCTCGCCGAACAGCGAGCCGACCGGCACGATGTCGACCGCCACCCCGGTGGCCCCGACCGAGGCGCAGGTCTGGGGCAGGCCGGCGTGGTTGAGCGACCACGTCAAGGCGATCTGGCCGGGCGCGGCGGCGTCGATCGCCGGCCGGGCATCGGGCAGACCGACGTCGTCGGAGCAGGCCGCGACCACCGCCAAGGACGCGACCACGAGCGCGAGGGACCGCATCGCCCGAGTGTACACGGACGCCACGCCGGCGCGCCGGTTCGGCTCGCGGCCGCGCCGGGGCCGCGCCACCGCAGCCCGCTCAGGCGGTCAGCTGCTTCTGCATCCGGATGAAGTGACACGGCTGGGTCGCCGGCTGATCGAAGGGCGCGGTCCCGACCTCGCGGTAGCCCTGGCTCCGGTACCAGGGCCCGAGCTCCTGGCGCAGGTTGACGATCGACAGCTCGACGGCGCGGCAGCCGACCGCGGCGCACAGCGCCTCGGCGACCGCGACCAGGCGGCGACCCAGGCCGGCGCCCTGGCACTCGGGCGCGACCGACAGGAGGCCGATGCCGCCGCAGTCGCCGTCCATGCGCACGTAGACCGCGGCCGCCAGCTCGCGATCGGCGCCGTCGAGGACCAGGAAGTGACCGCGGGTCCGCAGCGCCGCGACCTCGGCGGCGTCGATGCGCTCGCCGTCGACGAAGAAGCGCTCGACCTGGTAGGCGCGGTTGATGAGCCGGGTCAGCGCGGCGACGTCGCCGTCGCCGGCGCGGCGGACGCTGGGCGACAGCGGCCGGCCGGTCGCGCGCGCGGAGGACAGGCCAGAGGTCGCGAGCGAGGACACGAGATCGAGCATCGCGCGGTGAGTAGCACGCCGGTCCGACAACGCGCCGCCGTCACGCGCGCGCCGTCACCGCGCGCAGGCCGGCCCGCCGGTGCGCAGCGTGGTCGGCGTGCCGATCCCGGGCGCGACCAGGTACGGATCGACGGCGGCGTTGGCGCGCAGGTGGCGCTCGAACCACGCGGTCGTGACCCGCTTGGTCAAGGTGTGGACGGTGGTCTCGGGCGTGGTGCCGCTGCGGCAGGCCAGACAGGCCAGGCCGCAGCTCGCGCGGTCGCCGATCCAGTCCATGTGATCGGCGCCGGTGATCGTGACCTCGAGGGCGGTCGGGGTGTTGCACGCCGCGTCGTAGTAGCGGGCGTAGTTGTCGGCGGTCGGCGCGCAGGCCTGACCGAGGGTGCCGGTGCCGTCGGTGGTCTCGCCCAGCACCGCCAGGGGGACGGTCAGGCCGGCCATCAGCTCCGGGGTCACCGAGACCGAGCCGTCGCTCAGCGGCGGCAGAGCGTCGACGGGGTCCCAGCCCACCACCGCGCGGATCCGGGCGTCGAGGATGGCGGCGTTGATGCTGACCTTGCCGCCCAGCGAGTGACCGGCGACGCCGATGCGGGTGCTGTCGATCCGACCGGCCAGGCCGCTGGCGGTGCCGAGGGCCCAGTCGATCACCCGCCCGACCTCGGCGGCCTTGGCCTGCTGGTTGCCGCTCGAGGCGTAGTCGCGGGTGATGACGACGTAGCCCCAGGTCGCCAGGTGCTCGCAGTAGATCCGGTACTGGGCGCGTCCGAGCTGGAAGCCCGGCGAGACGATGACCAGCGGGAAGGTCCCGGGCGCCGGCGTGGTGCCGTCGACCGATGGGTTGCACACCGTGCCGGCGATCGTGCCGCCGGCCACCGGGATCGTCACCGCGGCGGTGACCACGGCGCGGAAGCCGCCGGTGGTCCCCGGATCGCTGGCCGCTGGCGGGCCATCGGGCGTGACGGCGTCCGGGCCCGACGCGTCGGAGAGCGCGTCGGTGCCCGCGTCCGACGACGAGGCGTCGCGGGCGTCGCCGGGGCTGGCGTCGAGGCTCGGGTCAGCGCCGTCGCTACAGGCGGCCACGGCGATCAAGACGGCGGCGAGGGTGGTGCGGGTCATCGGGTCCTCCGGGTGCGAGAGACGGGCGCCGGCGAGGCGCGGTGAACGGCGGGCGGCGCGGCGGCGGCCGCGGCGGGGTTGGGGCGAGCCGGCGCCTGGAGCTCGGACAGGACCAGCTTGGCGCGCATCGCGACCACCAGGCGCTCGCCGAGGGCGGTGGCCTCGCGGGCGATCTGATCGAGGGGCCGCGGCGGCAGCGCCGGGCCGGCCAGGACCTGACGGCGGAACAGCTCGAGCTCGGTGCGGACCAAGGCGCGCACCGCCTCGGCGTACGGGACGAGGATCGGCATCGGGAACAGGTCGCCCAGGCCGAGTCGGCGGGTCTCGTCGATGATCTCGATCAGCTCGAGGTCGGCGTCGCGGTAGCGCCCGTCGGCGCCCGGGCCGGCCAGGCCGGCCTCGGCCAGGCCGGTCAGCTCGTCGGCGGTGATCGCGCACCGCGCGACCAGCTCCTCGGCGCGATCGCCGCGATCGGCCCGGCCGCGGCGGGCCCGGGCGTCGTCGGCGCCGGCCTGGATCGCCGGCGCGAGCTCGCCGAGATGGCGGCGCAGGGTCGCCTCGGCGTCGGCCCGGACCTCGGCCGACGGCGCCGGCTCGAGCAGGTCGCCGATCAGTCGCAGCGGCAGGAACCGCCGGGTCTGGAGGTCCTTGATCGTCCGCACCCGCGCGGCCAGGCGCGGATCGTAGTACGCCATGTTGCGACTGGTGCGGGCGGTCGGCCGCGGCAGCAGCCCCTCGCGCATGTAGTGCTTGATCGTCGCCGATGGGACCCCGGCCTGGCGCGCCAGATCGGAGATGCGCACGAGCGCGCCGCGGGCGGTGGCCGGCGCGGAAGAAGGTGTGGCCCGGCCGCCGCGCCCATGGGTCGGGGGAGCGTTCGGAGCGCGGAGCCGGGCCACGGCGCAGACCCTACGCCGGGTCGACCTCACGCGAAAGTAGAACGTTCGACTTCCTACTTTCAGCGTCTGTCTCGGCGGCCGCGGCGCCGACCGCGAGGGTCCGGGCCCGCGTCACCTCGGCGACCGACCGCCAGCCCTCGCCGAGCAGCCGCCGCCACAGGAGCGCCGCGCCGACGACGATCTCGATCGTGAGGCCGAGCCAGCCGCCGAGCACGCCCCAGCCCAGCCCGAGGCCGAGGCCGGCGGCCAGCGGCGGGGTGACGACCCAGGCGGTGACCACGCCGACGATCGCCGGGTGGACGGCGTCCCCGACGCCGCGCAGGACGCCGCGGGCGATCACGTTGGCGGCGTCGGCGATCAGGAAGGCCGCCGCGAGCCAGATGAGCTGGCGGGTCACGACCAGGAGCGGCCCATCGCCGGCCCCCATGGCCTGGGCCATCGGGGTCGCGCCCAGCGCGAACCCGACGGTGCACGCCGCGGTGTAGAGCCCGCCGAGCTGCATCGCCCGCACGGCCACCGGCCGCACCAGGTCGGGGCGACCGGCGCCGATCGCGCGGCCGACCAGCACCGACGCCGCCTCGGCCAGGGCGTGGGCCGGCAGGAACGAGACGTGGGTGAGCTGCAGCACGAGCTGGTGAGCGGCGCCATCGAGCTCGCCCATGCGCGCGACCACCACCGACAGCGCGAGGAACGCGCCGACCTCGAGGAGGAACTGCACCCCGGTCGGCGTGCCCTGGGCGAGGAGCGCGCGCGCGTACGCGGGCCGCCACGCCGCCCGGGCCAGGCGGGCGCGGAGCGGCACCGCCAGGACCGCGCACTCGACCGCCGAGCCGGCCACCGAGGCCAGGGCCGCGCCGGCGACGCCCCAGCCCAGGCCGAGGATCAAGACGGCGTCGAGGCCGAGGTTGATCAGGTTGCCGGCGACGGTCGCGCGCATCGGCAGCCGAGCATCACCCTCGGCCCACCGGGTCTCACGCATCGCCACCGTCACCAGGACCAGCGGCGCGGCCAGGGCGCGGATGCGCAGATACGTCGAGGCGTGGCCGCCCTGGGCGACGTCGGCCGCCGCCGCGGCCAGGAGCGGCGCCGCGACCTCGGCGAGGACGATCGAGACGACCCCCCAGCCCAGGGCCATGAGCACGGCCACGCCGAGGTACCGGTCGGCGTCGGCGACGCGCCCGGCGCCCAGGGCCTGGGCGGTCAAGGTCTTGGCGCCACGCAGCGCGCCGATCGCGAAGCACAGGAACGCGAAGTGCGCGGTCGCGGCCAGGCCGACCCCGGCGACCTCGGCCGCACCGACCCGGGCGACGAAGGCCGCGCCGACCAGGCTCATCGCGCTGTACGACAGGGTCGACACCGCGATCGGCCACGCGCGGTGGGCCAGCTCGCGGCCGGGGCGCGTGGACCAGGATAACTCGTGTTTTTCTAGATTTTCCTTGGACATGACACAACCACGCGATCTGTGACGAGAGGTCACGAAGGGAACTGCGAGAGAGCCGGCGAACCGGGCGAGCTCTGACCGGGCGGCTAGCCCGGCGCCGGGCACACCTGGCGGCGACTCCGACCGCGGCGGCTCCGACCGCGGCGGCCGGACGGCGGCCAGACGGCGGCCGCTAGAGGCCAGACGGCGGCCGCCGATGACGCGTCGCCGCGTCCGACGATCGAGCTACGCTGCGGTCAGCAGCGAGTTCGATCCGCGGGGCCGCCGGCGGCGACCACGCACACGACGATCGTCGAGACCATGGTAGTGGTCGCGATCGTGGCGGTGTGCTGGTGCTGGCTCATGGCGGCGTCTCCGAGGTTCTTCTCTCCGTGCCACGTCCGCAGGGCGCGTGTCAATCGCGACGTGCGGGGCCGGTCGATCGATGGAACAATCGCCGTCGTGGCGCGTTTCATTCCCGCGATGGCCTCACGCGCGTCGATCTGCCTGCTCGGGTTCGCCCTCGCCTGCCGCGGTGAGGCGGTCGGCCAGCCGACGCCGGGGCCGGCGACGACGTCAGGCGCGCCGACCGCAGGCCCGCCGGCGCCGGGGACCGCGCCCACCGCCGCCACGCGGTCGGCCCACCACGGCCGCGCCGATCATCGCGGCGTCGTCGTCGCGATCGGGATCGCGTCGCGGGTCGGCGCCGACGGACCGGCCGATGCCAGCCCCAAGCGGGCGCGCCTGGGCGAGCCGGTCACGCTGTACGCCGTGGTCGAGGTCGACGACGGCGGCCGCCGCGCGATCTACTCCGACGCGCCGCGCCTGCGCTGGCGCAAGCGCGAGGTCGCGGTCCGGCCCCTGGCCGAAGGCCCGGCGCTGGCCCTGGCGTGGTCGAAGATCGAGCCGACCGCGGCCAACCTGTCGAACACCCAGTCGGGCTCGTTTCGCTACGAGGCCATCCCCTACGCCGCCACGCCGATGGCCGCCGGTCAGGGCTCGGTGACCGCCGACGTCCATCCGACCCTCACCCCCGATCACGGCGGCGGCGTCGGCACGATGCGCTACCAGGTCGTCGCGACCCAGGGCGACCGGACCATCGCCTCGCCCGGCATCGCGGCGCGCAAGCGCCGCGCCGCCGGCGGCCTGACCGACGAGGTCCATCGGATCACGGTGCGGCGCGACGACAGCTTCCTCGGCTACCTGACCGAGATGTACGGCCAGCCGTACATCTGGGCCTCGGCCGGCCCCAGCGATCGCGCGCACCAGAGCGAACAGCTCGAGGGCTCGGACTGCGCCGACCTCATGGTCTACGGCGCGCGTCGGGCCGGGCTCGCCATCCCCTACGGCTACACCGGCACGCTCAAGCGCCACGCGCGGGTCCTGGCCACGGGCGCCCTGGCCGACGACGGCGTCTACCGCGATCGCCGCGGCCAACCGATCGCGTTTCCGCAGCCCGGCGATCTCATCCTGTTCCCGCGCCACGTCGGCGCGCTCACCGTCGACCGCGGCACCCCGGGGGTCCTCGACGTCGACGACCTGATGATCCACACCCTGTTCGACTCGCCCAAGGAGCAGGCCCTGCGCGACTCGGGCTACGCCGACAACGCGATCGAGCTGTTGCGCTGGAAGCGCTGACCGAGGCGGAGACCGAGGCGGAGACCGAGGCCGAGGCAGAGGCGGAGGCCGAGACCGAGGCCGAGACCGAGACCGAGGCGGAGGCGGAGACCGAGGCCGAGACCGAGGCAGAGGCCGAGACCGAGACCGAGGCGGAGGCGGAGACCGAGGCCGATACCGAGGCGGAGACCGAGACCGAGACCGAGACCGAGACCGAGACCGAGGCGGAGGCCGAGACCGAGGCGGAGGCCGAGGCAGAGGCCGAGACCGAGGCCGAGGCCGCTACGTTGTCCCGGCCTGACCGCGGCGGCTCAGGCGCCGCGGCGACCGACGGCGCGCCTCGGGTGGCGCCGCCCGGGTTGACACGCCGAGGTCTGTTATTGTACGAATGACACCATGTCGAGGATCGAGATCTGGCAGGGAGACATCACCACGCTCGCGGTCGACGCCATCGTGAACGCCGCCAACACGAGTCTCCTGGGTGGCGGTGGAGTCGACGGTGCGATCCATCGCGCGGCGGGGCGCGAGCTGGTCGAGGCATGTCGCCCGCTGGGCGGCTGCAAGGTCGGCGACGCCAAGCTCACGCCGGGCTTCGGGCTGCCCGCGCGCCACGTGATCCACACCGTCGGGCCGCGGTGGCGCGGCGGCGGCGCGAACGAGCCCGAACAGCTCGCGTCGTGCTACCGGCGGGCGATCGCGCTGGCGCGGGAGCACGGGTTCGCGACGATCGCGTTCCCCGCGATCTCGACCGGCGTCTACGGCTACCCACCCGCGCTCGCGGCGATGGCGGCGTGCCGGACGGTGGCCGCCGAGCTGGCGACCCACGAGCTGCCGCGCCGCGTGATCCTGGTCGCGTTCGACGACGCCACCGCCGGTCACCTGCGCAACGCGCTGGCGGCCTACCCGGCCTGACCGCGGCGGCTCAGGCGCCGCGGCGACCGACGTCGCGCCGGACCTGCTTGCCGTCGAGGGCGATGGCGTCGACGGCGGCGTAGGCCACGGCGCGCGCGGCCTCGAGGTCGGCGCCCAGGCCGGTTACGCCCAGGACCCGGCCCCCGGCCGACACCAGCGCGCCGTCGCGTCGGGCGGTGCCGGCGTGGAACACCACCAGCTCCTCACCGGCGGGCGGCAGGCCGGTGATGGGATCGCCGGTGCGCGGGGCCTCGGGATAGCCGGCGGCGGCGACCACGACGCACACCGCGACCCGCGAGCTCCAGGTGAGCGCGTCGGCGGGCATCGCCCCGGCCGCGGCCCCGGCCAGGACCGCGCCGAGGTCGCCCTCGAGGCGGGCCATCACCGGCTGGGTCTCGGGGTCGCCGAAGCGACAGTTGTACTCGATGATCCACGGCGTGCCGTCGTCCTCGACCATCAGGCCGGCGTAGAGCACGCCGCGGTAGTCGATGCCCTCGGCGGTCAGGCCGCGCACCGTCGGCTCGAGGATCTCGGCGCGGGCCCGCGCGACCACGGCGTCGGGCACCCAGGCTGGGCTGACCGTGCCCATGCCGCCGGTGTTGGGCCCGCGATCGCCGTCGTAGAGGGTCTTGTGATCCTCGGCCGGCGCCAGCACCTCGAGGCGCGCCCCGTCGGTGAGCGCCAGGAGCGAGACCTCGCGACCGCGCAGCTTCTGTTCGATCACCAGACGGCGCCCGGCGTCGCCGAAGCGGCCGTCGAGCATGGCCCGGGCCGCGGCCCGCGCCTCGCCGGCGTCGGCCGCGACCACCACGCCCTTGCCGGCGCACAGCCCGTCGGCCTTGACCACGCAGGCCCCGCCCAGCGCGTCGATGGCCGCGTCGGCCGCCGCCGCGTCCTCGACGACGAAGAAGCGCGCGGTGCGGATGCCGTGGCGCGCGAAGAACTGCTTGCTCCAGGCCTTGCTGCCCTCGAGGCGCGCCCCGTCGGCGCCCGGGCCAAAGGTCGGAACCCCGGCGGCGCGCAGGCGATCGGCCAGCCCGGCGACCAGCGGCGCCTCGGGGCCGACCACGACCAGCTCGACCGCGCGCTCGATCGCCAGCGCGACCAGCCCGTCGAGATCGCCGACCCCGACCGGGACACACGCCGCGACCTCGGCGATGCCGGGATTGCCGGGCGCCGCGATCACCTGGTGACCGGCGGCGGCCAGCCGCCACGCCAGGGCGTGCTCGCGTCCGCCGCTGCCGATGAGGAGGATGTGCATGGCGAGGTCCTGTCAGTGTCGGAAGTGGCGGGTGCCGGTGAAGACCATCGCCAGGCCGTGCTCGTCGGCGGCGGCGATCACCTCGTCGTCGCGGACCGAGCCGCCGGGCTGGGCGACCGCGCGGGCCCCGGCCGCGGCCAGGACGTCGACACCGTCGCGGAACGGAAAGAACGCGTCGGACGCGACCACGCTGCCGACCAGCGCTGCGCCAGCCTTGCGCTCGCAGATCTTGACCGAGTCGACCCGGCTCATCTGGCCGGCGCCGATCGCCAGCGTCGCGCCGTCCTTGGCGAAGACGATCGCGTTGGACTTGACGTGCTTGCCGACCCGCCAGGCGAAGGCCAGGTCGGCGCGCTCGCCAGCCAGTGGGGCGCGCGCGGTCACCACCCGCGCGCCGCCGACGTCGACCGCGGCGGCGTCGACGGTCTGGACCAGAGCGCCGCCGGCGATCGTGCGGACCGTGACCACCGCGGTGGGATCGATCACCCACCGGCCGGGGGCCGCGATCAGCCGCAGGTTCTTCTTGCCGGCCAGGGCCTCGCGGGCCTCGGCCGTGAAGCCGGGCGCGATCACACATTCGAGGAAGGTCTCGCCGAGGAGCCGGGCGCACGCCAGGTCGACCTCGCGGTTGAGCGCGACGATGCCGCCAAACGCGCTCACCGGATCGGCGGCGCGCGCGCGGGCGTAGGCGGCGGCCAGGTCGTCGCCCAGGGCGACGCCGCACGGGTTGTTGTGCTTGACCACGACCGCCACCGGCCGGGCCTCGTCGCCGAACTCGAGCGCCAGGCCCAGGGCAGCGTCGAGATCGAGCAGGTTGTTGTACGACAGCGCCTTGCCGCCGAGGACCTCGGCGGTGGCCAGGCTCGGACGGGCCGACGCGGCGACGGTCACGGGCGACGCCCCGTCGACGTAGAACGCCGCCGACTGGTGCGGGTTCTCGCCGTAGCGCAGGTCGTAGCGCTTGTGCCACTGCACGGTGAGCGTCCCGGGATACGGGGCGCGCGGCGGCGCCGCGGCGGGGGCGAGCACCGCGTCGTCGGGGACCGCGCTCAGGTAAGCGGCGATCGCGGCGTCGTAGGCCGCGGTGTGAGCGAAGACCTTGCGCGCCAGGGCCAGGCGCCGGGGCGCGTCGACCGCGCCGGTCGCCGTCAGGTCGGCGACGAGCGCCGGGTAGTCGTCAGGATCGACCACCACCGTGACCCGCTCGTGGTTCTTGGCCGCCGACCGCAACATCGCCGGCCCGCCGATGTCGATGTTCTCGATCGCGTCGGCGTACGACAGGTCAGGGCGCGCGATCGCGGCGGTGAACGGGTACAGGTTCACGACCACCAGATCGATCGGCTCGAGGCCGTGGGTCGCCATCTCGGCCTGGTGAGGCGCGATCGGCCGGCCGAGGAGACCGCCGTGGACCTTGGGGTGCAAGGTCTTGACCCGGCCGTCGAGGATCTCGGGCGCGCCGGTCCAGTCCGAGACCTGCCGGACCGCGATGCCGGCGGCGGTCAAGGCCGCCGCGGTGCCACCGGTCGACAGCAGCTCGACGCCGCGCGCAGCCAGCGCGCGACCGAGCTCGACCAGGCCGCGCTTGTCGGATACCGACAGGAGCGCGCGGCGGATGGTCACCGGACCGGGGACAACTTCCGAGGGGAGAGCGGAGATCATGGAGGCCACCTCGCGTCGACGAGTCGCGACGTGGCCGTGCCTAACAGGTGGCGGGCGAAGGGGTCAAGCCGACGCGGGATCGGCCGCTCGCCGAGCCGGCGTCACTGGCCGGGGCGGCGCAGGAGCGCGGCGCCGATCTCGTCGGGCGACGGCGACGCCATCTTCAGCTTGAGCAGCCCCCGCACCTCGACCTGGCGGATCCGCTCGCGGGTCAGGTTCATGATCTCGCCGACCTCTTCGAGCGTGATGCCGCCTCGCTCGGCGATGTCGAGCGAGCAGGTGTGGGGCAGGTCCCACGGCTCGAGGTCGGGGAAGTTGATCTTGATCGACCCGGTCTCCGGGTTGACGTCGAGGTAGAGGTGGAACTTGCAGGCCACCCACGGGCACGGCCGCAGCTCCTCCTTGCACTCAGCCCGGGTCCGCGGCCGCGGGTCGTCGACCGGCGGGTACATGAGCGCGCCCTGGCGCAGCTCCTCGCGGGTCAGGCGCTTCATCGCGATCGTCTTGGACCGCGGCCGGGTCCGGCGCCGGCGCCGGCGGACCTTGCGGCTGACCTCGGGCACGTCGTCGCCCTCCGCGCCGTCGACCACCACCGAGGCGTCGTCGAGCTCGTCGTCGCCGTCGTCGCCGTCGTCGCCGTCGGTCAGGTCGTCGTCGAGCTCCTCGTCGAGCTCGTCGTCGACGGCCACCGCAGCAGCGGCGGTCACGCGATCGGCCGGCGCCTGGCTCCCGCGGGCGATCCGGCGCGTCCCCTTGGCATTGTTATCGTCGTCGATCATCGGCGTCTCCTTCGGTTCGCAACGAGCGGCGCGGCCGGCGGGGCCGCGGCGGTCGGTCAGAGCAGGTCTTCGGCGTCGTCGGCGGCCCCGGCCTTGCGGAGCTCGGCGGCGCGCGGCGCCAGGGCGCGTTGGGTCAGGGCGGTCAGGCGTTCGACCAAGCCGTCGCCGTGGCGGCGGGCCTCGGCGAGCTCCTTGGCCAGGCCACGGCGCGCGGTCGGATCGAGATCCGGCGCAGCCAGGTCGAGGTCGAGGCGATCGAACAGCACCACCAGGGCCTCGCTGACGTTCTCGATCAGGTCGGTGAACTGGAGGAACTGGGCCTGGATCTGCTCGATCGTGTAGCCCTCGAGCATCAGCCGCTTAACGTGGTCGATCCGGCGCACCGTCTTGGCCGGGTACAGCCCGAGCGAGCCCTTGTTCTTGCCCTTGCGGCCGATGCGACGGCTGCGCGGCAAGAGCCCGAGCTGGACGTACTTGCGGAAGGTGGCCTCGGTGAACCGGATGCCGCGGCTGACGAAGACGTCGACGATCTGGACCGCGGTGATGCCCTCGGCGTAGGTGTCCTCGACCTGGCGCAGCTCGGCGTCGGTCAGGTGCTCGCGCGCGGGCGGAGGCGCGGCGGTCCCGGCGCCGCGGCGCCGCGGCGCCACCAGCGTCGCGGCCAGGGCCGGCTCGCCGCCGATCACCAGGGCGTCGCCCACCAGCGCGAGCGCGGGGCCAGGAGCGGCGTGGGAGTTGGACGGCGAGCGAGGCATGGCGTTGGTGGTGTGGCGGTCGGGCGATGGCGAGAGGGCGTTCGCGTCGGCGGCCCCACGCGGTCGGCGCGGTGGGAGCCCCGTGGAGGACAGCCCTCGAGGTGTCGGCTTCGAGATCGGTCGTCCGTGTGACGTCGAGAAAGAGCTATCGTCCCCTTGAAGTATCGTCACTGTATTCGCGTGAATGTAGTCGGTCAACAATAGGCCGGACAAAGTAGTCAAGTATTTCGCTGCAACTCTGTTCAGTGACAGCGGCCGCGGCGCACCGCGCGCGCGCCGTCGCGAGGAGCCATCGGCGACGCTGGGCGCCGCCGGGTCGCGTCGTGCTACCGTCGACGGCGATGCGCTCGATCGCCGTCGTCGCCGTGGCCGTCGCGCTGTGCGCGAGCCGCCCGGCGCGAGCGGAGATCGACGGCGACCGCTACACCTCGACCACCCACGGCGTGCGCCTCGAGCTACCGCGCGGCTGGCGGGTCAGCGAGTCGAGCGGCTATCCGCGCGTGCTCCTGACCCTGTCGCGCTCGGTGCCGCGGGCGCGGATCCTGGTCACGATCGATCGCATCGTGCCGGGGTGCCGGACCGAGCCCGAGGCGGTGTTCTGCACCAGCGATCCGGCCAGCGCGATCGCGCAGCTCCGCGGGCGCCTCGAGTCCCTCGGCGTCCGGGTCACGGCGCAACAGCAGTCGCGCACCCCCGAGGTCGAGTACGAGCTCAACCGCCGCTACGTCCGTCACGCGCTGGTCCTGCTCGGCGACGACGTCGTCAGCGTGGTGATCGCGACCGAGACGCCGGCCGCGCGATCGGCGCTGCGCCGCACCTTCGATCAGCTCGTGCAGAACATCCGTCGCTTGTCGCCGTGAGCCGCGGCTACCACGGCGATCGGTAGATCCGCAGCGCCCCGACGATCGGGCGCGACGCCAGGGCGGCCGCCACCGGCGCGACCGGGTCCCGCGGCGGCTTCTTGCCGACGCCCCGGCCCTGGCACACCCAGTCGCCGTCGGGGCAGCGGATCCGGACGTGGAGGTGATCGTCGTGGGGCGCGGAGTCGCTGGGCTGCGACAACAGCTCGCCGGCCCAGGCCACCAGCCACTCGGGCTCACCGCTGGCGCGGGCGTGATCGAGCATGGCCGCTCGCAGCGGCGCGTAGACGAAGATGTGATCGATCCCGGGCCCAGGCGCTAGCAAGAGCGCGCGCACCAGCCGCCAGGTCCGGGCGGCGTCGAACGACAGCGGTGGACCGCCGTCGACCGTCGTACCGGTCTCGCCGAAGTGCCGCATCTCCTCGAGCTCGACCGGTCGTCCGGCTCGATCGGTGACGAAGAACAGAAGGTCGACGTCGCGCCCGGTCTGGTGCGACCGGTGATGGGGCCCTTCCCCGCCGCCCGGCCGGGACAGGTCGGCGACGCCGATCGACGCGCCGGGGAGCTCCGCGGCCACCGTGCGTCCGGCGGTGGCGATCACCGCGACCAGCTCGTCGGTGCCGTACAGGCTGCCGCGGGCGCGCCATCGCGCCGGCACGTGGAAGCCCTCGCCGCGCGCCGGCAGGCGAGCTCCGTCGAGCAACAGGCCTCCGGCCGCGTGCCCCACCGACACCGTCGTCCCATCTCCGACCACGCCCAGCTCGACACAACCCGCCAGGGCTGCGACCAGGCCGACCAGAGCGAGCGCGCGCGTCACTCGCCGATTGTGCAACGCCGCCCCCCCGGCTGCGCAACAAACCGCCGACGTTGTCTCGGCCTTCGGTCGCCAGGTCACCCGGGCCACTCTCGGACGTCGACTCGTGTACGCCCGCTCACGATCGCCAGCACTCACCGGACCGCGAGCGTGGGCGCGATCGCGACCCCCGCTGGCATGCGCGTGCGGCCGGTGAGATCCGGCCGGGGCGATCCGTACCATGGGCATGACGCACGATCGCGATCGCGCCGCCTCCCCCGGGTCGGACTCCACCGCCGCCGACCGTCCGGCGTCCGGACGCTCCGTCGCCACCCGGCGCCTCCAGCGCAAGGCCACAGGCGCGCCGCTGCCGGCCGCGCCCCGCGAGCGCCTCGAGGCCAGCCTGCACACCGACCTCGGCCACGTCCGCGTCCACGATGATCCCGAGGCCAACCGCGCCGCCACCGATCTGGGCGCCCAGGCGTTCACCGTCGGTCAGGACATCTCGTTCGCGCCCGGCAGGCTCGCGCCGGACGACCCCTTCGGCATGCACCTCTTGGCCCACGAGGTGGCCCACACGGTGCAACAAGGCAGCGCGAGCAGCGCGAGCAGCGCGAGCAGCGGGGACAGCGGGGACAGCGGGGGCCGCGGCGCCCAGGCCAAGCTCGAGGTCAGCCAGGCCGGAGACCGCGCCGAGGTCGAGGCCGATCGCTTCGCCGATCACATCGTCCACGGCGGCCCCGCGCCGTCGCTGTCGGCCGCGCCGACCCAGGTCCAGCGCCAGGAGGCGACCGCGACGCCGGCCCCGCCAACGACGACGCCGACGCCCACGACGACGCCGACTCCCACGCCTGATGCCAGTGCCGCGTTCTACGCCGAGGTGACCGCCGCCATCGCCGACGCCCTGGCCGACTATCAGAACCTCGAGATCACCGTGCCCGTGGGCGCGCCGCCGACCGCGACCCCCGAGGCGACCGCGACCCCCGAGGCGACCGCGACCGCAACCCCCGAGGCGACCGCGACCGCGACCCCCGAGGCGACCGCGACCGTCGAGCCGACCGCCACCGTCGAGCCGACCGCCGCGCCGCGGCGGACCATCACCGTCACCATCGACACCCCCTACTGGAACAACAAGTACCCAACCTGGACGGGTGGCGCCAGCACCGCCGACAATCCGACCCCGTCCGAGGACTACCAGGCCGCTAACTTCGGCGCCGGCAATCCCGGCGTCCGCGCCAACTCGCTCTACCAGTACGACGCCGCGGTCGGGACCGCCAGCGGCAGCGTCGGCGCCACCGACGCCGCCGTCGCCAAGGGCAGCCCAGAGGAGATCGCCGCGCTCGTCCAGAACGCGGTCGATCACGGCGTGATCCCGGCGCCCACGATCGCCAGCACCGATCCCGCGGCGTGGGGCGTCGCGTGGACCGAGGCCATCGAGCTGTGGATGAAGCAGGCTGGCATCGGCGTCGACTGCAGTGGCCTCGTCTATTCGATCCTCGAGCGGCTCCACGCCGAGCACGGCGCCATGCTCCCCCGCGAGCTCGGCCAGAGCACCTACAGCATCATCGACGGCCAGCGAGCCACCAACGCCGACGTGCCCCAGTTCGGCAGCCTCGGGATCGACGTGCCCTCCCCGCTCGAGCTCCAGCCCGGCGACACCATGCAGATCGCCGGGCACGTGCGGATCGTGATGGAGGTGACCACCCGTCAGACCGCGCCCACCCTGGTCGAGTTCACCACCGCCGAGTCCACCCCCGACGGCCGCAGCGCCGCCGGCACCACCTACGAAGGCCCCCGTCGGCACGAGTGGCAGTGGGACGGCACCACCCTGCGCCACCGATACCCCGGCGGCGCATGGGAAGACAGCGGCGAGACGCCCAACTACCAGCGCCACGTGCTGCCGCCGGCTGACGGCTAGCGCGGACGAGGCGGAGGCCGAGACCGAGACCGAGACCGAGGCCGAGTCCGAGGCCGAGACCGAGACCGAGACCGAGACGGAGACCGAGGCCGAGACCGAGACCGAGGCCGAGACCGAGACCGAGACCGAGATCGAGACCGAGACCGAGACCGAGGCCGCGACGGAGGCCGAGGCCGAGTCCGAGGCCGAGACCGAGACCGAGACCGAGACCGAGACCGAGACCGAGACCGAGGCCGAGGCGGAGGCCGAGACCGAGACCGGCTCTCGTAGAACCGCCCGACCCGTTGGCCTCGCAGCGCGATCGCCCGCCCGCGGAACCACGTTGTCCACGCCGAAAACGCCGACGCCCGCGAAAGCCGCGGGCGTCGGGTCGGTTGGCTTCGGTTGGGGCCTCTTCGAAGGGCCCTCAGAAGGTCACTGCTTGTCCGTGTAGTCCGCGTCGATCACGTCGTCGCCCCCGGGGCCCGGGCTGGCGCCCGCGTCGGCCTGCCCGTCACCGCTCGGGCCGCCGGCCGCCTTGTACATGGTCTCGGCGATCTTGTGCGCCACCGCCTGCAGGGACTCGAAGGCGCTGCGGAGCTCGTCGGGGTTGCTCGGCTCGCGGTTGGACTCGAGCACGGACTCCGACTTCTTGAACTCCTCCTCCGCCATGAGCTTGTCGGCGTCGGACAGCTTGGCCTCGTTCTCCTTCACCAGCTTCTTGGTGCCGTAGAGCAGCGAGTCGAGCTGGTTGCGGGCCTCGATGGCCTCCTTGCGCAGCTTGTCCTCGGCCTCGTGGGCGGCGGCCTCCTCGACGGCGCGCTTGATGTCGGCCTCGGACAGACCACTCGAGGCCTCGATCTTGATCGCGCGCTCGGTGTTGGTCGCCTTGTCCTTGGCGGTGACGTGGAGGATGCCGTTGGCGTCGATGTCGAACGACACCTCGATCTGCGGCACGCCCCGCGGCGCCGGCGGGATGCCGCCGAGCTGGAACTTGCCGAGGGTCTTGTTGTCCTTCGACATCGGGCGCTCGCCCTGGGTGACGTGGACCTCGACCGTGGTCTGGTTGTCCGAGGCCGTCGAGAAGGTCTCGGTCTTCTTGGTCGGGATCGTGGTGTTGCGCGGGATCAGCACGGTGGCGACGCCGCCGTAGGTCTCGATCGCCAACGACAGCGGGGTGACGTCGAGGAGCAGGATGTCCTTGACGTCGCCCGAAAGGACGCCGCCCTGGATCGCGGCGCCCAGCGCGACCACCTCGTCGGGGTTGACCGAGCGGTTGGGCTCGCGGCCGAAGAACTCCTTGACCTTCTGCTGCACCATCGGGATGCGGGTCGAGCCGCCGACCAGGACGACCTCGTGGATGTCCGAGGCCTTCTTGCCGGCGTCGGCCAGGGCCTTCTTGCACGGCTCCATGGCACGGGCGACGATGTCCTCGATCATCCGCTCGAAGGCCGGGCGGGCCAGGCGCTTGAGCAGGTGCTTGGGACCGGTGGCGTCGGCGGTCAGGTACGGCAGGTTGATCTCGGTCTCCTGCACGTTCGACAGCTCGATCTTGGCCTTCTCGGCGGCCTCCTTGAGGCGCTGCAGGACCATCTTGTCCTTGGACACGTCGATGCCGGTGTCCTTCTTGAACTCGGCGATCAGCCAGTCCATGACCCGGTTGTCGATGTCGTCGCCGCCGAGGTGGGTGTCGCCGTTGGTCGACTGGACCTCGACCACCTTGTCGCCGACCTCGAGGATCGAGATGTCGAAGGTGCCGCCGCCCATGTCGAACACCGCGATCGTGTGCTCTTTGCCCTTGTCGAGGCCGTAGGCCAGGGCGGCCGCGGTCGGCTCGTTGATGATGCGCTTGACGTCGAGGCCGGCGATCCGGCCGGCGTCCTTGGTCGCCTGGCGCTGCGAGTCGTTGAAGTACGCCGGCACGGTGATGACCGCCTCGGTCACGGTCTCGCCCAGGTACTCCTCGGCGGCGCGCTTGAGCTTCATCAGCACGCGGGCCGAGATCTCGGGCGGCGACATCTTCTTGCCGCGGCTCTCGATCACGCAGTCGCCGTTGGCGCCCGCCGCGACCTTGTACGGCACGCGCTTGATCTCCTCCTGGGTGACCGGGTCGTTGAACTTCCGGCCGATCAGGCGCTTCGAGGAGAACACCGTGTTCTCGGGGTTGGTGATGGCCTGGCGGCGCGCGATCTGGCCGACCAGGACCTCGCCGCGGTCATCGAAGGCCACGACCGACGGGGTCAGGCGCGCGCCCTCTTCGTTGGTGATGACCTTGGGCTCCTTGCCGTCCATGATGCAGACGACGGAGTTGGTGGTACCGAGGTCGATGCCGATGATCTTGCCCATGTTCGTGCCTCTTTGCGGACCGGCTTTCCAGGCCAGCGTTTTGTCTGCGGCGCAACCTAAGCACCACCCAACATGGCGTCAACACCCGCCCCCGAGATCGGTGCGCCGTATGCACGGCCCCCCCGCCCTTGGCCTCTCCAGGACGAAGCCGCCCTTGGCCTCTCCGGACCGAAGCCGCGCTCGAACCAGCGCCCTCTCCGGTCCGACGCCCCGCTCGAACCACCGCCGCCCGCGGTCACGGACGGAAGCCGCGCTGAACCAGCGCCCTCTCCGGACCGAAGCCCCGCTCGGACCACCGCCGCCCGCGGTCTCGGACGGAAGCCGCGCTCGAACCACCGCCGCCCGCGGTCTCGGACGGAAGCCGCGCTCGAACCACCGCCGCCCGGGTCCACGCTGGACCGCGCGAGGAAGCCCAGGGGCAAGGCGACGGTGGGGCCCCGAGGCCGAGCGTACTCCAGTACGTGAGGCTCTCGGGGGGAACCGGCAACGCAGCCCATGGGCTCCGCAGCCGGTCCCTCCGCTAGAACGCCCTGTCCCGCTACCCCTCGGCGCGGGCGGCGGCCGCGAGGTCGAGGATCGCCTGCGGCGGGTTGCTGAGCGCGTAGGCCAGCACCTCGTCCATCCGCTTGACCGACAGGATCTCCATCTCGCTCTTGACCTCGTCGGGCACGTCGACCAGGTCCTTGACGTTGCGGTCGGGGATGATGACCCGCTTGATGCCGGCGCGGTGGGCGGCCAGGAGCTTCTCCTTGACGCCGCCGATCTGCAGCACGTTGCCGCGCAGCGTGATCTCACCGGTCATCGCGACGTCGGGCCGGACCGGCACGCCGATCAGGAGCGACACCAGCGCGGTGTACATGGTCACGCCGGCCGACGGGCCGTCCTTGGGCACGCTGCCGGCCGGGACGTGGACGTGGAGGTCGACGTTCTCGAGGAAGTTGCCGGGATCGAGGCCGAGGGCCGCGGCCCGGCCGCGCACCACCGACAGCGCGGCGGTCACCGACTCCTTCATGACGTCGCCGAGCTGGCCGGTCAGGGTCAGCTTGCCCTTGCCGGGCATCTTGGTGGCCTCGATGAACAGGATGTCGCCGCCGACCGCGGTCCAGGCCAGGCCGGTGCAGACGCCGGGCTCGCTGGTGCGATCGGCGACCTCGGACACGAACTTGACGGGGCCCAGGTACTCGCGGACCTCGTCGACGCCGACGGTCTCGAGGTCCTTGGCGTT
>Ga0075163_10003260_pt1 | contig 21820 bp, 15 predicted proteins | sample JI1023141ADNA_FD_71478 | JGI IMG/M metagenome (GOLD analysis project Ga0075163, IMG submission 71478) | Wastewater effluent complex algal communities from Wisconsin, to seasonally profile nutrient transformation and Carbon sequestration -... | ecosystem: Engineered > WWTP > Effluent > Algae... | reverse complement strand
TTTTATTTGATTGTTTTTTTTTTATCAATAATTTTTTTAAATTAATTATTTTTATATTTATTCAAATTTTACGTTTTGGTTTTGATTTCATGTTACATGATTTTTATATTACTAATATTCCTTTAGGCAATAAAGATTATTTGGATAATGATTTTCATATAGATTATAATTTATTTAAACGTTTAGAAATCGTGGGGTTTAGTTATTTACCCTATTTTAAAACTTTTTATACATTTCCCTCAAATAAATTAATAGCTAATGACTTTAGTGTTATTAACAATGAATTAAATTTAGATAAGAATCAATATGATATTATGATTGATTTTAAAAAATTAAAAAGATATCCTTATTTTAAACAAACAATGACACCTAATGATTTAAAAAATTTTTTTAATTATTTTCATTTAACTCAAAATAATACCATACATTTACATTATTTATTAAATACTGGTTATTATATTACACAACAAAATGCTGCAATTAACGATCCAGTTATTTGGTTAGAACATTCTTTTTTTGATTTTTTAATAAATCGCAAATACATACCAAAATTTAAATATACGTATTTTAATTATAATGAAATTTTTCGAAATTTAGATAATTTAAGTTGGCGTTATTTATTAACAACTTTAAAATCTAGTTATATTTCATTTGTCCTTTTAAAAATAAATTTAAATTTATTATTTGTTTTATTTATATTTATAAGTATGTTTCTTTCGTGGTTTTATTATTTCGAATGGATAGAATATCAATTAATTGAAAAAGATCATTTTAATTTTGCTAATTATATTATTGATAATATACTTATAATCAAAAATAAAAATTTAAAAAAAATATTAATGAAAAATAGTTTATTATTAGAATTTTTTTTATTATTAAATTTTAAAACTAAATTTTTTCTATTTAAAAATTTTAGTTTTTATCAGCTGATATTTTCATTTCTTTTGATAATATTAATATTTTTTTCAACTTTTTATTTTTTCTAGAAAAAATAAAAATTTTTTACCGAATATAGAATTATTTTTTTTATTACTAAAATTTTATTACCTTAAATTATCAGATTAAAAATAACATGAATGAATTAAATATAAATATAAACAAGAAAATAAAAATATTAGAATATGTCGTATATTTAAATCAGAATTTGATTAAATATATAAAGAAAATTGAGATATTAAAATCAAAAAAAAGTATTAATTTAATTTTAAAAGATGCTAAATTTTTAGAACCAACTATTTTTTTTTTAAAAAAACATTCTAAAAATCAATTTGAATTGTTATCTGATATTTTTTCAATAGATTTATTATCAAATATGAATTTTTACCGATTTCAAGTTTTATATTCTTTATTATCATTACGATTTAATATTCGTATAAATCTTATCATTAATGTTCACGAATATCAAAAAATAAATTCAATTTTTTATATTTTTAAAAATGCCAGTTGGTTTGAACGTGAAATTTGGGATATGTTTGGGATTTTTTTTTTTAATCATAATGATTTACGTCGAATTTTAAGTGATTATGGGTTTGAAGGTTTTCCATTAAGAAAAGATTTTCCTTTAAGTGGGTTTTTCGAAATTCGTTATGATGATAAAAAAAAAAGGATTGTTTATGAAGTTATTGAAACTTCTCAAGAATTTAGATTATTTGAGTTTAAAAGTCCTTGGGAAAGTTCTTTAAATATATATTAATATTTAATACTAATAAATTAATAAAGAGTATTAAGTATTTTATTTTTTATTTATGAATAATTTATTAACTTTAAAATCCAAAAAAAACAATTTGCAAATTATAAAAAATTTTACAATGAATTTTGGACCTCAGCATCCCGCGGCACATGGTGTATTACGTTTGATTTTAGCTTTAGATGGTGAAATTGTAAAAAAAGCAGAACCTCATATAGGTTTATTACATAGAGGTACCGAAAAATTAATAGAATATAAAACGTTTTTTCAAGCATTACCTTATTTTGATAGATTAGATTATGTTTCTATGATGGTTCAAGAACATGCTTATTCTTTAGCTGTTGAAAATTTATTAAATTTAAATATATCAAAAAGAGCAAGTTTTATACGAGTTATTTTTTCCGAAATAACTAGAATATTAAATCATTTATTAGCTATTACTACACATGCACTTGACGTAGGTGCTTTAACTCCTTTTTTATGGGGGTTTGAAGAAAGAGAAAAATTAATGGAATTTTACGAGCGAGTTTCAGGCGCAAGGATGCATGCTTCTTATATACGTCCTGGAGGTGTATCACAGGATATTCCTATGGGTTTATTAAAAGATATATATTTATTTTGTATTAGATTTTATGAACGTTTATTTGAAATTGAATCGTTACTTACAAATAATAGAATATGGAAACAACGTTTAATCGATGTGGGTAAAGTAAGTGCCTTAGATGCTTTAAATTGGGGTTTTAGTGGACCTATGTTAAGAGGATCTGGCGTTAATTGGGATTTAAGAAAGGATCAAAGTTACGAAGTTTATAATTTATTTGATTTTAATATTATAGTGGGTAAAAATGGTGATTGTTATGATAGATATTTAATCCGTATAGAAGAAATGCGAGAAAGCTTAAAAATTATTTTACAAGCAATTAATTTGATTCCAGATTTTGATTATATAAAAGAAAATGATCGAAAATTTGTAGCCCCTTCTCGTTTACAAATGAAAAACTCAATGGAATCCATTATACATCATTTTAAATTTTTTTCAGAAAATTATAATGTACCTAAGGGAGAAACTTATGTCTTTGTAGAAGCCCCTAAAGGAGAATTTGGTGTTTTCTTAAAATCTGATGGTAGTAATAAACCTTATCGTTGTCGTATAAAAGCTCCAGGTTTTGTTCATTTACAAGCTTTAGATTTTATGAGTCAAGGTCATATGGTTGCTGATGTTGTTACTATTATAGGTACCCAAGATATTGTTTTTGGGGAAGTTGATAGATAATATAAATAAAAAATATTTCAATTAAAAAATCAAATTTATTTATGTATAATACTTTTTTATATCAACCTTTATCTCAATTTGAAATAGTTTTAGGTAATTCTAATATTTACTTAATGTCTTACTTTTCATTTTATTCTTTTATTTTAGATAATGTGAATTCATTAGAAACATTATCTCTTTTTTGTGCAAAATATCTAAATAGTTATTTCGTATATTATACTTTAAAATGTAGTTTAATTCATTTATTTAAATTTTTTATTCATTATTTTATTTCGATAATTGCTTTTACATTTATATTTGATTTTAGTACACAACTTATAGGTCCTTCAGATAATAATAAAGATTTTTTATCATTAATAAATTTTAAAAATACAAGTGATTTTAGTTTTCAAAATACAGCATATTATCAGATAGCTTATTTTTTATTAAATGCAAAAAAAATTCTATTAGATCTAAAACCGTTTGAGTTTATAAAATCGTTGATAGAACCGTATATATTTAAAGAAAAAACATTCGAGTCAATCGAGGCGGAGGAATTAGCACAAATTGAGAAACTTAAAGGAAAATTAAATTCACTCGATTGGGAATTATCACAAATGTATAACCCTACATCAAAACCGTATTATGATGAACATTATGAACCATCAAAACCGCTTTATTATCGTATTTTAATTATTATTTTAAAAATTTTAAGTTTTGTTTTCAGTTTTGTTTGTTTTGTTTTCGCCCTTATTTACGATTTGTTTACTTTAAATTGTTTAAATTTATTTTATATTATAACATTATTAACTTTTTTAAAAATTTTTCAATTTTTAATATATTTTTTTAATAGTAATATTTTTTTACAATATACAAATAATATCGCTTTTTATATAACAAATCCATGTTATCGAAAAAATAAATATATCTCTTATTATTTTATTGATTATAGTCTTACCAAATTTCATACTACAATTTTTTTCATATTAACATTTTTTTTTATTTTTTTTGTTTTAAATTTAAAAAAAGAATTTTTTTTTAGACCTAGTATCAATTTTATAATTTTCGGATTAATTGATAAATTTTTAACAAATACAATAGTTCAACAATTAGGAATAAAAAGAGGTCAAGAATTTTCAGTGGTTTTAAAGACCTTTTTCTTTTTAATTTTATTTGCTAATCTTTTCGGTTTAATACCTTTTTCTTTTACAATCACAAGTCATTTAGTCTTTACATTTGGATTATCTTTTGCTATAATATCTACAATTACTATATTTGGTTTCTATAAACAAGGTTATAAATTCTTAAATTTATTAATTCCAGGAGGGGCTCCTAAAGCCTTATTACCTATTTTAATTCCTATAGAATTATTATCATATATTGTCCGATGTTTTAGTTTAGCTATTCGTTTATTTGCAAATATGATGTCCGGTCATTCTTTATTGTACATTTTATCAGGATTTGTCATTCAAATAACAGCTGCTGGTTTTTTTTTAATAGCTTTAGCTCCTTTTTTTATTGTTTTATTAATAGGCGTTTTAGAAATAGGGGTTGCTATGTTACAAGCATATGTTTTTCTTGTTTTAACTTGTATTTATTTACGAGACGGTTATCAAGCAGGACATTAAGTTTCTCCCTAATTATAGCTATTTAAATTATTCTTTTTTTCCATAACTCAGTGGTTAGAGTGTTCCTTTGATAAGGGAAAAGTCGTTAGTTCAAATCTATCTGGAAAGAACAGAATATTTTTATTAAAAGTCTTTTTATTTTTAAATTATTATAGATATAGTTTAATGGTTAAAACATTTACCTTCCAAGCAAATGATATGGGTTCAAATCCCATTATCTGTAATAATAAAATAAATAAAAAGTATAGCTTAACGGTAGAGCACTGCTTTTTGATGGCTAGAGATATGGGTTCGATTCCTTTTACTCCAAGACTTCCTCATTTCGTTTAATGCTTTTATTTAATAATAATAGTTTATTTATATTTTAGTTATGTTTTATTTATAGTTTATTATGTTAAAATTATTAAAATTATTTTTTTCATTTCTAGTATCAAAATTTAAAAACAACAATAAAAATTCACCAGAAAATCATAGTTTAGTATCTCCTCGTTTTTTTTCTTTAAATGATTTTGATTTTTATAAACTAAAACGTATGGACATAAATAGTAAAGTAAAAAATAAAAATACATTTTTATTTTTTACAAAATTTTTAAATAAATTGTTACTAAAAAAAAAATTTAAAAATTTTTTTTTTTTTAAAACTGCTAAAATTCATTCATTTTTTATTATCTTATTGTTTTCATATCTCATATTTTACAATTTTTTTTTAGATAAAAATTTTGAGGTTGAGATTCCTTTATCTCAATATTTCTATTCTCAAAAACCTGAAGATTTGATATTATATTTACAAAATTTTGAAGAAATAAAAAAAAATCAAAATTTTTATTTTTTTTCATCTAAAAAAATCGTAAATAATCCGTTCTTTTCTAAGTTTTTTTTTTTTGATAATATTTTTTTTTCTCCAGAAAATATTCCAATTAAATACGAACATACAAATGTCCATTATTTTAAACAATTTTTTGAAAATTCGTTAGAAAAACCTTTATATAAATATGAGTTTGTAAAAGAAAATGATAAAGATAAAGATAAAATTGTCGATTTTTCTGAAGAAAATACAGATATTGATATTATAATAGAAAATAGTATAGCAAGTTCAAAGCAAAAAGAATATGTTAAAAATTTAATATCAAAAAAAAACTTTTTCCTTTTTAATACGCCTAAATATAAAGAGAATTTTATAAAAATATCAAAATTTCAAAATTTTATAGCGGATTTAGGTTTATTAGATGTTAAAATATCAGATTTTAATCAAACATTCATTGAAAAGCAATTTCCGTTTAAAGCTACTCATTACAAAAAATCACATATACAAGCTTTAGCTGAGTTAGGAGTAAATTCAAAAAATGATCTTTTTTTTTCAAAAAATGATCAAAACTTTTTTTATCAAAAAAGTGATTACGTACTTTGGTCTGAATTAAATATTAATTTAGCATCTAACAAATTTTTTTTAATTCAAGATCAATTAAATTTTTTTCTTTTAAAAAATTTAAATCTTAAATTATTTTTACTTAGTAAAAACAGTATAAATTTAAATTTGAATAGTCTTGATTTTATTTTAAATAAATATGATATTGATTTATCGAAAAAAAAAAACATTTCATTAAATGAAAAGACATTTATTAAAGAAAAAAATTTATTAAATTTATTAACAAATTCATATTCATCTAAAAATAATAAATTTTTTAAATTTTATGAAAATCCTATTGAATATGATAAAAACACTCATAAAGAAATAATAAAATTTGATTTAATAAAAATAAACAAGACATTAACAAACAAAATTTTTAATACTACTAATAAATACATTAACGTTAATCAAGATAATTTTGAAGATATTTATTTATTTTGGTTTAATTATTTTGATTTTACGTTTTTAAAATATTTTAAAAGAAGAGATTTTTTGTATCTGATAAAAAGTCACGAAAATGGTCATTTTAACTTTCCAGAACTTAAAGAAGAGTTAGATGAAAATTTTTTTTTAAATAGAAAAAAAAAATTTAAAAAATTATTAAAATTAGATCCTTTTAGAGCACATGTATATGCAATTACTCAGGAGGAATATGATGACTTTTTAAGTGTAAATTTAGATTTTAAACTTATAGTAGATAACCCTAAACATAATAAGTATCAAGAAGGTACTTTTGATTTTGTCGAATATTTTACTGATAAATTTTTAATTTCAAATAGTTTTATATCTTTAAATAAAGATTTTAATTTAAATAACAGATTTTTAAATCTAAATAAATATAATGAAATTTATAATAAAATTCTTTATTTTTTTGATGCTAAATTAAATCGTATAGAAATTCAAATCAAATTTAATAGAGAAAAAATAATGAATCATATTCTTAAAAATGTTAAACTTAATTATAATGATGATAATAAATTAAATTTTTTAAATAAAAAAGATTTAATTGATCTAAAAAATCGTTCTAAATATTTGTTAAATTTATTTGATTCCAAGAAAAGTTTAAATAAAAATTTAATCAATTTTAAAAATTCAAAAAGTTCGTCTTCTTCTATTGAAACAAATCTGATAAATTTTTATATGAATAATTATATACAAAATTATAAATTTATAGATAATTCATTTATATATAATATTGAAAAAAAAAATTTAACTTTGGATCTTTTAAAAAAAAAATTATATTTTTTCAATCTATATACTGAATTTTTATTTAAAAACTTTGATTATTTTTTTACAAAAAAATTAAATTCCAATTTTTCTTATTTAAATTTAAATACGTTTAATCAAGATTTTTTAGCTTATTTTAAACATCTAACATATTATTTTAAAGCACATCGATTTTTATTTTTTTATGATCATAGAAATACAGAATTTTTAAAAAATTATAAAATATATGAAGAAGTTTTAAAGTCTAATTATGGTCAAAATAAAGATTTTGATTCATATTTATTTATGTCATCAAATTATAATATTTTAAATTCGAATTTTAATTTTTTTTTTATTAATAATTTACAAAGCGTATTTAAACAACAATTCTGTTGGAATAATTTACAACAAAAAAATTTAAGTTTGAATAATACAGAAATAAATATAATTCTAAATAATTTTAAATCATTAGTTCATTATTTTAAATTAAATAATTATGATTTTGAAAAAATTTTATTATCGAAATTTTTTTTAAAAAATAATACATCTTTATATAATATAAACAGTGCCTTTTTAATTTTTAATAAATTAGAACACCATATAAAAGAAAATATACAAAATAAGTTTTTACTCCAAAATTATTATAATTCACCTAGATTTTTTATAACAACATTTGACAGATTAGAATTTTTTTTAAGATATAATTATTATCATGGGAGAATATTCAGTAAATTTGATTTGGAAAATAAAGAGGAAATAAAAAATAAAATAATATTTACTTATACAGAAAATGTTTTAGATAAAAGTTTATTATTAAGAACTCAAAATAAATTTTTATCTTTAGAATATTATTCTATAATAGATAAAATAGCTAAAATAGAAAACGCTGTAGATTTAATCAATTTAAAAAAACAAAAAATGCCAGCTGCTTTAGATATTGTGTCAAATGACATAAATATTCATTTTGATGATTTAAGACCTTTTGTTTTAAAATATCCATTTCCTTTTGTAGACGAACATTTATTATTAGAACGTGAGTTTACTCTAAAAAAAAAAGATATAATAATAAAAGTGAAACGTTTTAAATATTTTAAACAATTTCTGTCAAATTTATTTTATGTATGTTCAGACACTTTTTCGCTAAAATATTTTAATATAAAATTGTTTAAACGTGATATAATTCGAATTTTTGATGAAAAACTTATTACTAAAAATTCTGAAATAAAGTATTGGCAAGATTATATACTTAATCATTCTTCTAAAATAAATTTTGATTTATTTAAAGATTTACAAAACCTTGAAATTAATCTAGATACTCTTAATATTCCTAAATTATTAAGATTAAAAAATTATAAAAACTTTATATTTAAACCTGAAGATCTAAAAAAATTGATTTTTTATTATGTAAATACATATTTTTTAGATAATTATTATCCAAATTATATTAAAATAAAAAATACCTCAGATGAAAAAGATTCCAAAAATCTTCTTTTTTCGGATACAAATTTGTTTGAAAAATGGTTGTATTATGTGATTTTTTTTTTTTTAGAAAAAACTTTTTTAAATATTTTTTTTAATGAATATGGTTTATTACAAAATCAACAATTAATTTGTTTAGATTTAAATTTTGAAAACAAAATGAATTTAAAATTAGATAAAGATACTCAAAATTTTTTTATAAATTATAAAACCATAAATAATTTATTTAAAGATTTAAACTATTCTCAGGATAATCATATATCAAAAGATTATAATCTTAATCGATTCGTAAATTTTATGAAAATAGATAAATACTTAATCCAAGTTGATCCAGAAATAAAAATTATCCAACAACCTTTAACAGGTAATACATTACTAGCAGAAATTGAAGAAGATGTGGATGAAGATCTTTATGAACTTATTCAAAAGATAAATATTTATGAAGGTTATCCTTTTCCTGAGGCTTATTCAGATCTGGATAATGAGTCTGAAAATGAATTTGAATATGATGACATTATTTTAACTGTAGAGCAACAACAAGCTAAAGATTTTGATGAAGAAATGATAGATCTTAAAATAGAGACACTTAAATATATAAAAAAATTAACGACTGTCATGGATACCGATGCGTTACCTTTATCGCAGTATAGGTTTATTGATAACCCGAGATATAAATGGTTAATAAAATACCCTGATCCTTATACCGGAAAGAGAGATTTTTGGAGTTCTTACATAGATGTGTTTATGTATAACATTTCGCGAGAATAATTTTAAATTTTAAATAAAATATAAAAATTATTTAAAATTACCCTTCGTCTAAAGGTTAGGACTTTACCCTTTCACGGTAAAAATGGCAGTTCAATTCTGCCAGGGAAGACCCTAGTATATTTTTAATAAAAAATAAAACAGGGTGTTTGGGTTTTATTTATTATATAAATAAAATTTTTGTTATTAAATTAATTATATATAGACAATTTTAAAAAAGTTTGTAAATGTTGTATATTTTATGTTATGTGTAATCAAAAAACACAATATTATTATTATATTATTTTTATTATTTACCTTTATGTTATTAATTAATTACATTTTTTATTATTTTAAAAAAGTTTATAAAATTTTGTCTAAATTTTATATTTATAAAATATTTAGTTTTTATCTTTGTTATTTTATTGATAATTTTTTTTTTAGTTATTTTGGACCTATTTATAAAAATTCATGGCTCTCGGGTCAATTTATTCAGGGAACACCTTCTTTTCCTAATAATATTAAAACAAATATAAATATAAAAGATAATATAGGAGATTCTTTAAATAATATGGAATTATTTTTATTTTTTAATAAAACATCTTGGAGTTTTTTAGCTGAATTAAATTCTTGGATAGGTGGTCGTTTTTTTTCACCTAAAGTTCAATTTGCATTATTGACGCCTTTTTCTAACGTAGAAAAAAATAATTTTTTTTTATTAAAACGAACAGTAAAAAAAAAACGTATATATTATTATCATTTGTTTTTTTTGCAAAAATTTTTATATATAAAATTTTTAACATTTACATTTTTATTAAATCTAATATTATTCTTTTTTATTTTTTTCATTTTTAAATGTTCTTTTCTAATAAATACATTAATTTTTAGTATTTTATCTATTTCTATCTTATATGTATTGAAACTTATTATATTAAATGAATATAAACAATATAAATTAGGTTTATATCTATTCATATTTAAAAACTATGAAATTTTTTCAGAATTTGATTTTATTCCTGGATTGGAATTTAATAAAACAGAAGAGCAATCTATAGTTAAAATATATAATAATTTTAAAAAAGATTTTAATAATCGTTTTCTTTATAATTTAGATTTAACAAAACTAGAAAAAGAATCAAAATTTTTTAAATTTTGGCATTATGTTTTAAATAATATTCATGATCTAAGTTTAAGCTCAAATTTAAAAAAAAGTAAAAAATTTTTTTTTCATTTATATAACAAAAGTAAAAATAATCATAATATTATGATCAATAATTTTTTATTAAATCCAGATAAAGATTCAGAAGAGGAGCATATTTTCATTGAAAAAAATCAAGTGAATTTAGATCAAAAATTTCAAAGTCAAAAATTAATTAATACTTTTTTCGATTACTTTTATCGTCGGTTAGAAAAAAAATATTTAAATCAGAGTAATTATTTATATTTTTGTTTGAGTTTATTTTTTAAAAATCCTATTTATTATTTTACTATTCATAAAAGTAAACAATATTTAATAAATTTATCATATTTTTTTTTTAAAAAGAAAGAAAATAAAAAATTTAATTTAAATTTTTATTTCATTTTTAATCTAATAAATTATTTTCAAAGTAGTACTTTCAAAAATATTTTTTTTATTAATGAAATTTTAATAATTAATTCCAATATAACTCAAAAAAATATAGTAAATTTTTTTTCTGAACATAATAGATTTTTAAATAAAGAATTTAATCAAATAATAAACGAAAATATATCTTTAAATTTATACAAAAAATTGCTATATTATGAAAACAACATAGGTATTATAGAGAAAGTATATAATAATATAATAATGACACAACAATATTTAATATATTTAAAATATATAAAAGAAAACCCTATAAACATTAAAAGATTAAATCAACAACTAAAAAAAAAATATATTTTTTTACAAAATAATAAATTAAAAAATAATAATATAAATTCACTATTTTTTGGAAATAAAATAATAAATGAAATTACAAGCCAAAATATTTTATTTCGCAATCTGTACTTTTTTACCCTATATAAGGGGGGGGCGTGTGATGTGAAGGAAGAAGTGAGTAACCCTCTGTATTCAAGGTATTCAAGTGATAATGTAAAAGTAAAAGATTTTGAAGAACAATTAAAGAAATTAGATGTAGGAATTTTAAATAAAGAAAAGTATAAATTTTAAGAAATAAAATAAATATAGCACTAAATTTAAACTACAACGACTATAATTGTAAATTTCAAGTATGAAATTTAAGTAAATATAAATAAATATAAATGAATATAAATAGGTATAAATGAATATAAATGCATAGGAGTAAAGATAAAGAAATAAAACTTTTTATAAACAAAAAAACCTACATCATTAATAAACATTTAACATTAATTCAAGCTTGTTCTTATTTAGGAATAGAAATTCCTAGATTTTGTTATCATGAAAAGTTAACCATAGCTGGGAATTGTAGAATGTGTCTTTTAGAAGTTTCTCGAAATGAAAGAGGTGTTTCAGTACCAAAACCTGTAGCTTCATGTGCAATCCCAGCCTTAGAAGGTATGCATATACATAATAATACAGTCATGGTAAAAAAAGCAAGAGAAAGCGTTTTAGAATTTTTATTGATAAATCATCCTTTAGATTGTCCTATATGTGATCAAGGCGGTGAGTGTGATTTGCAAGATCAAACTATGATTTTTGGAAATGATAGAGGTCGTTTTTATGAAAATAAAAGATCCTTAGTAGATAAATATTGTGGTCCTTTAATAAAAACAATAATGACTCGATGCATTCATTGTACTCGTTGTGTTCGTTTTGGCAGTGAAATAGCTGGCGTTAATTTTTTAGGTACAACGGGTAGAGGTTATAATACTGAAATAAGTTCCTATATAAATCAATTATCATTTTCTGAAATATCAGGAAATGTTATTGATTTATGTCCTGTAGGTGCTTTAACTTCAAAACCTTATGCCTTTGCAGCACGGTCTTGGGAACTAAAAAGTGTAGAAAGTATAGACGTTTTAGATTCAATAGGAAGTAATATTAGAATAGATGTTCGAGGTTCTGAAATAATGAGAATTCTTCCACGTTTAAATGAAAGTCTAAACGAAGATTGGATAACAGATAAAACTAGATTTTTTTATGATGGTTTAAAGGTTCAGAAGTTACAAACTCCTTTAATAAAATTAAAGAATAACTTTATTATGTGTAGTTGGAGTACAGTATTTTTATGGTTAAGTTTAAAAATTAAATTATTAAAAAATAAAGTTTTAGAAATAAACGGTATAGTAAGTAATCTATCAGATAACGAGACTATAATAACATTAAAAGATTTTTTAAATATAAAGGGATCTTCTAACTTTTATATACAAGATTATAATCATATAAACTTTGATTTTCGTCAAAATTTTTTATTAAATATATCTTTATTGGAAATTGAAAAATTAGATTTTGTTATATTAGTTGGCCTTAATCCAAGATTAGAATTACCGCTTTTAAATTTACGGTTTAGAAAATCTGTAAAATACAATAAAAGTTTGATAGTATCTTTAGGCTTTTCTTATCCTTTAACTTATAATTATTTGAGTTTAGGTTCGAATATAATAAATTTAATTCAAATTTTAGAGGGTACTTCAATGTTATGTAAAGTATTTTTAAAATCAAAAAATCGTATTTTAGCTTTTGGTAATGTTTTAAGTAAAAGATTAGATGTTGATAATTTATTGAATGTTTTTAAAACAATGTTTTTAAAGTTAAAATTAAATAATTGTTTAAATTTTATAAATAATTATCAAGGTTCAATTAACTGTTTAGAGTTAGGTTTTTCAAATCCTATAAATCATTACATAAGAAAAAACAAAAAACTAAAATTATTTTTTTTATGTGGTATAGATGATTCCATGTTTATTAAAAAAAATAAAGAAAAAAACTTGTATATATATATAGGTTCAACAGGTAATAATATTTCAGATATTTGCGATATTATCTTGCCTGCTTGTAATATTGTTGAAAAGCAAGGTCATTTTATAAACATTGAGGGTCGTGTACAGAAAACAAAATTCATTAAATTACCTTTAGGTCTAAGCAGAACAGATTGGAAAATTTTTATTTCTTTCTTATGTTTTTCATTAATAAAACCTAATTCAAGAATATTAAAACCGCGTATAAATCGTTTATTAGAAATTTCTCCTATTTATAAAAAAATTTTCTACAATTTATTTATTAAGTATAATTTAAAAATAAAAAAGGATAAAATTGTATATATATATAATAGCAATATATTATCCCCTTTTTTAAATTATTACGCCTCTGATGTGATTTCTAAATCATCTTACTTACTAGCAATAACTAGTAAACACTTTATTAAAAACAAAAATTTTATATATAATTAATATAATTTATTATGCCACAACTAGATTTTTTCGCAATACAATCACAAATTATTTGTTTATTTTTTTCAATTATAGTATTATACATTTTAATATTAAAATATGCGTTGCCTGCTTATGATGTTTATTTACGTTTAAAAATAAAAAAAATAAATTTATGGAAATTAAATTTAGAAGTTTTAAGTTATTTATCTTTAATTTTTAAAAATAATAATTACAATTTCATACAAATTTTTTATACTAATATATTAGATTTAAATAAAATTTCATCAAATTTAATAACAACTTATTTACCTTTATTATATTTAATTTCTCTAGAAAAAAAAAATGTAATGATAAATAATTTTAACTTCGTAAAAATTATTTCAAAAATTTCAAGTCGAAATATAGAAATAACATCTAATAAATTAAATCGTAAAATTTTGTCCCAAAATAAAATTATAAATTTTTATAATAAAAATAAAAAAAACTAATATGTCAAATTTAATCCTACTATTAATAAACATAGTTTTAATAATCGTGCCAGTTCTCGTCTCAGTTGCTTTTTTAACTTTATTAGAAAGAAAAGTTATGGCAGCAATTCAAAGAAGAAGAGGACCAAATATCATAGGATTTTTCGGAATGTTACAACCATTTGCCGACGGTTTAAAATTGTTAACAAAAGAATTCAATATACCAAAAAGATCTTTCGATATCTTAGTGATAATAACACCTATGTTATCGTTATTATTTGCATGTACATGTTTTTCATTAATACCTTTTGTACATTCATTTATATTTTTTTCAGCAAATAATATGTCGGCTTTATATATAATGGCTATTTCGTCGTTAAATTTATATAGCATAATAATGGCAGGTTGGGCTTCAAAATCAGCTTATGCTTTTTTAGGTAGTTTAAGAGCTTCTGCTCAATTTATTTCTTACGAAGTCAGTTTAACATTAAATCTGATGGGCGTTTTCTTAATTTCCGGATCTTTTGATTTGTCTGAAATTATGTATATACAAGAAGAAACTATTCCAAATATTTTCGTTTTATTTCCTATATTTATTTTATATCTAGTAGGAATTATTTCAGAAACAAATAGAACTCCTTTTGATTTGGCTGAAGCCGAGTCCGAACTTGTAGCAGGTTATGGTGTAGAATTTTCTGCCGTCGGTTTTGCATATTTTTTTATTGCAGAATATGGGTCTATTATTCTTTATTGCATGCTTACTTTAAGCTTTTTCTTTAGCGGAACTTTCTATTCTTTAACCTCTATAATACAATCTCCTATAGTTTTAAATTTATTCGAAAATTTAATATTCGGGTTTAAGATTGTGCTTATATTGATCTTTTTTTGTTATATTCGTGCTACGTATGCACGTTATAGATTTGATCAACTAATGAAATTAAATTGGAAAAACTTATTATTAATTTCTTTAGGTTTAGATCTATATTTAGGGTGTTTAATGTATTTAATAAAAATATTAACATAAAATGGACGATACTAGCTTATTATATCTAATTAATATATTAACGCAAAAATCGTTAAAAACACTCTATTTATATAATAATTTAAATTTTCATATCGCTTCAGGACTGGAAGGCAATGAAATTGTAATTTTAGGTACAAAACATAAACAAGCAATCTCTTATCTGGTTTTAAAGTTTTATTATAATATGTATTTCTATGAAAAATATGAAAATCCTAAGCTTTTGGAATATTTAGATAATCTATACTATAGTAATCTAGACTATAGAGATCCCACCACATTTAATAATAACTTTATTAATACCACGGGGTTGGATATGCTAAAGGATCTATGCTCCAAAAAATTTGAAAATAAAATGGAAAAAGATTTTTCAAAGTTTTTAAAAAAACAATATAAAGAGTTGTTAAGTTATCAGGATCCAAAATTTAAAAAATTTGTTTACGAATATTTAACGAATCATCCAAACTTTAAATTAAACACAAATTCTGTAAAAGAATTTGATTTAGAAAAATTAACATCCTTTGAACTCTTCAAATTAATTCAAAATGAATCAAATTTATTAAAAATTTATTTTGCGTATCTTCATCTTGGTTATTTAGATTGTTTAGCTAATGATAATTCTGATAAACCAGAAAATATATCATTAATGTTTGAAGATATAGATAAAATAATGAAATTTTTAAATAAAAAACATAATGGGGTTTTCAGCTTTATATATAAGCCGTTAGGTTTTCGTTTTAAAGATTTTAAGTTAATACTAATAGATCAACCTTTTAAAACAGAAGAAATGGTGTTAGAAATAATAAATAATAATAGCGATATATCACCTTTTGAAGTGGTTGAAAAACTAAAAAAAAAAAAATTAAATATTTCATCAAATATTGATGAGATTGTGGAATCTTATATTAACGAACATCCTGATGGACTTGATCATAAGATTTACCAATCTGACCTATCTAAAAATAAAAATCAGTTTTTATACAAATCTGACCTATATAACAATAACAAGAAGGATATACTGAGATTTATATCAAATGATACTATAATTTTACCGACTCAGGAGGGAATAATACGACTAGTACAAGTACCTGAAAAGCTGACTCAGTCGTTTATAGATAACTTAAATAGATTACCTCATAAGTATATACAGTACCCATATCGTCCCCTATTCCGTAAAGATTATTTAATTGACGACCTGTCCCGTAAATTATTAAAACAAATAACAGACGAACAGTATCAACAATTAAAAAAAGATCTATTACTATTAGAAAAATTAGGAACATTAAAAGAAAAAATAGCAGATCAAATAGAGACACGAGAAGCGCAACGATTGGACCTATTGGACCTAATAGCAGTACAAGAAGACCCCGAACACCAATTTGGATTAAGACAGCAAGAGCAAGAGATAGAGGCTCTGGAACTAAATCTGCAAGCGGCCGATCGACAGTATATAGATCTGGACCGAGAACGAATGATGCAAAAGACCGCCCGAGAGAATCTGGAACGAATAATAAATCAAGATATAGATCAAGATACCCATCAACCTTCTGATGACGGTCTCTATGCCTATCTATTTTCTGATAACGATCTATCTTCTGATCGATCGGGAACGAATAGAGCAAGATAACGAACTACATCCTTAATAATTAAAAAAGAAGGGTTAGAAAAGTTAGAAAAAATACGAGTCGTACGCGATTTCGATATAAAGTATAAGACTATAAAGTAAAGTGATTTAAATTTTACATAAGATACATATAATAACTTAATAATAAAATAAAACATTTTTATGGTCTAAATTTATTAATTTTTTTTTCTTTTAGTTTTTTTTCAAAATAGTTTTTTTTCAAAATAGTTTTTTTTCAAAATAGTTTTTTTTCAAAATAATTTTTTTTCTATAAATATAAAGATGTCATATAATTTTATACAATTTTACGTAATATTTTCTTGTATTTATACTTTCGTTCAAATAAATGATTTAGTATCTTATTTATTATATGTTATGTTTTCAAACTTATTTGGATTCGGCATAGAAACGGAAATTCCATTTAACAACACTTCCATTAATAAAAATCCGGTGGAAGAAAAGTCAATTAAATTGTTTGTACTGGATTTCTTAAATCGTTACAATCAATTTAACTTTGATGATATATATAATCCATATGATAATACATATACGGAATGTGAGGCATTCGAGCGTAATTTGCAAAATTGGAATGAATTAAAATTTGCTTTAAAAGTGGAGGAGAATGAGAAACCTATAGCTCCCACGTTAAGTGAAAAAGATTACTTTTCTTATTATTTGTGGTTATATTCATTCCTAGTATTATTATCGTTTATATTCCTGAGTTATATTATAAAATTAAGTAAAAAGATAAAACCACTCACTAAGTAATGGCAAGAAGACATCCTGAAACTCAACATTATTTTCATATTGTAGATAAGAGTCCTTGGCCTTTATATGTTTCGTTTTCTCTTTTAGCATTGACTTCTGGTGCGGTTATTTGGTTTCATTATGAATCCAGTAGTAATACGTTATTATTAGGCTTATTTTCTACTATTTTAAATGTTAGTTTATGGTGGAGAGATGTTGTCAGAGAAGGTACTTTTGAAGGTCAGCATACTTCTGTTGTTCAAAAAGGGTTACGCATAGGATTTATATTATTTATTGTTTCAGAAATTATGTTTTTTTTTGCGTTTTTTTGGGCATTTTTTAATTCTAGCTTAGCACCTGGAATTGAATTAGGATGTTTATGGCCACCTGAATTAATAAAACCGTTTAATCCGTGGTCAGTTCCTCTTTTAAATACTTTACTATTAGTATTATCTGGTGTAACTATTACATATGCGCATTACTCTTTAATTACAAAGTCGAATGGTATCCCAGTAAAAAGTATGATGAAACCAAATGATAATTTTACGAAATATTTAAACAGAAACGGAAACTTAAATAATATCAAATTAATAGTAACTAAACTAAATAGTTTTAAAGACGTAAATTTATATTCTTATAAAGAAACAAAAATCGCTTTTTTATTTACTTTATTTTTAGGTTTTTTATTTACCTTATGTCAAATAATGGAATATTTTGAAGCCCCCTTTAGTATTTCCGATGGTGTATATGGCACTACTTTTTTTATGTTAACTGGTTTTCATGGGTTTCATGTTATAATAGGTGCTACTTTTATAACTGTATGTTTTTTTCGGTTTTTAGCTCATCACTTTACAACAAAACACCATTTAGGTTTTGAGTTTGCTGCTTGGTATTGGCATTTTGTGGATGTAGTGTGGTTATTTTTATTTTTAATTTTATATGTTTGGGGTGGTTATGCTCCTATAAGTATAGATTTAAGTACTATAGAATTAGAATAATTGACTTTACAAAATAATTTAAGGATTATGAATTTTTATTTAGATTTCGCTACAAATTATCAAATTTCATTTCAAGATCCTGCTACCCCTATAATGAATGGTATTATAGATTTACATCATTATGTAATGTTTTTTTTATTTATTGTTCTAATTTTCGTTGTTATAAATTTATATAACATCGTAAAATTTTTTAATATTGAAATTAAGTTTTCACAAAAAAAATCAACTTATTTAAAAAAATTATTTATTCGTATAAAATCAATAAATAATAAATTAAATTTATTATATTATATTCCTATAAAAAATAAAACTCATGATCTTTATTTAAATCGATTTGAAACAAATAAAATTGATTATCAAAAATTTATTATAAAATATATACAAAAGACATATTTTTCCAATTCGAAAAAAATAAAAATAAATCCAAAAAATATCCTTTTTTGCTATGCTTTAAATTTAATGTATTACACAAAAATATATGTAATTTTAAAAAGCGGGATTTTTCGTTTTATCCATGATAGCACTATCGAAATAATTTGGACAATAATTCCAAGTTTAATTCTTATTTTTATTGGTTTACCTTCTTTTATATTATTATATGCGATGGATGAAATCATTGAACCTGATTTTGTAATTAAATGTATAGGTCACCAATGGTATTGGTCTTATGAAATAGAATATCCGAAACTACAAAATAATATTTCACATGCTTTAGCGTTCGGAATAAAAAATGTAAATCAAACTAATGAAACTAAAGATGTTTTTTTAAATATTATAGATAAAGATCTATTGAACATATGGCAAAATATTTTAGTCGAACAACTACAACTACGATACGATTATAGATGGGATTACTTATCTTTTGATTCTTATATGATAAACGAATCTGAATTACCAAAGGGATCTCTTCGTTTATTAGAAGTAGATAACGCATTAATAATGCCTGCTGAAACTCACATAGATTTATTAATTTCTTCAAGTGATGTGTTACATTGTTGGACAATACCTTCTTTTGGTTTAAAAGTAGATGCAGTTCCTGGTAGAATTAATCATGCAAATATATATATTGAACGTACTGGTATTTTTTATGGTCAATGTAGTGAAATTTGTGGTGTAAACCATGGTTTTATGCCTATAAAAGTGATAGTTTTATCGTTAAACGATTTTATGTATGAAAATTTTAATGTATAATTTTTTTATTTCGAAGGGGTAATTCAATTTGGTGGAATAGTGTATTCATACTGCATTTGTTGTGGGTTCAAATCCCACCCTCTTCTTCGCTAAATGAGTATACGAAAAGATTTTATTTGTTTAATTATATATTTATATAATAAATGTCAAGAAGAGTTTTATCCTGGCTCCGAGTGAACGCTAGCGGTATGCTTTACACATGCTAATCGAACGAAATTTATAAAAAATAGATTTAGTGGTGAAATGGTGAGGAAAAAGATAAAAATTTAATCAACAATTAAGTATAATGTTATTATCATTCATTTATAATAATTAATCCTTAATAAATAAATAAATTTAATACGAAAAATTTCGTTTTTTTTTATTTCATAAAAATTTCATTGTTGTTGAAAAATTTTACTGAGTATTAGGTTATTATTTACAAAAATAAATAAGCCTGCAATGCTTAGCTATCCTGAGAGGGGGTTTAGCCACACTGGGACTGAAAAAAGGCCCAGCTTCCCACGGGGGGCAGCAGTGAGGAATATTGGACAATAAACGAAAGTTTGATCCAGCAATATCGCGTGAATGATACATTCATTTGAACTATTTGGACTTAAGAGTTAAAGGTATTTTAATATTTTATTTTTTAATAAAAAATACTAATAGAGAAGGTTAAATCCGTAAAATTCTTTCGGCATTAATGAATTTGACAGTAAATGCAAAAGAAGTCCCGACTAACCTCGTGCCAGCAGTCGCGGTAATACGTGGGGGGCAAGCGTTATTCACCTTAACTGGGCGTAAAGGGTACGTAGGCGGTTTTTTACGTTTAAATTAAGTAATCCAAGCTTAACTTTTGAAGTTAATTTAAATACGAAAAAACTAGAGTTTTTAAGGAGTAAGTTACATTTTTAGAGAAAAGGTGAAATTTAAGAATACTAAAAAGATATCCATATGGCGAAAGCTACTTACTATTATATTTCTGACGCTAAGGTACAAAAGCATGGGGATCAAACAGGATTAGAGACCCTGGTAGTCCATGCCCTGACCTATGAGTGTTAAACTTTAAATTGATTAATAAACTGCTTTGTCGGTTTAAGTTTTTGGTTAAAGCTAACGCGTAAACACTCCGCCTGGGTACTACAGTCGCAAGGTTGAAACTCAAAGGAATTGACGGAGATTTGTACAAGCGGTGGAGCATCTGGTTTAATGCGATATAACGCGCAAAACCTTACCAGTCTTTGAATAATAAAAAATTTTATATTAATTTTAAAAATTTCAAAAATGATTTTATTTTTGATTGTTTATTACAGGTGCTGCATGGCTGTCGTAAGCTCGTGTCGTGAGATGTTCGGTTAATTCCTCTAACGGGCGCAACCCTTGTCATTAGTTTCATTATTAGATTATTTAATATAAAATCTTTAAAATTAATGGTACTGCCTTTGATATAATGGACGTAGGTGAGGATCATGTCAAGTCAGTATGGCCTAGATAGGCTGGGCTACACAGGTGCTACAAAGGTTATTACAAACAGTAGCAAAAATGTGAATTTTAGCTAATCTGAGAACAATATTCTAAGTTCGAATTGTTGTCTGAAACTCGACAACATGAAGCTGGAATCGCTAGTAATCGTAGATCAGAACGCTACGGTGAATATTTTCCAAATCTAGTACACACCGCCCGTCACGTCATGGGAGTTATGTTATAGCAAGTAAGTTGTAATGTTTTTTTATTGAAATATGGTTGGTCCTTTAACAAGTAATTAAAATTTATTTTATTAATATAGCATGGTAACTGGGGCGAAGTCGTAACAGGGTAGCCGTAGGGGAACCTGTGGCTGGAATGTAAAGTAAAGTATACAATCTAAATATTTTTTTTTATTAAAAAAAAAATAACTAATTAATAATAATATTTCTTCTTTTTAAGCTTTTTTTTTATTCATTGTAATTTATATATAACAGAGTCAAGATCCAGAATAATATATACTATATATATATATAATATACAGAAACATT
>Ga0075163_10003259_pt1 | contig 21824 bp, 14 predicted proteins | sample JI1023141ADNA_FD_71478 | JGI IMG/M metagenome (GOLD analysis project Ga0075163, IMG submission 71478) | Wastewater effluent complex algal communities from Wisconsin, to seasonally profile nutrient transformation and Carbon sequestration -... | ecosystem: Engineered > WWTP > Effluent > Algae... | reverse complement strand
AATAATTATCCAGCACCTGTTGCTGAGAAACATTTGACACCACAGGAATATCCCTATACCGTCTCATTTCCTCATTTAGTTTATCCGAATCATTAATAATCTCCGAATGAAACATCTTCAACTTAATTTTCTCATCCGGGTTATCAGCAACCAGACCTACAAATTCACCAGAAGAAAGAGCGGCAATTTTGGATGCTGGAATTGCACTATCCAGTTGCTTCGAATGACTAATAGAAGTGTCCAGCCGGTTTACAGAAACACTCTGCCTGTCCTGCATAATTTTTCCGAAACGTTCCGATAGCAGTTTGGAAGTTTCACCCATCACCTGGCCGCTGATAATGTTACCAGTGATATTTACAATAACATCTGCTTGCTCTTTTCCGTAATCTTTTTTAAGCTGGCTGAAATCCTGCATAGCAAGGGTAGTGGCCACCTTGTTGCTCCTTGCCGTTGCAATAAGGCTATCCATGTTGTTGAAGTAGATGGTAGGAAATTCATCAAACACCAAACTGCATTTCAACATTCCTTTCCTGTTTACTTGCCTTATCAATCTTGAAATATAAAGCGATAAAACAGCACCATAAATTTGTTGCTTTTCCGGGTTATTACCTACACAAACAATTTTCGGATGTTTAGGGTTGTTAATGTCCAACGTAAAATCGTTGCCCGATAACACCCAATACAATTGCGGTGAAGCCAACCTTGCCATACCGATTTTTGCTGAAGCCACTTGTCCCTCCAATTGCTCCATAGCATCATTTTGATAAGCAGTAATAAATGGATTTACCAGTACCTCAATTTCAGGTTGTGTGTTGAGTACCGGAAACAGTTCATCATACTGCGCCTGCATTAGTTCTATTACATGCGGCAAGGTGCAATACTTCCCACCTTCATATTTTCTCAAAAACCAGATGATGGCTGTAACAAAGTTGATGGGTGATTCTACAAAGAAATCTCCCTGCTTATTAATCCATTCTCGGTTTAGTCCCAATAAAATAGTTCTTGCACTTTCCGTCGCATCAGTAATATCATTCATCGTGTTTGGATCAAGTGGATTGCATCGATGGGAAATAGAAAGATTATCAAAGTTGATTACATAGAATGATGGCTTAACAGGATAGTTATGTTTGTTTTGCTGCAGCCAGTTGTACACTATTTTCGAAAGATCATCGTATTTAAAATCATACACAAACATCGCAAAGCCTTTTTCAATATGCTGTTTAATGACATGCTGAATTACGAACCAGCTTTTACCTGCACCGGGACTTCCGATAACCAACAAACCCCTGAAGGGGTTGATGATGTTAATCCAACTCTTTCTAATCCGTCCTTTAAGATTGTACCGGGCAGGCAGGTTGATTGCATATTCATTTGTGAGTAATCTTTCCTCCTGTGGAAAGGTTTCATTTAGCGAGTTAAAAACATCGTTGGATAAATTCAGCCTGATTAAGCGACTCAATAAGTTCCCTCCGGCAAGGATTAATAAAAATCCAATGCCTGTTACCGCCATATAGAGAATAGCAATATTTTCAAGGGAATAATTCAGCCGGAATAATACGCCGCTGCTAAAGAAAAGCAAAATACCAATCAGCAAATATGCTGCTACGCTTTTCCAGTTAATCTTTTCATCTTTCTTGCCCTGTGCTCCGAGTAAGGAAATAATCAATAATCCAATCGCTATAAACTTGGAAGTGTATTGGCTACTGAACAAACCTGTATGCATGATGTTTGTTATTAACCTGTCGGTTATGGTGCTTCGGAATTCCCATTGTTTAAAAGCAGTATAACAATAGTAATAGAAGTGCAGCAGCAAAATGAAGATGCTGGCCAATCTTGTCAGGTCAACTATTTTCCTTAACCCCTGTTCATTTTCCCCTGTCTGTGACATAACACTATTTTAAAATTTACAAATTGTGATTTCTTCTTTTTTTCTTGCGCTTCTTTTGTAGCAAACTATTTGGTATATTATCGTACTGTTCTTTTGCTGACATCAATGTTTCTAATAAGCTGTTGCTCTTTGCAGGCAGATCATTTGATTTGTCAAATTGCTTTTGCTGCATTTTAGCACTGCTTGAATTCGATGTCGCTCCTAATTTCTTTTCCTGTGTTGCCGATACATCTTTTTCACCACTACCCAATCTACTTTGCAATGCTACTGCACTGTAACCCTTTCCCAAATCACTTCCGTTAAAAACAACTTTGTTTTGATTGTCCACGAAAGTGATCCCGTACAATCGTCCTTCTGCATTTTGTCTTAGAACCGTGTAGATTTGTTTCTGCCTTAAAGCAGCTACTAATTTGGTCATACTTGCTGGCGAAGTTTTCAGGCAGTCATCAACGGTATTTTTAGTTTTATGTTTTAGCGATTCTTTTACAGGCTCATTGATCGTAAATCTCTTTTCAAGATTATCAAGTATCGGTTTGCACCCTATGGAACTTGCTTTAATCGGTACACCAACTTTGTTTCCCTGTGCATCCAGGATGCGATAAATTAACCCACGGTTCTTATAAATCCGCCCTTCTTCTTTCCCCCGGTCAGCAACTACATTGAACTGTTTTAAGGCCGCATTGAATTCTGGTAAAGAACTAAACTTGTATTGGCTGAATACGGCACTCACTACATTGGAAATACTTCTCTTGGTTTCTGATATTCCGTAAACGGCTTTCTCGGCATCTACTGCCTTGATGCCTGGCTTAATTATTTGCTGCTGCCGTTCTGCCCTCACCAAACCATAAGCTTGCTCTATTTCTTTTCTTGCTTTTTCAGATTGATTTCTGCCGATGTTATGGGTGTTAATTCTGCTGCCATCATTTTTAATGGTTGTACTTACAATGTGGATGTGCGGATGGCCTGCATCTTCATGTTTGTAAACAAGAAAAGGTTGCTCGCCAAAGCCGATCTTCTCCATGTAAATCGAAGCAATTTCAACCAGCTTGTTTTTAGATAACTTTTCTGACGGATCGAAATTGAGAGAAACATGTAGCGTTTTTGTTGTAGCCATTTTGTTCAATCGGTTGTTCATCTCAAAGCCGTCGAGCTTTTGAAAAAAGTTCATCTTGTTAGCATCATTTAGATAGTTACCTGCATACAAACACTGCGCTGTTCCTTTTTGCACTTTCTTTTCGTTGTAGTTTAATGCAGCCTCAATACTTTTTGGTATCGTTATTTTTGCAACCATTCTTCATAGAGTTGATTCATCCTTAATTTTATTTCATCCACCTTGCTTACTAATGATTGATGCAACCCGTCGTAATGACTTACCCATGCCCGGAACTCGGGTATCTTATCCAGAATATGTAGCTTGTGTACCACCTGGTTAAAATTATTTCCGATACCATTCAGGTCTTTTTTCAAAGCTAGCATGTCCTTCAAAAAGTCATCTGCAGACTGGTTTCGGTAATTGATCAAAACTGGTTTTTGCATGGCAACTTCTCTAACATAAGCGCTGATGTTTTTTTCGGTGCTTTTTTGCTGATGCTTTTTCACCTGTTGCAATTCACTTTCATTCATCCTGACTTTCAGCATTATTTTCCTTACCTCATTTTCGTTCTTCTTCATAATCTCATTTTTAAATCTTTGATCAATGGTTGTAGCATCTTTCCAATCCCCCGTACGACTTCGGAGTGAAGGGGCAAGATTCCAAACGTGGCCACGTTTGTACATCTTGCCATGTGCAAGACCCGGCACATTACGCCTTGAAAAAGATTAATTGTAAGTGAATCGGTAATTTTCGATTTGCAGAATATCGAAAGCCGCAGCCAGGGAGACGACCAAATAGCGAATAGCGACCTTGTTACTATTAGACTTTTCACACTAATAACGCTTCTTTTTCACATTAAATCCAATGCCCTAAAAGGTCGAAAAACTATACCAAATGCCGGTTTCACATGGCTAATATTTAGCCATGTGAACAAATCTTATTTCCGTTCCGGGAGATTGAAGTATTATTGTGAAATGAGAGATTCCCTAAAACATATTTTTAGTAACCAGGTTGTGTTGGAAGACAGCAGCATATTTTATTATTCTATTTCTCCTTACGATTTAAAGAACGCATTGGGGCATAATATTGCAGTTTTACAGGAATATAATTTTGCAAAAAAAGGTGACGAAAGCGGTCAAAATTCTTGCAAGTTATACAAGACAAAAGACGGGAATTGGTATGACTTTGAAGACTCAAAAACCAGCGTTGAAAAAGGGTTATTGAGGTTGCTAAAATCTGCAATTGATGCGAAAGAAAACAAAGAAGTTACAGGCGTTTAATAGGCCGTATATTTTAATTTAGAAAAGACTGATTTTAAGTAAGAAAAAACTCCATAAATTCTTCACCGTTATTATCTTTCACCCACTGAATATCATCTCCAATTTCGTACATATAACTGTAGATGCCATCGTCTTTTATGTGAACAAATCTGCCGGGCTTATTGATTGAAACTGGATATTTGGAATACCACTTTTCAAAATGATTTTTTGCCTCACTTTGCTCGGCTGGTATTGCATCAAGATTAATCACCCTATTGGTATCATCAAAAAGATGATCCAGCGTTAAAACCTTTTCCTTTTTTACCTCACTTTTATTTTTATTTAACGTCCGGTAATGAGGCGCTTCTATCCTAGTTAAATAGCTTGCATGCACTGGTAAATCCTTATTAACTTCCTGAACAAAATAAACGGCTATTGCTACGTTCTCCCAGGGCTGAGAACTCTTTTCCAAATGGGTTACAACTGCAAACAAACTAAGGGCATCTGAATCCAGCAGATAGCTAAGCATTTCATTGACCGAAGATGGAATAAAACCAATTTTCTTTCCCTGCAAATGCAGTGCGATGGCGCAGTCATCGTACTCGTTTTCCGGTTCTCTCACCAGTTCTAACAAATCACCTTCTTTCATGCTATCCAGCAATTGCATTCCCTCGTAGTGACGGAAGCCAGCTACGAAACATTGCAGTAGATATATTTTCCTAAAATCCTTTGTTAAGGACACAGGCAATTTGCCGATGGCAATAGATGCAATTAGTTGTTTTAAGAAACCGGAACGATTCATGGGTTTATATTAAGTGGGTTATCTCTTTATTACAGAATTAATTTTAGTAATGTCACTAAATTTCCCGATAATAATCTTCATTAATTTGTTTGTTCAATCCTGTCTCTTGTGTCTTAACATGGTTAATTATATAACCGTTATATCCGATCATCTTCATTAGGGCCATATTTAAAAGTGTTAGAAGCCGTAATGAGATTTCAAAACTATCCATTGAGTAAGTCTTTTTACCCTTTTGTGGTTTCAAATTGATATTTCCATGAAGAAAGTCATTTCTATATTCTAACACTTCTTCATCAATTTCTATTAACGGAATTTTCAAAATAGTAAAGGGTGCTTTTAATTTTTGTCTATTGGTCGGGGTGTTAATATTGTCAATTTTATTTTGAATAATTTGCGCCCCTGTAAAAACTTCCAATTTGCTGTATTTCTGTAGTATTTCGGAGAGGTCATTTCTAAGAGTTTTGGCTAGTTTTTTGTCTTTAATTGGCTTAAGTGTTTCTTCATTTTTTATGGCAAAATATTCAGACAAGCCTTCAAGAGCTACAGATAGTCCAGCAGGCATTAGCAGAAGAGATCTGCTAATAGATTCAGTAATCAGTAACACTATCGCTTTAATATCCATTTCTTCATGGACAATTTGACAAAACATGGATAATTGCTTTGTATTTATCTCACTTATTTTGTTGTAATATTTTGTTGCAATTTCCCGATCTTCTTTTATCCAGGAATATGGATTAGAATTTATTGGGGTATAGAATGATTTAATAGTGTCTCTTCTTTGGCTATAGATAAAATTGGAAGCTGCTTTATGTTCCTTATTTCTGTAACAAAATATATATTCTTCATTTTGAGGTAAGTGCCCTAGTAGATAGCCGATGGAAACCAGAATACTCCAGCAAAACTCGGAGTAATCATCAAGGCTTATTTTATTCAAACAATCAACAAATAAATAGTGCTTCTTTTCTGCTTCAGCAATGAAGACATGAAACTTTTGCGAACTCAATGTAACTTTCAATAATCCTCTTGTACTAAAGCCCCCATCATGAGCGTATACTTCATCAGCAATAATTCGAAAAAAGTTGAACCCTTTTTCAATTGGTATTACGGTTCTGTAATACATTTTCTTCGAATCAGTAGTCAGTTTTCCCGAAAACGAATTAACATGGAGTTTAGCACCGTGGGTCTGTTTACTACCAACTATTGAAGAGCCGACATTTCTAACATAACAATCGGTAATTTCTAAATTTAAGGATGGATTTAATACAGACGCCTTAATTTGTTCACCTACATTAAGCCTCCAATAAACCGACGAACTTATTTCTAATACAAAACCTTTAGGTTTTACTTTTTTAAAATATGCAGTTTTTGACGGATTTTTGTTTCCAAGTTGAACCTTTACTTTTCGAGTCTTTGCCAAAGTCTCAATAAATTTAATTTCATCAATTATATGTTTAAATATATCACCCATAAATTGTTACTAAGGCAGTTCTTTTCTGTAAAATTTATTCTGATAAAAAGCTTTTCTAATTCTGTAGATATTTCTCCAACTTTCAATTCCTTTATCTGCAAGTTTACCATCTAATGGACCCTCTTGAATAATTTCATCATAGAAAATATTGGCAATAGGTACCGCTATACTAAAAACTCCATCAAAACTTTTTTTTGCACTAGAACTTTTGATATTTAAAATGTCATAGACATCACTTATGTTTAGTTTAGGGAAAGTAAAATAACCTATTGGAAATAAGTGGATACATAAACGGTTATTCATTTTTAGTTTTGTTTCCCTTTCGTTGTCATCCATATCCTTCATATCAGCAACCATGGCCTCGTATTCTTCCCTTTTCTTTTTACCCTCTTCAAAAATCCCATCAATCCATGCTTTGAACCTTTGGTGCGTTGTGCCTTCATCTTTAAGATAATCTAATCTTCTTTTTTTATCAGTTAACTCATAACTTTCAATTAAAGTTTCTGCTTCACTGAAAGTGATATCGGCACCAGGAAAATCATTCAGATAATGTTGTAGTTCATATTTGGCAGACAAAGCGACGACCTCATTTTCGATATGTCCGACCTGTCGGTAATACTTTAATGCCTGCTCTACCTTATTCAGAATATCAGTAAATATTGGCTTAACATCTGGCATTTCAGGGACAGGATATCCGGGGATTTGTTGCTCTATTGAAACATATTTTAGAAAGACTTGTCTTTCGTAAATAACCTTAACTTCATTCAGTAAGGCATTGAAATAATGAAAATAGTTTTTATTATTCAATGCTATTTCTTTCACACTTTGAAGACTTTTAAACCAGAGTGAATTTGAAGCAATGAATTTCTTTGCAGATTCTAAGCGAAGTCGTTGATCAGGACCTGTGATTGCTTCTATTGCATTGATAGTGGCGATACCTTTAACGTAATCCCAATTATTTTTCGAACCCTCAAGCAAAATCAATTCGCATTTTGCATTTAGTTTGATACCGTCGTCAGCATTTTCGGCATTAATTATATCATTTATTTCAGCTATTAATTGTTCAAACTTATCTTCTGAATCCTTGGATAACGATTTGAAATAATTTTCTTTTGACTTTTCAAGTTTGATGTAAAGACCTACGTTAGCCGAATCTTCCAACAAGTTCATTTGTTTTTTATAATCTTCTTCTGAAATCAGACCCAATGAATTTTTAGTACTTAAATAAAAATAGGCTAGATGGCTTTCAAGTTCGGGGGATAGTTCAAACTTTAGTTTGAAAGACGATTTAAAAAAAGAGAGTGCATCAAGCAAATTGCCACTATAATAGCTGGCAACACCCAACACCAAATTATATTTTGCAGTTATGGCAATATTACCTGAGCCTTTTTTATGCACCATTATTACGTCTTTCCACTTTCCCTCATTAATAAGAACAAAACCAATGTTTTCGATCAGGTTTCTTATTTCATTATCGCTTGAAACATTTAATTCGGCGTCTAGTGATATTTTATCTGTTGGAAATAACGACGCAGATTTAAGAATTAATCGTTCGTTTACTTTACGATGAAATTTTCCTTTCTTAAGTGTCTCATCGTATATCTGTATTATTGCTTCTTTGGTAAGTGTTTTTTTGAAGCGCAATGTATGGGTTCCTTGAGTATGCCATTCTGGGGTATCATTAGCTAATTCTTTAACAAATAAATTCAGATTTTCATAGTAAAAAGTGTCTGTGTTTTTCAAGTACAGGACATAATATGCAGGCATCGGATTATTTAGCAAATAATTTATGTTAGACGTGTGTATCTGCAAACTTATGCTCCCGTCTTTATTTGCCGGTTTACTATCAGTGGCTTTGAGTTGAACTACGAATCGAAAGTTTGTATATTTATTTGCTTTCTTAAGCTCAATATGGAGGTCTATTCCTTTGTCCCGCAAATCCTCAGACCGAATTTCAAACTTCGTTACATCTAATAGAGGATAAAAGCGATTTTTTGAAATCGTTTCAAGATCCTCGTTCGTATTCGCCAAGGGCAAATCCATTTCATCTAGAATACTCTCATCTGTCATTTCTTAATAATCAATTTTCTTTTACGCTGTTATTGTCTACAACAACAACTTCATCTAAATTTTCCTGCAGGCAGGCAAATACAAGAAACTCTTTTTCTGGTATGTCCAAAATTTCTATTTGATAGAGGTGTTCGTCTTTATATTTCTCCTGGTAAGATGGTTTTATGTTATCCTTTATTGTGTAAGAAGTTACAGTAATTCGGCAAATTTTTCCATCCATTCTGCTATCTACCTGTTCGGGAAACTTAAGTACTTGTGCCATTAGCCTTGATGAACCGGCTTTAATTCTATGTTTATATATCTTCTTCATATTACATTACATTTCCTTTTATAAACTACGCTGCATTACATTTAATATATAAGCTCTGTTCACCTATGTCCGCTTTTTTTAAAGGTTTGAAACAATATTAGATAGAACCTCTCTTATTAACTTCATTAAGTTTATTAATTAGCTTACTTAAAGGGTTTGTCTGTTTAGTAAGGAAAGCATGAGTATAAAAAATATCAATATCTAATTCTCTACACTTTTCCAATATTGTCGCATTTGGAAGAAACCTGCATACTAAAATAGATCTAGATATTACTCCACCATAAGTCTGCTTTATTATTTTCATTTTATTAATATCTTCCTGTCGCACATTACCAGATTTACACTCCACGAATATCAACCGTTTTCCGGTGCTAATAAGTATATCAATCTCGTTTTTACTAGTAGACTTATCGGTTTTAAATGGGAGCACACAATTTACCAGCATCTCTTTCAGCCCCGTCCAATTAGAAATTTCTTTTGCTACTAATAACTCCCACCAGCCAGCGTTAAAAAACAACTCTTTAATATGTTTTGACTTTAGATTTAAAATAGGCTTTCCGTTTAAGTTCACAATAATAGTATTGCTATCCCAACTGAAGACAATATTATTAAGCAATACTTCTTTTCCTTTTTCGGGAATTGGCTGACTGGTATTATCATACTTTCTTCTCATATGGCCCGTTATTGCCGTATAGAATTTGCCATTATTTGCAAATATTTCTATCGCCAAAGCCATTGCAAAATCATCCTTTGTAAAGTCTTCCAATCTATTTGATGAGAATAAATGGTGATCACTTAAATCAAAAAATTCCTGAATTGTCAATTGAGTGGTCAGTTGTTTCTTATTATATGCCGGTAGTTCTAAAAAAGAATAATCCTGATTTATATAGAAGCCCTTCAAACCCTTTTCATGGATTAGTGCCTGGCAAGCAAGCACCATTATCTTAGTGCCTCCGGTTAAGTTAAATGTAATAGTATCTTCTTCCGTCAGTTTTGAAATAATCTTCTCACAGATTGATTTAATCGAAAAAAAATCAAAAGGATTACACTTGTATTCTACCCATTTAGTACTACCCAGTAAAGGTTTCAAAACAGATAAGCTGCCGACAGATTCATCAGAGACGATAAAGTGTACTTTATCCGGGTTAAACTCTTTTATTCCAACGTATACTGGTATTAATTGACCTCCAACTAGTGATATTTGATGGTTCATTTTAAAAATATTTCAGGCTGGTTTTCAAAAGGGTTATATACAATATTCAACACCTCCGAGCCGGGCATTGGCTTTCTTAAATCTTTGATGTAATCCACGAAATCGACATAAACAATTTTGCATCCGTAGTCCTTACCAAAAATTGCCGCAGACGCTACCATTGATTTTTTGCCTCCGGTTATATCTAATGTAATTTGGGAGGAGGGATTTAAATAAAGCTTTTCTTTGAGCGCTTTATACATTGTCTCAAACTTATCATCAGGCAGATATACCATCTCGTAATTCGACTCAAGATATTTTTCCAGATAATCACTTCCTTCACTTTGGTTGTTGGTTGTGAAAATGACATGTATTTCCGGCTCGACAGTTTTTGCAGTTAATATAATAGGTTCAGGAGAAAACCCTAAAATTGAGAAAAGTATACCTCCCTTTTGGATAATACCATCATGCTTTTCTTTAAAATTATCAATTACAGCCGCAAATAGCTTTTCAAAATATATCTCTTGGGCTTTTTCGAAATTGCCCGATCTCGCCAACTGCAGCCACTCGTTTAAATATGGTATTTGGTCTTTCATCAGTTAAAAATTATTTTGAGATTGTCATATTTTAAAATGTATCGTTCTAAATCAAAACGAGGGTTTTCTTTTTCAGCTAGTAAAAATGTGTTATTCATTAATTTGCATTTAAAGTATGCGTTACCTGCAATTAAATATTCCCCATTTCTTGATCTCCCGTAAAACAAGGGGATTTCGGATAAGTCTGATTCATTTATAATCATTTCCTTTCTGGCTGAAATAATTATATCCTTTGGAAATACCGGCGCTTTAATCCCTTTTGTATTTTCATATTTAGTGTAAGTGTGAAAGAGTTCCGTTCTTGAAGGATTATTCTGAAATATATAATAAGCAGATTTAATCAAATCACTATGTATGTTCAAGAATTCAATTCTTTGATTTTCCTGCAACACATATCCAACCTCAAAACCATTTTTCAGGCCGTGAAAACCGTCAATATTTGCCGTAAAAATCATCCCTCTTTTTTCATTAATTACGCCCTTCGAATGATTAAATAAGTCTGCGTATATTTTGCATCCGGCCAAGCTAAGTAACTGTGATCCCGTAAGATGGTCATTTCTGTAATTCATCCCCCTACAGAAAAGATTAATTTGAACTCCACGACCTGATGCATCTTTGATTGCCTGCTTTAATTCAATTAATGAATCCAATCCCACAATGCTATAAGTAGAAATATATAAATACTCTGATGCATTATTAATAATTGACACAATTTCCTCGTATAAATTATTTGTATCGCTTTCATAAGTATATCTCAGATTCGAAACAGTGGGATCAGGAAGAAGCTCTTTCTTAATTTTCACCTCAGATTGAACAACAAATATTTTATTCTTTTTTGCACTGCTAATAAACTGCCTGTAGCCAGTCCCCATCTGGAAAATCACATCAAAAAGTTTATCCAACTCTCTACTATCCTCCTGCGTAAGATAGACACCAGATTCAGTATTAAAAGTCAACGATGGAGTGGTGAGATTTGCGCTGGTAATAAAGCCGTTAATCCTGTCTGCAATTATAAATTTGGCGTGAGCAGAAACCGAAGCCCGGACATGAACACCACTATCAAAAAGCTTTTTAATAAACTTTAAATGTGTTTGAACAGGATTCTCCTTGATTTCCTCTTCTGTTAAGAAGTCGAGTAATGAAAACTGGTTAGTTAATTTGGACTGATCAAGTTGAGTGAGTATAAATATCGAGACGTTAGTACTTTGTGCTTTGTTAAGTATTGCTTCAAATATTTCCGTATCGGTGATTATAAAACTACAAATTTTTAGAACCTCTTTACTTTGATTAATCAGTTTTAATATTTCTTCCTTAAGACTATTGTTGTTCTCCTGAGTAAGAAAAACACTTCCTGTTTGTTTAATAGGAAAATAGGGTGCCATGTTACTGTTTAGTATGTAGGCACCGGAACTAAATTGGTCTGTATGTTTTACATTTACTTCCATCAAAAAATTGGTATCATGTGTTTTTCGATATCTAATTTCTCAAGCAACTCTAATTCCCCCGCTGCAATTAGAAGTTGTCTGTAGCTTTTAGAAAATTCTGGGTGATGATTTTCAATCCACGACAACGTAATATCTTTTACATTGTAAATATTTAGGATCTTTTTGAAATCTACAATGGTTTTTACAAATGGATCATTGGTTTTATAATACAAATACAGCAGGAAAACATTGTTGTCGGGATTGCCAAATTTATAATCTCTTGCTCTTATCAAGTCATTTATAACTTTTTGCCTGTTAGTCGAAGCAAGAAGCATCTTTTTACTAATGTTTACAACTATCTCTTTTTCGGAATTAACTATACTTTCTTCTGCAACTTGATTTATTTGAAACACTTGTTCTACGACTTTCAAAAGGTCTTCGCTGCTAAATGAAAAGCATTTATTTGCCGATGTCCTATATTTATCTATCTCTTGCCAATTACTAGTTAAAGTTGGCTTTGGCTGCTCTGCTCTGTCTGTTTTAAAGTGAGGTATATTAATTTTAAACTCAAGATTTTCTATTTTACTTTGAATTGTGCTTTCAAAAACCTTTACATTTTTTCTCAGTGTTTCATAATAACTAATATTCTCGGAAAGGGAGTAAATAGCGAACCCATCAATCACTTGCTTTTTGAGTATTAAACCATTGGAACTGACAGAGACTAAAAGTTGCAATGATAACTTAGTAAATGAGATTTCATTAATCTCCTGTAGTCCATTCGGTATAGAAAACAGTTCTCTTTCATTTTGTTCGATGTTAAAAAGAGCGCCAATGATAGCAGTTTTATCAGGCGGTGTATGCACAAGATCAGGGCCAAAAGGGCGAATCAATTTTGATTCTCCCTTTGCATTTGTTCGATAATATGAATCGTTCTCACTAATAAACTTTGAGTTATAGTATGAATAGAATGCCCGTGGCAACGGTTTAAGAGTTATTCCATCAATGTAAAAATCATAGGATTGTTTGTGTTGCCTTATTTGCGATTTGTTTTTGAACACTTCTATCCCGAGGTCGCTCAATTTAAAATCGTTTCCAGTTTGTACCAGTAAGGCATCATGAACCATTTTGGCAATTCTAAGTTCGACTAAAGATTTGGACGTACCCATCAAACTGCCAATTTGAAACGCCGTAAAATCCGATTTAGAAATAAAAAAATCAGCAATTGCCTTATCCAGATTATCCAATGGGTCTGAAGTAATGTCGGTAATATTAGCATGTATACAATATATTGGATATTGTAGGCAAAAGATACCCTTAAGCTGCTGCCCGCTGTCTTCAAGCTCTTCATAAAACTTTTCAATATCTATACTAAATAATCCCATTTATATACCTAAGTCTATTTGCTTTTTATCATTGTCAATTTTAAGTACAATTACCTCCAGGCTTTGCCCTTCTTGAAATTGTTGGTTTCTTCTAAGCTGGCTTCTATGTAACAAGCCTTCTAAACCACATTCTAATAAAATGAAATACCCGAACTGAACTTTATTTTTTACGATTCCCTTGTATCTGCCCGTGGGTTTAAGCTTGGGAATATTTGCTTCCCAGAATGATGCTAACTTTACTGTAATCTTTTGATTACTTTCATTAATATCGAATATTACTATTACAATGTCCGAACCTTGAGATATCGATTCTAATTTAGCCTTAAAGTCCTGAGGCATAAATGACCAAGGTAATAAACAGTCAACTCTATCAATTCTAATAAATAATCCGAAAATCCCTTTAGCATTCCTTCCGATCATTTTTACCTGACCAGTAACTATGTCTCCATTCTTATGGCGCTCTGTAAATATTTCAAAAGGAGGTTTGAAATCGTGTAAATCGGCAATATTTACAAAATTGCCAATGGTCGCCTTATTGCTAAGTTGAACTAGTTTTTTAAATAATTGCGTATAATTAAACAGCCCATCGTAATGAGATTTGTGGTCTGTAAGAGTTACTGCGTTGCCGACTAGAATCAACTTCTTTTTAGCCCTGCTAAAGGCTACATTTAATCTCCTGGCATCATCAAGAAATCCAACTTTTGAAAATTTCTTTCTCCCGTTTATAGTAGGTGCCTTTTTGTGATCGACAGACCTTGTAAAACTGAAAAGTATAATGTCATACTCCTTTCCCTGAAATGAATCCAGTGTTGAAATATCAATATTTTTGAAATTGCACAAAGATGAATTACGAATGAAATGTTGAATATTAGCTACTTGAGATTTATAAGGTGCAATAATGGCAATACTACTTGGGGAAATATTATGTTCAAATAATCTTGGCAGTATTATTTCAGAAATGGCTTCGGCTTCAGTATTATTTTTTGCTGAATATCCATCATTTTGCTCGAAGGGATTCTCGGAATTAGATGTATCAAAGAAAACCACCTCTTTATTAAATGGTGTTGGCATATCAATCCTGTTTAAATGAGTGCGGCTGCCCATTTGAACAAGTCCATTGTAAAAGGATTCTGAAACAAACTCACCTATATGCGGATGCATCCTATGCTGATAGTTCAACATTTCTTTATTTTCCGTCGGAAAACGACCTGCATTAATTCTGTTAATAATAAATTCAAAAAAGGAGGTCTTCAGAGCATGTATAATTTCCTCTTGCAAAAAATTAGAACCGTAAGTGGATTTAGGAAAGCTGCCAGCCTCTCTCTCATCAATGAGCGAACTGTCCATATAAGGCGGGAGTTGCATTTGATCTCCAACAAGTATAACTTTTTTACCGAGTTCTATGGCCACAAGTGTTTCAGCAATGTTAGCTTTTCCTGCTTCGTCAATAATAACTGTATCAAATTTGAAATTGGTATTTCTGAAAATTTGGTCTGTTTTAATGCCAATGCATGTAGCAAAAACAACATCAACTGAATTATAAATTAGTGGTCTTAACAGTATTTCGTATTCATTTTTGCCTGACTCAATCCATTTTGCTAATGATAAAATAGCCTCGTTTATTTCTTTCGGGCTTAACTCATTCAGGCCATCCCGAAGAATAAAATGACGTTCTTTATATACGTCCTTTAGCTTGCCATATTTGGACGATACTTCATTCACAGCTTTATTAAAACTCTCTAACAATGCCCCATCATTTGAAGTTTTTAGTTCAACGTATTTTTTTGAAAGCAGTAATTGATTATTCACAAAAGCAGCATAGTCAACTTTATAATCTTCTACCAAATTATCAATGTTGTATTGTACCAATTCTTTATCAATTCTTTCAGGGTTACCGACTCTTAACAAATTCAGATTATGAATTTTGGCTATTTTCTCCAAAACATTATCTACTGCCACATGATTCTGACCTGCTACAAGTATTTTCTCACCTTTAGCTACCAACTGCTGTATTATCTCTGCAATAACAGTTGTTTTCCCTGTACCCGGAGGACCCTGAATTAAAAATATATTCTGGTTGCCTACAGCTTTCTTAACTGCCTTTACCTGATTATTGTCTGACTGTTCTTTCTCCGTTCTTTGTAAATCGGGATTATTAAAAATTACGTTTGCCAACACAGGTGTCCTGATAGTGTCTGGATTTACAAGCAGCGATTCAATATGATCTATTTTGATTTTCTTTTCCAGAAAATCTTGAATTATTTCTCTCTGTATTTGGAATTGTCTTTTAGAAATTCTTTTATCGATGTAGAAACCATCCTTGAGCAATTCCAAATTCACTTCCTTATTAAAAACGATTTTACAGCCGTCCTGATAATAGGTCAAAAGTCCATCAGTCAACTTCAACAATTCATCCCCTTTTTTCAATCTCAGATTTACAACCGTTTCTTCCTCAAACTCGAGGCTGTTTGCCACTGTAATAGGTAATTTAATTGACACGCCACCTGTTTGACCAGGTATCCTTTCGAATTTATCTACCAATACCGTATTCTCCTTTTTTTCATCGATAAGGCTCATTTGATATTCCAGAAACTTATCAATGATTGCCAATGTTCTGCCCTCCTGTTTTAAAATTTCCCCGGCATCCAGTTTGAGACTATTAATAGTCTCGAAGCATTGTGTTTTAAGTACAACGAAATCAAAAAAATCCTTTTGTGAAGTTCCAAATGGCAATGTGCCAAAAGGGGAAAGCACCTTTAGCTGATTTGAAAACAGGAAAGAACCATATTTAGCATTTTTCTTCTTTGCTTCGGAAGCAGTAGCCACAGTATGGCCGAAACTAAAGTTCCTAATCAGGAAACGATATTCTTTTTTATCCTTAGAAATTTGCACCTCGCCAAAAAAATTGAGTTGCTCATTAAAAAGGGAGAAATCTATTACATCTTCGTTATTACTACCACTGCCATTTTCTCTATACCTATTACCTCGTTTGTTAATTTTAAACCAGTAACTTTCTTTCGCCAGTTTTTCTAATAAAGCCCTCTCACTCTCTTCGCTGTATGTTGCACCTTCATAAAAAAAAGGAATAGCCTGTTGCTTAAAAATAGATTCATAGATTGAACTGTTCAATTCAAATTGAATATACAGTGGATATGGTGTAGTAATCTCTTTCGAAAATATCCTTTCATCGGCATCAAATCCCCGTTGAATAATTTCACAAATTTCATCACTGGCATTGATGCCCAAAAGTGATCTTTTAAATTTGTAGAACGATTGCAGATCCTCTTCAATAAAACTAAACTCGTTTGTTTGTTCCTCATTAACACTTATTACGTTGGCAATTTCCAAAGATGCCGGAACGAATGAAAGGAGATCGCTATAATCAAGTTTGGTATTAACCTTTACTTTAAGGCTTTCAAAGGGTAACTTTAAAAGAGATTTATGAATGAGCCCATAAAGCCCTTTTGTAGTTTTAACTAAAAGTGTATCATTTAGTTCGTCAATTATGTCGGCCTGAAATTCATCTCCTCTTTCAATTCTTTCCCATTTAATGGTATCACTTAACGGCTTAGTCAAATGTTTTTGGCTAAGCATAACCTGCTTGTTTTGAAAATCAATACTTAAAACCACACACTTAATTCTATCACCAACTTTACTGTTTCTGAGCTTCTCTTCTCCTTCAGGCAAACACCAGGAGATATCTAAAACAGATAGGCGACCGGTAAACCCTTCATAAAACACTGTAACTATCTGGGAGGGCTGGATTATGGCGGTTATATTTGTTTCGATAACGGTACCCTTACCATATTGGCTGGTAAATTCTTCGTCAAATACAGATATGTCTTTAAGCTGACTCACTTCAAGAGTTTGTTTTAACTTCAATCATATTTATTTCTTCCGGAGTTAATTCATATAAATTATAAATAAGGCTGTCTATTTTCTTTTCAAATAGAGAAATGTCAGCATTAAAATTATTTTTTTTAAAGTCTAATATTTTATCAACTATTGATACAATACTATCTTGTTCAGCATTTGAGGCCTTATAAATTGGAATCTGAGATAAATATTCCTTTGACAAATTAACAGTTAGCTTTGAGTCATTCGTGAATTGATTTGTATAAAACCAATTCAAAAGTTTTGAATTTAATAAAGCCAGAATATATTTTGCACTATATGCACAGTTTTCCTTTATAATAATATTGTTTATAGATTCCTTATTGTAATATTGATTGTCATCGTATGCGACTTTTAAGGGTTGACTGCCCCCGGTAATACGCTGGATAATTAATTTTTCTTTTGCTTCAAATATTTTTGGAGTTCTTGCTCTGTGCAAAAGATTTGGTGAGTAGTTTAAATAACTATGAATTGGTTTAATATAATAGGCTCCAATATCTTTTCCCTCCAGAAAAGGCTTCCAACCTGGCTTATGTATATCACTTACAACTTCATCTTTATTCATTGTTATTACAACACCAAATATTAATTCCTCGCAAATTGCACCTAAATCAATTGACACTCTCTTTAACTTATCAATCAAAACTCTCTTTTCTGGATCAATATTCAACGCAATAACATAATTCGAATCGGCTATTTCAACTTGCTTAATAGTATTTAAAATACCGTTGTTATTAATAATAATCTTATGAGCTTCATCAGCAACATCTTTCGATGCAATTACAACAATTGCAGTAGTAATTGCATCCTCAAAAACAGCATTTCCAAAGTCATAAATACTATACACTTTATGATTTTCTATCAACAACTTTCTTGATTCATGATATGATGTTACACGTAAAAATGTATTCGGTATAATGAATGAAAAATTTCCAGCGTTTTTTAATAATCTAAATGATTGCTCAATGAATAAAGTAAATAAATTAATCTTCCCAGAACCACTTTTATAAACTTGTTTGAACAGTTCTTTAGATTTAGTTGAAATTCCTTCATTGCCACCAAAAACATATGGAGGGTTTCCTATTACTAGGTCAAAGCCGGTGAAATCGCCTTGATTATTCAATACTTCAGGAAATTCAAACCTCCACTCAAATGCATTTTCATAGATTTGATTATTTTTTATTTCTTCAATCTCTTTTTCAAGTTTTGCAATGTCATTACTTAATTGTTCGATTTTCTTCTTTGAATCTTTACTTTTCTTATTCCCTTCATCAAATAATTCTTTTGTCTGACTCAGGTTAAATAAGTCACCCCTAAGTTTAGATAGCTTTTTATATTTAGGATCGTTAGGACTTATATGGCTTCTGAAATCTTTTTTTATGGAATCAATCAGTTCTTCCATTTCCCTTTTTTGTTCCTTGCTTTCAGCATCCCGGTATGTTTGTACAGCCACTTTGTAGCTGTCAATACTCCACTTACTGCTCCGTAGAGCGCTTTTAATATCAGCATCTAATGCAAACCGACTAATTAGACTGTTACCGCATTTAATATTTATATCAATATTGGGTAAAGTTTCCAATTCACTATAATTACTGGATACTGTGTAATAGGCATTTTTCAGTAGCTCAATCCATAAACGAAGGCGGCATATTTTTACTGAATTTGGATTAATATCTACCCCAAACAAACAGTTTTCTATAATAGTCTCCTTTTCATGAAACAGGGTTTCCTGAATCCGCTGGCTTTCCTTGTTGTGGGGATTATAATCAAACAACTTTCCATCTTCATTTGTAATAATAAGCTCGTCGTTTACCACTTCTACATGATAATCTCTTAACGATTTTCCTGTAGAATCTTGTAATATTTTCAATTCGCTTTTGATAGCAATTATTTCATTAAGGGCACTTACTAAAAAATGGCCACTACCTACTGCAGGATCGCAAATATGCAGGTTGTTAATGATCTTGTTAGCTTCTTTTTTATCATCAATCTTATTATATAAACTATCAAGTGTTTCACATTGCCATCCCTTTGCTTCATTGAATTTTTGGAGCACTGACCTTCGAATGGTCTCTTTGCACATATACATGGTTACAAAACCCGGAGTAAAGAAAGAGCCATCTTTATAACCATTAATTTTTTCAAAAATCAATCCCAACACAGAAGCATTAATAAGATTCTTATTTTCTTCCTGTATTTCTTCGCCGCCTTCACTTGTAAAATCATAGGCGTCTAAAAATTCAAACAGGTATTGCAGGGTTGGCAGGGAACCGGTTTTTCTTTTACCCTTATCATCTTTAAGTACAGTGCTGCCGCTTAGAGGAAGTTGCAGGCGATTATCTAATTCACTTACATTGATTGTCTGTCTTTCCAGTTCAATACGTTCAAACAAAGAACTATTGAGATAAGGAACTTTATTGAATTTCTCCTGAATATGGTTTCTTCTGCTTCCAGGCTTTTCGGCTAACACCTGGAAAAACAGGTTGCTTAATTCATCAAAATCATAAACTAGTTTGCTGTTCAAAAAAAGGTAGTCCTTGTTTCCTTTGTGATACTTGAAAAGTTGGGCTTCCAGCAGTTTTATAAACAGCACCCTGTTAATCCATGTAATGCACAACTCTAATGCTACATTGAATAGCTGTTCCTCTTTGTTTGCACCAAATGTTGAAAGATTATTGATATTTCGCAGCGCATCCTTATCCTCTAATTTGATTATTGTATTCTCCAATAAAGACGCTTCATCAGATTTTGCTTTGCGTTTAATAAGCTTTTTACCGCCATCTTTAATTTCTTCAAGCCCGATTATATGTAATAACTCTGTATAAAACTTTGTATCCAGACTGTTACTGTCATTTATAAAAGACTGCTTCAGTAAATGTGCAGGAGATAAAATCTTATAAAGACCGATCAGCTTTGTGTCGTCTTCTTTATCTGCATTAGCAACATATTTTTGATAGTCACGAACGTCGAAATAAGTTGCGGGCATTTCTTCTATTACTTCATCCAGAAAAGCTTTGGCAATACTGTCATAGAAAAACTTTGTGTCTTTGCCACTCAACTTCCAGTTTTCATAATCCTTCTTTAGTTTACCATTGCGAAATACATTCTTTTCAAACCAAATTTCATTTATGATGTACCATTCATAAATATTGGTTACAACGAGGTATTTAATATCGGTGTTGCTATGATCAAAACGCTCTCTTAAATAATACAGGATAAGTTCCTGCAAAGCCTTGGAATTTGGCTTTGTCCCGGTCATCATTTCAGATTTGTTGGATGGCTTTTTGACTTCCAGAATTACCCCTACAGGTTCCTTGGTTGTTTTACCTGTATGAATTACCAGATCGTTCCTGTCTTTGGTGTTTATTTCGAACTGGTCTTTGTACCAGGTGTCTTTTAAAAAGTCAGCTATTACATTTTTTAGGTGTTCTTCACTTTCCTGCTCGTTAATGCGGCTAAGTAATTGTTGCAGGTTTCTCTTGAAAAGTTCTATATGATTGCGGCTTACCTTTTCCTTCAGGTAGGCTTTGTTTAGGGCTTTAATGGGCTTCGTTAGGTCCAGTTTCATGTATCGGTCTCTGGGTTAGTTATTAGTTTATGGCGTTTACTAAAGGAGTTAGTTGTAAATATAGCCTATAAGCGCCAAATTCAGCAACTTACAGGGTTTGACTGAAATAAAAAAGGGGCTATAAAAGCCCCTAATAGTATTTCTATATTTCCGGCTTCTAACCAGCATCACTTTCTTTGAAAACTGCAAAACAAGAAGCTCTGCACTGTATTAAATGGCGTGGTGTGGTTTTCTTCCACACATTTGATCCGTTCAAACTTTATTTCAAATCTTACCGACATCGAAGTTTCAGAATATTGTTTTATTTCCAAACCACTGCACTTGGTGGGGCCATTTTCTGAGAAAGTACCAAGGATAAGATAGCCGTCTTTTTTAATACTGTTCTCCGCAAGGCGAACATAGGTATCAATTTTATCTTCAGTTGTGAGAAAATGGAATGCAGCTCGGTCGTGCCAGAAATCAAATTTTAAATGGGGTTGGAATTCGGTAACATCAGATTGAATCCAATGCACCAAATTTGCCTTATCACCAAGGCGCTGTTTTGCCCTGTTTAAAGCATTTGCTGAAATGTCCAATACATAAATGTTTTGATAACCTTTTTCAATGAGCACATCTACCAAATGGCTATCTCCGCCACCAATGTCAATAATATTGGCATCTAATGGTAACTTAAATAACTCTAAAAATTCCATAGATGTTTTTGGGTACGGCTGAAACCAGCTTACTTCATCTTCTGTTTTTGTGGCAAAAACATGCTCCCAATGTTCTTTCGTAGTATTGCTCAAAGTTTAGGTTTTAGGACAATAAAATTACTGATTTTTAAAAAATATCCTTCATAAAAAAAGGGGCTATAAAAGCCCCTCATCTGCAAATGAATA
>Ga0075163_10003258_pt1 | contig 21826 bp, 18 predicted proteins | sample JI1023141ADNA_FD_71478 | JGI IMG/M metagenome (GOLD analysis project Ga0075163, IMG submission 71478) | Wastewater effluent complex algal communities from Wisconsin, to seasonally profile nutrient transformation and Carbon sequestration -... | ecosystem: Engineered > WWTP > Effluent > Algae... | reverse complement strand
AAGAGCTTTTACAAAGCAGATAATTGCTTCTAAAGGTAAAATATTAATAGTAGATGATGAGCCTGTTTGCTTAAGCGCTTTGACCATGATTTTATTAGATCTAGGTTATGAGCCATATACGGCACAAGGAGGAGTTCAAGCTCTTGAGTATCTAAAGAACAACTATCAAAATGTAGATATCATTTTATTAGATTTAATGATGCCTGATATGAATGGAATAGAAGTTTTAAAGCAAATAAAAAACGATCCAAAACTTGAGCATATCTCGGTTATAATGCAGTCAGGCTATACAAGCACCACTAGTGAGGGTGTCAGAGAAGCTGAATCTAGGCTTGGTGCATCTAAAAAATCGATAGCAAAACCATATAACAGAGATGACGTAGAAGCATCCATTGCTTTAGTCGTGCAGAAGAAGGCTGAAAAAGAGGCAATAATAGCATAATAAAGAGCAAGTATATCTGAGGTCTCTAGCGCCATAGAAATCAAAGCTACAGCGCCCAGCTTAGGAGATATTGTCATTAAAATATATGCCTTTAAATATGTTGCAGGCTAATAAACGAAAACGTGAAAATCGCTACCAATTTTATAGCTATTTATGTATAATAATCCAGAATAAGGGTGGATGCTGTGTTACATACTGAATTTAAATGGGGGCACTTTTAGGGGCATAAATAAAAATTGAATTTTGAAAAAGCAGGAAAATTAAGTAGTTAGAGCCTTAATGTGTAAGACTCTCCACCGCCAGGTTGTCCATATGTCCATACCGGACAGATAACAGGGTTGTCGCCCTAAAATCCTGATAGTACATAGTTGTAAGTAAGATTGGTGACTTCTTTTAAATCACGTAAATCTAGCCTTGAAGATATTACCGTAACAAGCTTAGGTAGTTCATCTAACCACACCCTGCCTTTCTCACCACAAAAGCTGATGATGTTAGAGTAGAAAGCGTTCATAGTCCGTCGTTCACAATAATATCGTAAGGCTCTGCTAGCTTATATTTTCTAGCTTTGTTAGAGTAATCGACAATTTCTAGAAACCCACATTCAACCCATTTTTTACAAAGCGCGGCATTAGTTCTCGGTTGGAAGCCAAATAAATCCCCTATTTGTTTAGCAGTCACGACATCATATCCTTTAAATAATTCCAATGCCTTACGTTGCTTTGGATCTAATGTACGAAACAATTGCGAATGATCTTTTTCACCCTTCTTATTGCTTGCAATCATTTGAGCTACAACTTTTTCAAATGCAAAAGCCATACCTTCAGTGAAATATTCCACCCAAGGGGTTATATCGCTTTCCGCTCTTCCAAAGTAATAATTATGAGATGGGCCGATACTGATAGCACGATAATATCCGAGTAAGTTTTTAGCATAATACTCCTCAAGGGAATACAAGCCTTTTAAATCATAACCACCAAGGTGCAAGATCAACGTCGTCAGTAACCTGCTTGTTCGCCCATTACCATCATAATAGGGATGAATTGTTGCAAACTGGTAATGAGCAATGCCAGAAACAATGGGGCACGGTATCTCTTCATTTTCTTTGATCCATGACACTAAATTACGCATAAGCCCAGGTACATCTTTGGCTTCTGGCGGCATATAGACGATTGTGCCTGCACCGCTGTCTTTGATAACGTTTTGTCCATCGCGGTAAGGTGTTGGTTTAATACGTGTTCTTCCATCGCTTATCACCAAAGCATGCAAAGTTTGAATAATTTTTTCGGTAACTGGATGGTTTTGTGAGGCATATTGTTCTAATTGAGCAAGCGCAGCATAATAGCCTTTTACTTCATGTTCATCACGCTCCCTACCAGGAAAATGCCCTTGAAACTGAATGACCTCTTTGATTTCATCAGGTTTGAGCTGATTGCCTTCTATCATCGTAGAATAATGCGTGGTGTATAGTTTAGCCGTCTCACGTAAAGAAGCAAGAACTGTAGGATTAACCCGAAGTAACGCAACCTTTTCTTTAGCAGCCTCAATTCTCATAAGGCTTTTTGCAATGCCTGAGGTTATAGTATATGTGGGTTTGAAGTTTGTCGGCATGATGTAAGCTCAATATCAGCTTTTATTCTATTATTTATTATGCTGATAAATAGCGCATAAATCAAGCATAATATGTCAATACATTGATATCATTGCCATTCGCTTAATCTTTCTAGGTGCTCTAACTCATTGTATGTTGGTGCCTTTTTAGGATTTGGGCATATGAGATATGGCGTGTTTTCATCTGCATATAGCTCAATTAATTTCAACAAAGCCTCTTCTGTGTCTTTTATTAGCTCAGATATTGGTGCCTTTATATTTGTGATCGCACCTAGTTTATTGCCGACTGAAAACTGGATGTATGCAAGCTCATCCAGGCTTTCTATGGTAATATCAAATCCACCTTTACTAGCAATCAAACCTTCTAGTGATAGCTGCGGTGAAAGCATGTTTATAATGTCTTGGTTTGATGGAATAGACCCTGTCTTAAAATCAATTATGCTAGCAATATTGTTCTCGTTTACCTCAATCCTATCAGCTTTTGCGGTTAAATTGAACGCACCAGCGCTGGTCATAAAACCTATACTACCCTTAACTTCGCTATATATTTTTGCTTTGCCATTTGCTCTCTTCAATTCTTCGAATCCCACAATCCACTTCGCAATTTTCTCAAATCTCGGCCACCACATTTTTTGCACTATGGGGTTGTGCATCAACGAGGAAAGCTTTTGCTTACCAGAGGAAATCAACTCATCAAACACCTCATGCTGCTTTATATTTTTATATTTTTTATTTAATTCATCTATAACTTGATGGATGAAATTACCAAATTCTAGTTGATCAGGCATCTTTTCAAGCTTATCAAGTTTTTTGATATTGAGGATTTTTGATACATATACACTATAAGGATCACGAATTAGTTTCTCGATTTGAGTAACAGACAAAGAAATTGGTCTAAGATTTTGAGGTGGCTTTGGCGCTGGTGGAGAATATTTAGTGAACTCAGATGGTAAAAAAAGTTCTCGGGCTTGTTTTAGCAAATGATGATCACAAGACTTGATCTGAGACAACTTGTTCAACTTTTTTGTCAGCGCTTCTATTCTAATAAGCCACCTAGAAGGAACTTGTATATCACCATTAACTGTAGTTGCTCGTGTAATCATCACTTGGCTACTATGCATCAAGCAGAAAAAATCGTGAGCAGACTTCCCGATTCTAGCTTCTGGCCTTGTAAGCTCAACATGTTTTGAAAGAGCGCTAAACCAAGAGTTCGTGCCAACACCTTCTGGCCAGCTTTTCTCGTTTAGACCAGCAAGAATAACATAGTCAAAATTTAATAATCTGCTTTCGATAGGACTTAAAATTTGAACGCTGCATTGTCTAAATTCATCGCTGGTAAATCTCTTATTTGCCAAACACTGATTTAATATAAATTTAAATTCGCTTACAGGAATTGATCCTATTTTTAATACTGAAAGTTCATTTAAAAAGCCCTTAATTTCGTCAGAAAATTTGCCTTCCCAAAAGGTTACCTTTCCATCTGGGTTCTCCGACAATTTTTGAGCTATCACAATCAATTCGGATAATAAATCTTCAAAAATCACTATTTTTTTCTGCAGCATATTTATTGCAGGTTCACATATAGAGAGAAGACTTTGAAGCATCTGAGAGATTTCTAAATCTTGTTTTGATGCTGTTTTTTCAATAAGTTTTTCAAGATTATTATACGCACATATTCCCCTTAAATATTTGATATTTAACTGAGATGCCAGGGTTCTTAAGCGTTCTTTTTGATACTTTAAATGTGAAAATCGATTAGTTAAAACATCTATCAACCATACTGGTGAAAAAGAGTTTTCTATTGCTTCGAATATTGTGCTGATGAAGTTTATTTGCGCCGTAATAAATGCAGATGCACCATAAGAATCTTCAATATTGATATCATACAGCCTTGCGGTTGCTAAGATTCTTTTTTTCAGATCTAAATCATTGATAATAATCCCTATATTGTTACAACCTTTTTCTAGCAATTCTTTGACTTTTATAATGATAATCGTCGCCTCTTCTTGATGAGAGTTACACTCTAAATACTCTATACCTTTTAAATCTCCAAATTCCTCTCCATCCAATTGATGCCAATTCATGACTGAAGGCGGGCACATAGCTTCAGATAAAAATCTGGATCTAAGGGTGTCAATCTCCTCAGATGGATTCCAATTCTGAAGATCATTTCTATTTATTTTAAGCTGCTCCAGCAAGCATTTTAATTGAAAAGACGGATGAAGTTCATTAATTTGATTCCAGCTATCTTCGCTGAGATTCAAATCAACTCCGGTTAAGATAATAAAGCCATTGGCTAATTTAGCAGTTGCTTTTAACAGCTCGGCTGTAGCCTTTGCGCTTCCAATTGATCCAGCAATTATAACAGGAAATTTAGGTGGTTTACTCTGCCACCTAGTAATCATATTGTATATTCCTTTGTTCCTTGCGCAAATAACGCTTCCCCTGCCCTCAAGGGATAAAGCTTTTAATAAATCTCTATTTATAAATTTCAGGTGCTCGATCAACTCCTGGCTATGTATTGGTAAATCTGAAAAATCAACTTCATTTATACTGTCAATATTAACACCATCTCTATTAAATTTGATGATTGAGTCATAGATCTCGGAAGCTACCATCATTGCTTTTCTATAGCTCATACCTTTGCATAGTCTTAGCTCCTGGGAAATGAGGAGTTTATATTCCAGCGGAGAAATAACAGACATTGTATTATCCTTAATCTCACCCATTGGTATTAGTCTTGGCATGTTACGGCGAGAAGATAAAAGATGCTTGCACGCCCTCTTAGATGGCAGGAATATAGTAATTTGAGATGGATCAATTCCTTGAAATCGTCTGTAAGTACCCTCTATTAAACTCTTAAGAAAATCTGCTCTCGGATCTATATGAAAAACATTCATACTGCTCAATCATTTGAGGCGTAAGGATTGGAAGATGCTTTGGATACTATATTAACTGGCACTCCCGTAAATCCCAAATCCGATTTAATTTTATTACTTAAATATTGCATGTAATTATTTGGGATGTCACCTGGCTTATTGCTGAAAATGCAAAAAGTTGGCGGCTTGGTTCTTACTTGGCTTATATACTTTATCTTGATTCTTACTCCAGATTTGGTAAGCGGCGGTTGATATTCTTCTAATACATATCGCAACCATTCGTTTAGCTTAGAAGTCTGAACACGTTTGCCCCATATTTTATATTGCTTTATGCAAGAATCTAATATGCTACGAATGTTTTTTTTATACAGTGCAGAAATATAAATTACCACTAAATCCTTGATATTGGAGGCCTTGGTGTTCACTAAATACTCAACCTCCTCCTTGATTTCTTCCAGTTGTTTAGCGCTTGTTATGGTATCAACTTTGTTACATACCAAAATTAGAGGCTTACCCCTCGATATTGCAAGGCTTATTATGCGCAAATCCTGGCTTTCTAGAGGTGTATTAATATCTACCATAAGAATAGTAATATCAGCCAAGTCTATCGAGCTAATTGTTTGATCAACTGATAGTTGCTCAATGCTATGCCTTTGGACATTCATTTTTTTTCGCAAACCAGCAGTATCTATAATTTCCAGAGCATATCCTTTATGACTTAATGGAACCTCTATAGAATCCCTAGTAATGCCTGGCTCCGGACCTGTTATCAGCCTATTTTCACCTATTAATGCATTAACAAAAGTTGATTTACCTACATTAGGCCTACCTATGATAGCAATTTTTATCTTATTTATGCTTGTTTCTTCGTTGGTAGAATCTGTTTTCTGCGCCAACTCTTCATCGAAATGCGCTATAAATTGATATAAATGATCAATTCCAACTCTATGCTCCGCAGAGATTTTACAAATATTTTTATAACCAAGCTTAAAAAATTCACCCATATTCTCTTCGGTTTTTCTTGTATCGCATTTATTAACTAACAATACTACCGGAATATTTTTCTTTCTTAGAAATTTACTTAAGTTTTTATCTTCGTCAGTTAAGCCCTCTCTGCCATCCACTACAAAAAAAACAAGGTCTGATTTTTCTAGAGCTTTCTCTGTGGATTGATTGATTTCTTTCTCTAAAGGAGAGAGTTTTTTCATGAAGTGTAGGCCCGCCGTATCTATTAGACGAAACTCTATTCCACCAAGCTCAACCTCAGAAATTTTATAATCTCTGGTAATGCCAGGAGAGTTATGAATTATAGATTTTTTATTTTTGGAAAGGACATTAAATAAGGTAGATTTACCTACATTGGGCCTTCCCACTACGGCTATAGTGATCATTTAATTTATAACTGATAAAGTTCCTGAATTGCTTAGAAGATACATAACATTACCAACTACAATTGGTGGCGAATATATATTTTTTTCTATTGTAATCTCACGTAAAATTGAACCGTTTTTCGCAGAAAGAACCATTAATTTGCCATTAGATGCGCAAACATATAGTTCTCCGTTTACCATCAGTGGACCGCTAAATTTTGCATTTTTTGAATCTTTCCCAACTAAATTGACAGACCATTTTTTAGCGCCAGTGTTTTTATTTGTTGCAAACAACTGTTGTTTTTTATTTATAGAGTATATGTGATCTCCAGCTATCCAAATAGAATTGTTGCCACTTGCACCTTGGGCAACCCAGTTTATATTGCCATCTGATATGCTAATAGAAAATAATGCTCCACTATGATTTGATAGATATACGTTGTGGTCCGATATCACAGGGGTCATGCTTATATCATTCAAATACGCTTGTCTCTCATCTGTTCCCAAAATTGCATTCCATTTTATATCTCCACTACTGCTGTCTATAGCACCAAGCTGTCCTGATGAATATGGTGTAATAATCAATCCTTCTGCCGCTTCGGGCGAGGCATTGCCTATGATACCAAATTGCTCACTTGCACTCTCCTGTGTCCACCTTAATAAACCACTATCTAAATCTATAGAGTAAAGTTTATTGTCAACAGTTAGGGCAAAAACACTGCCATGATATATTATTGGTGCAGCTCGGGATATATTGCTCAAATTATATCGCCACATCACTTTACCACTAGCAACATTTAGCAAAACCACATCTTTATTACCATAAGTTACAGCAGCATATTTTCCATTTGCCGATATTCCGCCGCCAATAAATTCATTATTTGATGGCTTCAAATTAGTTTTCCAATTAAGTTTATTAGGATCACCTAAATTATAGCAATAAACATTATTTTTATGGTCTAGCACTAAAATATTACCGTCGCTAATAACGGGGTTACGGTTTATCTCCTTACTACCAGAACCGCTATATAATCGGAATGCCCTGGCACGAGATATTTGAGAGCTAACCGAAATATTTTCAGGAACATCTCTTAAAGAAAAATCACTGTTCTTCCAAGAAGAGTTGCTAGATGCACGCGGGATGCTGATTGAGCTAGAATCGCTATCCTCATTACCGCCGACTGACCTGTTTTCACTTAAATCAACATCAACATAAGTCCCAGCTGATTTCGGCTTATTCGTCTTACTGCAAGAGCATAGTGCAACAAACATTATTAGAAAAACGGTAGTATATCTTAGAGTATGTATCATATCCTATTACTTATTTTAATTGTATGGAGCTAAGCAAAGCATTAGTAAAAAACTTAATATTTTCTGGTGCTTTATCGTTATTATTTAACTTTTGCAAGAGTGCAACCGCTTCCTCTTTTTTATTGTCTTCTATTAAGAGTTGCACCAACAACAAATGACTAATTTCAGAAAAAGGCTCTTTTTTTTCTATATTCTCTTTTAAAAAACGAATTGCAGTTTCTCTATGATTATTGAGGTTATATTTAATGACTATTTCAGACATTTTTATAGTCGCAATATTTGCTATTTGCTCATATTTAGGATCATTAGCAATATCTGACAGCAACTTAATTGTATCATCGTATCTTTTTGCGGATATTAACTCATCTGCATGCTTAAATGCTGCAAGTTTCGCATATATGCTTTTTTTATTTTTGATCAATTTGTCGATCTTAGAATAAGAGCCACTATTCTGCGCTGCAGATTTACCAGACTCGAAGAGTTTATAATATTCATATGAAAGATCTTCTTGAATTTTTGTATTTCTATGATTTATGTATACGTATGTCGCAGAAGAAGCGATCACTATAAACGCTACAGATAGAAAATACTTGCCATACTTTTTAGCAAATTTCAGAAGCTTTTCAGTCTCTAAGTCTTCCTTTACTTCATCAATTATGTCTTTCATAGAATTCTCAATGTAAATACGTTAACAATTTCCAGATCTATTTGAATACTTTATAGGGCTAATATTTAAGCATTCCAAAGCCCTATCCCACTTTTCTGCATTAGTGGTTTCAAAAATAATTTTGTTGTCGAGCGGCAAGACAAACCAATAACCTCTTTTTATCTCTGCCTCTAACTGCTCTTTCCTCCAACCACAATAGCCAAAAACAAACATTTTATGCGGATGGCTCTTTTCGCTAGATATGTTTTTCAATAGACCCACATTAGAGCTTGAGTATATACTACTAGGATAGTAAGAGCAAGTTTGGTGAGAGTGTAATATAAATCCTCTTTCTGATTCTATTGGCCCTCCAACGTATGCTTCTGTATGCTCTAAGCTGAAGACTTCATCATTTTTTAAACAGTCTTTGATAATTAACTCGCTCGAAGACGAAGGGAATGGATGGTTGACTACTACCCCCACAGCTCCTTCATTATGATTGTACTTCGCTAAATAGATAACAGTTCTAGCAAAATACGAATCAGGATCAGTGTGTGGTGCTGCTATAAGCAATTTCCCAGCTAAAGATTCATAAGTGATTGACGAGCCCATAAAAACCTGCACATAAATACTTGATTGCGTTCATTATACTACATATGACTCTATATTTAAATAAATTAACGAGAATTTATTTAGAATGATCATTAGCACACCAGACTCCAAAGAGAATTTGTATAAAATTTTATACATAAATCTTTTTTGTAAAGAATTTTTTTAATCCTTCAAGCCATGGTAAGACTAATATATTACCGAATTTTTTTTGCGTATCTATCTCTTGAAAAACATACAGCCTCGCAATCCCCAAAATCATCCACTAATTTTGAAAAAACAGATAACTGCTCTAAAGCTATGTTATCTGAGCTTCTTATCTCAATAAACAATAATTTTTCTCCCGGCCTTTCTACTACCAAACCAATTTCCGCATCATCTTTTGTCTTCATATAAGAAGGATCTAGCAAGTCACTCAATAAGTGTTTTGGGTATGAAACGATTGTTTTATCAGGGGGCTTTTCCCAGTATTTCTTGCACCAAAGAGAAAAAAATCCATTGGCATGTACAGATAATAAACGCTCAGTATACAACATAATAGACTACACTCCGATTTTGTACGCCATTCTCGGAGTATGGTCTATAAAGGGAATAATCGCAACTCTTTAGTCGTTAATATCACCAATGCACTTGCTCCATCCTTAAAATACCGTTCTCTCCAGCGCTTCGTTTAGCACAGGCAAGCTGAGACTCTGCAGAAGCCCGATGAGCTCTTGGCGGGCAATAACATGAGAGGTTGTGAAGTTGAAGTTTAACTTCGGATTTTTTAGATCCAGCAACGTTAAGCCTTTTAAGAATAACTCTTTAAATATAACTCGCTCCCCAAACCCAGGAGCTACTTTACAACCAATACGCTTTGTAAGCTCTTTCACCACTTTTTCTATATTACGCTTATTGTGGGCATCCACCGCTGAAATACGATTTCGCATCACCAACCACTCAATAGACTTCTTATCGCGCTTTGCTTTGTTCATCTTCTGCTCCCACACCATCTGGCTATATATCCCCGGCTTGATCACAGAAAAATCATCGGGATTTATAGTCGCTAGCAGGTTAATATCCAAGAAGCTATCGTTAGTTGGAGTTATTATGATATCTGCGTAGGAATGGGCAAGCCGAGATAGGTAATTATCTGCTCCTGGCGTGTCTATGACGATAAAGTCAGTATTTCTGTATTCTCGCGTTATAACGTCAACCAGTTGCTTTTCTTGATCTTGCGCAGCATCATTAGCAATCGCCCTAACACTGGGCATAATTTTACAATGATTGGAAACCGGGATGTCTAAGTCCAAAGACTTGATCGTTTTAAGACGATTTTCAATATAAGAAGTAAGCGATGCTTGCCTTATGTCAAGGTCGATACTCACAACTCTGAAACCAAGATATAGCAAAGAGGTAATTAGATGCATGGCGGTTGTGGTTTTGCCAGCGCCACCCTTTTCATTTCCAATAACTATAACACATGCTTCGTTATTCATAAGAACCAAATAAATTAATTAATCTGTAAGACCATTATATACAGTCTTACAGCAAAATAGAATGAAATTTATTCAGATGGACAAAGAAGCCTAAATGTTTAGTAGGAATTTAAAACACGGATAGACTTAATTATGGATAGGCCTCCTTGTAAAGTCATCATCTAATCACTATATGTACCATAGCAAAGTAACCTGGCTAGATTAGTCAAGTTATGCTACAATTGACATGAGGACACGCGAATGAAAAGCACAAAAGAAAATAAATATAGGATAACACCTCTTATTCCTCTTAGAGATATAGTTATATTTCCTAAGATGATTGCACCATTATTTGTTGGGCGTGGAAAGTCTATCAAAGCAATCGAGCAAGCAGAGAAAGATGGCGCAGAGCTGCTACTTGTTACCCAAAAAGATCCCACAATTATAGAGCCCCAAGTAAGCGATTTATATAGCGTTGGAGTGTTAGGAAAAATAATCCAAACTCTGAAATTACCTGACAACACTTTAAAAATCCTGGTAGAAGCTACCACAAAAGTAGCAATAGTAAAAGCCATTGACAATGACGGATATTTCCAAGGTGTAATAGAGCCTATAAATGAAGTGGACAAAGATGATTTAGATACCAAAGCAATGATGAAATCGGTTATAGGCCAATTTCAAGAATATGCTAAGTACAATTCAAAAATAAACCATGAAATCTTCCATGTGTTGGATGAAATCAAAGATGCCGGACACCTGGCGGATATCGTCACCGCTAACCTCACCTTATCCATAGATAAAAAACAAGACTTATTAGAAATAAGCAACGTTAAAGCAAGGCTTAAAAAACTACTAATAGAAATAGAATATGAAATTAGCTTATTTAAGTCCGAGCAAAAAATACGCGAAGATGTCAAGAAACAAATAGATAAAACCCAAAAGGATTATTTTCTCAACGAGCAAATGAAAGCTATTCAAAAAGAGCTCGGGGCCACCAAGGACGGCAAGAGTGAATTTTCTATCATTGAAGCAAAAATAAAAAAAATTAAACTAAGTGAAGAAGCACGAGAAAAAGCCCTGGCTGAGTTGCAAAAATTGAAAATAACCAACTCGATGTCTGCTGAGGCAAGCGTTATTAGAAACTATTTAGATTATCTCCTTGACCTACCTTGGGGAATACATACTAAAAAAGAGGACGACATCGAGCGTGCTGAAAAAATATTAGATAGCCAGCACTATGGTCTGCAAAAAGTCAAAGAGAGGGTGCTGGAGTTTTTAGCCGTACAAAAACGCACAAAATCAAATAAGGGTTCTATCATATGCTTTGTAGGCCCTCCAGGCGTCGGAAAAACCTCTCTCGCAAGATCTATTGCTGAGGCTACAGGTAGAAAATTTGAGAAATTCTCCTTAGGAGGCATAAGAGATGAGGCTGAAATTAGAGGCCACAGAAAAACATATCTCGGCGCTATGCCCGGCAAAATCATGTATCTCTTGAAGAAAGCAAAAGCATCAAACGCCGTGATCCTTTTAGATGAAATAGATAAAATGGGATCGGATTTTCGTGGCGATCCTGCAGCTGCTTTGCTTGAGGTGTTGGACCCAGAGCAAAACTCAAAATTCGTTGATCATTATATGGAAGTATCTTTTGATCTATCTGAGGTAATGTTTATCGCCACCGCCAACACGACGCAGATGCATAGAGCTCTGCTCGATCGGATGGAAGTTATTAGAATAGAGGGATATACCGAAGATGAAAAAATGGAAATAGCTAAAAAGCATCTGATCAAAAAGCAAAAGCACGAACATAGACTCAATTCAAAAGAGTTTGCTATATCCGATGAAGCACTGCTAAGCATTATTAGATATTACACCAAAGAAGCGGGTGTTAGGAATTTAGAAAGAGAGATTTCTAAAATTGCGAGAAAAATAGTTAGAGAAATAGAGCAGCGCCGCAAAAAATCTGTGGTGATCTCAAATCGTAACCTTGAAAAATACCTTGGGGTAAGGAAGTTCATTTTTGGCGAATCGGAAGAGAAAAGCTTGGTAGGTGTCACAACAGGCCTTGCTTATACGGAAGTGGGCGGAGACTTGCTTGCAATCGAGGCAGTAACGATCCCAGGAAAGGGACAGATTAAAACTACTGGAAAGCTCGGTGAAGTGATGCAAGAATCTGCGCAAGCAGCGTTTAGTTATTTCAAATCACATTCCTTGAAATACGGCATAATTCCACCCAAGATCAACAACCAGGACATTCACTTGCACGTACCTGAAGGGGCGACTCCTAAGGATGGCCCGTCCGCAGGCATAGCAATGTTCACCTCTATTGTATCGGCTATGACTAATATCCCAGTCAATAAAAGCGTCGCCATGACTGGAGAGATAACATTACGCGGCAGAGTGTTGCCAATTGGAGGATTAAAAGAAAAATTGCTCGCTGCAAATCGAGGAGGCATTAAAACAGTTCTTATACCTTATGAAAACAAAAAAGATTTGAGTGAAGTACCAGAAAACATCACTAAAGGATTGGAGATAATCCCCGTGAAAACCGCAGACGAAGTTTTGAAATGTGCCCTAACAGACACAATAATACCGGTAAAATGGCTTGAAGGTAACGACATATCCGATATTTCGCTAGAAAACCCAGATAACGACATAGTTACTCATTGACAGGCCAGTATAATTCATAAAAAATAAAGTGGTAAGCCTAGTTCATGCCTAGCGCGATCACTGGGTTTGTCAATTTTTAACTTTAATAATGGTCCAATAATATGAATAGGCAAGAACTCGTTTCCAAAATGGCTCAAATGACTGGAATGTCGAAGGCTAACTTAAATATAGCGCTAGACTCTTTCATAGAAACAGTAACTAAGGCATTAAAGTCAGGCGACGATGTTCGCTTAGTTGGCTTCGGTACATTTGCTACCTTAAGCAGAAAAAAAATGGAAGGACGTAACCCAAGAACTGGAGAAAAAATTACTATACCTGCATCAAAAAGACCTAAATTTAGATCCGGCAAACAACTAGTAGATGCTGTTAATTAAAAAGATAAGTATAATTCTGAAATTGTCCCACAGAGCTTCAAACTCAAGGGACAATTTTATGATTTTGATAACATAGAAGCAGTTTCATCATCAAACTCATACTCGAGTTTAGCCTGCATAGCAATCAAAACAAAAGCTGATGAAAGCAGGCTAGAAAGACTAGTTATTGTAAAAAGCAATTTGATTACACTCAAATCTTTTGAATTTAAAATTGCTGCACGCAATAGATTGTTGTATTTTTAAAAATATATAATATATTTACTTCAGAAGTCATGGCTTTTGAACAGATGCGGATGTGGCGAAATGGTAGACGCGCAAGACTTAGGATCTTGTAACGAAAGTTTTGGGGGTTCAAGTCCCTTCATCCGCACCACATAAGCCTGTATGCCCATGTGCTTCGTTATTAAGAGCGATCAATTTTAGATAAGAGATTAAAATGGAAATAAAGGAAGTAGAAAACAAGGATTTACTCAGAAAATATAGCATTACAGTGGCTGATAAGGATCTTGATGCCGAGATAGATAAAAGAGCAAACGAAGCAGCTAAAACCATATCAATGGATGGATTTAGGCAAGGTAAAGTTCCTGTAGCTGTAGTTAAGATGCGCTTCAAGGATTCGCTAAAAGCTGAAGCACAGGAAAATCTATTAAAGTCCGCGGTAGAAGACTTAATCAAGAAAAATGACTTCAAGCTAGCTACAACCCCGCAAATGAAATTAGATGATACAGGAAAAAAAACAGGCTTGAGCTTTACTTTAGAATTTGAATTACTACCCGAGGTTCCTAAAATAGATTATAGCAAGATAAAGCTCACTAACTATGAATGCGATGTTGATGAGGCTAGCATTAATAAATCTTTAGAGGCTATTCAAAAGCGGAGCGCAACCTTTGAGGCTCTACCTGAAGGTTCGAAGGCTAAGATTAATGACGTTGTCCTCATAGACGTCTTGGGATCAATGGATGGAAAAGACTTCCCTGAAGGCAAAGTAGATAATAAGCATCTCAAGCTAGGTAGCAAAGAATTTATTCCTGGATTCGAAGAAGGATTGGTTGGAGCTAAAGCGGGCGATGAAAGGACGCTCGATTTAACTATGCCTAAAGACTACTGGGCAAAAGAGCTTGCAGGAAAAAAAGTTTCATTTACTGTAAAGGTAAAAGAAGTCTTAAAAGATGTATTGCTTCCTTTAGATGACGAGTTTGCAAAAAAAGCAAATATGAAGGATTTAAAGGAATTGAGGGACAAAGCTAAAGAAGTGTTAGAAGCTCAATACAAAGATATCTCAGATACAATCTTAAGAAAGGAACTATTCGATTATTTTGATGAAAAGGTGAAATTTTCTCTACCAACAACTTTGATTGCTAATGAGCAAAGAGCTTTGTCAGAATCTGAAAAACACCCAGGTGACAACAAAGAGTCAGATGAACATCTAGCAAAAAGACGTGTAAAACTAGGGATTTTAGTTGCTGCCATTGCAGAAGAAGAAGATATTAAGGTATCACAAAATGATCTGAAATCTAGCTTAGAAAAGAAATTTGCTTTTTCTGGATTAAATCCTAACGACATCTTAAATTATTATAAAAATAATCCCGAAGCATTAGAGCACTTTAAAGGCAAAATACTTGAGGATAATGTTGTAGATTTTGTCAAAAGTAAAATAACTTTAACAAAGAAAAAAGTTACATCAGATCAGCTACAAAAATTATTTGACGAAATTAAATAAAGATCTGTTGCACTAACATTTCATGATAATGTAGTATAAAGTATAGTAATCAAATAATAATGTGGGATAGATATTATGTATTTTAATAGTGCAGAGGAAATTAAGATGAACTTAGTGCCGATGGTTGTTGAGCAAACTAGCCGCGGCGAAAGATCATATGACATATTTTCACGCTTACTGAAAGAAAGAGTTATATTTCTCACAGGCCAAGTTGAGGATAACATGGCCTCCTTGATAATTGCTCAGCTATTACACTTGGAAGCAGAAAACAGCGAAAAAGATATCTATATGTATATAAACTCACCTGGAGGTGCTGTGCATTCTGGGTTAGCTATTTACGATACTATTCAATATATTAAGCCAAATGTTGTAACTATTGCTGTTGGATATGCCGCATCTATTGCTTCTGTGATTTTAATGTGCGGAGCAAAAGGCATGAGATATGCCCTTCCTCATTCCAAGATTTTAATACATCAGCCCCTTGGCGGCGTTAGGGGGCAGGCAAGTGATATAGAGATCCACGCCCGCGATATAATCGAAACTAAGAAACTACTTCATCACATGTATGTAAAGCACACGGGTCAAAAGCTTTCTGTTGTAGAGCAAAATATGGAAAGGGATAATATCATGACTCCTGAAGCTGCTAAAAAATTCGGGCTAATTGATAAAGTAATAACAAAAAGAATGGAAACATCTAAATCAGGGGAGAAGTCCTAATGACAAAATCCAAAAACAAGAATAAAAGTACGTTGTTCTGTTCTTTCTGCGGCAAAAGTCAGCATGAAGTGAAAAAATTAATTGCAGGGCCGTCAGTTTACATTTGTAATGAGTGCGTTGACCTATGTCAGGATATCGTAAAAGATGAGCTAAACTCCCTAAGCAAATTTAGCATCACCGATATCCCTAAACCAATGGATATATATACTGTTTTGGACGAGTATGTAATAGGCCAGGAGCTTGCAAAAAAAATCTTATCAGTGGCGGTTTATAATCACTACAAGCGCTTAGGTGCCAATCTCAAAAACAACGATGTAGAAATATCTAAATCTAACATCTTGCTAATCGGCCCTACCGGATGCGGCAAAACCTTACTAGCTCAAACACTTGCAAAAATATTGAACGTGCCTTTTACTATAGCAGATGCTACATCTTTAACTGAAGCAGGTTACGTCGGCGAAGATGTCGAAAATATCATTTTACGCTTGCTGCAGGCAGCTAACTACAACGTAGAAAAAGCGCAAAGAGGAATAGTATATATCGACGAGGTTGATAAAATTACCAGAAAATCTGATAATCCTTCGATAACGCGCGATGTATCAGGCGAAGGAGTACAACAAGCCCTCCTCAAGATAATGGAAGGGACTGTTGCGTCAGTTCCGCCTCAAGGAGGACGCAAACATCCACAGCAAGACTTCATTCAAGTAGACACAACCAATATTTTATTCATATGCGGTGGTGCGTTTAATGGCATGGAAAAAATAGTTGCGGATAGACTAAAAGGCTCAGCAATTGGTTTTGAAGCAGCTATAAAATCATCTAGCGATACTGCTCAAGGTACTTTACTCAAGAAAGCGGAATCAGATGATCTCATAAAATTCGGTTTAATCCCTGAATTTATAGGTAGGTTGCCTGTCGTCACTGTGCTTGATAATTTAGATAGCAAAGCACTGCACGATATATTACTAAAACCAAAAAATGCTTTGATTAAACAGTATAAAAAGCTGTTTGAGATGGATAATATTGAGCTTGAGTTTTCAGAAGAAGCAGTAAGCGAGATAGTGAGCAAAGCATTGCAGAGAAAAACTGGAGCTAGGGGCTTGCGCGCTATTTTAGAGGATACCTTGCTTGATGTGATGTTTGAAATTCCGCTGCAAGATAATATTAGCAAAGTCATTATTGATAAAAATGCTGTGTCGAATAAAAAGCAGCCTTTGATGGTCTACGCAGATGAGAAAAAGACCAGCAACAGCACTGCAGCAACAGCAAAAAAGAAAGCTGGTGGCGGGAAGTAGCTAGAGACCAGCTATCTCCTGAATCGGTCGGTAATTTTTTCTATGATGCTCAGATATCCCGCTCATTATAAGTCCGCTCATATGCGCCTTAGTACCATAGCCGACATTACTTTGCCAGTTATATACAGAAAACTCTCTATCTAACTCCCTCATCAAGCTATCCCTATATACCTTGGCAATTACTGACGCTGCTGCAATGGAGACGCTTATGCTATCTCCGCGAATCACGTTACGATGTGGAATTGCAAAAGCGCTCTTATAATTCCCATCTATCAGGGCAAAGGTAGGTGTCTTTGAGAGGGCTTTTATTGCTCTATCGATTGCCAAAAAAGTCGCTGGATTAAGGCCAAGCTCGTTGATCTCTCCAACACTCACCACACCAATACCGCATGTATGCTCGTTCCAAATCAATTGGCTGGCTACCGCGCGCTCGTGTAATTTCATTTTTTTGGAATCGTTGATATATGATATATCTTTAGCCGCTTGATTTATAATAACCGCACCAGCTACTAGGGGCCCGGCCCAAGCACCTCTGCCAACCTCATCAATACCAACTATAACATAATTACTATATAAAGATTCGATAGATAAATCTGGCATATGAACAACCTCACTACATGTTGCCAATCATAACCTATGATCATACAATTAATTATATAAATTTAAATACAAAAAATGTATCTAAGAATTACTCTAATTTTATTTCTGCTGTGCACCATTACCTCTTGCGAAAATTTCCGCTTTTCTGGCTGCGGCTGCGATAGCGATGCTACGCAAGATGAGGCCTTCGACTCTAGCGCTGATTACGGCTGTGAATCATGCATAAAAAAAAACCTACCGGACTACTGCCCCGCAGCCGCACAGCCGGAAGATGAAAGCATAGACTTTATCGATTATGCAAAAAGCCAAAATAGCGTATTCTTTGATTTCAATAGCGATAAAATAAAAAACGAAGCTAACAAAAGAATAGAGCACATGGTATATCAGCTCTCAAAAGTCACTAATGTTAGAGTCATTCTATATGGCTATACTGATAGAGTAGGTGGGGAAAAATATAATCGCACTTTATCATTTAGAAGAGCAAACGCAGTTAAAAAGAAATTAATAAACAGTGGCGTAATTGCAGAAAATGATATAATAATAAGGGACGTAGGATATGGAAAATTTGATCCTCTTACTCCTTCTGGTACGCTTCCAAATAACCCACGTAGCAGAAGAGTAGATATGTATATAATAAATAATAACGATTGACTCTCAAGTGTCTCTAAAACAAATACCGTCATTGCAAGAGGTGTATAATTTCACAGCTGAAGACCTTAAAAAAGTTGATGCGTTAATAAAATCTTCGCTTTCCTATCGCGATCAATCAATAGACATGATTGCAAATTACGTTATTTCCTCAGGCGGTAAGCGCATGCGCCCGCTTTTTGTTATCCTATCTGCTAAATTGTTCGATTATCGCCAGGAGCATCACATCAAAATTGCTGCAGCAATTGAGTTTATTCACACTGCAACACTTCTGCATGACGATATTATTGATGAGAGCAGCATGCGCAGAGGCAAGGTCACCGCTAATGAAAAATGGGGGAATAAATACGCAATATTAGTTGGCGACTTTCTCTTCAGCCAAGCATTTAAATTAATGGTTGATACTCAATCTGTGGCGGTGCTTGATATATTATCTCAATCTTCCATAGTAATAGCAGAAGGAGAAATAAAGCAACTTAACAACCTTAGAAACCTCGAGATAACGGAAGAAAATTATATAGAGGTGATAAGTGCAAAAACAGCCGAGCTATTTGGAGCTGCATGCAAATCCGGCGCGGCCATTGCAAAGCAGAGCGAGTCAATTCAAGAGAAGCTATACCAATTTGGCACTAGCGTTGGCATTGCATTCCAAATTATCGATGATATTTTAGACTATACCTCAAACGTTAGCGGAAAGGACATTGGCAATGATTATAAAGAAGGCAAAGTAACATTGCCCATAATAATTGCCCTGCATTATGCTGATGACTATGAGAAGAAATTTATAGAAAAACTATTCAAGAATTTAGACCAACAAGAAGAAGACTTTGTGAAATTGCTCAGCATAATAAACAAGTATGGCTGCTTTGACAAAGCTAAGGAACGCGCAATCAGCTTTTTGAAAAGAGCTGAAAATATCTTAGCAGCAGTAGCTAAATCCGAGGAGATGTCTAATCTCTTCCAAGCCATAATCGAATATCAAGCTGATAGATTAAGCTGATTGATATATTATACCAAATCCCAGATTAAAATACTAGGCGCGAGGAGCGATGCCTACTAAATGTAGGTGAGCAACGACTAACGCAGTAGAATTTAAAAATGGGATTTAGTATTACCAACTTAATCCAGCACCAGCCAAGAACACAAACTTCGTACGATTTTTTATAGGTGTATTATTTACAACAACAGTGCGTTTTAGTGGCACACCACCCTCAACAGTAGCATAAACAATATCTTTTAACATGAACAATCTCAAACCACCACCAAGTGATGACAAGCTCGAAACTGTAGTGCTAGCCTCTTTCTTAGAAAAGAAAGCAGTATCATGATAAGCATAAATTTGCGCAGCTGATAAGAATTTATTGTTGAAAGATTTGGTATATGAAGGCTCAATACCCATATCAAACCCTTTGTTCGTTGAGATCAAGCCAGATTTATATGCTCTGCCGTTCTCAAGCCCACCAACAAAGAATTTATGCTCTACAGGTAGCACCTTGCCAGAATACTGACCTCTAATCCAACTGCTAATTGAAATGCCATTTTTGAATTGGTGAACCCTAAAGAAGTTACCTTTGATTATGTTGTAATCCTTATCGAATTGCTGATCAGAAAGGTTAGTCCATACTATATTAGAGTTCTCTACATTTTGATACATAGTAGCCACAAGGGTATTCACACCACCCCATCTATCATTGTGTCTGCCTTCGCCACCAATGAATAAATTGGTTGAGTCATACTTCTTCTCCTGAGACTGAGGAGCAAAAGATCTACTCCTAACATACTCAACACCGCCCTCAACTTTTATTTCGTTGGTATTGTTCAATAGCAAATAATGTGCGACCTGTCCCTTATAAGTTTGGTTAGTATCGTCTTTTATGCTTTCTGGGCTAGCTGCATTTGGCCTGTTTTTCAAATACGATGCAAGCAAGCCAACGGTTGTACCATATGAGTTAAAGGTATTAAAATAACCAACAGTATATACTTGCATATTCTTAGGTTTATTTGAAGTACCAGCATTGAGAGTCAATGCATCGCCAACCATCAAAGGATTAAATACTTGTGCAGTAAGTGAACCCTGGTATTTACCAATATCTTTTGCACCTTGGTTGTTAAAATCAACATTTGTTCTTAGCTTATGTGGTACAACTTTAATCAAGAGATCTGCAACTTCGTTATTGGCAATATTTTCCACTTCTATCCACTTGATATCATATTCAACTTCATAACCAGGGATTTTCTCGATCAATAACATGTAGTGCTCTAAATCCTTAGTTTTAATAGGGTTTAATGCAAGGATTTTATCTACATATTTACGCAGCAAAGCACCATGTTTGATGTTTCTTTTTGCTTTATCAGATTCAATCACATCGACATTTCTGATCTTACCTTCAATGATAGCAATTTCCAAAATGCCGCGCGCAGGATCTTTACCGTAAATATAGACCACAGGCAATAAATAACCTTTCGTAGCGTAATGATCCTCAATTCTCTTTTTTAGTGCTGCAGTCTCCTTATCAGTTATAGTTTTACCAATAAGATGCCCAAAAAACTCACGTAGCTCCGCCTTGGTGATAACTTCATTACCGACAACCTCAACATCAACTAACTTGAATGCCTCTATCGATTTATTTTTAGTTTTGCCTACTTTATCGCTTGTATTGGCGCGCGTCTTTTCAGCTGGCACTTGATGAGCATGATATTGCTTCTCTTTGAGAGGATCGCGCGGAATGTTCACCGTGCCATCTCGTGCTGCGTGCGCCGCCGTCATCGATAAGATACTAGCTATCACAGTTACATAGGAGTATATTTTTTTCATAGTTTGTCTTCCTTTATGTTTGTTTTAGTTCCTATTCGTTGTCACTATCTTCTTCCCACAGTTTTTTCTCTGCATCTTTAGTCTGTGGTTCTAGCTTTTTCTTTTCTTCAACCTTGGCAGGTGCTTTCTCCTTAGGAGGTGCTTTTTTGAATCTCTCCTTGATCGCATCGATCACTTTCTGTACAACCCCTTTCTCAGGCACTTTATCAGGTGCCTTCGGCGCTTGTAGCGGCGCTTTAGGAGCATCTACTACCGGCGGCTTAGGAGGGGTAGGATGCGGCACCGCTGCTGCTGGTGGCACTGGTGCCTGCTTCTTAGGCTGCACTGTAGGTTTTCCTGTTGACGGTGGTGGCGCTCCAGTTCCCGTTCCTGTTGACGTTGTTGCTGTTGGCGCTCCTGACCCTGACGCTGGCGTTCCTGTCGGCGTTCCTGTCGTTGGCGATGCTGATGGCGTTCCTGTCGTTGGCGATGCTGATGGCGATGCTGGCGTTCCAAAATATGGAACCCAGGAAGGTATCCATCTGCTTTTCGATGCCGTTGCTCCTGACGCTCCTGACGCTCCTGACGCTCCTGACCCTGACCCTCCTGACGCTCCTGACCCTGACGCTGGCGCTCCTGACGCTCCTGACCCTGACGCTGGCGCTCCTGACGCTCCTGACCCTGACGCT
>Ga0075163_10003257_pt1 | contig 21827 bp, 22 predicted proteins | sample JI1023141ADNA_FD_71478 | JGI IMG/M metagenome (GOLD analysis project Ga0075163, IMG submission 71478) | Wastewater effluent complex algal communities from Wisconsin, to seasonally profile nutrient transformation and Carbon sequestration -... | ecosystem: Engineered > WWTP > Effluent > Algae... | reverse complement strand
CCACAGGCGCATCAACAACAGCAACTCCATCCTGCCCGTTCATTTGGGGGTCCCTCGGCTGGTCCATCTCGATCTCCTTTCCGACAAAGCGATGTCCAGGGAAACCGGGGGCAGCTCAGACCTTGTACTGGCAGGTTGTGCCTGACAAGGACGAAGCGTGGTTCAGAACCGGCGTACTCAACAGCAGCGCGCTGACCGAAGCGATCCTGCCGTTCAATCCGGAAGGGGATTTCGGGCCGCGCCATATCCACACGCTGCCCTACCGGCTCATGCCGGCCTTCGATTCGGCGAATGAAGATCACCAGCGCATTGCAGAGCTCGCGCGCCAGCTCGCGGCCATCGCCGCCGCGGCGAAGGCAGGCGATGCCTATCTGGGTGATCCGAACCGGTCACTGCCGGTACGGCGCCGAAAAATGCGTGAAGCGCTGGCAGCAACGGACGAGATGAAGGAACTCGGAAAACTCTGTGCCGCGCTGCTCGGTACGAGCGCGCCCGAAGACGAGCCGGAGGCGGCCGGGACGGATGGCGCATGACCGAGAGCCCAACGATCCTCAAACTGAAGATTGACCGGTTTCGCGGTATTCAGGCGCTCGACTGGAATCCGTCTTCCGGCATGAACATCGTGCTTGGCGGCGGCGATGCAGGAAAGACCACCATCCTCGATGCGATTGCGCTGTTGCTCAGCCCTTCCAACAGTCTCGTGCTTTCGGAGGCGGACTATTGGCAGCGCAAGGTTGAAGACGAGTTCGTCATCCAGGCCGTCGTCGCGCTGCCTGCGTCCTCCGAGATCGGCCAGCAGCGAAAATTTGCATGGCCTTGGGAATGGAACGGCAGCGATGCTTTGCCGCCCACCGGCGATGAGGCAGATGATGGTCGAGGCGCTTCCGGGCAGCCGGTTTATCGCCTGCAGGTACGCGGCACCGCGGAGCTGGAAATCGCCTGGGACATTGTTCAGCCGAACGACGACACCGATCATCTCTCTGCTGCGGTGCGCCGGAATATCGGCGTCGTTCGTCTTGGCGGCGATGATCGCAACGACCGCGATTTGCGCCTCGTCTATGGCTCGGCCCTCGATCGCCTTCTTGCCGACAAGGGGCTGCGGGCGCGGATCGGGCAGCGCGTCTCCGACATCGATCTCGCTGCCAATCTTGGCGACGAGGCCCGCAAGGCGCTTGAAGAGCTTGACAAGACCCTCAAGACCGAAGCGCTGCCAACCGGCCTTGATCTCGGATTGACCAGTAGCCAAGGCCTGTCCATCGGGGCGTTGATCGGCCTCATGGCCGATCGTGCTCCAGGAGTTTCGCTCCCCCTAGCTAGTTGGGGCGCCGGAACGCGGCGCATGACGGCGCTGCAAATCGCCGCCGCGAGCGAAGCCGAGAGCAGCATCACCGTCATCGATGAGATCGAACGCGGCCTTGAGCCGTATCGCCAGCGCAAGCTCGTTAGAAGCCAGCAGGAGCGTGGCGCGCAGAGTTTTGTAACGACCCACAGCGCCGTGGCGATCAACGCCGCCGATCAGGCCAGTCTTTGGTATCTCGACGGTACCGGTCAAATCGGCGGGCTGCCGCGCGAAAAAATCGCAAGGCAGCAGGAACGCGATCCCGAGACGTTTCTGTCGCGCTTTGCCATCATTGCCGAAGGCCCGACCGAACTCGGCCTTCTTTCTTATCTGATGGAGCGCGCGATCGACGGTGGCTTCGCCGATCACGGGGTCCGCGTCTGTGACGGTCAGGGAAATCCAGCCACACTTGATCTTCTTGAAGCGCTGGCAGGTGGCGGCCTGACATTTGGCGGATTCGCCGACGACGAAGGGCAGGCCTCCGGCCGCTGGTCCGCCCTCAAAGCGAAGATGGGCGACCGCCTATTCCAATGGACCAACGGCTGCACGGAAGAGTCCATCATCGGGCTGGTGCCCGATGACAGGCTTGTCGAACTGATCGCTCATGATGACACGGGCGTTTCTGCCGAGCGTCGCCTAACACTGGCCTCACGCCTTGGCATTGGCGATAGGAGCCTGGAGGCCATCCAGGCAGCGACCGATGATTTCCGCGCGCTGCTGATCGCGGCGGCGACGGGCAGCAGGGACGGCGCGCCCGACGATGAAACCGCAAAGCTTTGGGTACGGCACGGGCGGCGTTGGTTCAAATCCGAGGCCGGCGGCCGCGAACTTGCGGCCAAGATGCTCGCGCTCGGCGTCTGGCCCGCGCTCAAGCCGGAGCTCATGCCGTTCTTCAATGCCATCCGCAGCGCCCTCGGCCAGGGGCCGCTTGCCGACATTGCCCATGACGGATGAGGATGTTGCAGCGCTTCTTGATTCAGATGCGCCTCTGGTCGTGGTCGAGGCGCCGGCCGGATGTGGCAAGACCTATCAGGGCGCGCACTACGCGCTGCGGGCAGTAGAAGGGCTTTCGACCGGACGCGTTCTGATCCTGACCCACACGCACGCCGCCTGTGCCGCTTTTGCACAGGCCACGCGCACAGCTCACCGCCGCGTAGAAATCAGGACACTGGATTCGCTCATCATCCAGATTGCCGCGGCCTATCACAAATCTCTCGGTCTTCCGGCTGATCCGGCGGCTTGGGCGCGCCGAAAGGGTGCCGACGCCTATGCCACCCTGGCGGCACGCGTCGCCACGCTCATGGGACGTCATTCCTTCGTTGCTGAAGCTCTGGCCGCGCGGTTTCCTATTGTCATTGCCGACGAACACCAGGACACCAGTGCCGACCAGCACGGCGTTCTGATCGCTTTGTGCGATGCCGGCGCGAAACTCCGCATTTTCGGCGATCCGATGCAAGGCATTTATGCACGCGGAAAGGCAGCGGAAAAGGCTCTTGCCCGGTGGGAAGAAACCAAGACTGCCGGCACGTTCGCGGAACTCGCGACGCCTCACCGATGGCGGGAGGGGACGCCCGCTCTGGGCGACTGGGTGCTTCAGGCCCGCCAGGCCCTAAAGGAAGGGCAGCCTATTGATCTCACCGGCGAGCATCCGCAAGGCCTCACCGTTTTTCGTGCCGACAATAGTGCCGCCGGGCGCGGTTTTCAGCTCATTGCAGCGGAGCGTGCGCCGATCGATCGCATCACCCGCGCCGGTAACGAGATACTCGTCCTTACGCCGCAGAACGATATGACCGAAGCGCTCGCGGCATTCTGGAACCGGTCGATCCCGATCTGGGAAGGCCATACAAGGCCGGCTCTCGACGGCCTTGTCACCGCAACAGAGTCCGCTGCCGGCGATGCGGCCGCGCTTGGAGATGCCCTGGTCGCATTTCTAGGGACCGTCGCGTCCGGCTTCAGTCCGTCCAGTCATGGCAACCGCTTTGCTCAGGAAGTCCGTGAAGGCTGCACGCGCGCTGCGCGCGGAAAGCCGGCGTACATCCAGCAGCTCGCGCGTCTGATTCTCGATGAACCCGACCATCGAGGTGTCGCCAAATGCCTTGACGCCCTCTCGGGATTTCGGCGCGATGGCATCCCCGGGTTCGAGGCCATCAATATCGACTATCGCAACGAATACCGTGACGCGATCCGTCTAGGAGACTTTGCGGATCCGCATGACGGCCTGACAGAACTCGCCCGGCGGCGCTCGTTTGCGCATCTGGTTCCGCCTGCACGCGCAATCAGCACCATTCACAAGGCCAAGGGGCTGCAATGTGACAAAGCACTCATACTCCCATGCGATGACAGATTTTCGACGACCCTGTATTCGCGATGCCGGCTTTATGTAGCAATTAGTCGCCCAAGGCGGTCCCTTACTTTGGTTATTCCAACAAAAAACCCCAGTCCGCTTATTTCTATCTGAAACTATGGCGCTCTGATTTTCCAGTTTTCAGAAGCAACGCTCTGTTTGGACGAGATAGTAACTGGTCTCTTAATCGATGAATCGGGCAGGCTGTCACGCTGTCATCCCACCTTCGCGCCCCAGAAGGACGTCTGGTCGGCGGCGAAGTAGCCGTCCGCGGCGCGGAAGTTGCCCTGTAGCTCGACGGTATCGCCGGCGGTGAGCGACACCATGGTTTGCAGCCAAAGCGCCGTCGCCTCGGAGACATGCGCGCCGCTGATCTCGCCGAACGAGCCGCGGATCGCGGTGGTGCCGTTCAGCGCGAGCCGCCCACTCATCCGCGCCGACGTGCTGGCGTTCACCTTGTAGAGCAGCGTGGCGCCGAAGAGGTAGGTGCCGTCCGCGGGCGCCACGAAGCAGTTGTTGGCGGCATCGAAGGCGCCCTGATCGTTGTAGTCGGTGTTGTTCAGGCCGATCTTCGTCCAGGTCCCGACGCCGACGTAGTTGTCGTAGTTCGTGTACGCCTTGAACCGCGGCAGACGGGGCTGGTCGACGATGCCGGTGGCGTTGTCGACGCTCAACCCGTCAAAGAAGGTGCTGCCGTCTGCGGAGACGGAGAGGCGGAAGCGGTCCGACCCGAAGAGCCCGACCAGCGCCTTGGTCACGAAGCTGGTCTGCAGCGTGAGCCCGAGGTCGTCGCCTGCCGCCTCCTTGTTCATGGTGTAGAACAGATCGCCGGTGCCGCCCTCCGCGACCGTCTTCGCCGTCCAGAGTGCGGCGTTCAGCTTGGCCGAGAACGGGTTCGACGCATCCGCCGTCGTGCCGACCCCGAGCAGCGCCATGTTCTGCAGCGACGCAGGCGTCGTGCCGATCCAGCCAGACCCGTCGTAGACCAGGAGCAGTCCTTCGTCCTCGACCCAAGCTCGCCAGCCCGTCCGCGGCGGCAGGCGCAGCCAAGCGCCGTCGGTCCAGAGCGCGACGTTCAGGTCCCAGCCTGCCCAGTCGCCGGTTGCGCCCGTGCCGACGATGTAGCGGTCGCCATCGGCGGGACTGCCAGGCGGCGCGGTCAGGTCCCGATCGAGCACGGAGAGCTGGACGAGCCCATCGAGGATCCGCAGCGCCTCATTGTGGTTGACGTGCTTCTGGGCCTGCGCCGCCAGGATGTAGGGCAGCAGGAGATGGGTCGTGGTGTCGGACATGGGCGGTCTCCGAAACGAAGAACGCCACCTGCATGGCAGGCGGCGAACAATGGCGCGGCGATGAGCGGTTGTGGGCTACCCGCGTTCGGGCGTCTCTGCCGGAATGGCCGAGAGAACCGGATCGGGCTTCGGCGCGTCCCACTTTGCGGTCATTGCGGCCCAGCGATCAATCTCCGCCCGGAAAGCGGGATCGTCGATCCGCCGATGGAAAGTGTAGAGCCGGCCCACGATCTCGCGCATCAGTGCGCGCATCTCGTCGTCATTGATCCGCGAGACCTCGGACCACGGAATGCGGTTTCCGTCCGCGTCCACGACGACAACGTCGCTGCCATCGCCGGTGTGCGAGACGGGCGTCAGGCCGGCATGCAGGGTCTCGAGCTGCGTGTTGCGCACGCAGGCCACGGCCATCACTCTGGCAAGCTGGGCAGCAATCCGGTCGTCGTCTTCGGGGCGCATGTCCCGAGCCTACGCCGGAGAACGCGCGTCCGGCCAGAAATCATTGCGCGGCCTCAGAATGTCAGTGTGACTTTTTTTGGCGTGCCCTGCCCGACAAGAGCGGAGAGCTGGAAGATGCGGACGTCGAGCGTGTCGCCGGGCCCGAGCGGCGCGCCCCAATCGGCGGTCTGCTGGGCGGCGGTGTAGACGGCGCTGGTGGTCGTTGCGCTCAGCACCCGCTTCACGGTGGGACCGTCGAGGATCTCGACCTCGTAGGCTTCCAGTTCCTCCGCCAGCGGCACCTCCAGCCCGCCCCAGTTGTCGGCCGCCAGCGCGCGGGATCGACGCGTCCAGCGGATGGTGAGATCGCCGAGCGTGCGCGGCGTGCGCCATGGCTGCTCGACATGGGCGACCGAGAACGGCCGCAGCCCGACGCCTGCGGGCGTGAAGGCTTGCGCCACATAGGTCTCGTCGCTGACCGGGCGGCTTGCGGGGCCGATGCGCCAGTTCCATGGGATGCCGAGATCGGCCTCGGCGATCGGCAGCGATGCGAGGCTGTCGTCGAGCACCACCACCCGTGCGCCAGCGGGGGCCGGATTTCCCATCGCACCCTCGGTGCCGCGCTGGCCGCGCAGGAGCCGGGTCAGCCGATACCGGCCCGGCGCCAGAAGCTCCGCCGCACCCGACTGCACGATCTCCCAGACGCCGGGCGCGCTCTCGATGGCCAGCGCGTTGGCGCCGCCGAACAGCGTCAGGTCCGTGACGCTTTCCAGCGTCCCGGTCAGCAGATCGATCACCACAGCATTGCCGAGGTCGAAGCGCGAGGTGGGGCCCGCGTAGAAGTTCGAGACCAGCGCCCCGATCCGGGCGCGGCTGCCAAACGTCGTCAGCAGCTCGAAGCCATCGCTCGAAGGGCTGCGGAACACCGCCATCTCGCCGGGCCACGGCATGGCATGGGCGGCGATCAGCGGCCGATGCGCGGGCTGGTCCTCGGTCAGCTGCGGCAGGTCCATCAGCACCGCATCCGGCGCGCCGAACACGACGGCCCGTGTGAGCGACGCCGCGCGGGGATCGCCGGGAGGCAGGTCGTAGGTCGCGCGGTCCTGGCGGACCGCCTCGATGCCGCGCGCCTCGGCGTCGGCGATGGAGACGAGACGCAGGTCGACCAGCCGCCCGTCATGGGCGAGCCGGATCGCGTCGGCCGGATCGAGCGCGAGCCGCGAGGGCGGCAGACGGAACGCCGCTGTCTCACGCCCCACCCACGCCTCCATCAGCGCGCGGCGGCAGCGGCGCTCGGCTTCCTCCGGCGGCACGGCCATCGGGAAGGACTCCGAGGCGATCCTCGTCGTGTCCACGGTGATGCGCCGCGCCTCGACGAGGGCCGCGTCGTAATCCTCGTCGGCGCGGGCGACCTGCCACTTCAGCGCCTGCGGCAGTTCGGTCTCCTGGCCGCGCGTCAGCTCCAGCAGGTCGCCCTCGCGGGGGGCGACCAGATCGTCGGGCGCAAGCGTGGCGACGGCGGCCCGGCCGCGCATGACGAAGCGGATCACGCCCTCAGTCTCGACGGCGTCGAAGCCGAAGTGGCGCGACAGTGTGGTAATCGACGCGCGCGGGCTTTCCAGCGCCGTGATGGCGTAGCCCTCGACCGCGCCCCAGAGGCCGGTGACGTCGATGCGATCCTCGGGCAGCCCGGCGCGCAGGCAGAGATGCCGAACGAGTGCGGCCAGTGACACGGCGCCGAGCCGCCCCGTCAGCCAGTGGCCGAGCCGCCAGTTCGCGCCGTCCGTCCAGACGTCGGTCAGTGCGGGGAAGAACGGGTACGGCCGCGCGTCCCATGTCCAGGCGGCGCATTCCGGCACATGCACCATGCGGCCGCCGTACACCGAAGACGCCGGGTTGTTCGCGGCCTCGCCCCACCAGAGGTACGTCGCCTCGAGATAGGCGCGCTGGATGGCGTCGTCTCGCCAGCCCCGCGAGAAATGCGGCGTGAAGCTCTCCGACGATTTCGGGTCGAAGAAGACGTTCGGCTGGTTCGTGCCCCGGTCGATGGCGGGGCAGCCGAGCTCGGTGAACCAGACCGGCTTGGATTGCGGCGCCCACGCCGTCGGCGTGCCGCTTTCCACCCCGCCCGGGCGGTTGTAGTGCGGGTTCGACCACCAGGCGCGCAGATCCTTGTAGCGGAAGACCCACGGCTTGCTGGCGGCACCGTCGGTGATCGGGGTACGGAGCTGCGTTGATCGGTCAGCCGCGCTGGCATAGAACCAGTCGAAGCCTTCGCCGCCTGCGATGTTCCCCTGCAGGTATGCCCGGTCGTAGATCGCGGGCCAGCCCTCGGCCGCGTCGGCATGCTCGAACCCGTCGCGCCAGTCGGAGAGCGGCATATAGTTGTCGATCCCGACGAAATCGATCTCCGGATCGGCCCAGAGCGGATCGAGGTGGAAGAACACGTCGCCGCTGCCGTCGCCCGGCTGGTGCCCGAAATACTCCGACCAGTCGGCCGCATAGCCGATCCTGGTGCCGGACCCGAGGATCGAGCGCACATCCGCGAGCAGATCCCGATAGGCCTGCACGGCAGGATAGGTGCTGGCCCCCGAGCGGACCGTCGTCAGCCCCGGCATCTCGGTCCCGATGAGGAAGGCGTCGACCCCGCCCGCCGCCGCACAGAGATGGGCGTAGTGCAGCACCATGCGCCGCAGGCCCCAGTCGCCCGCAGGTCCGGTCCACGAAACCGACTGACCCGAAACGCTGAAGCTGGCGGGCGTCGCCGCGCCGAACAGCGCCGCGACCTGGCTTGCGGCCGTGGCGGTCTTGTCCACGGTCCCGGCGAACCCTGCAGCCGGAGAACAGGTGATCCGGCCACGCCACGGAAATGCGGGCTGGCCCGTCCCGGCGGCGTTGTCGGAATACGGGTTCGGCAGCGTGTTGCCGGGCGGCACGTCCATCAGGATGAACGGGTAGAAGGTGACGCTCAGCCCGCGCGCCTTCATCTCCTGGATCGCCTGCACCACGGCGAAGTCGGATGGCGTGCCGCCATAGACGGGCCGATCCTGATCGTCGCGGCTGACGAGGAAGGCATCGGCGCGGCTGACGCCATTGACCGACCAGCTGGCGGGCGTGGTCGACTTGGCCGAGACCTCGACGCCCGGCCGGACCTTGCACGACCCTGCGCGCAAGTCGTCGCCGAACCACGCCACCACGAGGCTGACGCTCTCGATCGCAGGCGCCATCGCCTGCAGCCGGTCCAGCGCCTCCACCATGTCGGTGGAGTCGGCCAGCGCGTTCAGGTTCTCGGGCACCGTCGCGCCGCCATCGGTCTTGCGGATGGCCTGCGTCGCATAGGTGAACTCGCCCGAGGCCGGAATCATGGTGACCGCGCGGGTCAGCCCCTCGGCGGTGTCGGGGTCGGCGAGCGGCCGGAACACCTCGAAGGAGAGCTGCGGCAGGCGGTTGCCGTAGGTCGAGAGCGCCAGTTCCTCGAAGACCACATAGGCGGTGCCGCGATAGGCGGGCGTGCCGGCCGCGCCCATCTTCGCGGCGATGAACGGATCGGGAACTTGAGCCTCGTCACCGGGATACCAGCGCCAGGCGACGCCGGAGAGGTCCATCGGCTTGCCGTCGGCCCAGATGCGGCCGATCCCGCTGATCGGCCCTTCGCAAAGCGCGACGGCGAAGCTCGCGTAGTACAGATACTCGGTGGTCTTGACCTTGCCGCCCCCGCCACCCTTGCCGCCGCCCTGCGTGGTGGTCTTCGTCTCCTCGCGGAAATCCGTCGCCCAGATGATGTTGCCACCCATGCGCATCCGGCCATGGAGCCGCGGGATCACTGCGCCTTCGGTGGCCGAAGTGATGCGCAGCGTGTCGAGCCGCGCGCCCTCGATGCGCTGGGTGGGCGCCAGCGACGAGATGATCCAGCTGTCGACCACCGAGCCGATGGTGGAGCCGATGAAGCCGCCGATCGTCGCGGCGCTGACACCGAGGATCGCGCCGCCGATCGAACCGCCAATGGCGGCGCCAGCGGCACCGAGAACGAGGGTGGCCATGTCCGGGGTCTCAGCGTTGCGGGAACAGGAAGGCGAAGGCGATGCGCCGCCGCCAGGATGAGGTGAGCGGCTCCTCGATCACGCCGAGCCGCTCGTAGGCGTGGAGGAAGGAGTCGGGGGCCGTCAGGATCCCGACATGCTTGGCGATGGCGCGGGGCTTCATGCGGAACAGCACCAGCGCGCCGGGACCGGCCGCGGCCGATGCTATCTCAATCATCATGCGCCGCGCGCCGTCCGCCAGAACCTCGCGCGGCCCGGTCTCGCCCCAGTCGCGGCTGTAGGCGGGGATCGGGAACGGCTCGGGGCCGACGGCCTCGCGCCAGACGCCCCGGGCCAGCCCGAGGCAATCGCAGCCGACGCCGCGCAGGCTCGCCTGGTCGTGGTACGGCGTGCTGAGCCATGACCGCGCGATGGCGATGACGCGCGCCGGGTCGGCCGCTGCGAGGGGTTGCGTCACAGCACGCCTCCCTCGTGGCCGCCATCCTTCGTGGCATAGCGGAGAACAGCGTCCTGGCCGGGGATGTGCGGGAAACCGCGAAAGTTGGCTGTGTTCGCGAACTTCGCCCCGCAGGTCTCCATCCGCTTGTCGCAGCCCGCGCGGATGGTGAACGCGTCTCCCTCGGCGATGGCACGGACCGGCGCTTCGAGCAGGGTCAGCACCGCGATGCCGTCGGTGACGTCATGGCCCAGCACCTCGGTGCGCCGCCCCGCGTTCGCGCCGCTGGTCCATTCGACCGTGCCGAAGGTGAACCAGCCCGACTCGAAACCGCCGAGCCCGGAGGCGGTGAAGGCGCGGTCGCGCAGGCTATCAATGACGGTGCCAATGCCCTTGAAGGCGGGATCCTCGAGATCGACGCCGCAGCGCGCATCCCCGAGCGCGGCATCGCAGGTCGCCTGAAACGTCCGGCCAACCGTCTGGCCGAGCACATGGGCGAGCGAGCGCACTTCGGCGACGAAGGCCAGCCGCCCGCGCCGGATCTGGCCGATGGCCCCGCGCCGCATCAGCACGCGTTGCGACGTGTCGGCCCAGTTCACCCGCCAGACCTCGACCTCTGCATTGTCCCAGCGGCCGTCGAGGATGTCGGTCTCGGTGATCCGGTCCGAGGTCAGCACGCCCTCGGCATCCTGCGCATCGACCGACAGGTCCGATCCGGAACGGACCTCCGAGGCGGTCAGCCCGCTCTCCGGCTCGAAATCCGTGCCGTCGAAGCTCAGCGTGCGGTCGTGATCGGTGAAGCCGAAACTCGTGCCGTCGGCGCGCGCGATCCGCCAGCACCAGGCGAGCGTCGTCGTGCCCTCGTCGAGATGAGCCTGCAGGGCGGGCAAGAGGGATTTCATCGGCAGGTTCCCGTCATTCGGTCGTCGAGATCAGCGATCCAGTCGGCCCATGCGGGCGGAACCTCCGCGACGGTCTCGGCAGCCGGCCGGGCGAGCCTCGCCTCGGCATAGGAGGCACAGCCCGCGTCACCAGTTCCCATCGTTGCGGCGCAGCCGGTCAGCAGGATCGCCAGCGCCGCGGCCATCGCGAACCGCGTCGCGCCCGCGTTCGACGCGCTTGCTCTTGTCTTCCATCGCATCACGTTCAGCCTCCCGTTTGCCTTCGCGCTCCCCTTCCACACGGCCCCAGAACCGGCCGAGGACCACCCCACCGACCGCGCCCAGAGCCCCGACCAGCCAGATCAGGAGATCAGCCACCGCCCCGCCCCCCGCGCGCGGCGGCGACACAGAGGGCTGCGACGAAGACGCCGAGGAAGCCGCCCACGACCAGACCTGCGAGGAACTCATGCATCGCCGCGGAACCCGCGCTCGATCCGGTCGCGCAGGCCGATCAGGCCCAGACCGAGGAACATGAGCCCTGCGGGCGAGGCATCGCCTGAGCCAGCGAGCAGAGCGATGAATCGGGACAGCTCGCCGAGCGGCCCGGTCGCTGGGAGCGCGAGGGAGGCGATGCCGGTGAGCATGGCGAGCAGCCCCGCCCACCAGGTGAGCGAGTTGGGGCGGATGTAGCGCATTGGGATCAGGCCCTCCGGATAAGGGTGGCGAAGAAGACGGCCAGCCGGGCGAGCCAGCCGGTCGGCGTGTCGGGTGCAGGGTCGAGGACCGGTGGCCTCGGCAGCGGCGACCGCCCGCGAGCCAAGGCCAGAGCCTCATCCTCGGTCAGTCGGCGGATCGGCCGCGAGAAGTCCACGCGGCCCGTGCGATCCACGGACCAGACCGGGATGGTTCCGCCGGGATAGCGACCATGGCGGAACAGGTCGCGCTCGGCTTCCCGGCGCGGGATGATCGAGGCCGGTCGCCGCCAGTTCAGAAACGCGTCGGCGGCTGCAACGCGATTGCCGGCATTGAGATGTCGGGTCAGCGCGGCCTTCGCGATGCCGCCGGTGTTGTAGTGAAAGCTGACCAGCGCATCGAACTCATGCGGCGTCAGCGGCACCTTCACGGCACGCAGGACGGCCGCCTCGTAGCGCGCGAGATCGGCGCGGAAGACCCGGAACGCCTCGCGGATCCCGGCGTCGAGATCGGCGGGCATGCCGCGGGGCATCGTGACCGGATCGGGTGGCCCGGCCGCGACCGTGTGGCCGATGCCGAAGGTCCAGACCTGGTTCACATCGAGATAGGGTCCGGGCACGAGTCCTTCGTGCCGGACGAGGGCCAAGAGGCCCCGGTCGGTCATGTGCATGGGATTACCGGAGAAGCGAGAGGATCAGGATCAGTGCCGCGACGACGAGACCGATACGCAGGCGGTGAGCGAAGGCCTGCCGAGGGTCGGCGGGGTCGCAGCGGAGAGAGCGCGCCAGGCGGAGAAGGTCATTCATCGCCGCCGCCTTCGTTGGCGCGGCGCAGGCGGGCGAGCAGCATCTCGATGAAGGCCGGGCCGAAGACCCCGACGAGATAGGCGGCGGATCCTGCCGCCCCGCCTGCGGGGATCGCCTCGGGCGGCAGGCTGAGCCAGGCGGTGATCACGGCCATGGAGAGGCTGCCCATCCCGGCCGCGATCAATCCGCCGAGGAGGATGTGCCGCAGCGCATCGCGCAGCCGCATCTTGGTGGTCAGCGCGTTCGTGGCCCCGCCGAGCGCGCCCCAGGCGGCGAGGATCACGGCCGTCGATGCCGCGAGTTCGCGCAGCACTGCCGCAACGAAGCTGCCGGTATCGTTCATCGCCGGATCTCCAGCAGCGGAATGGAGGTGATCGAGCCAAGCCGCTCGAGGTCGAGCGTCACGTCGAGCACGTCGGTGTCGAAGCGGACGGGCACGTCGAATTCGAAGCCCGCGGTGATGGCGACGCCCGCGCCCGGCGCGGCGCCGAAGGTGACGACGCCGGTGGCGGTGTCGACGGACCAGCCGGAGGGCTGCTCGACGCCTGACAGCGCAATGCGCACGCTGCCCGCCACCGGCTTTGCAATGGCGCGCGTCCAGGATTGCGCGCCCGAGGCGTAGCGCTTCACCAGCTGGAAGGCGCTCGTCGTGCCGTCGCCGGGGCCGATCGCCTGATCGGTCGGCGCTGGCGTCTGGGACGGCAGGCAGGACTTGTGATCGCCCCAGTCCTTGAACCGGAAGCCATGCAGCCGCCCGTTCCGTGCCTCGAAGAACGCGACCACCGCCGCCAGATCGTCGGCGCGGCGGATGCCGTAAGCGACGTCATAGCGGCGGCGGCTGTTCGCCCAGCTGGCGTTCCTCTCCTCGTCGCCCGAGGCGAGCTCGACGATCTGGGTGCGCCGTTCCGGCCCGCCCCGCGCGCCGCGGCTGATGTCGTCCGGAAACCGGACCTCGTGGTAGGCCATGGCTCAGAGCCCTCTGCGCCCGAGCGAGACGGCGCGGGCGATGTCGGCAGCGACCTGCGTGCGGGACTGGCGGAAGCTTTCTGCGTCACGCGCCATGATGGTGACGTTGACCCCGCCGCCCGCGCCGTAGCTCTGCGCCTCACGACGTGACAGCACGCGCTCGCCCCGCTGCAGGATCGCGGGCACCTCGTCGTGGCGAAGTCCGGCCATGCCGCCTGAATGCATCCGGGGCGCGGCGGCGAAGGCCATGGCCGGGACCATGCGCGAGGGACCGGCCGATCCGACCATCCCGCCCGCATGCAGGACATTGGCGAAGATCCCGCCAGCACCGGAGAACACGCCCGAGAGCGCATTGGCGATCGGCCCGAGGATGAACCGCCGCGCAGCCAACTGGGCGAGATCGGCCAGCAGCGAGGTGACGAGGTCGCGGAAGTTCAGCTTCCCGGTCTTCACGAACTCGCCGACCGCGTTCTCCGCCGACTGGAAAGCGCCGACGAGACTCTGGCCGATGTCGCCACCGATATCGCGGGCCTTGCTGGCGTAGTCGGACAGCGCCGCCGTGACCGCCTGCCAGCCGGTGACGGCAGCCTCGGTCGCGGGCTCCGCTGCAGCGGCGGCAGCTCCGGCTGCCGCACTCGCACCCGTCGCGGCGCGTCCGGCATCGCCGAGCGCCGTCTCCAGCCGCTCGGCCGCACCGGTAGCCTCGGTCAGCGCATCCGCACTGCCTTCATCGGTGCCGCGCACCGCGTCGCGCAGGGCCTGCCAGCTTTCGAGCGGCGCGCTGGCGCCTTCCGCCAGATCGCGGGCCGCGCCACGGTAGAGGTTCGCGGACTCGAGTGCCCGGTTCGCCGCCTCGGTCAGACCGAGATCGGGCGCGGAGAGCGGATTGTCCTCGAAGGTCCGGTCGAAGGCTGCCTGTGCTGCGGTGGTCGCGGCGGTCGCCGCGCCCTCGAAGCGGTTCTCGATCTCGCCGAGGTCGAGGTCCGGCACCAGCGAGATGCGCCGCTCCGAGCCGAGGGCTTCCAGCCCCTGGTTGATCCCGCCGATGAAGCCGTTGATGCGCGAGACCACGCCGTTCAGCATCGCCTCGACGCCGTCGACCACGCTGTTGGCCGCCTGGAACGCCAGATCGCCGATGGCGGCGGGCAGCAGGCCCCAGATCGCCTTGATCGCCTCGTAGGCGCCCTCGAACGTATTCGCCGCCGTGTTCCCGAAAGCCACGACGCTCTCGATGGCGCTCTGCATGCCCGACGCGGCGTCGGCCTTCAGGTCGAAGAACATCGCCGTGGCGGCCGCGCCCGCCGCAGCCGCGCCCATCTTGATCCGTTCCCAGACCTCGACCGCCATGTCTTTCAGGAGCGACATGGCCTCCCCGAACCCACCCGCACCGGACACGAGGCGGGTGAATTGATAGACGAGCTCGCCCGCGCCGACGATCAGCGCGCCGATGCCAGTGCGGATGAGCGCCCCGCGCAGGACGACCAGCGCCGTGGCGAGCCCGCGCACGGAGAGCGCCGCAGCGGCCATGCCAGCCACCCAGCGCCCAGCGAGAAAGGCGGCGAAGGTGGCAGCATAGGTCGTCAGACGGCCGATGTTGTCGAATAGACCGCGGATCGCGATGCCGAGCGGACCGGTCCGACTGGCCACCGCCGCCATCGCGTCCGCGACAGCCTCCAACGCAGGCGCGGCAGCAACCGCCAGCTGGTTCGAGAGCCCCCGCCAGATCAGCCCGAGCCGGGAGATCGCGTCGTTCGTCCGCTCGATCTGGTCGGCGTCCTGTTCGGAGACGACGACACCGAAAGCAAGCACGTCCTCAGTCGCCTGGCGCAGCGTCGCCGTGTCGATCCGGCTCATGGCGATGGAGCCTTCCTCGCCGAAGAGCTGGCCCGCTACAGCCGCGCGCTCGGCGGCGGGCACGAAGCTCTCGATGGCGGCGTTGATCGCACCGACCCGCTGGTCCAGCGGCAGGGCGATCAGCTCGGTGGCGGAAAGGCCCAGCCGGTCGAGCGCGTCGGCGGCGGGTCCGGTCCCTGCGGCCGCCTGACTGAGGCGACGCGTCAGATCCTTCGTGGCCTGTTCGATGCCGGACATCGACACGCCCGCCAGCTCGCCCGCCCGCTCGAGCGTCTGGATCGAGGCGACGGTGGTGCCGAGGGACTGCGCGAGCTTGGCCTGCGCATCCACCGTCTGAAGCCCGGAGCGGATCATCGCCACACCAGCGGCGGCAGCGGCAGCTACGGCGGCGGCGGCCGCGACAGCGACACGGCGAGAAAAGGCCGCGAGCCGGGCGTTCGCCGCTTCCATCTCCCGGCTCAGCCGTCCGAAGCCCCGCGACCCGGCTTCGCCCACGCCTTCCAGCTCGGCGCGCACCTGCCGTCCGCCCACGGCCGCGAGGCGGACGCTCACCCTCTTCTCAGCCATGGGAGTGATCCATCTGTTCGTTGAGTTTGGCGACCATCACCGCTTCGATGACGGGCAGCAGTTCGGCCATGGCGAGCGGCGGCACGCCGAGCGCGTCACCGAGCGCCAGCGCCGCCGACATGTCCCAGCCGATCACGGCGCCGGGCAGCACGCGCAGCTGGCCACCGAGGCGGCCGACCAGGTCCCAGACCTGCCAACCCTCCGGCGTTTCCGGACGGTTCAGCCGCGCCGGGCAGTCCGGGCAGGCTTGCGCACAGGCTTCGCAGTATCGCTCGCCCCCGCCGAAGGACCACTCGGCGAGAGCGCGGAGGCGTTTTTTTCCTGTTCCAGCAGCAGGCCCTTGGAGACGTAGGTCAGCTGGAGCGCCTCGAAGATCGGCCAGACATCAAGCAGCGCGTCGATGGCCTCCAGGCTCGGGTCGATGGGGTTGCCGTCGGCGTCCCCGATGCCCTCCCAGGCGAGCACCGCCCGCCGCGCCAGCGCTTTGGCGAAGGCGACGGCGCGCTCCTCGTCCGAGGCCTCCTCGGGCACCGCCTCGACGGCCGGATCGCTGCGCGTCGCCACCATCAGCGCGGTGGTCAGCGGGCGCAGCTGCACCCGCACGCCGGGCGCGAGGTCATGCCAGCGCGGGGCGTTGGTCAGGTCGAGCGTGAGCATCCTCAGTATACCTCGATGTCGTTGATCAGGGTTGCGGTGCACATCCGGCCGACCACGCTGTCGCGCGCCGCCTGCCAGTCGAAGGTGGCCTGGACGCCCTGCGGCCCGGAGATCTCGATCCGGGGGCGCGGCAGGTAGACGGCGTGCACGGTGAAGGTGAAGCTCTCGCCCGAGGGCAGGACGTAGGCGAACTCCATCTCGCAGGCCTCGCCGTTGATCGCCTGCGTCACCAGCGTCTGGTCGGCGAAGCGCACCTCGATCCGGCCGGTGAGCGCCGCAATGGACGGGTCTGCGCCGTCGATCCGGCCATCGCTCCGGATCGTCTCGATCCGGTCGAGGTTGTTGGCATAGGTGATCTCGGCCGAGACCACATTGCCGAGAGCCGTGCCGTTGCGCGCAATCGCCCCGTTGAAATGGCCGAAGCGCTTCAGCTCCAGCGCGGCCGGTGTTCCCGCGCTCGTCGTGGTCCCGACCGTCTCGCCCTGCGCCACCAGCCGCGCGGTGGCGGTCAACAGCCCCGAGCGCTGCATCTGCCAGGTGATCTGGTCGAGCACGCAGCCCGAGTACATCGCGTACCGCGGGACCTCGGGCATGCCGGTCTCGATCGACATGCTGGGCAGCGTCCAAGACCCGGACTGGAACTCGTGGGTGTAGGGAGCTTCCGCGCCCGTGGTCGTGGGCGCGCCGAAGGCCGCCTTCAGCCAGAAGCCGAAGGCCTCGGCGTCGAGCGGCACGACGACATCGCCATCTGCCGTCACTGCATCCTTGATCGGCGCCAGCGGATCGCGGCCATAGCCGAGAAGCTCGGAGTTCAGCAGCGGCTGCTCCGCGCCGAGCGACGTGCTGGCGAAGGGCATGCGGGTGAAGCCGCTGGCGGGCGGGGTTCCATAGGTCGTCTCGAACGCAAGCGCCATCAGCGCCCGCGCCCCCTGGGCTCGTGCCATGGTGTTCTCCTCGGATTGTCAGGATCAGGCCAGCGGATCGGCCGTGGAATAGTGCAGCACCACCGGGATCACGGCGGCCTTGAGGCTCGCCGCGCCCTCGACCGGCAGATCGACCGGCCGCGGCGCCTCGGCCTCGACCCAGTCGCAGAGCCCGCCCAGCGTGCGGTCGGCGGCGAGTGCCGAGCCGATGCTGGCGGTCAGCGTGTCGAATGCAACGTCACGATCGGCGCCCTGCACGACCGCCTCGATCTCGGCGCGGTGCTGGTAGTGGTAGCGCATTGGAGAGAGCGTGACCTCCGGCTCCCCTGGTTCGCCGTCGCGCAGGATCAGCAGGCCCTCGACCGGCACGCGCTCGGGCAGCACCTCGCCGCGCAGGGCGGTGGCGGGCAGCGCCGAGAGCCGCGCAAGCAGCGCGGCGAGGATGGTTTCGCGATGGGTGGGCATGTATTTGAGAAACCTTGGCGCTTCGCTATCGTGTGTGGAGAGGGATCAAAGAGTTGGGTGTGCGATGCTCGCGGAAGATTGGCTTGAACGAACTCAACCCGGCTACCAAGAGCTCTCGAACGGCGAGCGATCAGCAGTGGCCGGATTCTCTATCGTCTGGAGTGTCTTCGAGGCGCGGGCTCTTTCGACGAACGCAAACGCAACTGCCATCGTCCGATTTGTCGACGGAAACGTGGCGAGCTTTGGTTCGGCTGAGCCCTTCGGAGATGCTTTGGCGTACTTCCGGCAGAGGTACGTGTCAGACGGCCAAACCAATCACAAGTTTGAAAGCCTGCACTTTCGACGAAACGACAGACGGGAACTCGTGGAAGCTGTTCTGCTGGGACATGAATCTACAGCAACCGAGATTGTCACAGCCTTGCTAATCATTGTCTTTCGGCTGCGAAATAACCTTTTTCATGGGATCAAGTGGGCCTACGAAATGCGCGATCAGCAGCGGAACTTCGAGAATGCGATAGCCGTCCTAACGCGCGTCCTCGATTCCAACGCGGCATGAGTGTGGAAATGGCGGTCTCAGGTTAGCCGCCCCTCCACCCAGTTCGCCACGATCAGACCCGGCACGCTGTCGAGCGCCCGCTCGGCGTCGCGGTCGAGGTCCAACCGCTTCGGCAGCTTCACCTGCGGCACCAGCAGGAAGATCGGCGCGGTGACCTTGCCGCGCCCGGTCTTCGAGCGCGACACCACCGCCTGACCCTTCGTGTTCAGCCGGCTCTCCGCCACCAGCAGGCTCGGGCCCGTCCGGCGATAGACGAACCGTAGCCGCAATCCGCGGCGTCGTTCCCATTCGCCGGGGGTGATCCGGCCGCCGCGCAGGGATTTGCCCGCGGCGGGCAGCGGGATCGCCAACCAGAACCCATCCTTCGAGCGGATCAGCGGGCCGGTGTCGTGCGCGCCCACGATGACCGGAGCCTTCGACCAGACGAGCGCCGCGGCGTCCAGGCTCTCGCCCGACCTCGGGAAGTTCTGGCTCCGGATCGAGTTGGCGAGCCGTGTGCCGAGCCCCGCGCCGGTGATCTGCAACCGCCACGCGCTCTTCAGCCCGGACCCGGCCTCGCGCATGGCGGCGGTGACGGCGCGCTCCCCGGCCGCCACCTCCGCCTGCATCATCGCGACAATGTCGGGATCGATGTCGAGCTTCAGCTTCATGGCCGTCATGCGGGCCTCAGATCCACGGTCCAGACCAGCCGCTCGCGGTCGCGGACGGGCTCGCCCTGGATGAGGAAGGCGTCGCCGTCGATCTCGATGCGGTCGCCCGGGCGCGGGGCTGGAACCTCGGCGACACGCAGGTCGATCCGGGTGGTCTCGGACCAGAGCCGCGCGTCGCCGAAGTCCGATATGGCATCCGCGCGCCGGGCGACGACGCGCACCAGCACGGGCGCGCCGCCGTCGGCGATGTACACCGCGTCCCGGCCGATGTTCGGATCGGCGAAGAGCGCGCCCACGGCGGCGGCGAAGGGGCTCATCAGAACGTCGCGTTCAGGCGCACCCGGCCGATGGTGTCGCCCGCGCCGCTCGCCACCGCCTCGACCGCCACGCCGATGAGGGTGTTGTCGGTGGCGACCGTCGTGCAGCGCTTGTTGGTGTCGTCCCAATAGACCTTGGCGCCCACGGTCCAGGCCTGGGAGCCGACCTTGGTGATGTCGAAGACGCCGACGAGCGCGGTCTCGACGGGTTCGCCGAGGGCGGCGTCCCCAGCGGCGATGCCGAAGATGGAGCCGGCGAGCAGGCCATCGCCGGAGGCAACGGCATAGGGCGCGGTCAGGGTGATGGTGTTGCCGGGCTGGACGTAGTTTTTCATGGACGTGATCCTCGTGGAAAGACGAAGGGCGGCCCGTCAGGACCGCCCGTGTGTCAGGGTTCAGCATGGGGTGCGGATTACGCGCCCGGGTTCTTGTAGAGGCCGCGCCAGTCGATGGCCTTGGCGCCGAAGTCGAGGCGGCACTTGATCTCGACGCCGTCGACGTCGAAGCCGTTGCGCGTCTCGATGTAGGCGCCCTGCTGGCCCTCGAGATAGGCGTACTCGATCGTGTCGATCTGGTTCGGGCTCGCGGCCAGATACCAGGCCGTCTCGCTGGCGGCGTCGAGGCGCGGCTCGCTGATCGGGGCGAGCGTGCGGATCGACTGCGGCACCACGCTGGACGTCGCGGCGGGCACGAGGTTCTGGGCGACCAGTTGCTCGGCCTTCAGTTCCAGCGAGGCGGGCACTATCAGGAAGGCGGGGCGGACGTTCAGCACCGTCTTCTTGTCGAGGCCGGTCTGCTTGGCCATCGCCGCCCGCGCCGCGCCGACGCTGCTGACGTCGAGCGCCGCGCCGGTGCCCGCGAGGTTCTTGTGCGTGGTGTGGAACAGCGCGTTGCCATCGGCCATGGCGGGGTTGGCAGTGATGATGCCCCAGACCACGTCCGACTCCAGCTGGGCGATGGAATTGCCGTACATCGCCGGGATCCGGGTGAAGGCGTCGAGATCGTCGTTGATCAGCGTCTGGCGGGTGATCGCGACCACCCGGCCATAGGTTTTGACCTTGTAGCTCTCCTTGCTCTCGCCGAGCGTGCCGCGCTTAAACTCGCCGCTCTCGCCGACTTCCAGCAGTTGCGGCGCTTCACCCAGCTGCACCCGATGCATCGCCTTGAAATCGGTGGCGAGCACCTGGCGACAGAACAGCATGAAGGTGCGGGGATAGGCCTCGTAGGCCTGCCGGAGGGTCTTGTTGGTGACCGCCGACAGGATCTCGGGGAAGTCCGAGGTCGAGTGCAGCGCGCGCGTCGCCACCTCGTCGCGCGACAGGCCGCGCGTGTTCACCCCGGCATTGCCGAGGCTTTCGCGGGCCAGTTCCAGCAGCGTCATGCCGCGGTATTGCCGGGCGGCGTCCTCCAGTTGGAACAGCGTCGGGCTGTAGCGGTGCAGCAGCGCATTCGCCACGGCGTCGCGGCGGGTGATGCGCTCGTCCCGGCCGCCGAGGGGAACGGAGACATGGGGGAAGGCCCGGGTCTCGTCGGATTTCGCGGCGACCTGGTCGAGGATCAGGCGGCGGGACTCGTCGACGCTGACGCCGCGCTTGACCAGGTCCTCGGCGAAGCCGCGCTCGAGGTTCAGGCGGCCCGCGAGATCGTAGATGGTGGAGACGCGATCACGCTCGGTCTCGCGGGCGCGCGTCGCGACCGCCTCGGTATCGGGCGCGGGAGTTGCCTGCGTCTTCGGCTGGCTGCGCGTCTCACTTGCGTGGACCTTCGGGTCGGGCGCCGCCGCTTTCGGCTCGGTCATGGTGGTGTCCTCGGTTTCGACCGGCTCGGTCGGCTGGGTGGTGGCGGGTGCGGCGTCGCTCGCCGGGGTCTGGGTCTTGTCTGTCATCGGGATCGGTCCTTTCGTGCTTGAAGGGGCGTCCCGGCGGTGAAGGACGCAGTCGTGAAGGGGATGCTGGGCGCGGAAACCGGCGGCGGGGTCGGCGCCGACCGCGACGGCGGAGACCTCGAAGGGCGTCCAGTCCACCGCCCGCCAGAGTTCGCGCGCGGCCTCGGGTTTCGAGACCTCGAAGCGGTGGACCTGGTAGCCAATGGACACCGCGCGGATGTGCCCCGCCTGGATGTCGCGCCAGATCGGCTCGACATCGGCACGCTCGCTGATCCGCACGAGCGCGATGCCGCGGCCGTTCTCGATCCGGGCGGAACCGGGGACGACAGAGCCGATCACCGCGTCGAGCGTGTCGAGCTCGTGCACCTTCAGGAAGGGTGCGCCCGCGTTCAGCCGATCGAGCCGGACATGGGCGGGATCGAGGCTCAGTTCCTCGTCATAGGGCTCGCCGAAGAAGGTCGCGCGGCGGACGCGGGCCCCGGCCGACCAGACCACCTCGACGGTGCGGCTGTCGGCATCGGCCGTGTTCGGCGCAAGCTCCGCCGACCGGCGCATGGCCGGCAGTTCGATCATCGTGTCCATGGGGTCAGTCCTGTTGGTCGGCCTGCGCCGGATCGGGGTCCGCGTCGGCGAAGGGGTCGTCGGCGGCGGGATCGGTCGCCGGATCATTGCTCTGTGCGCTGCCGGTCTTGGTCACCCGCCGCGGGTCGCTGTCGAGCAC
>Ga0075163_10003256_pt1 | contig 21828 bp, 16 predicted proteins | sample JI1023141ADNA_FD_71478 | JGI IMG/M metagenome (GOLD analysis project Ga0075163, IMG submission 71478) | Wastewater effluent complex algal communities from Wisconsin, to seasonally profile nutrient transformation and Carbon sequestration -... | ecosystem: Engineered > WWTP > Effluent > Algae... | reverse complement strand
GACTGGTCCGCGAGATCCACCACCAACAGCGCGCCGTTTTGCACCCCGTCGGCGGCCCGATCCCGCACCAGCGCCTCCACTTCCGCCACCGCCATGCGCTGCACGTCCAGGTCGAGCGTGCTGCGGATGCGGGGCGAGGCGGGCGGGTCACCTTGCAGGGCGCTCGCCAGCGCCAACAGCGCGTGCAGGGTGGCCGGCTCGCGGGCGGGTCGGGCGCGAATCTGGAGGATTTCCAAGCCCTTACGGGCGTCGCTGGCCTCCTCGCCGCTGAGCCGCCCCTGCGCCACCAGGGCGTCGAGAATGCGCACCGCGCGCTCCCGTGCTCGGCGGCGGCCGCGCTCGGTGTAGGGGTTCATGAGGCCCGGCGCCTGGGGCAGGGCGGTGAGAAAGACCACCTCCGCCCAGCTCAGATCCTCGACGGGCTTGTCGAAATACCAGCGCGCCGCGAAGGCGATGCCGTGCACCTCGTTGCCGTAGGGCGCGAGCTGGAGGTAGTGCTGCAACAGCGCGCGGCGGCCGTAGCGGGCCACGAGGGCCAGCGCGGTGGATGCCTCGGTCAGCTTGGCCGACCACGTGCGATCGGCGGGCCGCTGCATGCGTGCCACCTGCATGGCGATGGTGGAGGCCCCCGAAATTCGGCGGCCGTGCAGCAGGTTCTGCCCGGCGGCGCGGGCCACAGCCAGCGGATCCACGCCGCTGTGATCCCAGAAGTTGCGGTCCTCGATGGCCAGCAGCGCCGCCTCGGCCCGCCAGAGGGGGTGCCCCACCGGCCAGAAGCCCAGGCGGCCGTCCGCCTCGCCCGAGACGGCCCCCAGGAAGTGGCCGTTGCGATCGGTGAGCCAGAGGGTGGCCGGGGGGGAGGCCAGGTGGGCGCGGCTGAAGCCGACGCCGGCCAGGATGATCACCAACAGGAGCGCGGTGGCCAGCAGCGCAATGCCCACCACCGCGAGTGTCCGCCGGCGATGCCGGAATAGGAGCCTCCTGATGTGGTCACGACGCTTCATCCACGCTCCATACCCCACGGCCGCTCGCCCGCAAAGCACGCGGCGGGCCAGCGGTCGATTCGGTCGGTTCGGTCGGCTGGGGCGTGACCGGGCGCTCGCTCGCAGCGGCTGCCCTGGGGGTGGATACTACAAATCGTAGCATCTTGATCGGAAGTGTGACCTCGGCCACGGCCCGCCCAAAAGTTCGCACTTGGCCCAACCGGTGGCAGGATGCGGCCAGACTGTCGGGGAGGAACCCATGCGTCGTGCTTTGTTGCTGCTGTTCTGGTTGACCACACCGGCACTTGCCCAGCCGATCGACTCGGACGGCGATGGCGTGCCCGACGATCGCGACAACTGCCCCCGGTTGGTCAATCCCGACCAGGCCAACCACGACGGCGACGGCGCGGGCGACGCCTGCGACGTGGACGACGACAACGACGGCCAGGGCGACGTCGACGACAATTGCCCGTTCCTGGGCCCCGCCGACCAACCCGATCTGGACGGCGATGGGGCGGGCGACGGCTGCGATCCCGACGACGACGGCGACGGCGCGCTCGACGATGTGGACGTCTGCCCGGAGCTGGCCGATCCCGCCCAGCTCGACACCGATGGCGACGGGGCGGGGGACGCCTGCGACGACGACGATGACAACGACGGCCTGTTGGACGAAGCCGACAACTGCCCGCAGGCCGCCAACGTAGACCAGGCCGACCTGGACGGCGACGGCATCGGTGACCCCTGCGATCCCGATCAAGACGGGGACGGCCTGCTGGAGGCCGAGGACCGCTGCCCCCGAAATCCCGAGATCGATCAAGCAGATACCGACGGGGACGGCACGGGCGACCTCTGCGACGACGACGACGACGGCGACGGCGTGCCCGACGCGGAGGACAACTGCCCACTCGTCCTCAACCCCAACCAGCTCGACGCCGACGAGGACGGTCGGGGCGATGCGTGTGACGGCGACGACGACGGCGATGGCCAGCCGGACGCTGAGGACAACTGCCCGGCCAACGCCAACCCCGACCAGGCCGATCTCGACGCCGACGGCCGCGGCGATGCCTGCGACGACGACCTCGACGGCGATGGGGTGGCCAACGGCGTCGACGGCTGCCCCCGCATCCCCACCGCCGAGCAGGTGGACCACGATGGCGACGGCCTGGGCGACCCCTGCGACGACGACCTCGATGGCGACGGGCTGAGCAACACCGAAGAAGCCGCGGCGGGCACCGATGAGGCCGACGCCGACAGCGACGATGACGGTGTGCGCGATGGTGACGAGGCGGGTCCGGGCGGCCAGATCACCGACGACGGCGATGGCGACGGCCTGATCAACGCGCTCGACGCCGACAGCGACGGCGACGGCATCCGCGACGGCACCGAGCGCGGGCTGACGGTGGAGGATCTGGGCCCCGATACCGATCGGGCCGCGGGGGCCTTCCGCGCCGACACCGATCCCAGCACCATCACCGATCCCAACAACGCCGATACCGATGGCGGCGGCGTGCCCGATGGCCAGGAGGACGTGGGCCTGGACGGTGCCGTGGATGCAGGCGACGGCGATCCGCTGGATCCGGCCGACGACGCGGCCGCCGGAGATGCCGATGGCGATGGCGTGGTGGATCGGGCGGACAACTGCCCCCAACTGCCCAATGCCGACCAGGCCGACGCCAACGGGGACGGGGTGGGCGACGTCTGCGAGACCGACCGGCCCGCGGGCGACCTCGACGGCGACGGCGTACCCGACGACACCGACCTCTGCCCCGAAACGGCCAATCCCGACCAGCTCGACAGCGATCTCGACGGTCTGGGTGACGCCTGCGACCTCGACAACGACGGGGACGGCGCCCTCGACGCCGGGGATACCTGCCCCGAAGTGCCCAACCCCGATCAGAGCGACCTCGACGGCGACGGGGTGGGGGATGCCTGCGACGACGACCGCGATGGCGACGGCGTGTTGGACACCGACGACGTCTGCCCCGATGTGCCCGACGCGAACCAGGCCGACCGTGACGGCAATGGCGTGGGCGACGCCTGCGCGGAGGAAGACGTGCGCGTTGGGGGCTCCGCCGGTTGCCAGCAGGGCGCCGGGGACTCGAGTGGGTGGTGGCTGCTGGGCGTCTTCTTGCTTGTGGCAAGCACTCGGCGCTCGCCCCCACCACGTCGACGCCGCTATACTGCCGCGCCATGAGTCAACCCAGCCTTGAAGCCCTCCGCCAGCGCGCCGACGCCATCCACCGCCGGTACCTGGCCAACTATGCCGGTCAACCCCGAATCTCTCGTGATCCCGAGGCCTTGCATCGCATGGCCCGGGAGCTCGATGAGGTCAATGCCCAGCTCAAGCGCCTGCCGGCTGCCCAGCAGATGCAGCTCTCTCGGGTCCTGCGGGAAAACCGCGACCTGTACGCCCAGGAGGCCAAGGCCATCCGCGAAGCCCAGGCGGGCGGCGAAGAGGCGCTCTACGCCCACCACCTCGCCACCCAGGCCGGCATCGTCAGCGGCCGCTACCGGCGCGGGTTTGCGGGGCGCAACCGCGCCACCCGCGACGCCGCGCTGCTGGCCGAGATGGTGGCCGACCTCGAGCGCCTGATCCCGCTGATGGAAGAGCAGCTCACCCGCACCACGGGCGAGGAGCTGCGCCAGGCCCACACGGTGGCGGTGGAGAACCTCAGCCTCTATCGCGCCGAGCTGGAGGAGGTCGCCAAGGCCCAGGCCGCGGGCGAGCTGGAGCAGCAGGCGGATGTGCTGGCCTCGCTGGCCAACCACCAGTTCGCCCTCTACACCCACCACTTCGCGGGCCACGCGCGCCTCTCCCGGCGGCCGGCGCTGCTCAGCCGCATGATCGAGAGCCTCGAGAGCATCCACACCCGGATGATCGGCCTCAAGGCCCGCGGCCTGTCGCTGGAGACCAACGATCGCAACGCCGACATCGTGGCGGGGCGCCTCCAGGCCTGGCAGACCGAGCTCACGGCGGTGCGCGACGCCAAGTCGCGCTCCCGTCTGGAGGAGCTGGTGGGCGGGCTGGGGGAGGCCGCCAACGCGGTCTTCGAGCTCTACCGGCAGGGCTTCGCGGGCCAGGATCGCCGCACGCGCGACCTGGACCTGCTCGATCGGCTGATCGAGGCCCTGATCAACCTCGCCCGGCAGATGGAGGACATCGACCGGGTGCGCGACGACGCCGCCAACCGCACCAACCTGGGCATCGTGCTCGACCATGTGCGCATGTATGACCGCGAGTTCGACCTCATCCGCGAGGCGCAGCGCCAGGCCGAACCCACCGCAGAGGCTTGATCTGATTCGATTTTTCCTGCTGTGGGTGGTGGCTTTCGCGGGGTGCTCAGCGGCGCCCGCCCCGGTCGCGAAGCGCGCCGGCGCCCCCCGCACCGTGGTGCTCATCTCCCTCGATGGCATGCGCCACGACTACCCGATTCGGGTGGCCGCCCCCACCTTCGCGCGCCTGGCCGCCGAGGGCGCCACCGCGGACCGCCTGATCCCGCCCTATCCGAGCCAGACGTTCCCGGGCCACGCCACCCTGGCCACCGGCGTCACCGCCGAGCGCCACGGCATCGTGAACAACCGCTTCAAAGACCGTGTGCGGGGCGCCTTCAACTACGGCGAGGAGGCGAGCTGGTACGACGCCATGCCGTTGTGGGTCTACACCACGCGGCAGGGCCTCACCACGTATGTGGACCAGTGGGTGGGCAGCCGGGGCCCCTGGCAGGGCACCGAGCCGGCGGAGGTGCACCACTTCGAGAAGGGCAGCGACGACGACGACCGCCTCGATCGGCTCCTCGCCTGGCTGCACCGCCCCGCCCCGCCGCGGCTGGTGATGAGCTACTGGCTGGGCTGCGACAAGGCCGGCCACGGTGAGGGGCCCGATACCTCCGAAGTGCGCGACTGCACCGAGGCCACCGACGACCGCCTGGCGCGCTTGAGCGCGGGCCTCGCTGCCTTGCCCTACCCCACGGCGCTGGTGGTGGTGGCCGACCACGGCATGACGCGCACCGAGGGTTCGGTGGATCTCTATCGGGCCGTGGAAGCTCTTGATTTTGCAGTGGAAGTTATCCCATCGGGTACGGTGGCCCACCTCTTCGTGGCCCCCCAACGGATCGACGCGACCTTGGCGCTGGTGCGCAGCCTGCCTCACCTCCAGGCCTGGCGGGGTGACGCTGCGCCCGGTACCCCCGATGCCTTGCCCGCCGCGCTGCACTACCACCACCCCACCCGCACCGGCGACGTGGTGGTGGCGACCACCTGGGGCTGGCACTTCGATGGCCGCCAGGGCCGCGTCATCCCCGGCCACCACGGCCACGATCCCGAAAAGCCCGAGATGGGCGCCGTGTTTTACGCCTGGGGCGACGGCATCCGGCCGGGCAGCCGCGCGCAGGCCCCCCGGGCGGTGGACATCATGCCAACGCTCTGCCAGTTGTTGGGCCTGCCCATCCCCGCCGGGCTCGATGGCCGCGTGCTGAGCGAGATCCTGCTGCCGTAGCCGGCAGAAACCCCGAACACCCGAACTAGATTGAGCTTTTTGGGATCGGTGCGCGCTCAGCGGGGAGGGCGCGGTCCGCCTCAGCGCATGCGGCTCTTGAGCATCTGGCTGGCTGCCTTGGCCACCGATTGGGGCAGGGCCCGACTGCTGGCGATGGACTTCAAGTCGCCCGGACGCATGAACGTCAGGAAGCGCAGCGCCTCGCCCATCGGGGTTTTCGGGTTGAAGATCAACAACTTCTTCATCTGGTAGTGGCGCGTCCACTTCTTGTTGTGCGCGATGAAGGTCACCACTTCGTCGGGCAGCGACTTGATGCCGGCGTACATCATCGCCTCGGAGTCGTTGACCCCGGGGCTGCGAATCACCGCCCGCATGACAATCTTGTTGGAGTCCTTGATGAGGACTTGGCGGTCACCGCGGCTGCCCAGCATCGCGAGGCGAACCCGCTGGGCCACGTTGAGCAGGGCGATGCGACCGGAGGTGGAGCGGGAGCGCTCGGTCTCCACCGGCTCCTCCACCCCGTCCACGGGCACATCGTCGGGCAGCTCGCCCTCGTCCTCTGGCTCCAGCGCCGCCACTTTGGCTGCCTCTCGGAAAGCCGCGTCGGCTGCCGCCGCCTGCTCGGGGGTGAGGGGCGTGCTGCCCATGATGGCCGCGACGATCTCCTCGTAGCAGGGCAGGTCGGACAGGTCGAGGTGGCTGCGCACCCCAAAGTCCACCACCCGATCCGCGGTGGAGGCGCGGGTGTTGCGGTTGAGGTACAGCGCCTGAATCAGGCCCGGCGTGCTCAGCAAGCGCGCCTGGTTGAGCGCGATCATCTCGGTGGTGTTCTCGTCGCCCAGGCGGGCCACCCGCAGGAACGTATCCCCGTCGGTGCGGGGGTTGAGCAGCACCTTGCGCAGGAGGGCCTGGTCGCCCAGGGCCAACTCGGCCAACCAGTCGAGCACCACCGGGGCCAGCGGCTCGCCGCAAACCTGCTGGAGCGTCGCCGGGGGCATGCGGCGCACGGTGTCGGTAGAGAGCTGCCGCACCTCCTCGTCGCCGGTGAGCTGGAGCTGGTAGAGCACGCAGATCTGCACCACCGGCGGCATCGGCAGCAGGCCGCGGGCCGCCATGATCTTCATCTGCGGCGGGGCGTCCGGTGCCACAACGCGCTGAAATTGCGCGGGAAACTTGCTCTCGTCGATACGCCGGTCTTCGGGCAGGGCCATCGTGCACCTCAGCCCGCGGCGAGCCAGCGGGCAGCTTGACGGGCGTAGTACGTCAAGATGACGTCGGCGCCCGCACGGCGAATGCCCGTGAGCGCCTCAAGCACCACCCGGCGCTCGTCGAGCCAGCCGTTGAGGCTCGCAGCCTTCAGCATGGCGTATTCGCCGCTCACCTGATAGGCCGCCACCGGCAACGTGGTTGCCTCGCGCACCCGGCGGATGATGTCGAGGAAGGGCCCGGCGGGCTTGACCATGATGAGGTCCGCCCCCTCTGCCTCGTCCAGCTCCACCTCGCGGAGGGCCTCGCGGGTGTTGGCCGGATCCATCTGGTAGGTCTTCTTGTCGCCAAACCGGGGGGCCGAGTCGAGGGCATCGCGGAACGGCCCGTAAAACGCTGAGGCGTACTTGACCGTATAGGCGAGGACGGAAACCTCAGTAAATCCAGCCACATCCAGCGCGCGGCGGATGGCGCCCACGCGGCCATCCATCATGTCGCTGGGTGAAATCACGTCGGCCCCGGCCTCGGCCTGACAGAGCGCCTGCTGGCAGAGCACCTCCACGGTCTCGTCGTTGAGCACCCGACCGCCCGCCCCCACGATGCCGTCGTGGCCGTCGGAGGAGTAGGGATCCAGGGCCACATCGGTGACCACCGTCAGCTCGGGCAGGCGTTGCTTGAGCAGGCGAATGGCGCTGGGCACCAGCCCCTCCGGGTTGGCGGCTTCATCGCCCCGCGGCGTCTTGAGGCCGTCCACCACGGCCGGAAAGAGCACCACCGAGCGGACCCCCTCCGACCAGGCGGCCTCCACCTCTTCGAGCAGCGCGGTGAGGCTCAGGCGCGCCACCCCGGGCATGGATCGGATGGGCTCCACCCCCTCACCAGCGTGGATGAACAGCGGATAGATGAAGTGGGCCGGCGACAGCCAGGTTTCCCGCACCGCATCGCGGATCCAGGCCGACTTACGGTTGCGTCGCGGCCGCTTGGGCAGATCGAGCATCGCACCTCCTGTCCCTGAGAGTAGGCCACTCGCCCGCGCCTGGGAACCGGTGTGCGGCAAATCCTGGCGTGGTGAGGCGTCCCCAGCGGCGGGCCGGCGGCGACCGTCGGCATCCGTGGGTGCGCATGGGCGTGCGCCGCAGCTGGCCGGGGGCGGGGCCCGCGCACAAGTGGCCTTTGCGGTTCCTGGGCAGGCGTGCTAATCCGACGCCAGGAGGGCTCGATGAAGCCGACGGAAGCCGTGGACAAGCTGGTGGCGTGGCTGGGGCGTAAGGGCCTCAAAGTCACACGTCAGCGGCGGCTCATCACCGAGGCCTTCTTCGACCCCCGCCACCGGGAAGCACACCCCACCGTCGAAGAGCTCTATCTACGCGTCCGCACTGAGGATCCGTCGGTGGGGCACGCCACGGTCTACCGCACGCTGCGGCTGCTGGTGGAGAGCGGGCTGGCCTCGCCGAGCCGTCTGGGTGACGATCAGGTGCGCTACGAGCCCGATATCCCAGGCGAGCACCACGACCACCTCGTGTGCACGGAGTGTGGGGCCATTCTCGAGTTCGAGGACCCTCGCATCGAAGCTTTGCAGGAGGAAGTCGCGGTCCGCCTCGGCTTCCGTCTGGCCGACCACCGTATGGTGTTGTACGGCCAGCCGGTGAACTGCCCGGCGGAGACCTGTCGGCGGAGCGAGGCGTGACATGGGGGTCCTCAACGAAGGGGTGATCGACCGGATCCGGCCGGGCGTGCCCCACAACCGACCCATCGCGGCCATCGACATCGGCTCCAACTCCATCCACCTCACCCTCGCACGGGTGGTGGATGGCCGCATCGACACGTTTTTGTGCCTGAAGGACCCCGCGCGCCTGGCGGCCCACCTCGACCGTGAGGGCGCGCTGTCCCCCGAGTCCATCAACAAAGCGGTGGCCACGCTGGGGCGCTTCCGCGACCTGGCGGACGTGCACGGCGCCGAGATCCGCGCCGCCGCCACCGCCACCCTGCGGGCCGCCCGCAACCGCGACGAGTTTTTCCAGCGGGCCCTCAGCGAGGCGCGGGTCCGGGTGGAGCTCATCACCGGCAATACCGAAGCGCGTCTGGCCTACCTGGGCGTGCGCCATGGGCTGCCCCGCCTGGACGGCCGCACGGTGCTGACCGTGGACGTGGGCGGCGGCTCCACCGACCTGGCCCGCGGCTCGGGCCCCATGCCCGACGTCACCGCCTCGGCCCCCGTGGGCTCGCTGGCGGTGACCCATCGCTACCTCAGCGATCCGGTCACGCGACCCAAGATTCGGCGGGCTCGCCAGATGGTGGAGGGTGCCCTGGCCGAGCCGCTCAAGGCGTTGCGGGCCGCCGGCTTCACCGAGGCCATCGCCACCTCGGGCTCCATCCAGCGCCTCGCGCGCCTGGTGCACCCTGACGCACGCAGCCTGCACGGCACCACCATCACCGCCCGCGACATCGACCAGATCAGCCATAACCTCGCCCAGACCCGCAGCGCCGCCGAGCGCCGCCGCATCCCGGGCATGGATCCCGAGCGCGCCGACTCTCTTTTAGGCGGGGCGTTGGTCTTCCAGGTCCTCGGTCGCCTGCTGGGCATCGAGTCCTGGCTCGTCTCGGTCACCGCCCTGCGCACCGGGGTCATCCTCGATACGTGGCAACGGCGTCGGCGAGAATCAGCAATTATTTCAGCGATTTAGGGCCTGGGTCCAGTTGAGGGCCCGGACTCAGTCCCGCCAGAGAGCTTCCAGGTCCGGCGGCCACGGCGCCTGAAAGCGCTCGGTGCGCCCGCGCCAGGGAAACTCCACCTGCAGCGCATGGAGGGCGTGGCGGGGGTGGCCCAGGCGCGCCACCTCCTCACCGGTCAGCTCGCGGTTGAGGTGGGCCAGAAAGAGCTGCTCGTCCGGTCCATAGAGCTTGTCGCCCACGATGGGGTGGCCCACCAGCGCGAGGTGGACACGAATCTGGTGTTGCCGACCCGAGATGGGCTCGGCCTCCACCACGCTGCGCCGCGGGCCGCGCGCCACCACCCGCAACCGCGTTGAGGCGGGCAGATCGCCCAGCCCCATCTTGAGGCTCACGGCGCTGTCGGTGGCGAACCCCAGGGGCAGGTCCACCACCCGCTCGTCCCAGGCGGGCCGCCCCTCCACCACCGCCCGATAGCGCTTGTGCACCCCGTGGTTCGCAAAGAGCTGGCGCAGCGTGCGCACCGCGAGCGCGTGCTGACCGCAGAGCAACAGGCCCGAGGTCTCCACATCGAGGCGGTGGGCGGGCTCAGGCCGAGGTGCCCCGGCGGGCGTCACCTCCGCCAGCCAGGTGGTCACGGTGCGCAGGAAGCGGCTGGCGGTGGGGTGCACCGCCAAATCCGGCGGCTTGGCCAGCACCAGCAGGTCGCCGTCAGCATGCAGGACCACGGGCGCAGACGTTCGACCCTCCGCATCGGGCACGGGCCGCTCCACCCAGAGCCGCTGCCCGGCGCGCACCCGCTCGCTCTTCTTGAGGCTGGCGGCCGACGCATCCAGGTCCACCACGCGCAGCCCCGCCGCCCGTGATCGCGACAGCCGCCGGATGCGCAGCGCCAGAAACTGATCCAGCCGCATGCCGCCGCTGCCGTTGTCCACCACCAACAGCCAGCCCGCACCTGTGTGGGGCGAGTCGGCGGCGAAGTCCGGGGTCTCAAGCGGCGGAGGCGGGTCGGTCACCGGGCGCAGCGCTCAGGGGGTGGCCAGCACACGAGGGGAGCGTGCGGGTGGGTGGCTCAAAAGTGGTGTAAAATCGAGGATCTGGCCGGTCTACTCGCCGACGATACGCACCGTGAGCTTGCCGCCACCGGTGGTGAGATCGGCCGTGCTCATGTTCACCGTGGCCAGCGCCTGACGGCCGCGGGCCTTGGTCACCACAAACCGGGACTCTTCGTTGCCGCTCTTAAACAGGGTGCCCTGGGCGCCCTTGACCATGTTGAAGTCGGCGTCGAGGCGAATGGAGATGGTGGCTGAGCGGCCATCTTCCGACGGCACCACCCGCACCACCGAGCCGGTCACCGTCTGCTTGGTCCCCTGCGCCTGCTGCACGGGAGGCGGTGGGTTGGTGGCCACGGCCACGGCCACCGGGGGCGGCGCCGAGGTGACCACGGCCACGGGCTGGGCCACCGGTACCACCTTCTTCTCCACACACTTGCTGCCGCTGCGCACAAGGCCCGCGGGGCAGATGCAGTGCTTGCCCCGCAGCGTCATGCCAGCCGGGCAGGACACCGGCGCCACATCGGGCTCGGGCTCCACCTCCACCACCTGCGCGGCCGCAACGGGCCGCGGCGGCGGCTGGCCCGGATCGGGCGCCAGGCGGGCCCCGATGCTGTAGGAGGTGCGACCCTCCTGGGTGAACGTGCGCACGAAGTACTTGTTGGGGATCTTCTCGACGTCCAGCTCGAAGCTGTAGCTCGTCTGGTTGGGCAAGATGATGCGGCGATCCAGCCGCTTGCCGAACTCGTCAAACAGCTCGACCTCGCCCCCCTTGAGGCCCTCGGGCGCGTCGATGCCCACGTCGACCCGCAGGCCTCCCTTGTCGACGATGTCGAGATACTTCCAGTCCGTGTTGTCGCCGTCGCCGCCGTCGAGGGAGTCGGTCATCGTGCGGTCGAGGAAGAGCGCCAGCGACTGATCGCGGACCTCGTCCCCCTCGCTTTTGGCATCCAGGGAGCTCGCGACGCCGCCGCAGCTCGCCAGCAACGCGGCCAGGCAGACCATGAGGCCACCCCGGCCCCGCCGACGAGAGCGCAGCAAAATGCCTGAAAAATCCATCACTTGCCTTGCACCTTCACCCGGCGACGGTGGGCAATCTCCGTGGGCGAGGCCGAGCAGAAGGCCTGCGCGCCGCGGTCGTTGACCTTCTCCACCTTGATACGCGCGTAGGAGCTGCCGTCGTCGTCCACGACGTAGCCCTCGGCGCCCACCAGGATGCCGTCCTCCGAGCCCTTGCTGATCCAGATGTAGGCGCCCTTCTTGCCGCGCCCGTCGATGATGCGGTTGATGGTGGCCGACACGAGGTTGCCTGCCACCTGGGGCGGCGGCTCCTTGCCGGGCCGGGCATCGCCCCCTTGCCCGCCATTGCTGCGGTCGGGTGGCGTGCGCTGGGGCGGTTTGCGGCCGGGCCGTCGCCCGCCATCCACGGCGATGGGCCGCGCATCGTCGGCGGGCGGCACCCCAAACCCACCCGGATCGAGCTCGACCTGGTTGATGTCCACCGGCCGCAGGTCTTCCGAGGCGTCGGGCTGGTGATCGAAGGCCTGGAAGAGGCCCTCGATGGTGTACACGCTCGAACCCTTGTCCGCGTACAGGCGCACAAAGTGGGTGCCCGGCTCCACCTTGAGGTCGAGCTTATCCTTCTCGAGCTCCGACGAGTGCGTGATGGAACCGATGAGGGCCCCAAAGCGATCGCGCACATCGACGATGGAATCGACCTTCTTGTGGTCGTCCCAGAAGACCGTCAGGGTCAGGATCCCGCGATCGGTGACCTTGAAGTACTTCCAGTCGGTGTTGTCGCCCTCGTCGGCTGATAGGTAGTCGTCCATCAGCTTGTCGAGGAAGAGTTGGTCGGCCCCAGAGCGATCGGCATCTTTGCCGGAAGCCGAATCCGGCTTGATCTCGAGGTCGCCGCAGCCGCCCAGCACCCAAGTGCAGGCGGTGGAGAGGAGGACCCTGGTGGCCCTCGCGCGAACGGTGTTTCGAACGCCCACGGTCGATGCCTCCCTCCCGCTGGTCAAGCCGGTGTCCAGGTAGCACCCGGCCTTCGCAGGTGTCAAGCCAGGGCTGCGGGGGCTCTGCGACACCCTATGCAGCATTTCGATTGCCGCCGCACCCCGGACGCTGGCATGCTACGGCGGTTTGCCCCACCCGGGGCAACCCGAATCGAGGAACGCGTGGCACGGCACCGCATCTTCCGCCAAACATCAGAGTCGCTCGCGACCCTCTTGGAGGATGGCGTCAAGGAGATCGTGGGTCGGAGCATCCAGGTGGTCTCGGGCCCGCCGTTGCGAGAAAAGTTCACGCGACTACCCGCGCTGGGCGTCTACCTCTATCGTGTCGGGGTGCGAAAGCGACGACGCGAAGATTTGGGTACCCAGGTGCTGCGTATCGATGCGCAGGGCCGAGTGGAGTCCTGGTACCAGGACCCCTCCACGCTGATGGACCTCGATTTTCTCATCACGGCCTGGGCGGACGAAGATGCCGAGCAGCAAGAGCTGTTGGGTGCCGCCATGCAGGTCCTGATGAACAACCCGGTTCTGGAGAGTGCCACCCTCGAGGGCGACTCGTTTGATCCGGAGACGCGCATCCCGGTGACCCCGGTTGAAGAGCTCTCCGTTGAATTTCTGATGTCGCTGTGGCGCGGTTTCGGCGAGCATCTGCGGCCCGCCATGGGATATACATCCCGAATTCGTATGGAGTCCCCGAGGCGCCTTCGGGTTGCCCGGTCGGTCGATGACGTGGAAATGGGGGTCGAATGGTCCCCACAACGAGGACGGCGGCGCGCCACGACGGCGCCTGCCTCCGGTGCCTAGGAGGTTGATGGATGGCGCCTGAGTACTTGTCCCCCGGCGTATACGTCGAGGAGGTCCCTGGAGCGAGCAAGCCCATCGAGATGGTGGGCACCAGCACCGTCGGCTTCGTCGGCGAAAGCCGGAAGGGCCCCGTGAACCAGGTGGTGTTCTGCCCCAACTGGAGCACGTTCACCAAGAACTTCGGCGACTTCGCCGACAGTGGCCACTTCGCCCACGCCGTCTACGGCTTTTTCAACAACGGCGGTGCGCGGTGTTTCGTGCTCAACGTCGGCACCGGCGAAGCCGATAAGCGGCCTGCCCGCTTCATCGGTTACGACCGGGGTCCCGGCGAGCGCGCGGGCCTGCACGCCTTCGAAGAGGTGGAGGAGATCGCCATCGTCTGTGCCCCCGGCCAGACGGATCCCGCCATCCAGGACGCGGTGCTCACCCACTGCGAGAAGATGCGGTACCGCTTCGCCATCCTCGATTCGCCGGAGGTGATCGAGTCGGGTGGTGTCGACAAGCTGCCCAAGCCCCGCGACAGCAAGTACGGCGCGTACTACTTCCCCTGGATCAAGGTCTACGACCCCAACGACGGCGAGATCTTCGTGCCGCCCTCGGGTCACATGGCCGGCGTGTACGCCCGCTCGGACGCCGAGCGTGGCGTGCACAAGGCGCCCGCCAACGAGATTGTGCGCGGTGCCCTCGGCCTGCGCTACAACATCACCAAGGGCGAGCAGGACATCCTCAACCCCCGGGGCATCAACTGCATCCGCGAGTTCACCAACCGCGGTATCCGGGTGTGGGGTGCCCGCACGATCTCGAGCGACCCCGAGTGGCGCTATGTGAACGTGCGCCGCCTGTTCAACATGGTGGAGAACTCCATCGAGGGCGGCACGCAGTGGGTGGTCTTTGAGCCCAACGACCACATGCTGTGGAAGCGCGTCAGCCGCAACATCACGGCCTTCCTGCTGCGCGTGTGGCGGGACGGTGCGCTGTTCGGCGAGACCCCGGACCAGGCCTTCTACGTGAAGTGCAACGCCGAGACGAACCCGCCCGAGGTGATCGATGCCGGTCAGCTCGTGGTGGAGGTCGGAATGTGCCCCACGAAGCCGGCCGAATTTGTTATCTTCCGTATCGGCCAGATGCCGACCGGTGGCGACGTCTCCGAGTAAGGCCTTTCGGGCCACCTGAAAGCATGACTGCCCCGCCGGTGGTCGACCTGTTCGGCCGCCGGGCGGGCTGATCCTGGCGGCCCCCGTGCCGCTGCGAGGAGGAAGAAATGGCGTTTTCCGACCAAAGGCGTGCTCACGATCACGTCGGTAACTTCAACTTCGTGGTTGAGATCGATGGCGTCTCGGCTGGCGCGTTCAAGAACGCTGACGGTCTGAACGCCGAGGTCTCGATCATCGAGTACCAGGACGGCAATGACCTCGTGCTGCGCAAGCGGCCCGGCCGTGCCAAGTACGGCGACATCACCCTCAAGCGGGGTTATGTCGAGGACAACAGCCTGTTCAACTGGTTCATGCGGGGCGTGGAGGGCAAGGTCGAGCGCAAGAGCGTCTCGGTCATCCTCCTCAACAGCTCCGGTGACGAGGTTGTGCGCTACAACCTTTTCGAGGCCTGGCCGAGCAAGTGGAAGGGCTTCACCCTCGATGGCAAGGCCGATGACGCCGCTGTCGAGGAGATCACCTTCTGCGTCGAGAAGTGGGAGCGCGTGGTGACCGAGTCCGCGACTGCGGCCACCGGCATCGTCCGCTAAGCAGGTCCTGAAGGAGTCGGGCGGCTGAACCCGGCGCGGGCCATCCGGCAGAGCGCAGACCAAAGACAATCGTGAAGGTTGTCGCGGACTTGCAGCACCGCCGCCCACCCCGCTCCGGGTTTCAAGCGCGACTTCAGAAGTCCCCTGTACGGCACAGCGGTTGTTTCACCCGCAGCCCGCGGGTTCGCGGCGTCACCTCGGTGGCGCCGCGCGCCTTTCCACCGGCGGCGATTGCCGAAGGCAGCGTCGGCGGATCTTTCGATTCTTCGGCACAGCGCGTAGCGAGCGTTTCCCATGGCGTTCCAGACCGAGTTCAACTTCACGCTCCCCAAGGGCTACGTCGATCCCAACGGTGTGCTGCATCGCGAAGGCGTCATGCGCCTGGCGACGGCCAAGGACGAGATCGCTCCCCTGCAGGACTACCGGGTTCAGAAGAACCGGGCCTACCTCGTGATCATCCTGCTGTCGCGGGTCATCACCAAGCTGGGTTCGGCGGACAGCATCAATCCGTCGGTGATTGAGCGGCTCTTTTCCTCTGATCTCGCCTACTTGCAGGAGTTCTACCGGCGTATCAACGAGGAGGGCTCCGCCCGGATCAAGACCCAGTGCCCGGCTTGCCAGCACGAGTACGAGATCGATCTGGGAGCTGGCGTGGGGGAATCGTAAGCTACCCCCTGGAGCGGATCTTCCAGGAGGTAGCTTACATCGCGTACCACTTCCACTGGTCGCTCGATGACATCTTGTCGATGGAGCACCGTGAACGGCAGCTCTGGATCAAGGAGATCTCGGGCATCAACCGGGAGATCAACGAGTCCAGGCGCTAGCAGGGTGAGATGGCGGAGCTGAGGTCACCGGGAGTCTACTTCGTCACCGACGAGCAGCGGGTTGCTCCGCTGAGCCTCGGCTTGACCGGAGTACCGGTCTTTCTCGGCATCACCCGGCGTGGCCCCCTGGATGTGCCGGTTCGAGTGGACAGCGAGGCGCAGTTCATCGAGGTGTTTGGCGAGCCGCTGCCGGACACCTATCTGGGGGCCGCTCTGCGCGGCTTCTTCGACAACTGCGAAGGCCACTGCCACGTCCTGCGCGTGGCCCGGGTCGAGGGCCGCGAGGGCGAAGACGTCGCCCGCAACGCTGCCATTACCCTGGTGGATGGCGCCGGCAGCCCGACCTTGCGGGTGCAGGCCAAAGATCCTGGCGCCTGGGGCAATGCCCTGCGTTTGTCGGTGGAGCAGGTGGCGCTCCAGCGCACCTTCCTCACCCGCGATGCATCCGCTGGCGACCGCGTCTTGCAGGTCAAGAGCGCCCACGGTCTGGCTTCCGGCACGCCCGTCCAGATTCAGGCCGGTGATCGGGTCCAGTGGACGGTGGTGAGCCGGGTGGAGGAGAAGAGCATCCAGCTCGCTCAGCCGCTGGCGGCCGACTTTGCGTCCGCGGCACCCACCTACGTCACCGCCCACGCCTTCAACCTCACCGTGGCCGACCTGGAGCGCACCGAGCGCTTCGAGGCGCTGTCGGTTTTTGGCAACAGCCCCCGCTTCGTGGAGCGCCTCAACGACGTCAGTCGCTTGATTCAGGTGACGGCGCTGCGGCCCGACACCCGCACCGAGCTGGCCGCGCCGGTCCCGCTGGAGCTGGCCCCCCTGACGCTGGGCGCCGACGGCGTCGACAACCTTGGCCCCGAGGACTTCATCGGCCACGACCGCGGCCCCGGCCATCGCCGCGGCATGATGTGCCTCGTCGAGCATCCGGACATCGACCTGATTGCCATGCCTGACCTGATGGCGGCCTGGCAAAAAAGCGAACGATTCCGGTCGCTTCGCGATGTCGAGGCGGTGCAAGACGCGGCGATCACGCTCTGCGAGCGCTCGGCCAACCGCTTCGCCATCCTCGACATGCCCAACAGCGGGGACCTCCAGGAGGCCTTGCGCTGGCGTCGCCAGTTCGACTCCTCGCGGGCGGCGCTCTACTTCCCCTGGGTGGTGGTGCTGGAGGGCGATCGCCGCCGGGCCGTGCCCCCCAGCGGGCATGTGGCGGGCATCTTCGCCCGCAGCGACCGCGCCCACGGCGTCCACAAAGCGCCGGCCAACGAGGTCATCGAAGGGGTGGTGGATCTCGAGGTCCTCTTGCAGGACGGCCACCTCGCCCTCCTCTACGAAGCGGGCATCAACTGCTTCCGCACGTTTGCGGCTCGCGGGCTTCGGCTCTGGGGTGCACGCACCCTCTCCAGCGACCCCGAGTGGCGTTTTGTGAACGTCCGGCGGACGGTGAGCGCCATCGCCCAGGCCATCGAGAACGGCACCCAGTGGGCGGTCTTTGAACCCAACGGTCCCGACCTCTGGAAGCGCTTGAGTCGGATGGTCTCGTCGTTCCTCATGGAGCTGCGAGAGTTGGGGGTCCTGACGGGGTCCTCACCCGAAGAAGCCTTTTTTGTTCAATGTGATAAGGAGACCAATCCACCTGAACAGGTCAGCCGCGGTATGCTGGTGGCACGGGTGGGGGTTGCGGTCTCTCGTCCGGTGGAGTTCATCGTTTTCCGGCTCGCTCAGCGGCTCGAAAACGAGGCCCAGACCATGGAGGACTAGCCGATGGCTGCCGACTACTCCTACGGCACGTTCAACTTCAAGCTGGAGGTCGGCGGGATCACGCTCGGCCACTTCCAGAATGTGACCGGGCTGAGCCACGAGATCGAGGTGCTGACTCACCAGGAGGGCGGCGTCAACGATCGGGCCCACAAGCTGCCTGGTCCGGGCAGCTTCCCCAACATCACGCTCAAGCTCGGCTACGTTGCCTCGGAGCTGGCGGAGGATTGGCACTTCAACTTCGGCGCCAACCCCGGCTCCGTCGGCCGCAAGGATGGCTCCATCATCCTGCTCGATGACAAGCTGGAAGAGGTGGTCCGCTGGAACTTCGTTCGGGCCTGGCCGGTGAAGTGGGAGGGGCCGGAGCTCAACTCCAGCGCCGACAACCAGGCCGTGGAAACCCTTGAAATTGCTCACGAAGGTCTGCTGCGTGAGGGCGCGCGTCGGCCGGCCGCCTCGGCGGGGGTCAGCGCCAGCTTCTCGGCTTCCTTCGGCGCCAGCGCTTCCATTGGGGGCGGCATCTCCCTCAACGCTTCGGCCGGCGCCTCCATCGGTGGTTCGGCCAACGCCAACTTCCAGGCCCAGGCGGGCTTACAGGCCGGTGCTTCGGCCGGGCTCAACGCCAACGCCTCCGCGGGCGCGGCTGCCAACGCCGCGGCCAAGGCCAAGGCCAGCGTCGGTGCCCAGGCCAACGCGGCCGTCAACGCCAACGCTCAGGCTGGCTTCCAGGCCAAGATCGGGAGCTGAGGATGAGCGAGGCCCTCGCCATCGACGTAGTCCGGGATCCGGGGACGGAGCTCGGAGCCTCGCTCGACCGCTTTGCGGGTCGGTTCGTGACCCGGCATGGCGCCTTCGGCCATCCCTTTGCACCCGCCCGCGGCTCGCTGCTCAACCGCCTGGAGTCGCGGTGGTCGCCCGGCGCCCTCACCAGCGGACTCATTGAGGTTTTTGACGGCGCCGACTTCGGTCCGGTGGTCCGCGACTGGAGCCTGCGCGCCGGCTACGACGACGCCGAGTTCAACCCCGCAGCACCTTTTGTGGTGCCGGTGGACCCCGCCGAGCCCATGGCCGACCTGGGCGGCATGCGCGCGGCCCGACGGCCCGACCCGCGCCAGGCGCTGCGGCCCGTTGCGGTTCGGCAGGCCCCGGCCCTGGTGGCGCGTCCGCGGGAGCAGTGGCGTCCCGTTGCGGGCCAGCGGACGCTCAGCCCCTATCCGCCTGCTCTGGGTCGTGCAGGTGCCATCGAGCCGCAGTTGCTGCGCTTTCCCGATGTGCGCGCCGACATCACCTCAGGCGACCGCCGGGCGCTGATCGAGGACTCAACGAGCGCGGGTGCGTTGCCTTGGGCGGCCTCCGCCGGGCTCGATGGTCCCCGGGCGGCCGAGGCCTTTGAGGCCCATATCGCGCAGCGACGCCAGCCCACGCCCAGCGCGCCCGTTGCGGCCTGGCTGGTGCCCGCGGGCAGCGCGCCCCGCTTCGCCGAAGGGTTGGCCGAACAGGGCCGTGCCGTGCCCGGGCGCTGGTGGGCGGCCGATGGTGGCGCCGCGATGGCCCTGGTGGTTCCGCTGATGGCCGAGCCGGCTGAGACACGCGCCACCTCGATGACGCCTCGCGCCACGGTCGCTGAGACGCCGGCACCGGGTCGTCCCGGTGCGTTGGCCGAACGCCTGGAGCGTCTGGCCACCGAAGGCGCCACCCGCCCCCTGAGCGTGGGTGGGGCCGAGACGCCGTTGGTGGTGGGGCGCCGCGCCGAGGTTGAGGTGCAGGGGGCGCGCAACCCCTTGATTTCACAGGTGTCTTCGCCCGTTGAGGTTGTGCCTGGCCGCGCAGCGGGTGCGTCTCAGGCAGTGACCCCCGCGCGCATGCTGGGTCGGTCGACTGCTGAAGCCGAGCCATCGGGGCTTTTTGCGATTCCGCCGTCGGCGCGCCCGGCCGCTGGCCGAACGCTGCCCTGGCAGCAGACGCCCACCGAGGCGGCGCCGTTCCTGCCCGCTGCGCTGGCGCGGCTGGCACTGGCGCTGGGCGAAGCTGTAGAACAGGCCAGCCAGGTGCAGTCCGGCGGCTGGTCCGCCTTGGCCGACGGCCGCACGTTGGTGGTGCCCAGCGCCCCCGCACCGACCGAGGCACCTCGTACTCGCCCCTCGCCGATCGTCAGCGATCGCGCACAGCCCGCCGGCCGCGCTGCGCCGCGAGCTGAGCTTGCACCGGCCCCCCGAGCCACGCGCGACGACCGCCGAAGCCCGGCCACTGATCAGCGCCCGACCGCCGCGGCCGAGGTCGAGGCTCCTGGCTGGCTCGCCAGCGCGCGCGCCCTCGCTCAGGCTCCCTCAGTTGCTGCCGGGCTCACCGCCTCGACCGCGCGCCGGTTGAATCCTACGGATGCGGCGGCAATCCCCCTTGTGATTCAAGGGCTTGCGCTGCTCTCTCCCATGCTGGGCGACCCCCGCAGCGGCCCATTGGCGGCTGACGGGCCCGTGTTCTCGCGGCCCTTCGCGCTGGCAGGTGCGCTCCCGGAAGTGGATCGGGCCTCGGCCCCGCTGAGCACACTGGCTGCGCCCACGCTTGGGGAGCGTATCGCTGCCGTCGCGGCGCGCGCCGAGGTGGAGCTGGGCCTGACGGTGGCATCTTCGCCCGCCGGTAGCCTCGACGCGCCTTGGTTTGCCCAAGATCCTGGCACTTTGCTGGTGCCTCTGCCCGCGGCGTCCTCCGGGGCAACCCTTCGCGCTGCGGGTGCTCAACCCGAGACGACCACGCCTTCGGGCCGCGCACAGGTGGCCGAGCGGCCGCCAGCCGCCTCCATCCTCGCGCTCCCGCCTCTGGCCATCGCGGTTGAGGCCCGGGCCCGGACCCCGCAGGGGTTCGCGGCACCGGAGCGTACCCCGGCACCGGAAGCACACGCAGGCGCGGCCGCCGCGGAGGTGGCCGGCGGTGCCGTGCTGCCGCTGCGTGCGGGCCCCCTCGACGCGGCCTATGTGGTGCCGGTGGGTGCACCCGGTGTGGGGCGCGCCGGCCTGCCCGCGTTGGCGGCCTCCGGACCCGACCGCAACGTCCAGTTCGCCCAGCGCGTGGCCCCCACGGCGCCCCGCGCCCCAGACAGCCAGGCGTCCGATGGCCGCAGCGGCAGCCGCGCCCTGGCGACCGGTGCTGCGGACGCAGTGGGTGGGCGCTCAGCAGCTGGGCGGCCCGCGGCGCAGCGCGCTGATGGCCCCCTGGGCATCCACCCTGCGCTGACCCCGTTCTTGAGCCCCACCATGGTGGGACGGGTGGCCGCCGAGCCGCCCCAAACGCTGGGAGAGCGCCTGGCGGGCGTGGCACTGGCCGCCTTCCGCGTGCCCACGCCGGCGACCACGACCCCTGGTGCCACGCGCACCCTCGAGCCGGCCGATGCCCCGCGTGACCTCGTCGTCCCCTTGGCAGACGCGGCCCCTGGGACCCCCGCTCAGCGCGCTGCCCGCGCCCAGGTGGAGGCGGTGCGCACGCCCGCCGACGCTCCGCGGATGGAACAGGCGCCCGCTGCCAGCCCAGGCATTGCGTCCCCCGTTCGTCCATCGCCCGCCACGCCAGCGCCAGAAATGGCTGTAGTTTCAGCGGGTTCGGCAGACCGGGGGCCTGCATCGACTGCCCCAGCCACCGAAGGCCGGGCGGATGGCCTCGCCCCCGCCAACCGCGTGGTGCTGCTGCAACACGCCGGGCGGACGGTCGACATCACCGCTGCGATTGGCCGCACCGAGCAGCTCGGTCGTTGGCTTGCTGGCGAGGGCCAACTGCCCCTCGCCGCCCTGGCCACACGCTTGGAGGCCGACGGCATTCTCGCCCCGGGTGCCCGGATTCAGGGGGCCTGGCTGGGGGCATTGACTGATCTCGGAGCCTTGGTAAACGCCCCCGGTGGGGTGCAGAGCCCCCGCGTGCTGGATGTGGTCGGGATCGCCGATGGCGCGCCACGCACGCTGGTCGAGCCGCAGGTGGCGGTGGTCTCTGGCTCGCGGGAGCGTACATCAGGTGCGCTGGCGGCAGCGCGCGGCACACCATCGGCGGTCTCCGCAGCGACGCTTTCCGTTGGCGCATCAGCGGCTTCCGGGGCGTCGCGCCCCAGCCCGCTTGCCTGGCCCATGACGTTGCAACGCCTCATGGCGATTTGGCAGGGCACTGAGACGACGCTGACAGCGACGGCCCGCAGCCGCTCGCCAGCTGGCGCGGCCAAGGAGCGCGCTCGGGTGGGTGGACCCACAGCCGAAGGCAGCGACTGGTTTGGTGCACTCGATGGTGTGCTGATCCAGCCCGACTCG
>Ga0075163_10003255_pt1 | contig 21841 bp, 15 predicted proteins | sample JI1023141ADNA_FD_71478 | JGI IMG/M metagenome (GOLD analysis project Ga0075163, IMG submission 71478) | Wastewater effluent complex algal communities from Wisconsin, to seasonally profile nutrient transformation and Carbon sequestration -... | ecosystem: Engineered > WWTP > Effluent > Algae... | reverse complement strand
CGCTATCGCGCGTACGTGAAGGCCGTCGATGACGCCGTCGCCGAGGTGATGCCGAAGGGCGGAGCGATGTTGCTGCTGCACACCTACGCGCCGCGCTCGGTGGGCGTCGAGGTCGACCTGAACATCGTGACGTCGCTGCACGACGCGTACACGCCCGAGAAGGAGCCGACCTGGCCGCTGCGCCCCGAGGTCGACGTGATTCACAAGACCGTCGAAGGGCAATCACTCGCGCCGGTGAAGGTGGTCGAGACGCTGAAGCAGGGGCTCGGTGGCGTGAACGTGCAGCTCGCCGACGGCGAGAGCTACCCGATGCACCCGAGCACCCTCGCGTTCGCGCACGTGACGAAGTGGCCGGGCCGCGTGTTGTGCGTCGAAGTTCGTCGCGACCTGCTGGCGAACCCGTGGACGCCCTTTTCGCAGATGACGATTGGTGACGAGAAGTGCGCGCGGCTGGCGGGTTCGTTCGCCGAGGCCGTTCGAGCCTGGTGGTGAGCCAGGGACAGAGCGCCGAGGTCGATTCGCGACACGCTCGTGGCCGATGGCTTCGCCGCGGAAGACGTCGCGGTCATTGTCGGCAGTGTCGGCGCTGGCATTCAGCCAAGGCCGGATCCATCGGCTGACACGGTGCCGCTCACGGTGATGAATCGAATCGCGCGCAGCCGAGCCCTGTTCGGCGTGCTGTTCCTCGTCCTCGCGACGATGGGCGCAGCGCTCTTGTGGCTCTTCACGTCGCTCTTTCGCGGCCACCATTGACGCCCATTGGTGTCGAGAGGCCTGCCGGACTAAATCAGAGGTGTGAGCACGCCTATTCACGAATGGATCGAGCGAGTGCGGTCAGCGCACGATCGCGCTGATCGCGAAGAAGCCACTCGTGTGCGAGCGATGTCGCAAGCAGAACGGGTCGAAGCACTCCGCGCCGCGTGCATCACGGCCCAAAAGGTCCTCGAGTCGATGACGCCGGAGGCGAGGGCGAAAGTGCTCGCGCATCGTGACCCGTTGCCTGAGTCGTCCGTGAGGGTGCTTCGTCGACTCCGTGAAGAGGCGTCCGGGCGTGCAAAGCACTGACGCACTGTCACTGGCGGTCGAGCTGGGCCTGGGACGACATCGTGCAGTGCTTCAAGCCAGCGACGGCCTGACGCGACGAGCAGACTCGGGCAGTCTCCCGCCACCATGGCGACCAAGAAGAAGACCGCGAAGCCGAGTGCGAAGAAGAAGCCCGCCCCGAAAGCAGCTCCCACAAAGAAGGGCCTGCTGCGCGGGGTCGCGCTCGTCGACGCCGTCATGAAGTTCCGCGCGAAGAAGGGCGAGAAGCTGGTCGGTGTACCCGCGAAGAAGCTCGACGCGATGACGCTCGGCGGTCGCCCGCTCTCTCCTGCACTGAAGGCGTGGCTCGCAGCCGACGCGAAGTCCTTCACGCTCAGCGAGCCCACGACCCTGCCTGCGCTGCTGCGCGACGACTTCGGCGAGTACGTGGTCGAGGGCTACGCCGAGGTCGCCGCCGTGCTGCCCCAGCCCATCGTCGTCTTCGAAGGCTGGGGCGCCGACTCACGCCGGTTCATGTACCTCGGCAAGACCGACGCGTACGGCGAGTACACGGTGATGACCATCGACACCGACGACACGCCCTTCCTCTGTGTGAACGGCCCCGTCGACGTGTGGCTCGCGCAGCACACCGGCTTCCTCGAGGCCGAGGACGTCTACGGCCAGGTGCCGAAGGAATACGCGGCGACGAAGAAGGAGCACGGCAAGCTGAACTTCAACGGCTTCACCGTCTGGGAGTTCATGGACTTTGCTTGATCACTTATGCTCCCACGACGCATCGCCAGCGAGCGTGCGTGCGTCACCGGAGTCGAGCCACGCCCGCGCAGCGACATCGCCGTTGAGCTCGGCGTCGAGGAACGCGAGCACCACCGACCGCAGCGCCCTCGACAGGCGTGAAAGCCGCGGGTCGCTCGAGCCAAGGTCGCCCAGGTTGTAGGTGCCGTGCTCGCCGACGCCGGGAGGCAGGTTGGAGTAGAGCAACCAGCGTCGGCCATCGGCCATCTGTCGGTCCCACGCGATGCGCCGCAAGGCTCCCGTCAGGTCAGGCTTGGCGGCCTTGAGGTCGTTGTTGCCCGTCGCCATCAGCACCGGTCCGCGAATCATGTCCCACGAGTTGCCGTTGGCTCCCTCATAGAAGCCGCCGTAGCCCGGCGAGATGGGGCTCAAGCCGACGATGGCTTTCACGCGCGCGTGCGGCGCCGTGTAGACGGGCGCCGAGGCTGAAGGGATGAACTTCGCGCCCTGCATCACCTGCGGAGCGCGCGCTCCGGCCGACCAGCCCGCCACGGCGACGCGGTTCAGGTCGAGCGGCACTCCCACCTGCAACGTCGGCAATGCATCGAGCACGGCGATGACGTCACGCGACTTCACCAGCGCGATGAAGCCGTTGGCCTCTTCGTCGTCGGTCGCGACGCACTCAGCGGTGGGCACGCTGCCAGCAGTACAGAACGCGGTGCCCTGCGCGGGCGTCAGCGTCACGTGCCCAATCGACAGCACCACGAAGCCGTGGCGTGAGAGCGGTTCACCCCACTCGTTGCTCAGCAGCTGGCCGCTGTCGTTGAAGCCACCACCGTGCGACCAGATGACGACAGCGAACGGGCCAGCGCCGGGCGGCTTGCGCACCAGCACCGGCAGCACGCGCCCCGAGATGGGCTCGGTCACCATCACCGTCTGGGTCGTCACCATGCCGGAGCCACCGACCGGGTACTCGCAGGCCTCGAGCGACGAGGCCGAGCAGCCCGCATCGGACTTCATCTGCATGTTCCGCCCACCGCAGGCGCACAGCATCAGCAACACGCCAAGAGACGCGATTCGCATGAGCCCTCCCCGGAGCGCGAACACTTCAACACGAGGTGAGGGCGAAGGTTGCGCTCATGGGATGACGTGCCTAGCGGAGCGACTCGAGCCACGCGCGCACGAGCGGAAACCATCGCTCCATCGACAGCGCAGCGCCCACACCGAGCGCGACGCCGAACAGCAATCCGAGCCCCCATCGGGGACCGCGTACGGCTGACAGCTCCGCGGGAGAGAGCTGCGAGAGCGCCGTCAGGTCGGTCTGCGACAACCGCGCGAGCGCCTCGCTCTCGGTCATCTTCTGTCTGGCCCGCAGGAAGTTCACGAGCAGGGCTGCTGGCGGTTTGTCGAGCCCGCCCAGCATCGGCTCGAGCGCGTGCCGCAGCGACGTCGCGTCGGGGAACCGCTCTTCGGGCTTCACCGACAACAACCGCTCCACCACCTCGCGCAGCGCCTTCGGCGTCATCGGCGCGGCCTTCTTCACAGACTCGCGTTTGCCCGTCGTCACCTTCGCGAACACCTCACCGGGGTTGTTGCCCGTGAAGGGCCGCTTGCCGGCGAGCGCTTCGAAGAGCACGACCCCCAACGAGTAGAGGTCGCTGCGCACGTCGACCGGAGCGCCCGTCACCTGCTCCGGCGACATGTACGCGGGCGTGCCCACCGCGAGCCCCGCCTTCGTGAGCCGGTCGAGCTCGTCGTTCTGCACGATGCCGAAGTCCATCAGCTTGGTCTCGCCGGTCTTCGAGAGCATCACGTTCCCGGGCTTCAGGTCGCGGTGCACCACCTTCTGAAAGTGCGCGTGCTCGAGCGCCTGGGCGAGCTGCAGCGCCACCACCATCACCACCTGCGGCGGGAGCGGCGCTTCTTTGATCAGCTCTCCGAGCGTGGGCCCGTCGACGAGCTCCATGACCATGTACCACCCATCGTTCTTCTCGATGAGGTCGTAGAGCGTGACGATGTGTTGGTGGTGAAACGCCGCGAGCGCCATGGCCTCGCGCTTGAAGCGGCTCATCTTCTCGGCGTCCTTCGCAGAGTCGGCGGTCAGCTCCTTGATGGCGACCTCGCGCTGCAGCGTCTCGTGCACGCCGCGATACACGAGCGCCATGCCGCCTTTGCCCAGCGGCCCGAGCAGCCGGCAGTCGCCCACCTTGCGAATCGCCATGGCGCCCTCCCGCGCGAAAGACCGGCACCCTACCTGCGCGGGTCCATCACGAACACGCGCCGACGTGCCGAGACGTGTTCGGAAGAGGGCTGATGTGTGCGCGGTGTGATTGTCACGAGACTGTTGACCGCGAATTCGCGGTGCCAATCGCGAACGTGGGCCTTACGCTCCGCGCCGCAATGGCCGATCGCCTCATCTTCAGCAACACCATCGAGCCGATGCTCAAGGTCAGCAAAGGCAAAGTCAGCGCCGCGACCGAGCAGCGCCTGAAAGCGCTGGGCCTGCACTTCGACCGCAAGCTCGAGCCTGCGTACCCTGCCGACACCTGGGCGGAGGCGGTTCGGCTGATCAGCAACGACCTCTTTCCGGGCGAGCAGCCCGACGTGCAGCACAACAAGCTGGGCCAGCTCACGGTGCGCCTCTTCGCAGACACGGTGATGGGCAAGGCCATGTTCACGGCGGCGAAGGTGTTCGGGGCGCGTCGCTCGCTCGCGCGCATGACGCACAACTTCCGCACCGGCGCGAACTTCATCGAGACGCGCTTCACCGAGGTCGACCCGCACACGCACGAGCTGTGGATCAACGACGTGTCAGGCGTGCCTGGTTTCTACTCGGGCCTCGTCGAAGCCGGGCGCGACTTCCTCGAGGGCTGGGTGAGCGAGATGCGCATCAAACAGCGCGAAGGCGCGAGCTGTTTGTACGAGCTGAAGAGCGGACCGAAGAAGTAGCCCGTGAAGATGAAGCCGAAAGCGAAGACGGGAGCAGAGCGCAACAGCGTCACCTGAATGACTTCCGCGCGACGCGACGTCTGAGCGAAGGCGGAATCGAACTGAGACCCGTGAAGATGAAGCCGAAAGCGAAGACGGGAGCAGAGCGCAACACCGTCACCTGAATCACTTCCGCGCGACGCGACGTCTGAGCGAAGGCGGAATCGAACCGAGACCCGTGAAGATGAAGCCGAAAGCGAAGACGGGAGCAGAGCGCAACACCGTCACCTGAATCACTTCCGCGCGACGCGACGTCTGAGCGAAGGCGGAATCGAACTGAGAAATACAGGGGGAACCCAGAATGGCCGATGTGAACCTCGCAGAGGTGCAGTTCGCCCTCGATCGCGCCCACCGCGTGGCCTGGCGAACGCAGAAACCCGACGGCTCCTGGGACTGCAACGGCCAGGTCGGCGCATGGGTGACGGCGCAGGTGGTGACGGTGCTGCGCTACCTCAAGGTGCTCGACGACACCGACACGAAGGCGGCCGCGACGTGGATGTCGAGCCAGCAGCGCTCGGACGGCTCGTTCTCGATTCACGCGTACTCGAAGCACGGAGACCTCGGCACCACCGCATCGGGCTGGGCGGCCCTGCATCTCTGCGGCGCGACTGACGCGGCGGCCAAAGCAAAGTCCTGGGTCGAAGCGAACGGCGGCATCAACGCCGTGCTCGACCGCATCAACGAAGGCGACCTCTCGGCGCTCTTCCTCGCCATGGCCGGGCTCGTCGACCCGCAGAAGCTCCCCTGCCCGTCGAGCGCGGCGCTGCTCGTCCCGCCCATCCGCAAGGTGCTCGAGACGCGCTTCCACTCGGGCGTCTTCATGATGGCCTTCGAGTTCGAGCTGCTGGTGAAGAAGCTGCGCGGAGACTTCGGCCCTGACGGCCGCCGCAAGTCGTTCGTCGACAGCCTCAAGTGCCGCGGCGCCATCGACGTGCTCAAGGAGTTCCAGAACGACGACGGCAGCTGGAACGACTCCGCCGTCATCTCGGTGCTCGCCCTGCCCTGCCTCGACGCCATCGGCTCACCCGAGTCACGCGCCATGCTCGACCGCGCCATCGCCTGGGTGAACTCGCAGAAGGTGAAAGACGCGAAGGGCCTGCGCTTCGACGGCTTCGGCACCGAGGTCTGGAGCACGGCCTTCAACACGCGCGCGCTCCTGGCCGGCGGCGTGCCTCCGAATGACACCGACCTCTCGCGGGCCCTCGTGTGGATGGCGCAGGCGCAGCTGACGAAGGCCATGCCGAAGGTCGACAACCGCAAAGCCGACGCGGTGCTCTCGGGCGGCTGGGCGTTTCAGCGCACCAACCACACCATGCCCGACGCCGACGACGCCGGCGTGGTGCTCACCTCGTTCGGCATGGCGATGGCGGCGAAGAACGGCTCCGCGCTGCCCGCCGACGTGTTCGCGAAGGTGCAGCGCTCGAGTCAGCTCGGCATGCAGTGGGTCTTCAGCATGCAGAACCCCGACGGTGGCTGGTCGGCCTTCGTGTGGGGCCTGCCGGGCAAAGCACCCGGGCCCATCATGGAGAAGAACCCGCGCGTCGACATGTCGAACGTGTTCGACCTCATCGAGAGCGTCATCGACGTACCGCCGCCGATGGGCGACCCCTCGACCGAAGACCTCACCAGCCGCGTGCTGCACGGCCTCGGGCACCTTGGGCTCACCGAGTCGCACCCCGCGGTGGCGAAGGGCGTCGAGTTCCTCCGAGCGCAGCAGGCGAGCAACGGTGGGTGGTGGGGCCGCTGGGTGGTGAACTACCTCTCGGCGTCGTCGTTCGTGCTGATGGGGCTCGCGGCGGTGAAGGTCGACCTGAAGCAGGCGTGGGTGCGCCGTGGCATCGACTTCCTGCTCCGTCATCAGAACGCAGACGGTGGCTGGGGCGAAGGCACCGACTCGTACGTGTCGATGGCGCACGCGGGCCAGGGCCCCACGATGTTGCCGCTCACGGCGCTCGTGGTGCAGGCGCTCATCGACGTCGGAGAGGGCGACAACGACGCGGTGAAGCGCGCCATCAACCTGCTGCTCAGCCAACAGGCCCCCGACGGCACGTGGTCGAACGGCGAGTACCTGCACACCAACGTGCCGCCCGACACCTTCTACGTGTACCCCGAGGCCGCGCGCTTCTACCCGACCGAGGCGCTGGGCAAGTACCTCGCCTGGCGCAAGCAGCCGTCGACGTCGGTGACCCCGCGCTCGCGCTGGAGCGACGCGCTGCTCGACGCCGCCCGCATGGAGATGGACCCGAAGGCTGATCAGGTCATCGCCGACATCGTCGCGCAGCACTCCATCGATGAAGTGAACAAGCTGATGTTCAACATCTTCAAGACCGACCAGCCGGTGCCACCCGAGCTGCCCGCGGTCGCGCAGGCGTACTTCGACGACACGCAGCTGCCGCCGTGGGCCGACGAAGCGCAGCTCGAGCTGGCCCAGCGGCTCTTCACGCGCGCGGGCTGGCAGGTGGCGACGTGTCTGTTCTGCTCGTCACTCCCGCAGGCGTACGCCGCAGCGAAGGGCGCGAAGGTCATCTCGGCCACGCAGGCGATGACGAAGCACACCAAGCAGCGCATCTTCGAGACGGCGCAGTTCCTCTTCGATGCGGTGAGCGAGGGCGCCTTCAAGCCCGGCGGCCGCGGCGTTCGCACGGTGCAGAAGGTTCGGCTCATGCACGCGACCGTGCGGCACTACCTGCGCACGCGCTCGACGCCCCCATGGGACACGGCCTTCCTCGGAGAGCCCATCAACCAGGAGGACATGGCCGGCACGTTGATGACGTTCTCGGTCGTCGTGCTCGATGGGCTCGAGAAGCTGGGCGTGCAGATGACGGTGCAGGAGCAGAACGCCTGGCTGCACGCGTGGAAGGTCATCGGGCACTTCCTCGGCCTCAAGCCCGAGCTGAACCCGAACGACCTCGACGACGGGCACGAGCTGATGGAGGCGATTCGTGACCGCCAGTGGCGTCACTCCACCGACGGGGTGGAGCTCACGCGCCCGCTCGTCGAGCTCATGCAGCACTACTTCCCCGGCACCGCGCTCGACGGCTTCCCCGTCGCGATGATTCGGCTGCTCTCGGGCGACCACTGCGCCGACCTGCTGGGCCTGCCTCCGTCGGACTGGACGAAGCACGTCATCGACATCATGGCCGAGCTCGACCGCTGGGTGACGGGCGGCGACCCGAACGAGGTGGCCAAACGAATGGTCGACAGCTTCTCGTTCGCCATCATGAAGATGGTGGTGCTCGTCGAGCGCGAGGGAAAACAGGCGCGGTTCCGCATTCCCCCGTCGTTGCAGCAGACCATCGACCCGAACCTGTGACGCTCGCAGACCGGGCTTCGAGCCCGCTGAACGGTATGGGGCTCGAGGCGGCCTCCGGGGGATTCGACGCTTCCCGCCCGGCCCGCAGGCGTCGATACTGAAGCCGGTGTTTCTCCCTGCAGCTGATTTGACCGCGCTTCTCGATGGCCTGTCGGCGACGGTGCTGCTGCTCGACGCGAAGACGGGCCACGTCACCATCTGCGAGCTGCCGAGCTGGCTCGAAGGGCTCGACCTCGCGCGCCCGCTGGCCGACGCCGCGCTCCCTCAGGACAGACAGGCGCTGCTCGACGCGATGGCGGCGGTGCAGCACACCAGCCCCGTCTCGGTCGAGGTGCGGCTGCGCGCCGGCAGCCGCGAAGTCTGGGTGCGCGCGAGCCTCGCCAGGCGGCAAGACGGCATCGCCCTCGCTCTCCAGGACGTGACGGCCGCACGACACGACGCCCGCCAATGGCGCGAGCTCGAGGCCTGGCTGGTGACGCTCGGCGAGACGTTGCCGTTCGACTTCTTCATCCTCGACCGCGAAGGCCGCTACCTGCTGCAGAACCCGCCCTCGGTGAAGCGCGTCGGCACGGCGCTCGGAAAGCGGTTCTCCGAGCTGGGCCTGCCGGGCGACGTCCAGCAACTCTGGGGCGCAGGCGTCGAGCGGGCCCGCGCTGGAGAGCTCGTGCGTGAAGAGCTCACCTGGCTCGTCGATGGCAGCCCGAGAACGTTCTCGCACGCGCTCTCACCCGTGCGTGACGGAGACGCCGTCGTGGGCGTCCTGGGCGTCGACATCGACATCACCCCGCTCAAGGAGTCCGAAGCGGCGCTGCGACGCTCCCTCGGTGAGCTCGAAGCCACGCAAGAGGCGCTCGTTCGCAAGAAGCAGCTCGTCGCCCTCGGTGAGATGGCCGCCATCGTCGCCCACGAGGTGCGCAACCCGCTGGGCAGCATCTCGAACGTCGTGACGCTGCTGCAGCGCGGAATGGTCTCTCGCGAAGAGGAGCGCGAGCTGTGGCAGGTCATCGCCGACGAGACGAAGCGCCTCGACCTGCTCGTCGCCAACCTGCTCGACTTCGTGCGCCCGGTGACGCTCACCCTCAGCCCACGCCCTCTCGAGCCGCTCCTCGAGCGCGCCCTTCAGCAGACGCTGTGGACGGAGGACGCCTCCCGGCGCGTGAAGACGACCTTCGAAGGCACCGCGCCCCCCGTGCCGCTCGACGCAGGCCAGCTCGAGCTCGCCTTCACCAACCTCTTTCGCAACGCCGTGCAGGCCATGAAGGGTGACGGCAGCCTGCACGTGCGCATCTCGACCGAAGAGCATCTCGCTCAGCGCTGGGCGCGCGTCACCATTCGCGACACGGGCCCGGGCCTGCCGTCAGAGGTGCAGGAGCGCATGTTCGAGCCCTTCGTGACGACCCGCGCGCGCGGCCACGGCCTCGGCCTCGCCATCGTGCGCAAGGTGGTCGAGCAGCATCACGGAGAGGTCTCTTTCGAAAGTGAAGCAGGGCGTGGCACGACCTGCGTGGTGCGGTTACCAATGCCGACCTGACGCATGAGCACGTGGACCATCGACACCTCGCAGTGGCCCATCGTGGTGCACGCCGTCGAAGGCAGCCTGTCTGACCGCCAACTCGACGACTACCTGCGCGAGGCGACGGTGCTGATGCAACACGAGGGAAGCTACGTGGCCGTGATGGACGCGAGCCGCATCGGCAGCGTGTCGGCCTACATGCGGGCGCGCATCACCGAGTGGCAGCGGCAGCATCGGGTCATCGTGAATCAGCGGTGCCTGGGCGTGGTGTACGTGCTGGCGTCTCCGCTGCTCCGCTTCGTGACGATGACGATTCTGCTCGTGACGGGCCTGGGCGTTCCCTACGTGGTGTGCTCGACGCGTGACGAAGCGCTCGCCTGGGCGCGCGGCCGGGCCGGTGACGGCGTGCCGATTCCACACGGGTGAACCTCTCCCGCGGCGGAGAAACTGCGCAGCGAAGGTGCGTCTGCTTTCCGTTTCTCCCAGCCCACGGTGTCATGGTGGTGATGCGCGCCCTCGGCCTGCTCGTGGTGTCGTCGTTGGTCGCCTGCGCGCCTCCACCGGAGCCGTTGCTTCCGCTCGATGCGGGCGTCGTCGAGGTGCTGACGGACGGAGGGACGCCCACCTGCGACGACTTCTCCGACGCGAAGACGATGGCGGTCTTCGAAGCCGAGTACCGCACCATCACGTCGCAGGCGGTGCCCAACGCCCAGGGCCTTTCGGGCGCGAACAAGCGCTACGGCCGCATGGTGAGCGCCCGGTTTCAGATGGGCACGGGGCTGCTGGCGAGGTTCGGAGTCGCACGAAACGACCCCACGCTGGCCGAGGCGGGGTTGCTCGGCATCGAGACAGGGCTGGCGAGCGTGGACGCGAACGGCGTCGTCGTCTCCGAGGTTCCGCCTGACGCGCCGGTGGGCTCGGTGCTCAAGCCGCAGGACCTCGCCTCGGCGGCCTCGTTCTTCCTCGGAGATGCGTGTCAGGGCCTTCGGGCGCTCGAGCGCGCGCCTGTTGCGTGGGGCCTCGCGACGCGGGTCTTGGCGGCACGGCAGACGGTGGCGCGCGCCGTGACGTGGCTCGACACCCAGGAGGCGCTCCTGCAGCAGGCCGACGCCACCGCGCCCAATCGGCTGCTGTTCGACGCGCGTGCGTTCTCGAGGTGCGGCGCCTTCACCGGCTCCACCAGGCTCGCGACGGCGGGGCGCTTCACCGACCTCGCGGTGGCGCAGCAGCGGGAAGACGGCGTGTTCCTCGAAGGAGGCGGCGCCGACACGAGCTACCAGGGCGTCGGAGTGGCCATCGGCTCCGACCTGCTCGCCGACGAGCCAGCGCACTGTGCGTCGCTTCGTGTTCCCGTGCTGCGTGGCGCCATCTGGCTTGGTGGCCGCCTCGACTCGAAGGGGCGGCTCGACTCCAGCGGCAACACGCGCACCTGTGGTGGCGGGGAGGCGTTCCTCGGCCGCCCGAAGGACCTGGACCTCTCACACGCGTTGCGCGGGCTCGCTGCTGCCGCCACCGGCTCGAACGACGAAGCGCTGCTGAGCGTCACGCGGCGTTTCTCCCAGTGGGCCACCACGACCTCGGCGAGCTGCTACCCCTGACGGTTTGAATGCTCGCAGGGGCCGCGCCTTGCATCTGCTCGACGGCATGCGTGTGCGGTGTGTCCTTTCAGCCTTGGTGCTGGTCGGGAGTGCGGCTTCAGCCACACCACCGCTGCGGGTCTTCCGCGTCGAGGTCGGCCACAGCCTCGGCGTCGTCGCGAAGCGAACCGGTGTCTCGAAGGAGGCGCTGGCGGAGCTGAACGGCCTGAAGTCCGAGACGCTGACGTGGCACTCGGGGCTGCTCGTGCCTGATGGTCCATTGACGGCGCAGCTGCCCTGGTATCGGCCTCCAGTTGCCGCGCCGGCGTGGCGAGCGTGTGGTGCGGTCGAGCGCGCTCCCACCGTCAAACGCAACGGCTGCCTGTGCGCCGCCGAGGCGTGCATGTGCCCGACGTCGGACGACGAGGCTGAAGTCGTCGTCGGAAAAGCCCGGTGGAAGAGCCTGATGTGGCTGGGGCGCATCGGAGACCTCGATGCGTTCGCCCTCGCCCGCGTCGACCTCGACGGTGACGGCGTGCGTGAGACGGTGGTGTCGAGCCGCGAGGGTGTCGGCAACGGCATCGCCATCGAACTGTGGCGCCACATCGTCGTCTCGCGTGGGCAACCCATCGCCTCCTTCGTCAGCATCGACGGCGCGGCTTCGTTCGTGGAGCAACCCACCGGCTGCGCGCTGCTGGCCGTCCGAACGATGGACCGGACTGATCAGCTCCGCGGTGGAGGCCTGTACTGGGTGGGCCAGCTGCATGTACTGCGTGAGGGTGCGCTGGCGGCCGTGGGGCCTGAGGTGTTTCGCCGGTACACGTTCCGCTTTGCGTCTCAGCGGTGGGCGACCGTCGAGCAGGCGCAGCGCGACCTCGTCAGCTGGTTTCAACGCGACGCGATTCTCTGGCCCGAGCCGCTTACGCATCCGGAGTGCTGGAGCGCGAAGGTGCTGCGTGAAGACGAAGGAACGTTCGTGCTCGAGGGGCACGGACCGGTCGGTCGCCGCGGGTGGAATGACGGTGTGCAGAGCGACGGCTACGATGTGCTCCTCGACGCCGCGACCGGAGCCCAGCGCCTCGAGGACTATCTCCCCTTCGATGCTCCAACGCGGGAGCGCACCGCGACGGTCTGCAACACGACCGTTGATGGCGAACCGTGGACGACCCTGGCGTTCTGATCAGTTCCCGGAGCCCGTCGTGGAGACGGCCCAGGTACGTTCTGATCGACGGGCTGCTGGCAGCCTCGAGCCCTGCGCTGTTTCTGGATGACGACGTTCCAGTCAGCGACGAAATCGGTCAGCCCAGACATGACTGCGGCGTGGCCTCCGCGCTGGAGACCACGCCGCGTCACTTCAGTTCATCGAGACCGAAAGCTCAGTGCAGGCCGCGCATCGACGGGTCGGCCACGCCGTAGTCACGCATCGCCTGGCGCATGAAGAACGGCACTTCCTGATACCGGGTCAGCTCGATGCACGCCTTGTTCGACGTGCAGGTGCACTCCGACATGTCGTTGGCATCGCAGCCCGGACGACCGGCCTGCAGCCCGCCCGTGGCGGTGATGGTGCGAATCGACGGGTCGAACTTCACCACCGGCTTGCCGCCGACGATGCGCGGCAGGAGCCAGTCGGGCTTGCCGTCACCGTCACGGTCGGGACCGGCATCGGTCACGTACGCGCGGTCGAGCAGCTCGTTCGCCCACTGCAGCATGCGCGCGGCGACGCCCTTCTGCACGCGCTTGCCCAGCACCGTCTCGGAGCCCGACGTCTTGGCGATGTAGACCTTCCCGTCCGGCATGTGCAGCTCGAGGCGGTTCTGGAAGCCGGGGTCGCTGTCGGCGCCGAGCTCCCAGATACCCATCTGGTTGAGCCACTGCTGCTGCTGGTTCTCGGGCAGGTACAGCAGCGTCCACGCGATGAGGAACTTCTGCTGCTCCCAGCCCACCTGCGGGTCGACCACCATCGTCTCGTCGGGCGGCGTCTCCTGGCACCGAATCGAGTCGGTGTTGGCGAAGCAGGTCGACACCTCCGAACCCGTCCACGACACGTGGCCCATGCCCTGCGCGGGGTAGCCAGTCGCGTCGGCCATCGGCTTGCCGGCGTTCGTCACCAGGCGCATGCCCTTGATGGCGTCGTCGCCCGTGAGGTTGTTGCCCAGCCAGCGGCGGTAGCCTTCGGGGAAGACGTCGGCCATCGACACCGAGCGATAGCGCGCGTCGAGGAAGTCGCGGCGGCTGTCCGAGATGAAGTTGTCGACCGACTCGGTCATCAACATCGCCGTGTAGGCCTTCTCGTAATAGCTGCCGGCGTTCACGGTGTACTCGGCGTTGTACTCACCCTTGTCGTCGGCGAGCGCGTTCTCGAGCGGCCGGCCGCCAGCGCTGACGTTGCCGAAGTAGCCGGTGGCGCCATTGGGCACGGTGATGGCGGTGGTGCCGCCGTTCGAGACCGAGTCGGTCTGGCTGCGCAGTACGCCGTTCTCGAGCATGTGCGGGCCGGCCGCGGGGCGAGCGAGCTGCCGCGCGAAGTGGTCGAAGCCCAGCGCCGACACCATCAGGTTCTCAGAGAACGCTGCCGTGCCCAGCATCGGCCAGTAGGTGTCGAAGTCGTAGCCCTGCGACACCGCGAAATCGCGATAGATGTTCGCCATCAGGCCCAGGCCCTTGGCGGCATCACGCAGCTTCTCATTGTAGCGGCTGAGGCCACGGTTCGCCGCGCCACGCACGCTGAACGTCTGACGGCCGCGACGGTAGTTGTCGAAGATGTGGTTGACCTCCTGCTGCGTGATGAGGAAGTCGAAGAGCTCGTACGGGTCGGCGCCGTTGTCATGACGGTACACCGACAGGTTGCCGAGGTCGGCCCAGCGGTCGGTGGCGAAGCCGTAGGGGAAGCGCACGCGGCTCTGCGCGTCGACCGAGGGACCACCGCGGCCGCTGGTGGCAGCGCCCAGCGATTCCCAGTTCACGTAGTCGACCGGCACCTGACGGCAGCGCGTGTACTGGCCCTTCACCTTCACGATGAGGCCGTCGAGCAGCGGGTTCCACGCGCCCTTCGTGGTGGTGTCCCACGCCGAGGGCTTGAAGGCGTTCGGGTCGACGACGCGGCAGTTGCTGACGAGGCGGTAGTACCGCTGCAGCTGCGAGTAGTGGATGTCGTTGGTGGCCGTCGGGTTCTGCGGGCTGGGTGCGCCGATGGCGAACTGCAGGCCGAGAATGCCGCCGAAGCTGTCCATCTTGTCGAGCAGCCCGAGGCCCTTCGACGTGCCCACCTTCATGTCGTTGGCGTCGGCGACCGCCACCACCCCGCCGTAGAACATGCGGGCCGCGGCGAAGTCGTAGGCACCCAGACCGATGAGGTCCTGCGTGGCCTCACCGGCGTAGTCCATCGTCGACGACTGCATGAACATCGTCAGCAGCTGCGACTTCTCGTTCTCGGTGATGACGTCGTGGTACCGCGGGCCCGTGCAGCTGCCGGTGGTGTCGAGCGTCGTGCAGGCACGAACCGCGGTGCCGTCGTCGGTGCGCAGCTGCCAGTACTGCGGGCGGTAGTTGAGCGCGTCGGCCGAGCTGACGAAGTTGTGGCGCAGGGCGATGGAGTGACCCATCTCGTGCGTCACGACGGCGTAGTGGGCGCGCTGCGCGAGGTAGTTGCGCATGCGCTCGCTGCGGACCAGCTGGTCGCCCTTCGAGGAGCCCTTGTCGAAGCGGCCGAACTTCTCTTCGAGCAGCGTCGCGAGGTTGGGAATCGCCAGCGGGGCCGGCGCCTCGTTCATCACGCACGCGCCGCGCTCGGCCAGCTTCAGCTCACGCAGGTTGCGCAGGTCGCGCGTCATGGCGGGGTTCGCGCCACGCAGCGGTGACGCGAGCTCGCTCATCATGTCGGAGGAGAGCAGCCCGGCCTTGCCGGCGAACGACTGGAACATCTTCGTCGTCAGCGCCGCCTCGGTGGGCGTGTTGAGCGCGTGCTTGCGGCGGGCGTCGTAGACCGGCTTCGTCGACGTCGGCGCGAGCGCGTCGGCCCTGATGTTGCGGGCGGCGAGCTGAACCTCGCGGGCCTTCGCGAACATCGGCGACGCCTGGAAGGCCTCGAGCTCTTCCTTCGTGATGGCGCGGCCCTTCGTCATCTTGCCGAGCATCTCGAGGCGCGCTTCCGAGGTCAGCATCGGCAGCGTGCCCTTGGTGGTGGCGGCTTCGGCGGCCGAGGCCCAGTCACGCACGTAGGTGCCTTCGGTGATGTCGCTGGTGCTGAGCTCGCCACGAATGTAGCGGGCGGTGTCGACGATGCCCTGGCTCCAGAGGTCGGTGACGTGGCTCCACACGTTGATGGAGGCCGACACCTTCTCGCCCGTCAGCGGGTCGTGCGCGTCGACCATGATGCCCCACGGCGACGGCGTCTGCGGCGAGACGATGGTGGTGACCTGGTGGAAGCGCAGGTCGCCGCGGCGAACGCGCAGGGCGCCGTTGCACGTCCTCTGAAGCTCGGCGTCCGCTTCACGGTCGGCGCGGAAGCAGTCGGCCGCGGTGAGGTTCTGGGGCAGGCGCTTGTCGCCGCAGAGGGCGTGGTCGCCAGCCTCGACGGGCGAGTGACACAGCACGACGGCCTCGGGCAGCTTCGCGAGGGCGATGACGCCGGCGGTGTAGCCACGGGCAGCGCCGACGGAGTCAGCCACCTGGTTGCAGTCGGCGCCGGGGTACGCGAGGCCGGCGCGGCAGTCGTCGACTTCCTTCGCGAGCGCGATGGCGTCGTCGTTGTCGTCCTGCTGGCCCGAGTACACGGGGTAGAGCGCGTCGCAGTCCGAGCTCTTCGTCGCCTGGCACTCGGCGTAGCGGGCCGTCATCACGGAGGCGCGCAGGGCGACGTCCCACTCATGGGCGGCGTCGCGCGTCGGCTCGAAGAAGTCGGGGTTCGAGCCATCGGAGTGGTACCAGATGACCGGCTTCACTTCGCGGTCGCGGAAGGGCAGCGTGCACTTCTGGCTGAAGGTGTCGCAGCGGCTGCCACGGCCGACGGCGGCGCACTCGTCTTCGGTGCCGTCCTTGTTCACGTCGCGGTGCGGGTTCGCGCCAGCGGGTGTGGTGGTGGGGTTGAAGCAGCCGACGGCGCCCGACTTCGCGTTGGCGTCGGCGTAGAAGTGCGACAGCTTCCAGATGTTGTAGCGGTTGATGAAGCGGTGCCACTGCGTGTCGGTCATGCCGTACTCACGCGCGTAGCCCGAGCGGTCGGTGGTGAAGGCGCCGAAGGCCTTGAAGCGGTCTCCGTCCCAGTCGGCGGGCTCGTAGTCGGTGTCTTCCACCTTGCGGAAGGCCTGGCGAATCGTGAGCTCGACGGGCGAGCACTGCGTGTTGGGAGCGCCACCGCCGCTGAAGTCAGCGTCGAAGTAGCAGGCCGGCATCACGCCGCCGCCGAGCGACGAGAGGTCGACGAGCTGCGGGCGGGCGAAGGCCTTGTTGGTGACGTCGAGATAGCCGGAGCCCGTGTCGACGTGAGGCGCGTCGGCGTCGCCAGGCGTCTGCACGGTGTAGGCGAGCGGCTCGTAGGTGACGCCGCCGTACACTCCGAGCTGGCTCAGGGTGTCGAACTCGTAGTTGTCGGTCGAGAGGTTCTTCGACCAGTCGACGCGAATGAACTGGCGCTGGTACCAGGGGCGGTCGACGGTGTTCTCACCGATGACGTTGGTCTGCTCGCCCGTCTGCGGGTTGTAGTCGCGCTTGATGTCGAAGTGGCTCTTGATGGCGTACGCGGCGACGACGATGCCGTCGTTGGTGGCCTTGCCCACGCCCTTGCCGTCGCTGCCCTGAATGCGCTCGTACGCGAGGCGCGCGATGAGCAGGTCTTCCGTCACCGTCCACTTCACGCGCGAGAGCGGCTGCGCGTAGCTGCTGGTGAAGAGGCCGTCCTGGCCCGCGCCGTAGCCGACGTCGACGACGGTGGCCTGGCTGTAGAACTCCGGGTCGTCAGTGGCCGCCTGGTAGTCCTTGCCGACGAAGAAGGACTTGTCGAGCGCGTCGGGCTGCACGCGAACGATGGGCGCCTGCTGCTCCGCGCACGAGATGGCGACGAGCGCCGCGGACAACACCGCGACGCGAAGGGAGGGACGACGGGTCATGACTTCTCCTTGCGGAAGCTCGACACGGCGCCTTCGAGGTCGAAGGTGGCATCGAGGTACAAAGTGGTGTTGCGATTGAAGAGAGGGAACTGGTAGCGGCCGTCTTCGCCGAGCTGGTTCGAGAACGTCCACGCGCCGAGCGAGAAGCCCACGGCCTTGAACGCCTGATACGAAACGCTCAGCGAGAAGATCATCAGGTCACGTGTTGCGACTCCGGTGCCAGCGAGCTCGGTGCTTCCCGAAAGCTCGGCAGGCACGGCGGCGAGCGCCGGGAGCCAGCCGCGCTGCATGAGGAAGCTGGCCGAGACGTCGACCTTCGGGTGCGGGGCGAAGCTGACGACGGGCCCGTGGAGCAGGTCGAACTGCACGTTGCGCACGCCGCTGTTCAAGATGAAGTCGGCGCACTCGAGGGCGCGGGTGTCACCGCACGACTTCGGGCCCTCGTTCTGCCGCGTCGCGAAGCGGTTCGCGCGCCAGGTGAAGCGGCCGGTGTAGATGAGGGTGAGGCCCGAGAGCACGTCAAAGCGGCGGGAGACGTTCAGCGACGGGCCGAGCGTGAGAATGCGCGTCTGGGCCTGCGAGACCTTCGACGTCGGGAGCGTCACGCGCAGGTCTGCGCCGAGGTGAATGCGGGAGTTCTTCTCGGTGAAGCCGCTCCACACCGTGTCGAGCCACACGTCAGAGAGCTCGACCTCGTTGCGGTAGCGCGTCGAGTCGCTCTCGGTGAACTCCTGCGAGAGGAAGAAGCGGCCGCGCAGGGTGATCAGGTCGCCGAAGTGCCACTCGGGAAAGAGGCCGAGGCGCTGGCTCCACGTCGGGTTGTAGAAAGGCTCGGCGGCCGGCGCGAGCGTCATCACGCCGAGGTTGTGGCTGTAGTTGACCGAGGTGCCGCGCCAGGCGGGACGGTCTGCCTGCTTCGCGCCGCCGGTGACTTCACCGCCCGATCCGGACAGGCCGGTCGCGATCGGCTGCGCGTGTGCCACAAAAGTAACGGCAACCACGAGCAAACCGATGAGATTCAGCGGAAGCTTCGAAGAGTGCTTCGCAAACCGGGCGGAACGACGCATGGAGCGTCGCCCTGTGCGGGATTCGTGCCAGCTGTGTGACTGTGTAGGCGCTTTACCGCACTGGTGCAGGAACGTCGCAATGCTGGCTCCTTGTGAGTGCCCTCACGGCCGCGGAGCATTCAAACGATCGGTGAAGGCTGCTTCCACCGCCCACTGTGAGAGTCTTCAGCCCTTCTCCAGCAGGAAGAAGTACGACATTTGGTTTGTCGGATTGTACAGTTCAGGAGGGTGTGTGCCGCGCTGCAAGCCGAAGTTTCCCAAGCGGCCAGTTCCTCCTCTCGATTCGAAGACCATGACCACCCCCACGTTGCCCTGAGCAAAGGCGATGTCGCAGAGTTCTCGGAGTGGACGCCCCAGTGAGACGGGGATGACGTCGGGCGTTGGGACGCCCCAGAAACCGGTCGGCAAGATGTTGTAGATAACGGCCCCATCATTGAGGTCCAACGTGGGGTTGTTCACGACCGAAACGCTTGGCGGCATCGCCTGACAGGCGGCGAGCGTCGTTGGTCTGACTGGAGCGTTCCACTTGAAGCGAACGGTGATCATCATGCCGCTGCTCGTCGAGGCGAACGGAACGTCGAACTCGGCGCCAGGCGGAATGCGGGTTGCGGGGCAGGGGAAGGCGGTTCCTGAGGTGGCGATCATCGAGTTGCGGCAACAGGTGGCGGCCGCGGGTCGGGCGGGGTCTCCGCAGAAGCTGAGCACCTGAGGCTCTGGTCCGACGGTGCCGCCACCAGCAGCGCCGCCACCAGCAGACCCTGCAGCCGCTCCGCCACCCGTCCCCGTGTTCAGCATGAACCTGATGGAGAGCGTCTCGATGACCGTGGTCTTGTTGGTCTCCCACTTGGCGGTGATGGTCGCTCGGTCGGTGCAATCAGGGTTCGTGGCGCGGTCACACGTATAGGTGGTGGTGGCGCTGCCGAACTCGTCGAGGCGAACGGTCTCGTCGGTCAGCGTTCCGACATCGACGGAGAAGCGAACACTGCCAGTGCCGATGTTGCCGTCGATGCCTGTCGCCGAGGCGGTGATTCGTGCCTTCTTGCCGTTCGGCTCGAGGGTGGTTGGGCTCGCGCCGAGCGTCAGCACCGGGACGCCCGCGTTGCAGCTCGCGATGACGGCCGCTGCGATGACCGCCGAGACTGGGAGGATTCGCTTTTGAACCATGCCTGCATTCTCTCAGGACGGGTGCGTCTTCGCCATCTTGCCTGCGCTCTTGATCAACTGAGCAAGCGGACGATGACGGAGCTGCCCCGCATTGGTGATGGTCACGAAGCGCACCTGCGAGCCGTCTCCTTCGAGCCTACCGGCCGGGTCGTCGAGGCGCACGCCCCACTCGAAGCCGATGCGAACGCCGTCTTTCAAGGGAACGATGAACACGAAGTACTTCGGCGCCTGATAGCCGATGAGTCCCCAGCCCGGGCGCAGACGCTCCACTGCGTGCGGCACGAGGGTGGTGATGCGTCGTCGCGCAGCGTTGGCGAGGGTGACGACCTTCGGCCCGTACGGAGCGAGCAGCTCGTCGATGGACGCTGGCGGCAGCTTCACGCCGCCTTCTTTCGCACGACGCCGAAGCCAAGCCCAAACACGGCGCTCATGCCGATGAGCGGTGGCACGTGCTCCCAGTGGCCTGCGCCAGGACCGAACGCGACGTACCAGGGCAGGTTGAGCAGCACGGTCACCACGACGCCGTGAAGGAGCGGCCCGAACCGCGACGGGCTCACGACCACCAGCCAGCCAGCCACCGACCAGAAGAGAAAGGACTGCGCCATCACCCACCCGCCGGCCGACGCATCCGCGACGGCGATGAGCACGACGTCCAGCACTCCAGCGACCACACCGGCCACGACCCCGAGCTTGTGCATCGGCGTGTCGTAGGCGCCAACCCTGACAGTTTCTGTCCGCAATCATCCGCGGACTGGGAGGAAGCCGCGCGCCTCACCCGGTCTGACTGGGCTGTGCGCACGAGCGGGTGGCTGACGTACGCTGAGACGGCGTGCGCGTGTTCGAAGGAGGGCCTTCGTGGCGATGATCTTCGAGGTCGAGTACCCGAACGGCGAGCGCGCCTGGAGCATCGGCTTTCCTGGCGGCACGCTGGTCGTCGACCTCGTTCCGCCCGGCCCGCAGAGCTGCCTCGGAGACCAGCTCGAGGTCGAGTTCGCGAAGAGCGGGCCAGGTCGTGTGCTGCGGGTGCTCGGCGGGCCGCGTCGACCCACCATTCGCGTTCGTGTGCCCGGCGGGGTGACTGCGCGCGAAGCGTGGATGACCGCGCGAGAAGCAGAAGGCTGGGCCACGGCTGACGGTCTCGATGCCGACGCCGATGTCGTATGGCTGGCAGCGACGCGTGATGAGCTCGACCCAGCAAGGCTCGCCAGCACCGTGCGCTGCACCTCGGCCGAGCTCGACGTGAAGGAGTAGAGCTCTCCCTCCCCACCACGCAGCTGAGCGAGGGAGGAAGGAGCCGCCGACTGACACGCGCTGAGCCAGGGGCTGCTTCATCATGCACCCGCCTTTCATCGCCAGGAGCGCAACGCGCGAGCCTGATCAGCTCGACAACGTCATCGCGCAGCGCTCGCCGCCAAGACGACGCCGACCGAGCGAGAAGCGGCTCTCCCCGCCGAGGAGAGCCAGGAAGGCTGCAGAAGTCCTTCCACCGACCTCGAGGTGCTCGGCAACCCGTTCCCTTCGGCGTTGCGTCTTTGGCGAAGCAGCGGGCGAGCCTCGAGAAGCCGCCGAGGCCCGCTCCTCGACGCGCCAACCCTGACACTTTCTGTCCGCATTGATGCGAGAGTCCGACACATGAGCCGCGCGCTGCGCTTGATGCGACTGTCCGAGACGCTCCGAGCGAGCGACACCACGACGGTGGAAGCGCTCGCCGACGCGCTGAAGGTCAGCGGCCGCACCGTTCGCCGCGACCTCGTCACGCTGCGCGAGCAGGGCCTCGCCATCACCGGAGAATCGGGCCGCGGCGGTGGCCTGCGCCTCGAAGGCGACCGTGGCGTCACCTCGGTGCACCTCTCGCTCGAAGAGGTCGTCTCGTTGTGGCTCGCGGCGAGGCTCAGTCAACGAACCAGCACGCTGCCCTGGAGCACCTCGGCCTCGACGGCGCTCACGAAGCTGCTCGCGAGTCTTCCCAGCAGCCGCAGCCGCGCGCTCACCGCACTCTGCAGACGCGTCATCATCGGTCCGGCGCCGACGGCACGCATGCTCGACTCGCTCGGCGAGGTGCCACGCGAGGCGCTCGGGGTGTTCGAGACGAGCTTCACTTCGCGCACCGCGATGGCGTTCGACTACCGAGGGCGAGAGGGCCGCTCCTCGACTCGTCGCGTGGAGCCGCACGGCCTGCTCGTGCAGAGCCCGCTCTGGTACGTGCTCGCGTTCGACCTCGACTCGCAGGCCCCACGCATGTTCCGCATGGACCGGCTCTCGAGACTGCGCCGGCTGCCCTCGACGCCGTTCGAGCCTCGCCGCACCGTCATCGACGCACTGCTCGAGCCCGGCTTCGA
>Ga0075163_10003254_pt1 | contig 21841 bp, 23 predicted proteins | sample JI1023141ADNA_FD_71478 | JGI IMG/M metagenome (GOLD analysis project Ga0075163, IMG submission 71478) | Wastewater effluent complex algal communities from Wisconsin, to seasonally profile nutrient transformation and Carbon sequestration -... | ecosystem: Engineered > WWTP > Effluent > Algae... | reverse complement strand
ATAGGCGTTGAGCGGCTTGGCAGCGGGCCGGTTGGGCGCGTCCTTGGCGAAGACCGCGAAGACGATGAACGCGACGGCCAGCGGCAGCATCGCCAGCCCGATCACGTTGGACCAGCCGAAGCTTTCCGCCAGTCCCGGCGCGAACAGGGCGGCCAGCGCCGTGCCGGAATTGCCAGCGCCGGCGATGCCTAGGGCCAGTCCCTGCTGTTCAGGCGGATACCAGCGCGAGGCCAGCGGAAGGGCGACGGCGAAGGAAGCTCCGGCGACGCCCAGAAGCGCGCCAAACACCAGAACGCTGTTGTAGGCGTGCAGGCCGATCAGCCACGTCACACCCAGTCCGGCCAGAACAATGACCTGGAAGATGAGCCCGGTGAGTTTCGGGCCGATCCGATCCACCAGAATGCCTGCCAGCACGCGCAGGAAAGCGCCGGACAGCACCGGCACAGCGACCATCAGGCCTTTCTGTGCGGCATCGAGCCCCAGATCGCGGGCGATCGCGACGCCCAGTGGCCCGAGCATGACCCAGACCATGAAACTGAGATCGAAATAGAGGAAGGAGGCAAACAGGGTGGGCGCGTGGCCCGCTTTCAGGAAAGCGCGAGGCAGCATGGCGGATGTGACCCAATATTCCAGAACGGCGTCATCGCCGGGGAACGGACCGCATCCGGGCAGTCAACCACTGGCGGAGAACATCGTTGTCCATCTGCCGTTCTTCATCGGGCGCGTTGCCGGTCCCGATGTCACGCCGTGTCGTTGTGAAAGCCTGAGCGTTTCATCGAACGCCTGTCGCTGCGGCGCCGGAAGGAACAACCTGATCGCCAATTGGGCGCCGGGTCAGCGCGTTAACCGCGTGATGGCGAATCCAGCCGCGTAGTCGCGCACCGAGTCGGGGTCGAATGGCGCGCCGTCGAAGAAGGCGTCGCGTGACATCGCAATCGGGCCGGGCGACCCTGGCAGGCTCCAGTCGCCATCATGCGCGCCTTCAGCCTTGGAGTCGGCCAGCGGCAAGGCGAGGCCGATATCCGCCGCCGCCGCGCGGAAGAGGTCCGGCCGGTAGCAGTCCAGCGCCAGCGCGGGAGCCGTGTCGCGGTCCGCCTGTCCCCACCGCAGCATCTGGCTGAAGATCCACGCTGCATGGCTGCGCCACGGTAACGATGTGCCCTGCCGCGAAAAGCGCAGCCCGTTTTCCGCCTCACCCAGACGTTTCGCTATCAGTCCTGGCGGCGCGGACAGATAGTCGGGCGTCGCCAGCAGGCTCGCCAGTTCGCCGGCATTCTCCGGGGCATCGGCCCAGACTGATGCCCGCAGCAGGGCGCGCAGCATCGCCTGCATCGCCGCCTGCTCGCGCGCCGCCCAGCTCTCTGACACGCCCAGCACCTTGTCCGGACCGCCCGGCCAGAATTCGGCCGCCTCCAGTATGATGCGCGCGCCGCACTGCGCCTCGCACATCGCGCCCCATGGCGCGCCAACGCAGAACCCGTCGATCTCGCCCGAACTCAGGCGCTCGACGATGCCGGTCGGCGGCGCAGTCACGATCCGGATGTCGCGATCGGGATCCAGTCCAGCGGACGCCACCCAGTAACGCAGCATGTAGCTGTGCATCGAATACGGGAACACGGTCGCAAACACGATCGGCGCCTCGCCCCGGCCGAGCCGTCGTGCGGCGGCGCGCGCAAGACCGAGAGGTCCCGTCCCTTCCATTTGCGACGCAAGTTGCGCGGAGACGCCAATCGCTGCGCCATGGGCGTTGAGCGACATCGGTGCGATCAGTCCCACGGGTTCGGACCCGGCCCCGAGTCGCGCTGCAATCGCCAGCGGACCCAGCAGGTGTGCGCCCTGGAACAGCCCGGCGGCCAGCTTGTCGCGGATCGTGGCCCACGAGACCTCGCGATGCAGCGAGACATCAAGCCCTTCCGCCGCAAACAGCCCGCGCGCCCGGGCGACAATCAGCGGCGCTGCATCGGTCAGCGCGACAAAGCCGAGATCAAGCGACAGCGTCATGGCTTGTCTCCTCTGAGAACGCCATGGAAGGAAAGAAGGTCGGCCGCGACAGCGCCAACCGATCGCCCGGAATTCATCGCTAGCTTGCGCAGTATCGCATAGGCCTCTTCCTCGCCGACCTGCCGCTCCTTCATCAGCAGCCCCTTGGCGCGCTCCACAGTCTTGCGGGACGCGAGGTCAGACTGCGCCTTGGCGAGATCGGTCCGCAGCTGCTGCATCAGCTGGAACCGGCTCATCGCAACTTCGAGGATCGACCGCACGCGGCCGGGCTGCAGGCCATCGACGATATAGGCGGCGACGCCGGCGCGGACGGCTTCCTCCGCCAGTCCCGGCTCGGACCGGTCGACGAACATCACGATTGGCCGGGGATTGGCGTGTGTGGCCTCGCGCAGGCCTTCCAGCGTATCGCGATCCGGGCTGTCACAGGCGACGATGATCAGGTCCGGCTTGAACGCGAGAAGTTCCTTCTCGTCCAGGCTGGATGTCCGCCGCAGGTCGAGCGGGCGCACCTCCGCCAGTCCCTCGGCAACGAGGGCGGCGCGCGCAGGATCGGGATCAACAAGCAGAAGGCGCATGGCGGCAGCAGTCAGTTATGCCCGCCCTTCAACCGAGGCGAGCCGTACACGAAATCACGAATCCAACCTGTTCCTGCTTAAATTTGCGGCGGCTCTGACGTGAACTGCCTGCGAACGGTCCTCCGCACGGAGCAGGCAAGTCACGCCGCCCCAATGCTACTTTGCAGTCTCATCCTGGACGGTGGCGGCCGGCATTGGGCAGCGCGCCTGCGGGGTCGGCTGGGGCGCCATCCGGGCCGCCTCGTCGCGCTCGGCCTGTTCCAGCGCCTTGGCGGGCGTCATCCACACCTCGCCATGCTCGCCGCAGCGCATCCCGTATTCGAACATCGCTTTCATGTCGGGCTCGTCCAGCGCCAGAGAGCCGCCGAACACCACGCTGTCGGGAATGGCGGTGAAGGCGAACGTCATGCTGTTGCGCGCGGCGAAGGCTTCCGTCTGCAGCAGGGCGACGCGCGCCAGGTGGTTCATCGCGGCGCTGAAGCTGCGGGCGGCAATGTCGATGGCGTTGTTCTTCGTCGAGCGTTGCGCGGTCGAGACCTGGCCGTTGATCACCACCTGAACATGCGCCCCGCGCAGCGACTGCGGCGTAAAGCCCGTGACCATCGCGAGATCGGGTGCGACGAAGAACGGCGTCGTCGCCCCGCCATCGACGTGCATCTCCTGATACGTCACGCCATCCTGCTCCACCGCAATCATCACCGGCGGAAACACGCCCGGAACGCTGGAGGAAGCGGCCAACACCGTGCGGAAAAGGTTATGCGCCGTCTCACCGCCAAGCTGCGCGAGCGCGCCCATATTCCAGTATTCGGTTTCCTCGCGATCGAGATTTGTGGTCGCAACCAGCAGCACGCGCCCCGTCGCGGCTTCTTTTGCGACCGCCTCAATCAGGTCGTCGGTGATGAAGCGGTCAATCAGCTCCGCAAGCGGCTCGCCGCGAAACACGCTGGGTTCGAACAACACGCCAATTCCGCGAGACTTCAGCATCCCGTCGGTCGCCTTGCCGCCATAGGCTTCGGCCAGCTCGTCGTCCCACTCCGGACCGAGAAAGACAAACGGAGCGATCATCGAACCGGTCGACACGCCGGTCACCATCTCATAACGCGGCCGCAGGCCGGCCTTGCTCAATCCGACCATCAGCCCCGCGCCGAAGGCGCCGCCGCCGCCGCCGCCGGACAAGGCAAGAATGTCGATCGATCCATCCGCCGCCTTGCGCACGCCCTTGGTCGTCTCGCGGGCCTGAAGCGCGAATGTCTCGCTGTCGAGATTTCCCAGCCGGATCGGCGCAGCGATGCCCAAGGGGGTTGCAGCGTCCGCCAGGGGCGGCGCTTCGAGCCTCGGCAATGTGGTGCAGGCGGCAAGACCGAGGCCGCTTGCGGTCAGCAGTCCTCTGGCCAGCCCGAAGGCCAGCGATGTGCTGTGTGCCGCCATGTTGACTGGCTCCCAACTGGTCCCTCGCGCGGGGAGGCGCAGGGTGCCTAATCCTACCACGCTCCGGCTGGGGTTGGACCCACCCCAATTCTGGTCTATCGCGTCTCCAGCATACCCAGCCGGAGACATCCCGTGGCCATCCACCATCATGAAGGCGACCTGCCTGCCTCGGTGACCTTCACCGGCTCCGTCGCCATCGACACCGAAACGATGGGCCTCAACCCGTTCCGCGACTCGCTCTGCGTGGTCCAGCTGTCGGACGGAAAGGGCGACGCCCATGTCGTGCGGCTGAAGCGCCCTGGCTATGAATGCCCGAACCTCAAGGCGCTGGTCTCCAACCCGCGCGTGCTGAAGATCTTCCATTTCGCCCGCTTCGACCTCGGCATGATCCAGCAATGGCTGGGTGCGCCGTGCTTCCCGGTCTACTGCACCAAGATTGCTTCCAAGCTGGCCCGGACCTACACCGACCGCCACGGCCTCAAGGATCTCTCCCGCGAGCTTCTGGGCGTCGACATGTCCAAGGCCCAGCAGAGCTCTGACTGGGGCGCGGATGCGCTCAGCGACGCCCAGCTGGCCTATGCGGCCTCCGACGTGCTCCACCTGCACGAGCTGAAGGCTAAACTCGATGTCATGCTGGCCCGCGAAGGCCGAACCGAACTCGCCCAGGCCTGCTTCGATTTCCTGCCGGTCCGTGCAGCCCTGGACCTCTCCGGCTGGGCCGAGCAGGATATTTTCGCCCACACCTGAGATTTACCGGCCATTTGGACCGCTGCGCGCCCTTTGGGGGGCTGCGGACAGGGTGAATCGTCCCATATCCTTAGGCGTGCGAAGGCCGTAGTCTGGCCACTCATGCTTCTTATGGCTCCAGCTCAGGTTTGACGCCGCGCCGCCGTGATGACCCCCGCCGCCTCCTCGCATCACTCGATGGATATCTGGGGCCCCCGGCGCGCCACCTCCCTGAAGGAGGCGCGCAGGCGCACCGGGCTGGTCCATATCATCCGCCTGCTGTTCACGGTTGGCGCCGTCCTGTCGGCCGGCCTGCTGCTCGGGCCGGTGGTCCAGCACCAGATCCAGGCCGGCGAAAAACCGCTTACCGCGCCCAGCCTCAACGTCACCATCCTCAACCCCCGCTTCGAAGGCCGCGACATCAACGACCGGCCCTACGTCATCACCGCCGATACCGCCCGCCGCCGCCGCGAGAACGTGGCGCTGATCGATCTGGTAAACCCCCATCTCGAGGACCAGGCCTCCACCAGCGTGCAGGCTCGCGAAGGCGTGTTCGACCGCGAGAAGCAGGTGCTGGACCTTGTGGGCGACGTCGTGATGATGGATGCGGGCGGCTACCAGTTTACCTCCGACAGCACGCGCATGTATGTGCGCGAGAACCGGGTCGAGGGCCTCACGCCGCTCAAGGGCTTCGGGGCCGTTGGCGAGGTGCGCGCCAATGCGTATGAGGTGCTCGACGACGGCAACCGGATCGTGCTCAAGGGCGACGTGTGGACCAGGTTCACGCCCAAGAAGCGGCGCGGGGGGAATTAGGGCGATGATGCGGAGCGGTGGGATGCTGAAGAAAGTTCAACTGGCGGCGGTGATCGCTGCGGTGTCTGCCTCTGTTGCGGGTGCAGCTTACGCCCAGATCGGCCGTGGCGACGCGCCGGTCGAGATCACCTCGTCCGAGGGCGTCTACCTCCAGAATGAAGGTCGCTTCGTCTACACCGGCACCGTGGTCGCGGCCCAGGCGGATTCGCGCATCGCCACCGACCGTCTCACCGTCACCTGCACACGCGCGCCGGCTGCGGCCGGCTCGAACGCCGAGCCCGCCTGCGATGCGATGGAAAAGATGATTGCCGAGGGCAATGTCTACTACACCGCCCCCGAGGTGAAGATCCGCGGCGACCGCGCCGAGTACGACTATCCCACCGACACGATCACAATCACCGGCGATGTTATCCTGTCGCGCGGCACCGAAGGCGTCGTGCGCGGCACCTCGGTCGTCTACAATGTAGGGCAAGGGCGCACCACGATCACCGCCGGCACGGGACGCGTGCTGTCGATCTTCACGCCCGCCAAGAAAACCCCGGCTGCGCCGGTTCCCGCGCCCACCCCTAACTGAGCCGGATTGATGGACGCGAAGACGCCACCCGAAGCGGTCCCTGAAGCGGCCATGGCTGCGGATGCACGCGATGGCCTGCGCGCGCTCAGCCTCGCGAAGGCGTTCAAGGGCCGCCAGGTCGTGAAGGATGTGAGCCTGCATCTCCGCCGCGGCGAGATCGCCGGCCTGCTCGGTCCCAACGGCGCCGGCAAGACCACCTGTTTCTACATGATGATGGGCCTGATCGCGGCGGACGCCGGCCGCGTCACCATCGACGGCGAGGACGTCACGGGCCTCCCGATGTACCAGCGCGCCCGCCTCGGCGTCGGCTACCTGCCGCAGGAGAACTCGATCTTCCGCGGCATGAGCGTCTACGACAACGTCATGAGCGTCGCCGAACTCACCGAGAAGAAGGTCGCCAGCCAGAAACAGCTGACGGAATCCCTGCTCGAAGAGCTCCAGATCTCCCACCTCGCCAAGCAGAACGCCAACTCGCTGTCGGGCGGCGAGCGCCGCCGCGTCGAGATCGCCCGCGCGCTGGCCTCGCGTCCGAATTTCATGCTGCTGGACGAACCCTTCACCGGCATCGATCCGCTGGCCGTGTCCGACATCTCGGATCTGGTGCGCTACCTCAAGGGCAGGGGCCTCGGCGTCCTGATCACCGACCACCAGGTCCGCGAAACCCTGGAAATCGTCGACCGTGCCTCGATCATCTACGACGGCACGGTCCTGTTCGAGGGAACACCGGCCGAGGTTTTAACTAACGAAGACGTCCGCCGTGTTTATCTTGGCGCCCGTTTCTCGACGTGACGGGGGTTTTTCGCCCTGTGCGGGCGGGCATATTGCCCAATAACCTCTATTGCTGATTAGATAATATTAAGGCGCTGGGGGTAGTGTGGCTCCTTACCAAGGGAGCTGCCTGGTCGGACCAATTCTGTTCCGCGCCGGGCTCTGGGAGGTCTGGCGTGGCGCTTGCGCATCGTCTTCAGCTGCGACAGGGCCAGTCCCTTGTCATGACGCCGCAGCTGCAGCAGGCGATCAAGCTGCTGCAACTCTCCAACGTCGAACTCCAGGAATATGTCGAGGCCGAGATCGAGCGGAACCCGCTCCTCGTGCGCGGCGAAACCGAAGGCTCGAACGAAGCTCCCGACAGCAGCGAAAAAGTTTCCGACAAGCGCGAAGAGATGCGCCTCGACGACGCCAGCGGCGCCAACGAGGCGAGCCACGAACTCGACGCCCGCTCGGACGATGTCTACGAATCCGACAGCCCGTCCGAACAGATGAACACCCAGGGCGGCCCTTCCGCCCAGCTCGACTGGTCGCGCACCGCCTCCGGCAAGCAGCGTTCGGACGACTTCGACCTTGAATCGATCACCGCTGAGGAAAAATCCCTCCGCGACCATCTCGAAGACCAGCTGCAGATCGCCGGTCTCAACGACGCCGACCGCCTGATCGCCTCGCGCCTGATCGAGGAAACCGACGAAGCCGGCTTCATGCGCGGCGACATTTCCGAAATCGCGACTGCACTGGGCACCGACGTTGAAGACGTCGAAGCCGTGCTCGGCGTCTGCCACGGTTTCGATCCCACGGGCGTTATGGCCCGCAACATCCAGGAATGCCTCTCGCTCCAGCTCGCCGAACGCGATCGTCTCGATCCGGTGATGCAGAAGCTGCTCGAAAATCTTGAACTGGCGGCCCGTCGCGACTTCAAGCGCCTCGCCGAGATCTGCGGCGTCGACCATGAAGACGTTGTCGACATGCTCGCCGAGCTGCGCACGCTGACGCCGCGCCCCGGAGCCGCCTTCGCCGGCGACGCCGCTCCGGCCATCACGCCAGACGTGTTCGTCCGCGAAATGCCCAATGGCACCTATTCTGTGGAACTCAACGCCGACACGCTGCCGCGTGTCCTGCTCGATCGCACCTATTATGCGGAAGTCTCAGGCCTCGCGAAGAAAGAGGAAGACAAGACCTTCCTCACCGAGTGCCAGGCGTCGGCCAACTGGCTGATCAAGTCGCTGGACCAGCGCGCCCGCACCATATTGAAAGTTTCCAGCGAAATCGTGCGCCAGCAGGACGGCTTCTTTGTTTCCGGCGTCCGCTCGCTGCGCCCGCTCAATCTTAAGACCGTCGCGGATGCGGTCGAAATGCACGAATCAACCGTCTCGCGCGTTACATCCAACAAGTACGTCTCGACGCCGCGCGGCGTGTTCGAGCTGAAATACTTCTTCTCTGCGTCCATCCCGGCGACGCAGGGTGGCGAGTCCCACTCGGCCGAAGCCGTGCGTCACCGCATCAAGGACATGATCGTGTCCGAGAGCAAGGATGCGGTTCTCTCCGACGACCAGATCGTCGAACGCCTGCGCGCCTTCGGCATCGACATCGCCCGCCGCACAGTGGCGAAATACCGCGAGTCGCTCCACATCCCGTCCTCGGTCGAACGCCGCCGCGGCGCAGGCTGACGCCATCTAACCCATGCGGGGTGCGTGTTTGCCGCGCTGCACCGTTGACCTTCGGGTCCAGCGCTCCCAAAGTCTATTCAGGTCGGGCGAACCTGTGAGCAGTCCTGCTCACGTGGCTCATGCAAGGAGCGCTTCCCCGTGCAAGTACAGATCGCTGGCAAGAAGATTGAAATTGGCGCTGCATTGCAGGAGCGAATAGCTTTCAGTCTCGAAGAGCGCGTCTCGAAATACTTCAACCGCACCGGCGAAGCGGTGGTTACAGTTTCCAAGCCTGGCTGGGCCTTCAATTGTGATTGCTCCATCCACCTGCCGTCCGGCGTGACGCTGCAGGCGCACGGCGAGGGCGACGACGCCTATCAGGCTTTTGAACAATCGCTCGAGAAGATCGAGAAACGCGTTCGTCGCTACAAGAACCGTCTGCGCGACCATCGCGGCGCCAAGGCGGGCTCGCCAATCCAGCTGGCTTCCGAGAGCATCATTCTCCCGCCGGGCGAAGATGACGGCGCTGACGATGTCGAATCAGGCCTCGACGGCAGCACGGGCGACGCCCCGGTCATTGTCGCGGAGTCGAACATGAAAATCCGCACGATGACTGTTTCCATGGCTGTGATGCAGCTGGAGCTGGCTGATTCTCCATCGGTCCTGTTCCGCAACGCCGCCCACGGCGGTTTGAACATGGTTTATAGACGTCCCGACGGTAACGTCGGCTGGGTTGACCCAGGCAAGGACGGCTGATTCTTTGCAGAAAAATATTGCGAGCGACATGGAGCCGACACAGTCGGCGGGCGTAATGTCGTGCGATCGCGCTTTCTGCTTTGGGCAGCCGCGGTTTGAGGGGAGCGAAACGGTAGAGTTATGACTGACCGGATATTTCCGCCGGGCCGCACTGCACCGGCTACTCTTGGCGATCTCCTTCTCCCGCAAGCCGTGATTCCCCGCGCCCGCTGGCAGGGCCGCAAACAGGTCCTGACTGAGCTGTCGGAAGCCATGGCGAAAGCGTTGGGTCTCGATCCGCGCGATGTGTTCGACGCCGTGATGGAGCGTGAGCGCATCGGCTCCACCGGCGTAGGCGAAGGCGTCGCCCTGCCGCATGCCCGCATCGAAGGGTTGTCGCGTCCTGTCGGCGGCTTTGCGCGCCTGCTTGAGCCGGCCGACTTCGACGCCATCGACGAACGCAAGTGCGATCTCGTTTTCATGATCCTCGCGCCCGCCGACGCCGGCGCCGACCATCTGCGCGCTCTCGCGCGCGTGTCCCGCATCTTCCGCCAGGAAACAGCGCGAGCCGCCTTGCGCAAGGCTCAGACGGCCGAAGCGGTGCTGGCCATCCTGTCGCCCGACAAGGCGATCGACGCAGCCTAGTCTGGCGAGCGGATCCCTGCGTGAAACGCCGCGATCCGCGCCGACAGCCATCCCGGCTGCTCCAGCGGGATCATGTGCCCGGCATTCACGGCCAGCTCCGCCTGCGCGCCGGGGATCAGGTCCTGCATCCGCTCGATCGACGCCGGCGACACGAACGGATCCGAATCCGCCCCGATCAACAGGGTGGGGCAGGCAATCCCCCACAACGCTCCGTCCAACGATGTGCGCGTGCTGGTTTCACGCATCTGCGCCAGCAACACATCGTGGCCGAGATCACGGTCCATCGCCTTGATCACCTCCACCACGGCGGGATCGTCCCAGTGCGAGGGATGCACGAATTGATGCATCCGGCTGGTCGACATGCCGCGATAGGGATGCGTCTCCAGAAAATCGATGATCTTCACCCGCTCGGCCGCCTCGGTTCCGGTGAGGCCAAACGCCGAGGAACACACGAGCGTGAGCGACGCCACGCGCTCCGGCTGTTCCAGCGCAAACGCCAGCGAGAGATATCCGCCCATCGAGAACGCCGCGATGTGCAGTGGCCCGTGCCGGGCTGCGGCTTCCGCGAACAGCGCCAGCATGCCTTCCCGCGTCGTCTGCGTTTCGATGGCGATATAGCCTGGCGTGATCCCGGCCGGCAGCGCGCGCCAAACCGGCTCCCATACGCGCCGGTCGCATTGCGTCCCAGGCACGCAGGTCAGCGTCAGGCCCATCTCAGCACTGCTTTGCATGTCGGGTTGAATTCACGCCCCGCAGCGTGATCGGACGATGGTGGAGCCAGGCGGGATCGAACCGCCGACCTCTTGCATGCCATGCAAGCGCTCTCCCAGCTGAGCTATGGCCCCGTTCCGTCCTGTGGCGCGAAAGCCTGCGCCGCGGGTGGTCCAGATTTGGGAGCGCGTTGCTTATACCGCGCCCCCCGTGGGATCAAGTGTGAGTATTGGCAGCCGCTGTGGACTAGATTTCCTCGTCCGCGTCGCCTTCAAGCTCGATGTCGTCGTCCTCGAACTCGTCGTCCTCGTCGATGACCGTCAGCCCGTCGTCTTCTTCAATCTCGTCCTCGACAACTTCATCGTCCTCGTCGGGCGTGAACTTGGCGGCGGTCTTGCGTTTGGCGGCCTTCGGCTCGGCGGCGATGCCGGGCTCGGCCGTTTCGTCTTCCTCGACCAGTTCGGGCTCGGCGTCGTCGAGAGCGACGATGGCTTCATCGTCCTCTTCTTCGTCCTCGTCCTCGGTCTCTTCGGCTTCGTCCTCGTCGTCTTCGATCTCATCGTCATCGTCGGCGACGACCGGTGCGGCCTTCACCTTCTCGCGCGTGCGCTTGGGCTTCGCGACTTCAACGACCGGATCGAAGGTCGTCTTGCATTTCGGGCATGACGCCGGGCTTTTGCCCAGGTCATAGAACTTGGCCCCGCAATTGGGGCAGGTACGTTTTTCGCCGAGGTCAGCCAAAGTCAAAATCCCCATTGATTGGCCGGGCGCTTGCCATGTTCAGGAGACGCTGTAAAGCGCTCTGTGTCGGGCGAGTCCAGAGGGCCTGTCAGCCCTCCCTCTCGCCCCCGTCCTCAAGGCTTGTTTTCCATGCGTGCGATATCGAGACCCGTAACCCGGTTAAGCGGTTCGGTTCGCGCGCCGGGCGACAAATCCTGCTCCCACCGCGCCCTGATGATGGCTGCTGTGGCCACGGGCGAATCAACCATCACCGGCCTGCTGGAGGGGGAAGACGTCCTCAATACGGCGAAGGCCGTCGCCGCCCTGGGTGCTGACGTCCGCCGCACCGGGCAGGGCGCCTGGACGGTCCGCGGCGTCGGCGAGGCCGGGTTCCACTCACCCGCGGGCGATCTGGATTTCGGCAATGCCGGCACCGGTTCCCGCCTGATGATGGGCCTGGTCGGCGGCCACGCCGTCCGCGCCCGCTTCGTCGGAGATGCGTCCCTGTCCTCCCGCCCCATGGAGCGCGTGCTGAAGCCGCTGCGCGAGATGGGCGTTCAGGCCGACACCGCCCCCGGCGGCTGCCTCCCGGCCGTCCTCACCGGCGGCAACCTCAAAGCCATACGCTACGCCCCGCCCGAAGCCTCGGCCCAGGTGAAGTCCGCCATCCTGCTCGCGGGCCTCCGCGCCGAGGGCGTCACGGTAGTCGAGGAGCGCGAAGCCACCCGCGACCACACAGAACGCATGCTCCGCGCCTTCGGCGTCGAGGTCGACCTCGAGGAACGCCCCGGCCACGGCCCCATCGTCTCCATCCGCGGCGGACAGTCCCTCAAGGCGCTCCCCGCCGCCGTCGCGGGCGATCCATCTTCCGCCGCCTTCGCCATCGCCGCAGCGTTGATCGCGAGCGAGGGGGAGGTCACCGTCACCGGCATGCTCGACAACCGCACCCGCACAGGCTTCCTCGACGCCGTGCTGGCGATGGGCGGCGAGGTGCGCAGCGAACCCGATGGCGAAGCCACGGGCGAAGCAACAGTCCGCGTCATCGCGAAAGCCTCGCGCCTCACAGGCATCGCGCTCGATCCCGCGCTCGTCCCCTCGATGATCGACGAGCTGCCAATCTTCGCCGTCCTCGCCGCGTTCGCGACAGGCAAGACGCTGGTCACCGGCGCGGCCGAGCTCCGCGTAAAGGAAAGCGATCGCATCAAGGCGATCTGCGCCATGCTCCACGTCAACGGCGTCAGGGTCGATGAACACCCCGATGGCTTCACCGTCCACGGCCTCGGCCCCCACGGCGTCCCCGGCGGCGGCACGGTGGAGGCCCGCCACGACCACCGCATCGCCATGTCCGGCATCATCATGGGAACGGCTGCGCAACGCCCCGTCGCCATCGACGACATCGCGATGATCGCCACCAGCTATCCCGAATTCTTCTCGCACATGGCCACGATCGGCGCCGATATCGAGCAGGAAGCTGCATGATCATCGCGATCGACGGCACAACCTCTTCCGGCAAGGGCACGCTGGCCAAGCGTCTGGCCGCTCATCTCATCCTGCCGCATCTCGATACGGGTCTGCTTTACCGCGCCGTCGCCGCCAGTGCGCTGGCCCAGGGCGTCGACCTGAAAGATGAAGCTGCCTGCGCCGATCTCGCCAAAGGCATCAATCTCGCCGACTTCGACGATCACGCCCTGCGCAGCGCCAGCATCGGCGCCGCCGCCTCGATCGTCGCCTCGCTCGGCGCCGTCCGCCATGCCCTGTTCGACCTGCAACGCGCCTTCGCCCAGCAGAAGGGCGGGGCCGTGCTCGATGGCCGCGATATCGGCACCGTCATCGCCCCCGACGCCGACTTCAAATTCTGGATCGACGCCTCGGTCGAGGAACGCTCGCGCCGCCGCTATGTCGAACTCTCAGGCATGGGCGAACCGGTCACGCCCGAAAGTGTCCTCGCCGCGCTGAAGGAGCGCGACGCCCGCGACGCCGGTCGCAAGGACGCGCCCAGCAAACCTGCCGACACCGCCGTCCACATCGACACAACAAAGCTCACGCCGGATGAAACCGTCGCCGCGGCCCTGCGCGCCATCGCGCAGCACCGGCTCTAGGCGCTAGCCGCCCACGACAGCCTTCTGCACATCGCGCGGCAACTGCCCCGCCATGCCTTCCAGCGTGGTGTTGGTCAGGTTGACGATGGTGGTCCGGCGCGCCGGATCGACATTCCAGGAATGCCCCCACACGCCGCCCCACTGCCACGACCCCGGCGACAGGAACGAGCCTGAGGCGCCCGGATCCAGCAGGATCGATCCGCCAAACCCGAACGCGGTGTTGCCGGTGGGGTCGAAGAGTATCCGCAACGGCCCGATCTGGTTCGACATCATGGCCTGCGTGGTTTCACGCGACAGGATCGGCTCACCGCCGCCGCGCACTGCGTCGAGGAAGCGGATGACTTCGCCTGCCGTGCCGTTCATGCAGCCGCCGCCGCCCTGGAACGCCGAGCGGTTGAAGGCGCGCGACGTGCCCAGATTGATCGGCGCCAGCCCCGGCACGAAAAACTGCTTGTGGCCATCGCCGATGCGCACGGGCTCGGGCGCGGCGTTGGAATAGGGCTGCGCCAGCCGCGCTGCATCCGTGACGAAGAACGACGTGTCCGTCATCGCCAGCGGACCGGCGATATAGCGCTTCACCACCTCGTCCAGATCCGTCCCCTCGATCTTCATCAGAACGGCGCCCAGCACGTCGGTGGCGACGGAATAGAGCCACGACGCGCCCGGCGGAAACATCAATCCCGCTTCCACCATGCGCGAGAGATTCTCTTCCATGGTGATGTCGCCGTCGATGCCTGCGGACACCTTCAGCGTGTTGTACGGGCCCGTCTCGGGCTGCAGGAAATCGTAGGCAAGGCCCGACGTATGCGTCAGCAGGTGACGGATGGTGATCGTGGGCGTCGAGCCATCCGGCGCCTTCGGCTTGAAGTCCGGCAGCCAGTCCGTCACCGCAGCGTCGAGCGACAACAGCCCCAGCTCGATCATCCGCATGGCGGCAGCCGTCACGATCGGCTTGGAGATCGAAGCCAGCCGGAAGATCGCATCGGTCTTCATCTCGCGCCCGGCTTCCCGGTCAGCGAGGCCATAGGCCTTCATGTGCGCCAGCTCGCCGTCCTGCATCACGGCGATCACCGCCCCGACAATCCGCTTCTCGTCGAGGGCGGCCTGGACCGCAGCGTCAACCCGGTCTGAAAGGGCGGGGGCGGAGAGCGTCATGTGCAGCCTCTATGCTTGCGGGCATCAGGTCCTGGGCTTCAGTCCCAGCCTGCCGCCGATGATGCCATCCGCCATACGTTTGGGAAGGTGCAGCATCAACCAGTTCTGCAAGGGCTGCGGGGTCAGCACATAGCGCGTCTTCGGCTTGGCCACCGTCAGCGCCGTCGCCACCGCCTCGCCGATCTTCTCGGCCGGGAAGCCCTTGTGACCCATCTCCAGCATGTACTTTTTCACGCCATCCAGCGCCTTGGCGTAGGGCGTGGCGTCATAGCGCGAGGTATCCATCGCGTCCGCCTTGTCCCAGATCGGCGTCTTGATTGCGCCCGGCGCCACGATCACCACGTCGACGCCATAGAGCAGCAGCTCCCGCCGCAGGCTCTCGGAGAATCCCTCCAGCGCAAACTTGGAAGTGTTGTAAGGCCCCACGAAGGGCGAGCCGATCCTGCCGCCCACCGAGCTCATCATCACGATCCGGCCCGGGCGGGCCCCCTCGGTTTTCGGCCGCGTCTGCGGGCTCGCCCCCAGCAGCGGCGCAAACGCCTGCGTCACGATCAGTTGCCCGGTGACGTTCACCTCGATCTGCTGCCGGAAAATCTCGACCGGGATGTGCAGCAGCGGGCCAGGGTTGGCGATGCCGGCATTGTTCACCAGTCCGAACAGCGTCTCGCCGTTCAGGGCCTCGCGAACCGTCCTTGCCCCGGCGGCCACTGCTTCGGGGTCCGTCACATCGAACATCAGCGGCGTGAAGGCCGCCCCGAACTCCTTCGTCAGACGATCCGCGTCAGCCTGCTTCCGCACGCTGCCGAACACATGGAACCCCTGTCCCACGAGGATTTTCACGCATCCCCAGCCGATTCCGGTGGATGCGCCCGTCACCACCACGCTTTTCACGCCTGCCATGCCGGTCTCCTGAACCTGCCGTTTGTGCTTATACGGCGAGAACACACTCCCGGTTGATCTTCCTGGGCCGCGCCCTTCCGCGCCGGCCCAAAGCCCCGTCCAACCTTGACTTTCAGGGGACTCGCGATCAAAAAGCCGCCTCCCGTAGGCAGAGAAGCCTCAAGGCCAGCCCGGCCCAGCCGGCTATGGCCCTTCAGGCGTGTTGATTTCAGCACATCGAAACCGCCGGGAAGTACGACCACGCCGCATTGTGCGGCTAGTCCGCCGGATGAACCGGTAGGCCTGTACCACCAACCCTTCTGGAGCTTTGATGCCAGCCGTCGATATGAACCCCTCCACTGATGATTTTGCCGCGATGTTCGCGGAGAGCTTCTCCGGCTCCAACATGATCGAAGGCCGCGTCGTCGCCGCCACGGTCACAGGCGTCGGGAGCGATTTCATCACCGTCGACGTCGGTCTCAAGACCGAAGGCCGCATCCCCGCCAAGGAATTTGCATCCGACGACGTCCAGCCGAAAGTCGGCGAAGTCGTTGAAGTCTATCTCGAGCGCATCGAAAACGCCCTCGGCGACGCCGTCCTCTCGCGCGACAAGGCTCGCCGCGAAGAAGCCTGGACGCGTCTTGAGCGCCTCGCCGAGAAAAAGGAAACCGTCAAAGGCCAGATCGTCGGCCGCGTCAAAGGCGGCTTCACCGTCGATCTCGGCGGCGTCAACGCCTTCCTCCCGGGCAGCCAAGTCGACATCCGTCCGATCCGCGACGTCGGCCCGCTCATGGGCCACGCCCAACCGTTCGCCATCCTCAAGATGGACCGTCCGCGCGGCAACATCGTCGTCTCGCGCCGCGCCGTGCTCGAAGAATCCCGCGCCGAACAGCGCGCCGAGATCGTCGGCAACATGGCCGAGGGCGAGCGTCGCAAGGGCGTCGTCAAGAACATCACCGACTACGGCGCCTTCGTGGACCTGGGCGGCATCGATGGCCTGCTGCACGTCACCGACATGAGCTGGAAACGCGTTTCGCACCCGTCTCAGGTTGTGGAAGTCGGCCAGGAAGTCGAAGTCCAGATCATCAAGATCAACCCGGAAACCCAGCGTATCTCGCTCGGCATGAAGCAACTCATGTCCGATCCGTGGGATGGCGTCTCCGCGAAATACCCGATCGGCGCCAAGCTGTCGGGCCGCGTGACCAACATCACCGACTACGGCGCGTTCGTGGAACTGGAAGATGGCGTCGAAGGCCTGATCCACGTCTCCGAAATGTCGTGGACCAAGAAGAACGTCCACCCTGGCAAGATCATCTCTTCCTCGCAGGAAGTGGATGTCATGGTGCTCGACGTCGACGCCGACAAGCGCCGCATCTCGCTTGGCCTCAAGCAGGTCATGAACAACCCGTGGGAGGCGTTCACCTCCGAACATCCGCTTAACTCGGAAGTCGAAGGCGAAATCCGCGGCATCACCGAGTTCGGCCTGTTCATCGGCCTTGGCCCTGATCTCGACGGCATGATCCACATCAACGACATCGACTGGAACACGCCCGGCGAAGAAGCCATCAAGCGCTACAACAAGGGCGACACCGTCCGCGCCAAAGTGCTCGACGTCGACATCGAGAAAGAGCGCATCTCGCTCGGCATCAAGCAACTCGCCCAGGACCCGACCGAGAGCGTCGACCTGCGCAAGAACGTTGTCGTCACCACGACCGTCACCGAGATCACCACGGGCGGCATCGAAGTGTCGCTGGCTGATGGCGCGATGAAGTCCTTCATCCGCAAGGCCGACCTGTCGCGTGACCGTTCGGAGCAACGCCCCGAGCGTTTCGCCGTCGGCGATAAAGTGGACGCGCTCGTCACCGCCTTCGACAAGGCCGGCCGCAAGGTCTCCCTGTCGATCAAGGCGCTGGAAGTGCGTGACGAAAAAGAAGCCGTGGCTCAATACGGTTCGGCCGACTCGGGCGCCTCGCTGGGCGACATCCTGGGCGCCGCGCTGGCCCAGGGCACGAAGAAAGAAGACTAGTCGTTCCGTCTTCCCCGCTGGCTTTCGGCACGGGATACGGACCGGTACGATTGCGCCCTCCCTTCGCGGGGAGGGCGTTTTTCGTTTTCCGCGTGCGTTTTGGCCCGCTCCGGCACACCACCAGGCATGAATCTCCGACTCTGCCCTCGAAAAACTCTTGTCTTTCGCACGGCTTAGCGTGAATTTGCTGCCATGCTGCGCTCTGAGCTCATTGCCCGCCTGGCCGAAGAGAACCCGAACCTTAAGGTCCGGGAGGTCGAAAAGATCGTTGATGTGATCTTCGACGAGATCGCCGCCGCCCTCGAGCGCGGCGACCGGGTCGAACTGCGCGGCTTCGGCGCCTTCTCGGTCCGCAAGCGCGACGCCCGCACCGGCCGCAACCCGCGCACCGGCAATTCCGTCTCGGTCGAGTCCAAGCATGTGCCCTTCTTCAAGGCCGGCAAGGAACTCCGCTCGCGCCTCAACAACGGCCACGACCCGGAAGACCGCCAGGGCTGAGCGCGCAACAGCTCGACCCGCACTGGGTTGTTCCGGCGGCGCACGGGTGAAACCCTAGACAGATTCAGGTTTGAAGGTTCACAGGGCCGTGAGAAACTGAAGGCCTCATTCCGTGCGGGACGCGCGGGGTCACACAGGGGCAACAGCTTGTTCAAGGAATTCCGGGACTTCGCGATGCGCGGCAATGTCGTCGACCTCGCGGTCGGCGTCATCATCGGTGCAGCGTTCGGCGCCATCGTCACCTCACTGGTCAACGACATCATCATGCCCGTCATCGGCCTGGTCACCGGCGGCATGGACTTCTCGAAGATGGCTTACGTCCTCAAACCCGCCAGCGTCGGGGCAGACGGGACCGAGGTCGCCGCCGTCGCCATCAGCTACGGCAAGTTCATCAACTTCGTGATCACCTTCCTGATCGTCGCCTTCGCCATGTTCCTGGTCGTGAAGGCCATGAACAACATGAAGAAGAAGGAAGCGGCCTCGCCCGCGCCGCCGCCGGAACCCACCGCCGACCAGAAACTTCTGACCGAGATCAGGGACTTGCTTGCCAAGCGGCCCTGAGTTATCGGGGTTGTCTGTGTAGAGTTGCGTAGCGTACGGAAGGGGCGGCCTGAGTGCCGCCCTTTTTGTATTTCAGGGCCATGAAAACCGCTTTGAAATCAGCAAATAACGGTCGAGCCCCGCTCCCATGATCCAGCCCGTCACCGTCAAGATCTGCGGCCTCACCACCGAATCAGTCGTCGAGGCGGCCGTGGAAGCGGGGGCCGACTACGTCGGCTTCGTCCTGGTCGAATCCAGCCCCCGCCATGTCGACTTCGACCGCGCCCAGACCCTGATCCGCCTCGCCGCCGAACGGGGGGCCGAACCGTGGGTCGTCGCCGGCTTCTCCGCCTCCGACAGCCCCGGCATTTCGCTGCTGGAACGTCTGGTGAGGACCACGCCCGAGATCGCCGCCGTCCAGCTCCACGGCAAGGAAACGCCGGACGACGTCGCCGTCTTCGCCAAGCGCTATCCCATTGTCCCCATCGTCAAGGCGCTGGGCATCGCCACGCGCGCCGATCTCAAGCGCGTCGAGGACTACACCGCCGCCGACGCCTTCCTGCTCGACGCCAAGCCGCCGGCCGGCGCCGCCCGCGAAGGCGGCTTTGGCCACGCCTTCGACTGGTCGATCGTCAAAGGCTTCCGCACCGCCGACCACGAGGACTGGACGCTCTCCGGCGGCCTCACGCCCGAAAACGTCGCCGACGCCATCCGCATCTCCGGCGCCCACGCGGTGGACGTGTCCTCTGGCGTCGAGAGCGCCCCCGGCGTAAAGGACGTGGCGAAAATCCGGGCCTTCATCGCAGCGGCAAAGGGCGCCTAGCGCTCGATCTCCACGCGTTCTGTCCGGCCTTTCTCACGCTGTCCGTACAAGTGACTGGAAACGACATGGCTCTCGCGAACACCTGGTCTCAGTGGCCCGACGCCAACGGCCGTTTCGGCACGTTCGGCGGCCGCTATGTCGCCGAGACGCTGATGCCGCTCGTCCTCGATCTTGAGGCCGAATACGCGCGCGCGAAAGCCGATCCTGCTTTCCAGGCTGAGTTCGACTGGCTGCTGGAACACTATGTCGGCCGCCCCAGCCCGATGTATTTCGCCGAGCGCCTGACCAACCATTTCGGCGGAGCGAAAATCTACTTCAAGCGCGACGAGCTGAACCACACCGGCGCGCACAAGATCAACAACTGCATCGGCCAGGTGCTGCTCGCCCGCCGCATGGGCAAGACGCGCATCATCGCCGAGACGGGCGCCGGCCAGCACGGCGTCGCCACCGCCACCATCTGCGCCCGCTTCGGCCTGCCGTGCGTCGTCTTCATGGGCGAGACCGATGTGGAGCGTCAAAAGCCCAACGTCTTCCGCATGCGTCTCCTCGGCGCCGAGATCGTGCCCGTCTCTTCCGGCACCGGCACGCTGAAGGATGCGATGAACGAAGCGCTGCGCGACTGGGTCACCAATGTCGCCACCACCTTCTACGTCATCGGTACGGCGGCAGGTCCCCACCCCTATCCGATGCTGGTGCGCGATTTCCAGTCCGTCATCGGCCGCGAAGCGCGCGAACAGATCCTGAAAGCCGAAGGCCGCCTGCCGGATGCGCTGGTCGCCTGCATCGGCGGCGGCTCCAACGCCATCGGCCTGTTCCACCCCTTCCTTGAAGACGAAGGCGTCCGCATGATCGGCGTCGAGGCCGGCGGCCATGGCGTCAACACCGGCATGCACGCAGCCAGCCTCACCGGCGGCGAGCCCGGCATCCTGCACGGCAACCGCACCTACCTGCTACAGGACAAGGACGGCCAGATCATCGACGCGCACTCGATCTCGGCCGGCCTCGATTATCCGGGAATTGGCCCTGAGCACTCTTTCCTGCATGAGACCGGCAGGGCGGAGTACCGCACATGCACCGACCAGGAAGCGCTCGACGCCTTCCAGCTCTGCACCCGCCTCGAAGGCATCATCCCCGCGCTGGAGCCCGCGCACGCGCTCGCCCGCGTCGGCGACGTCGCGACGGAACTGGGCAAGGACGGCCTCATCGTGATGAACATGTGCGGCCGCGGCGACAAGGACATCTTCTCCGTCGCCAAGCATCTCGGGATGGATATCTAGCGCCTCGTGAACTTGACCCGACCGCAGCGATCGTCAGATTGTCGATGGGGACATTCGGGGTGGGGATTACGCATGCGGGCATTTCTCGTTGTTGTCGGGGTATCGCTCCTCGCGGCGACTGCGGCGTTGGCGCAGACTGCGAACATGACGCCTGAACAAGGGATCGCAGCGGCCGCCGCCAATCCAGAGGGCGGCGTTACAGGAACGTTCGAGTTTATCGTGCAAAGTGTGGGTGACGCCAAATCGGCTAAGGGCGCGATCATCTATCTCAATTCGGAAACCGACTATCGCGCCCCGACCAACATCTCCGCGATGATCATGCCGCTCACTGCCACGTCACTGCAGAAGACGCTGGGTGGGCCACTGAAGGAGCATCTTGTGGGTCGTCGCGTCGCGATCACCGGGACCGCAAAGCAGACGCGCATCGATTTTCTTGACGAACGGACCGGAAAGAGGGTTGGGCAGTACTACTTTCAGACGCGCATCAGCGTTCGCGGCGCCGATCGGGTAAGAATTTTCTAGCTTGTTTCAGACGTCGAGGATGTCATGACCACCCACACCGGCTCCTGCCATTGCGAGAAGATCGCCTTCGAGGTCGACGGCGAATTCGACAGCGCGATGACGTGCAACTGTTCCTACTGCCGCCGCGCCGGTCATGTGCTGGCGTTCATTCCGCCCGAGAAGTTCCGTCTCAAGACACCGGCGAAGGACCTCTCGTCCTACCTATTCAACAAGCAGGTCATCACCCACTACCACTGCGCCAATTGCGGCATCGCCACCCACGGCGGCGGCGTCGGCCCGGACGGCAAGCGCATGGTCGCTGTCAACCTCCGCTGCGTGCCCGACATCGATCTCGCTGCCCTCAAGATCCAGGAATTCGACGGCGCGAAGCTGTAGCGTTCGGTCGGATACAGGACGCTTCAACAGCGTGAGTCATGTGCGAGCCTGTCCCGGCCATGTCCCTTGTTCAGTCACAACAAGACAGGTTCTCGGGACAAGCCCGAGAATGACGCCGGGAGAGCAGTGGTCCTTCCCACAGCAGATTCCGGAGACCCTCGCGCGATCAAACCCCGGCGAAAAAGTCATCCGACGCATTTGCGCCGCGCGTCGTCCAGCTGCATCGCGCAGGCATGGAGGGCAGCTGGCCAACTGTTCAACGGCGCCTGCGCGGTGCGGTCGAGCGTGATGAGCCCCGTGGG
>Ga0075163_10003253_pt1 | contig 21843 bp, 24 predicted proteins | sample JI1023141ADNA_FD_71478 | JGI IMG/M metagenome (GOLD analysis project Ga0075163, IMG submission 71478) | Wastewater effluent complex algal communities from Wisconsin, to seasonally profile nutrient transformation and Carbon sequestration -... | ecosystem: Engineered > WWTP > Effluent > Algae... | reverse complement strand
TTTTTCTGGTGAAAGATAGAAGTTTTTAACCAACTGTTGCGTTAATGTTGAACCGCCTTGGCGACGACCGCCTGTCGCGTTACTGACCAAAGCACGCGCTGTACCACGAATTGAAATACCGTGATGGCGATAAAAGTTACGATCTTCGGTAGAAATAAGTGCTTCAATCAGTGTTTTCGGTACTTTATTCAGTTTAATGAGTACACGGTCTTCATTATGCTGTGGATAGATACCCCCAATTAATAAAGGTTCTAAACGTGCAATCCCTGTGCTAGACGGTTTGGTTGAACGTATTTCACCCACTTGACCCTCGACAAAAGCGAGTTCAAGTACTTGTTCAGGCTCATTACTATCGCCGTAGTCAAAACCACGTGTATGTACATACATTTGGTTACCTTGAACGATGTAGCTTCCTGACTTTTCATAGTTTGTTGTATTTTTATAACCCAGTAGTTTTAATTCTTGAATAAAATTATCTTGGGTAATTGGTGCATTTGCATAGATTTCTAATGGACGAGCAAATACCTTGGCAGGAATATCCCAACGCTGACCCTCAAATTTATTACGAATAATATTATCTAAACGGATCAGATAGATACTAAAGGCAATAAAAACCCCAATCACTAAAATTGAAAAAATTAGTGCTAGAAAACCAATACCACGTTCACACTTCATAGATTTGAGTTAAACCGAAACAATGTGGGTAATGATGCGATAGCTTATTAGCAATTTGCAATCATAAAACTGTGAATAAATAGCAACATGCAATAAAAAATTTAAGCATGTGTTGACATTAAACGTGTAAAAAAACAACAAATAGACATTTTTATACTTTTTAATCAATCATCAACGAAAATTTGATTGTTAGTGATATGATATCAGCAATCGCGACGTAGCTGAGTTATTCGTGCAAATTTCACATAAATCCTTTCGAAATATTGGTCTAATCGGACGACCAGATAAATATTCTGTAGTAGAAACGTTATGTTTAATTCATGATCATTTGATCACTTTAGGCCTAAATCCCGTTTTTGATCAGGAAACAGCAAAACTCGTACCTTATAGCTATGGGCAGACTGTGAGCCGCAATTTACTCGGTGAAGTAGTTGATTTGGTGATCGTTGTTGGTGGTGATGGTTCATTACTTCATGCTGCCCGTGCCTTGGTGAGATATAACACGCCAGTGATCGGGATTAACCGTGGTCGACTTGGTTTTTTAACAGACATTAAGCCTGCTGAAGCCATTTTTAAACTGGATCAGGTACTACAAGGTCAATTTCAACTCGATCGACGTTTCTTGCTAGAAATGGAAGTTCGTACCAATAATGAAACCATTTATGATGCAATTGCTTTAAATGATGTGGTGTTACACTCAGGTAAATCGGTTCATATGATTGATTTCGAACTGAGTATTGATGGGCAATACGTTTATCGCCAGCACAGTGATGGTTTAATTGTATCGACGCCAACAGGCTCGACAGCTTATTCACTATCAGGTGGTGGGCCAATCTTACATCCAAGTATGGATGCGATTGCACTCGTACCAATGCATCCCCATACTTTGTCATCTCGTCCAATCGTTGTAGGTGGGCAAAGCGAGGTTAAGATTACCATCCGTGAAAATCGTGTCTTACCGATGGTCAGCGCTGATGGACAACATAGTGTTGCATTAAATGTCGGTGACACGGTGCATATTCGTAAACATCCGTTTAAACTAAGCTTATTACATCCACCTGGTTATGACTTTTATATGGCATGTCGTACCAAACTGGGGTGGAATCAAGATTTTGAATCTTTTCAACAGGATGACTCATGAATATTGAACAAATGCTCGCTATTTTAAATCCTGAAATTGTTGAGCGCCTGAAAACTGCTGTTGAAATTGGGAAATGGCCAAACGGTATTGCATTGACCAAAGAGCAACGTGAAATTTGTATGCAAGCTGTATATGCATGGGAAATGGAAAATTTACCGAAAGAACAGCGCAGTGGTTATATTGATCGTGGTACGAAAGATGAAGGTGAGGAGTGTGATGATGATCATCACAAAAATGAGCCTGAATTTAAGCCGATTCGGTTTGTTTGATGATTTTAAAGCCCAGCGATCACTGGGCTTATTATTTGGATAGAAGCAATTCTCAATATTTATTCTTACTCTAATTTTTTTAAAAGTCGCCACTATTAATATTAGAGTTAATCTCGTTGCCTTAAAGCCGTATTCCATAATTTATTAAACTCATCTTTTGATATGGGAAATGTGCTTTCATCAGGTTTACTAAATTCTGGCTGAACAGTGAAATCGTATTGTTCATTAAAGCATTTATTAAGAATGGATTGCTCTTTGATAAGGTGTTTTAAGCTATTTTATATGGAAAATTCACTTTTATTTCAATGGTATATTTTATAAATCAATTTTTTAGGGATTATCTCTTACTATAGCTAAAGACCATAAATTGCATAAATTACTTATTTCACAAAATCATTTTGCTGTGGATCATATACAAATGCTCCATCTATTTTACGTAAAAAATCAATCATAGAAACCATTTGTTCAGTATATTCGAGATCATAATCATCACTAAATACGACTCTAATTCTTCTACTAATACTGGATATATCAAAAGGCACTAATGTACCAGCCATTTTTTGAATTTCCTTTGAATCATCAATGACATGTTGACCTGCCTCATAGAAAACTAGAATGCACCACATATCCCAAGAAAAACGTAAATGCTTTTCTGAAGCGTCAAAAGGATCTTCCTCATATTCAATTTGTAATCCTTCCATTTTAGAGAAACGTTCTGATAACTTTTTTTCAACGAGTGTCAAAGGAAAGTCTTCTGAATTATCATTAATCAAACAATAAAGTGAAAAAGTCATAATTTATCTGCTTAAATGATTAAATTTTGATGATTTATAAGTAGATATCATTTCGCTGCACCCATTAACAATGCAGCGAAAAATAGAGAATATCGTTTAAAAACGATTGTCCCAAAGCTCTTTCGCTTTAATCATTGCTTCTTCGTAGCTATTCACAGCACCCATCGTATATAAAGCAATTCCCATCGTTTCAATCACTGCCATTTCTCCATATTCATGCGTTTGCTCACCAAGCCAAACTGCTTTAAATACAGCAAGATCAAGCTCTTCTTCAATCGGGCTACGATCAGGGGTCAATTTTGGTAGTTCGTGTTCGTACAACTCACCATTTTTAATGCCACAAATTAAAGTCTTAGCATCAGGATTACGCTCGAACTCACCACCTTCACCTTTAATCACCGCACTATTTTGATAGCCTAAACGAAAAGCCGTTTGTTGATGTGAAGTACGATAAGCAGGGTGGAAAATCGCTTGTAAGGTCGCTTTGGCATTAAATGGATTAATCAAACGAGCAAGGGTATGAATTGGAGAACGTAAACCCATCACATTGCGGAGTGAAATCAAATCACTTAGAACAGGGGAAATGGCTTCAAGTGGAAGAAATGCAAAATTATGTTGATCAAGTTGTTCACGAACCTCTTGCCCATTTTTACAAATAGAATAGCCTAAGTATTGAAGCACTTGTTCGGTATAAACACGATTAATCGTATGACCCGATGCACCATGCATCGCAACCTTATAACCGTGATGAGCTAAGGTGAGTGCTGCTAACAAAAACCACGGATAATGTTTACGTTTTCCTGCATATGACGACCAATCTAAGTCAACATCTAATGCTTCAAAATTGAGATGATCACGAGTTGCTTGTACAAATCCTGCAAGTTCATCGACAGATTCTTCTTTTACACGTAACAACATTAAAAAAGCACCAAGCTGAACATCAAGTACTTCATTTTTCAGAATCATACTAAACGCTTGGTAGGCTTCTTCATAGCTTAGCGAGCGAGAGCCTGTTTTGCCTTTACCTAAAATACGAACATATTGAGCAAAGGGATGTTCTGCTGTTTGATAGATATTTCGTTTTGTATTCATTGTCGTGTAAAAATCATCGCGAAGAATAGAATTAATATGACATAAAAGCAGCGTGTTGAGCGTAAAAAAATGAAGAAGGCTGTGTAATGATTAAGCAATTGTTTTGTCAGATGAATCGCTATAAATAAAATTATTGACCGAATCAGTCTAGTAATTTGATGCAAACGGAACATGACATCTTGTCTAAAAATCATTAGCATGGCTGCGATACAAATTTTTAAGAAAAATGAAAGCGAAAGGAAATTAGAGATGTTAGCTTACGATGCAGATTTGGAACTCTTCCGTGATAACTTTAAACGTTTTATGAGCGAACACATTGCGCCTCATTATGAACAGTGGGAACGTGAAGGACTTATGCCGCGTTCTGTTTGGACATTATTGGGTGAAAATGGCTTCCTGTGTGTAGATGTACCAGAGGAATACGGCGGTTATGGTGTTCCAACACATTACTCATTAATGTTGGTTGAAGAATCTGCTCGTGCTGGTTATTGCGCATTATCGACAGGTATTTCATGTCATTCAGAAATTGCTGCACCTTATATCCAACATATTGGAACTGAAGAACAAAAACAATACTGGTTACCGAAGATGGTTTCTGGTGAAGCCGTTGGTGCAATTGGGATGACTGAGCCAGGTGCAGGTTCTGACCTACAAGCAATGCGTACCAGTGCAATTTTGCAAGATGATCATTATTTATTGAATGGTTCTAAGACCTTTATTTCAAATGGTCAACATGCGGATGTTGTCGTTCTAGCAGTTAAAACTGATCCTCAAGCACGTGCAAAAGGTGTGTCTTTATTACTCGTTGACACGCATTTAGACGGCTTTAAAAAAGGTACAAACTTAGACAAAATTGGTTTGCACTCACAAGATACCTCAGAATTATTCTTTGATAATGTTAAAGTACCTAAGGACCAATTACTTGGTAATGCTGGTTCAGGTTTTGCATATTTAATGCAAGAATTACCGCGTGAGCGTACTGCGATTGCATCTACGGCTTTAGGTGCGATTCGTGGTACAATTGATATTGCAACGCAATATGTCAAAGAACGTCAAGCATTTGGTCAAGCGATTGCGCAATTCCAAAATACGCGTTTTGTATTGGCTCAAGCGAAGATTGATGAACTTGCAACAGCAGCTTTCTATAACCAAAACGTGGCTTTATATAATGAAGGCAAGTTAGATGTTGAAACTGCGGCTGCATTGAAGAGTTTTAGTACGGACATGCAAATGAAAGTAGCAGATAATTTGCTTCAATTATTCGGTGGTTATGGTTATATGACCGAATATCCAATTTCACGTTTCTTCGTTGATGCTCGTATCCAACGTATCTATGGTGGAACGAATGAAATTATGAAAGAAATCGTTGCACGTGGATTGATTGGTAAAGCTTAAGCTATACCCAATACTTATGTGAAAATAAAAAAAGCTGAATCAAATTGTTTGATTCAGCTTTTTTGTTTGTAAGTGTTTGTGAAAAATAGATTTTTAAAATGTTGGTATTGTTGGCTTGTCAAATAAGTTTGAACAATTCGGCGTTTGGCATCCAGCTAACATCACTGCTTTTGGTAAGCTGGCATATAGGTTGGTGATATGCTGTTCTGCGGGGTGTTTATAATTCCAAAATAAAAATTGCGCTGAACGGTGCTTGTTAAACTTTTGATAAAAATCATTTTGTTTCTGTACCGACTCATCATTTGGAGTAGTATTTTTACGTTGTTCATGTGTTCCAACCGTTGTCATGAGCATGATATTTTGTGTTTCATCATTTTTGCTATTTAGCCAATCTGTTTGTTTATTCAATAAAGCATAGTTATCAAACCAAAGTGAAGGGCTAGCAGCAATATAACGCTGAAAATTTTGAGGTTGGGTAAACAGGCTATGCAAAACAAAAAGTCCACCAAATGAGTGTCCAAACAAACTTTGTTGTTGTGGATTGACTTTAAATCGTGAATTGATGATTGGTTTAAGTTCTTTTTCAATGAACTGAATGAATTGATCAGCACCACCATATTGATATTTCGCTTGTTTTTGAAATTCATTAGAAGCTTTTGGTGTGTAATCTAGAGCACGCTTTTGTACATCAAAGGTGCTTTGCTCAGGATAGCCAATCGCAATAATTGCAACAGGGCTTAAGCCCAGTCGGTTTGCACCAGTTCCGACAGATTTCGCAATATTAGCAGCACTTTCAAAAGTGGCATTGCCATCAAGCAGGTAAAGTACGGGAAAACCCTGTGTAGGTACTTCGCCAGTAGGGAGTGAGATCTGAATTAAATATTCATGATTTGTATATTTTGACTTCAAGCTAAAACTTTGTTGTATTTGGGTATTTCCCTTTGGGGTAACATCATTTGTATTTGTTGATGTCGGCTGAGCTGCCGCTAAGTGTGATGTGGGTCTAGTGTGTCGCAATAAGTAAAGAAAAAGTCAAAATATTGAGCCATTTAAACATAACTTAGTCACAAGTGCTGAAATTTTGCTTTGTAATGTATAATAAAAATCATTATCAATAAAGTTGGGTCGTGAAAAGAGTTAAAACTCAGCGTGTTTAATAGCTTAAAGTGTTGTTATACTAGCTCGGATAATCAATTCACAGATGAATTGTAATCCATTCTTATAGATGATTTTGCTGAGGCTGCATTCAATGGTAAACGATGGACAAAACACATCGAATTCACTTAATTTAGAACAGATTCGTAACGATATTGATAGTGTTGATCAACAAATCCAAGAGTTACTCAATCGTCGTGCTACGTTGGCAGAAGCTGTAGCTAAAGCGAAATTTGCATCCGAAGAGAATCCGTTGTTTTATCGCCCTGAACGTGAAGCTCAAGTATTGCGTAAAGTCATGGAGCGCAATCAAGGTCCTTTATCTGATGCAACGATGGCACGTTTATTCCGTGAAATCATGTCAGCATGTTTGGCTCTTGAAGCACCGCAAAGCATTGCATTCCTCGGGCCTGAGGGAACGTATACACATTCCGCTGTATTAAAGCATTTTGGTAAAGATGCGGTTGTGCGTCCATTACCAACCATTGACGAAGTATTCCGTGAAGTTGAAGCAGGGAGCGCACATTATGGTGTTGTTCCAGTCGAGAATTCATCAGAAGGGATTGTCAATCACACCTTGGATTGCTTTAAATCATCAACAGTCAATGTGATTGGTGAAGTTGAGCTGCGTATCCACCACCAATTCTTGGTTTCTGAAAATACACGTAAAGACAGTATTAAGCAGATCTATGCGCATCAGCAAACTTTGGCACAGTGTCGTAAATGGTTAGATGCCCATTATCCAGGGGTGGAGCGTGTTGCGTTGAATTCAAATGCAGAAGCTGCTCGCCGTATTCGTAATGAATGGCATTCTGCTGCGATTGCCTCCGATATTGCTGCAAGCATGTATAACCTTGAAGTTTTACATAGCAATATTGAAGATAACCCTGAAAATACCACACGTTTCCTTGTGATTGGTCGCGAGAAAATCCCTCAAAGTGGCAATGACAAGACATCATTATTAATTTCAGCACATGATCGTGCGGGGGCTTTGTTAGAAATTCTTGCGCCGTTTGCAAAACATAAAATCAGTTTGACCAGTATTGAAACCCGTCCTGCATTACCTGAGAAATGGGCATATGTATTCTTTATTGATTTAGAAGGGCATATTGGTCAAGAAAATGTTGCTGCCGCTTTGGATGAAATCCGTCCAATAGTCAAAGAGCTACGTGTATTGGGTTCTTATCCAATCGCTGTTTTATAGGTCTATTTATTGTATTTTAAATCCCTCCTGAGCAGCGTAACTGCGCAAGCCCCTTGATAAAAAGGGAGGAATTCCCTCTCTTTTTAAAGAGCTTGTGAAGCGAAGTGTTTCTCAGGAGATATTTTTACATAGGCAAATATGTTTTATGTCTCAACCATTATTTAAAAAAGTTGCGTTTATTGGGCTTGGACTGATTGGGTCGAGTCTAGCGCGTGTGATTGTGGCAGAACAACTTGCATCTCAAATTGTGGCTGCAACACGCTCAAAAAAGACACTGGACGATGCAAAGGCTTTGGGGCTGATTCAACAGGGTTATGCAAGCCCAGAAGAAGCTGTTCAGGGCGCAGATTTAATTGTCTTAGCTTTACCTGTTCGTGCTACGCAGAAGGTATTGGAACAGATTAAGCCATATCTCTCAGAGAATGTGATAATCACAGATGTGGGCAGTACCAAGGGCAATGTGGTGGATGCTGCAAAAGCTGTTTTTGGTGAAAATTTACCAATCGGCTTTGTACCAGGACATCCGATTGCAGGTGCGGAACACACTGGTGTTCATGCAGGTAAAGTTGATTTATTTGCCAATCATAAAGTGATTTTGACACCACTTCCAAGTAGTGCGGATTGGGCGGTTGCAAAGTTGATTCAGCTTTGGTCAGCGGCTAAAGCAGAAGTGATTTGTATGGATGTTACCAAGCATGATGAAGTGCTTGCCCATACGAGTCATTTACCACATTTGATGGCATTTAATTTAGTCGAGCAATTGGCAAATCGTGAAGATAATCTCGATATTTTCCGCTATGCTGCGGGTGGTTTTCGTGACTTTTCTCGGATTGCCGCCAGTGATCCACAGATGTGGCATGATATTTTCTTTGCCAATAAAACTGCAATTTTGAATGCTGTGAATGGTTTTGAACAGCAATTGTCGGTTTTGAAGAAATTGATTGAACAGGAAGATTCTCAAGCGTTGATGGGCTTGCTTGGGCATGCGCAAGCGGCACGTCAGCACTTTAACCATATGTTAGCCAACAAACCTTTGATGGAGAAAAATAAGGTGACACAGCAATTTACCATTTTACCAGGCAAGAAAACATTCGCAGGTAAATTCACTGTACCAGGTGACAAATCTGTGTCACATCGCTCGATTATGTTTGGTGCGATTGCGGAAGGTACAACCCATGTAACAGGTTTCTTAGAAGGTGAAGATGCCTTAGCAACCTTACAAGCATTCCGTGATATGGGGGTCAGCATTGAAGGTCCTAAGAATGGTGAAGTCACAATACATGGTGTGGGCATGCAAGGCTTAAAAGCACCTGCAAGCGCTTTGTACATGGGTAACTCAGGTACAAGTATGCGTTTGTTATCTGGCATGTTGTCTGCACAGAAGTTTGATTCTGTGATGACGGGCGATGCATCATTGTCTAAGCGTCCGATGGAGCGTATTGCGAAGCCATTGCGTGAAATGGGTGCGCAAATTCAAACCACAGGTGAGAAAGGTACACCGCCTGTTAGCATTACTGGTAGCCAAGCGTTAAAGGGTATTCAGTACGACTTGCCGATGGCTTCTGCTCAAGTCAAATCAGGTATTCTATTGGCAGGTCTATGGGCTGCGGGTGAAACGTCTGTAACTGAACCAGAACCAACGCGTGATCATACCGAACGTATGTTACGTGCCTTTGGTTATGATGTAAGAACTGAAGGCAATAAAATATCATTGATCGGTGGTGGTAAATTGGTTGGTACCGATATTCAAGTGCCTTCGGATATTTCATCTGCTGCATTTTTTATGGTGGGTGCTGCGATTACCGAAGGTTCTGACGTTGTGCTAGAAGCAGTGGGTATCAACCCAACACGTACTGGCGTAATCGAGATTCTGAAGCAAATGGGTGCAGATTTGACGGTTGAGAATGAACGTATTGCAGGCGGCGAGCCAATTGCAGATATTCATATCAAAGGTTCTAAAACGTTGAAGGGTATTCATATGCCTGAAGACCAAGTGCCTTTAGCAATTGATGAATTCCCAGCATTATTCATTGCAGCAGCTTGTGCAGAAGGTCAAACTGTTCTAACGGGTGCTGCTGAACTTCGTGTGAAAGAGTCTGACCGTATCCAAGTCATGGCGGATGGTTTGAAAATCATGGGCATTGATTGCACACCAACTGAAGATGGCATCATCATTGAAGGCAAAGGCAAGTCTGGTGATTGGTCAGCAATTTTCACAGGCGGCGAAATTGAATCTCACCATGACCATCGTATTGCAATGAGCTTTAGTATCGCAGGTTTGCGTACTTCAGGTGAAATTACCATTCATGGTACTGAAACTGTTGCGACAAGTTTCCCAACCTTTACTGAGCTTGCAAATACAGCAGGTTTAGATTTACAGGTTGTGAATTAATAATTTGATTCCTAAAATGCAGTATTTAGTCGATCTAAATGCTGCATTTTTTATGAATAAATTCATAAAAAGAATAAGCTCAATATCTTCGTAAACACATCATCATAAAAACAATACCTTTATCGATGTACATATCTAATTGGGTCTAAATTTATCAATTTAGTATAAAGAGTAGGACAATTAGCTAATCAATTAAAGACAATTGTATATATAATAATTCTTACCGAATAAGTAGACTTAGTTTTGTGATCCAAAGCTAAAAACATAAAAAATAGAGGGAATACCATGAGAACATTGCAATTTATAGCAGATTGCCCTAAGCATGGGGTAATTGATCATCCACCCAATGAATGCTATATCACGCAAGAATACGTGGCTGCACTATTGTATAAACAATTAGAACACTATGGTTTTGATGCTGAACATATTCGCCATGAACATGAGAAAATTGAAGTTAGGATTGATAATCATCAACTGCCTCTTTCAATCTTATGTTCTCAACAAGATACAGAGGGTCATATTTTGTGTGAAATCTCTGCAAACCCACAACAAGAACAAGCTTGGTTTGAAAAGATTGAGACCCAAAGTATCATTCGTCAGCTTGCACAGGCTGTTGAAAATAGCTTAAAAGCAGAACATAGCTTTTCTCAATTTGTTTGGAAAAGTTAGTTTTTTTGATATTCAGACCTGTGTTGCTTGTTCGATATAAAAGTTATGAGTAAACCAATTTTACGATTCGATAAGACAGGTATTGAGGTTATTCGTCATTTTAACGCCGTCTACTACTTGAGCGGCTTCGCCCACGTGCCATTCCGCCTAAAACATTGAGTACAGCCATTTTGCTCATACTGCCCGAAGCGTGCGCATGGCAGATGGCTGCGGCAAGGGCATCAGCAGCATCGGCTTGTGGCCTAATACTCAAGTTGAGTAATCGCATGACCATCATTTGTACCTGCTCTTTATCAGCAGCACCATAACCAACAACAGACTGTTTAATCTGACGAGCTGTGTATTCTGCAACTTGCAAGTCTAAATTCACTAGTGCTGCAATCGCAGCACCACGCGCTTGACCAAGTTTTAAAGCAGAGTCGGGGTTCTGAGCCATGAAAACTTGTTCAACGGCAGCTTCTGTAGGGCCATGGAATTTAACAATACGTTCTACACCTGCAAAAATACGTTTTAAACGTTCGGGCATTCCTTGTGTTTCAGTACGAATTGTTCCTGCATCAACAAAACGTAATTTCCCGCCATCTTTTTCGATAATTCCGTAACCAGTTAAGCGTGAACCAGGATCAATACCAATAATTAATGACATGTAATACGATTAAAATAATAGATTATTGTTATTGTTACATAATGCTCTACTACCTGCATAATTTTTTTGTAGTCTTTTGAATGACAATAAATAGTTGTTTTATTGAACAATCTTAATAAGGTTTTCTAAATATTTGAAGAATCCAGATGGATTTGGATAGGCCATATTAGAAGGGTTAAAACAGCAATAAAAGATAGATTTGTGCTTAATTTAAGCATTATTTAAAAAATTAAGTGGTTTTTCTAAAAAAAGTTTGCATTGTTTGTCGGATAGGCGTATAAAGTGACTCCATTGATGCGGGGTGGAGCAGTCTGGTAGCTCGTCGGGCTCATAACCCGAAGGTCGTTGGTTCAAATCCAGCCCCCGCTACCAATTTTAAAGTTTAATATTTGCTCTGTGATGTATTTAAGGTTGTTGTTTGGAAAAATAAGCAGCAATTAACTTAGCTTAAATAACCCTAAATAAAGCTAAAAATTATTAGATTCTAGAAATGTAGTTATTCTCTTTCATCTATCTAGTATTGTAGTAAATCAAAATCGATCACTTGAGCTCAGTAATGAGTGATTTTGTGTTAAAAATTATTAATGAATGGCATGTAGCCAAAGCCAGCAATGGTAACGAGATTTGTGTACAAATTATCCCGTTGAAACGTCAACAGAATACGTTGGATGGTTTTAAATGGGTAGAAGTAGGAAAGAAAGTGCTTTTACAATCAGGTCAAGAAGTTGATTTCAACTTAGATGGTAAAAGTTTTTATACTTCCGTCAATCAGCTATATCGTTTGACGTAAAATTTGATATGCTTGCAGTATCTATCAAATCAAGATAGATTAAGTTAAATCATAATGAGACATTATGATTTAATTTATAAATGAACAAATTTTAAAAGGTTTAAAAGTATGTCTGATACAGTTACTGGTACTGTTAAGTGGTTTAACGAAACTAAAGGTTTTGGTTTCATTCAAGCTGACTCTGGTCAAGATGTTTTTGCTCACTTCAGCGAAATCCAAAGCAAAGGTTTTAAAGTATTACAAGAAGGCCAACGCGTTTCTTTCGTACTTGGTCAAGGTAAGAAAGGACCACAAGCAACTCTCATCACTGTTATCTAATTTTTAGACCAGTAGAAAAAAGCTCACTTATGTGGGCTTTTTTTAAATCCTTATTCAATCCTAGCTAAGGTTGGCACTTTCTAAGCTTATGAATTTGGAGAGTATAATAGAAACAACTGTTACAAGAGCCAGATGGATTGCGACTTGGCTTTTGAATTAATTGATTGCGTGCGAAAATAAAACTGGTGTATAGTTAAGAACAACTAGAAGAATAACACTGTTGATTCAGCAAATCTTTCATTTCGTAGTTTAGACAAACCTTTCGTTATCAGATTTAATCTCAGAGTTTATGATTCCAAGTTACTTGCTACTCAGCATTCCAAATTTTTCTAATAGGTTAAGTATATGTCTAACACTGTGACTGGTACGGTTAAATGGTTCAATGAAACTAAGGGTTTTGGTTTTATTCATGCAGATTCTGGGCAAGATGTTTTTGCTCATTTTAGTGAAATTCAAAGTAGTGGTTTCAAGGTTCTTCATGAAGGGCAACGTGTATCATTTACAATTGCTGATGGTAAGAAAGGACCACAAGCAACTGGTATTACAGTAATTGCTCAGAACTAATCGTCCTGAAAAGAGAAGCTCACGATCGTGGGCTTTTTTTGTTTTGATACTAGATCTATAAATTTTATAATTATTATTTTTTGTAATGTACTTATTTTTGTCATAATTTAACCTGTTAGTGAAAAGATTGCTCTAGCATGTTATTAGACTTTTTGCTAATTTTAGTTAGTGGGCTATTTAGGCAAATTAATAGTCGTCGTACATTAAATGAGCGTAAAGTTATGGAAAACTTAGAGCAGTTGACTCAAGGGTTTGAGCAAGAAGTTCATGTACATTGTAAAAGATCTATAGGTACGTTGTTGTTCAGTTTTGTGGTTTTGATCGCAACAAGCTTCTAGTGAAAAAAGCACCTTCGGGTGCTTTTTTAATTTTAATTGTTTAAATTGTAAAATGACTCATAAGGTTGAATTTTAGGCTGTATGTAAATCTTCACTGTATGCTAGGCTTAAGAAAAAAGGGTAAGCTTATGGATGCTATCGAAATAAAAGATTTTCCTGCAATTACTGGATATACGAAAGCGATTTTAGCAATGGATGAATGGCTTGAACATAAGCCTGATTTCTATCTCATAAAAGATCACTATTTGGTTGATGAAGCGATTCGGGTTGAATACATCATTGTTCAGTAATTTTTGAAGTTAAGAGAGCTTATAAATGAAACAAAACTTAGTCTTAATTTTTTTAATTGCTATGACAAATATGGCTTTTGCTGGAGATATTTATAAATGCACGATAAACGGTGCTGTAGTGTATCAGGCAAAACCTTGTAAGGGTGTAGGGAATAAGCTGGATATTCCTCAAGCGTATAATCCAAAAGGTAACCACAACTCAAATGCTTCAAAGAAAAATACTCAGGTTGAAGCAAATACTGTACAAGAGTCTGATGCTGCTAAAAAAGCTGGATTAGCAATTGCTCAAGAAGCTTATCAGATGACAAAGAATAGATAGTTTTGGCTTGTATATAGCCCGTGTTTACCATATATCCTTGTTTCAAATAATAGACATAATATTTAGATTTATTTGTTATCTTTATTTTTACTTTATTAGAATTCAAATTTATGAAAAATATTTTACTTCTAAGTGCTGTTCTCACGTCCCTAGCAGCGTGTTCAGTAACCCCAAATAAGGATATGTCACCACCTAAGATTGGTATGGCAAACCCTGCCAGTCAATATTGTGTTGAACAGGGAGGGCAGCTTGAGATCCGTAATGAGGCAAATGGTCAAGTTGGCTATTGTAAGTTAGCAAATGGTCAGGTCGTTGAGGAATGGGCGTTTTTCCGTGCGAATCAAACGAAGTGTGTTGCTGATGAAGCGCAGAAATTAGTCGGTCAGTCTGGGTTGAGTGAAGATCAAATCAAGCAAAAAACTAAATCTGAGATTGTACGTAGAGTTGCTCCAAATCAACCTGTAACAATGGATTATCGTGAAAATCGGATCACGGTGATGATTGATCCACAGTCTAAAAAGATCATTAGTGCAAACTGTGGTTAACGTATAAGTCAGGTCTTTGCTTTCGATTAGAGGGCTTTTATTTGCAAGCTTTTCTTATCTTATTGAAACAAAGACCTTGATAAATCTTCATTAGTACCCATCAACTAAGATATTACAGTTTTATTTATTGTTTTGGCTTCGCCTGTAAAATAGTGGCTGTATTTATTTTTCTAATTTTTGAGATAGACGAAATTTTGACATGAATCTACTTCTTATCGTAGTGTTTGGTGCAATTGCTGAGATTCTGGTATGGATCGGCGTGGGTGACCTTGTAGGGAGTATGTGGTACGTATTCTTTTGGTTTGTTATCACGTTTTTTATAGGTCTCAACCTTGTTCGTTCAAGTACATCTGGTATTATGCCGCAATTACAACAGATGCAAATGACAGGGCAGTTAGGTGGTGACCCTGCTGTTACCAAGAAATTAGCGATTGCGATGTCGGGTTTCTTATTGATGATTCCTGGATTAATCTCGGATGTATTGGCTATCTTTGTTTTGATTCCTGCTGTCCAAACAGCGTTTAGAAATATGTTGATGAAAGCGATGGCAAAACGTCAGCAAGCGATGATGAATCAAATGATGGGCGGTATGGGTGGTGATGCCACAGGTCAGAATCCATTTGCTGATCTTATGCGTCAAATGCAAGATATGCAAAATCAACAAGGTGGTGGTCAATATCGTGACTCAACCATTATTGATGGTGAGGCGCGTGAAGTAAAACCAGATCAGAAGAAAATTGAATTTAAAGATGTGAATTAATTATTCATAAGTCTTGTTAAAGCACATCATATTGATGTGCTTTTTTATGCTTCATTTTTAGGTGGATGATCCTGTTTTGGTTCTGGTCTGGTCAGTGGTTGCTCATCTTTGTGGTGGGGTTGATATTGGCTAGGAGGGAGGCTGGTTATCTCATTTTCTGATTGTTTGTATTTACGACTTCGGTTGGCACGTTCACGAAAGCCACCTTTATTAATCAACTGAGTCATGATGATGTCATCTGTGATTTAAAAATTATATTTTAACAAATTATGTGAAAGATCAAAATAATACTACGAGCGAGCTGTATCTCGTAGTGCATCCTCTGTTTACAATGTATCCAAGAGAATTGTTAATTTGAATGAATTGCCCTTAAAACTGGATTGAATTCTCATTTTTTTTCTCTTAGGATAAAAGCATGACGGTAAAAATTGTTGTAAAAAGAAAATAAAAAAGAGTAAATGCAAGGAGGAATGATGTTATATCAATATCATTGTGCATGTTGTGACAAGGTGGTCGCATCAACAGATAAAGAGTGCCCTTATTGTGGTTCTCAACATATCAGAAGTCCTTTTGGGTTGTGGGTGTTCTGTGTGGCAGCGTGTTTCGTTGTTGTCGTTGTGATCAAATTCGTACATTTATATTCACAGCACTATGAAGAGGAACCGCCTGCCCAAACTAGCTCAATATTTGAAATATTTAAGCAAGATAGTACCGAGTCAAATAAATAACAACAAATAAAAAAGTTCGCAAATTGCGAACTTTTTTATGAATGACTAAATCAGAAAATTACAGTCCAGCCGCATCTTTAAGAACATCGACTTTATCTGTTTTTTCCCAAGTAAATGCAGAATCTGAACCTTCACGACCAAAGTGACCATAAGCAGCCGTTTGTTTATACATTGGTTGGATTAAGTTCAACATACGTGTGATGCCGTATGGGCGTAAGTCAAAGTGTTCACGAACAAGTTGAATGATCAACTCGTCTGATACCTTACCCGTATTGAAAGTATTGATTGAAATCGAAGTTGGTTCAGCAACACCAATCGCATAACTCACTTGGATTTCACATTTGTCTGCCAAACCAGCAGCAACAATATTTTTTGCCACATAACGACCAGCATAAGCAGCAGAGCGGTCAACTTTCGATGGATCTTTACCAGAGAAAGCGCCACCACCGTGACGAGCCATACCGCCGTAAGTATCTACAATAATCTTACGACCTGTTAAACCACAGTCGCCAACAGGACCACCAATTACAAACATACCTGTTGGATTGATATGGAATTTTGTACCTGCATGGAACATATCGGCAGGAATGATTGGTTTAACAATTTCTTCAATGATCGCTTCTCTTAAATTAGCTTGGCTAATTTCAGGATCATGCTGTGTTGAAAGTACAACTGCATCTAAGCGCACAGGCATGCCATTTTCATAGGCAAAAGTCACTTGGCTTTTTGCATCTGGGCGTAACCAAGGCAAAGCACCTGAACGGCGTAATTCAGCTTGACGTTCCATTAAGCGATGCGCATAAGAGATTGGCGCAGGCATAAGTACATCGGTTTCACGGCTAGCGTAACCAAACATTAAACCTTGGTCACCAGCACCTTGATCTTCTGGCTTTTGGCGATCAACACCTTGAGCAATCTCTGGAGATTGCTTACCGATCATATTGATCACGGCACAAGTTGAACCATCGAAACCTAGGTCTGAATGATGATAGCCAATACCATTGACGGTTTGACGTACAATCGCTTCAAAGTCAACATTTGCTGTTGTTGTGATTTCACCAGCAAGAACAACCGCACCTGTTTTTACTAAGGTTTCACAAGCGACACGCGCGTATGGATCCTCTTTTAGGATCGCATCTAAAATAGCATCACTAATTTGGTCAGCCATTTTGTCTGGGTGACCTTCGCTTACAGATTCTGAAGTAAAAACAGCATACTCGCGCATGAACGTCCTATCATGGTTATTTTCAAAAAGACAGAGTATGTTACATCGACTTGACTGATAGGACTAGCATAAGCTGACTAAAATGCATGAATTTATTTCATTTTCATTGTGTTTTTATTGATATATGTATTAGAAAAACTGATATTTATCCTAAATTGTATGAGTAAATCTGTCATTTGCTGTCTAATTATTTATTGGCATATTTTATATTCTGTTTATCGCGTGAACATTTGTTCACAGAATTACAGATGAATGAGTGAAAAATAAGAAATATCGTGTATTAGGCTTTACCCCATGTGTTTTTTTTAAGACAATAGTCGCATCTTTTGAAAGATGATTCCTCATCTTCTCTCATCTTATTGATTTAATCGGATTCTGACTTATGACAACCCCTTTGAATGAACGTCGTATTGCAAATGCAATTCGTGTCTTGGCTATGGATGCTGTGCAACAAGCAAACTCAGGGCATCCTGGTGCTCCAATGGGGATGGCAGATATCGCTGATGTAGTTTGGCGTGAATTTTTAAATCATAACCCGACCAACCCACAATGGGCGAACCGCGACCGTTTTGTATTGTCAAATGGTCATGGCTCTATGTTGCAATATGCATTATTGCATTTGACGGGTTATGAATTATCTGTTGAAGATTTAAAACAATTCCGTCAATTACATTCTAAAACACCAGGGCATCCTGAATATGGTTATGCACCTGGTATCGAAACAACAACAGGTCCATTGGGTCAAGGTGTTGCCAATGCAGTTGGGTTCGCTTTAGCTGAAAAAACATTAGCTGCACAATTCAACAAAGATGACTTAAATGTTGTTGATCACTTCACTTACTGTTTCTTGGGTGATGGTTGCCTAATGGAAGGTATTTCTCACGAAGTATGTTCACTTGCAGGTACTTTAGGTCTTGGTAAGCTTGTTGTGTATTACGATGACAACGGTATTTCAATTGATGGTGAAGTTGAAGGTTGGTTTAGTGATGATACTGAACAACGTTTCAATGCTTACGGTTGGCAAGTCATTCGTGTTGATGGTCATGATGCTGCTGCAATTCGCCAAGCAACAGTTGAAGCGAAAGCTGAAACCAATAAGCCAACAATCATTATGTGTAAAACGATTATTGGTCTAGGTTCACCAAACAAACAAGGTAAAGAAGATTGCCACGGTGCGCCACTGGGTAAAGACGAAATTGTTTTAACACGTGAAGCATTAGGTTGGACAGATCAAACCGCATTTGCAATTCCAGAAGATGTTTATGCAGCTTGGGATGCAAAAGCAAAAGGTCAAACGTCTGAAGCAGCTTGGAATGAATTGTTTGCTCAATATCAAGCAAAATATCCAACTGAAGCCGCTGAATTATTACGCCGTATCAATGGTGATTTACCTGCTGAATTTGCTGCACAAGCAGATGCTTTTATTGCTGAAACAAATGCCAAAGCTGAAACCATTGCAACACGTAAAGCGAGTCAAAATACTTTACAAGCATTTGGTCCATTACTCCCTGAATTATTAGGTGGTTCTGCTGACTTGGCGGGTTCTAACTTGACACTTTGGAAAGGTTGCCAAGGCGTACAAGAAAATCCTGCGGGCAACTACGTATATTACGGCGTTCGTGAATTCGGTATGACTGCAATTGCCAATGGTGTGGCTTTACACGGTGGTTTTGTTCCTTACGTTGCAACATTCTTGATGTTTATGGAATATGCACGTAATGCGGTACGTATGTCTGCATTGATGAAGCAACGAGTCATTCATGTATATACACATGACTCGATTGGTTTAGGTGAAGATGGTCCTACACATCAACCTGTTGAGCAAATTGCATCTCTACGTGGTACACCAAACTTAAATACTTGGCGTCCATGTGACACTGTTGAAGCTGCGATTTCTTGGAAATCTGCGCTTGAACGTAAAGAAGGTCCAACTGCGTTAATCTTCTCACGTCAAAACTTGCCATTCCAAGCACGTACTGAAGTTCAAATTCAAAATGCTGCAAAAGGTGGTTATGTACTTGCTGAAGAAAAAGGTGAATTGAAAGCGATCATCATCGCGACTGGTTCTGAAGTTTCATTGGCAATGGAAGCATATGCACAACTTGAAGGTGTGCGTGTTGTGTCTATGCCATGTGCTGAAGAGTTCATGAAGCAAGATGCTGCGTATCGTGAAGCGGTATTACCTGCACAAATTCGTGCGCGTGTAGCGGTTGAAGCGACTCATGTTGACTATTGGTGGAAGTTTGTTGGTTTAGATGGCAAAGTGATCGGTATGACCACTTATGGTGAGTCTGCGCCAGCGAAAGACTTGTACCAATTCTTTGGTATTACCACTGAAGCGGTTGTTGCTGCGGTTAAAGAATTGACGGCTTAATTATTAAGTTGTTGTGAAGAAGCGCTCTAATTAGGGCGCTTTTTTACATATGCAAACTGAGAATCTCCAATCAATGTTGATATATAATTAAAAAAATTATTAAAGATTTTCTTACTCAATAGGCTAAATAACAACGATTATGACTTATATACCACCACATTTATTCTCAATGATTTGTAGAATCGCTGCTAACCGTGCTTATTATTTTGAGTTTGATGACTGGCGTTTAAAACTTAGGAATGCTTTATTTGAGCAAAGTGCTATGGCTGAACTCGATATAGGTTTTGATACAGAAATTCTTTTCACAGAAGATCTAAAGCAGAATCTAGATAAATATCAATTATTTAAATATACAGACTGTTTGATTCAGAATTTGAAAGAAGTCGAAAATTTATCTACTTGGAGAGTGTTTGGAGTCAATTGTATTGATGAATATGAAACACAGTTTTTGAAGATGGCAAGCTTAGATATGGTTCATAATTTTGAAAAACCAGAATTTTTCCCACAGTATGAGATTAAAATTATAGAGCTGGTTAATATCCTTTTAACCAATAACTATGGTTATGAGTTAAGAAGTGTTGATGAAAAATACATTAAACTGGACTTAAAACAGGGGCTTTTCTACTGTCCTGATGACAAAAGTGAAGTGAATTGGTATGACTTAATTTATATGATTATAAGCCCAGAAGCAAAACAGATCATTCCTCAGAATATGTTGGAGGAATTTAAATGTCAGGACTTATCTTACCAGTTCAGTATTAATTTTTTATAAACATGGTCTTTAAAATAAAAACCATGTTTATATCACTCATCCAATACTTAATTCACTCTGAATCGAAATATTTGACGTTAATAATTTATGAACAGGGCAGCTTTCTGCTACTTTTAACAGGCGTTTGTGCTGATCTTCGGTAAATTCACCTTTTAAGATAATTTTACGCTCAATATTATTCTGTCCTGATTCTGGTTCTCCATTCGGATTTAATGCTAAATCGACCTAAATATGCTCAAGCTTTTCCCTTTTGGGTTGTACAGGCACTTAGAGAAATAGGATTGGGTGAGCAGTATTTTGACTATTTATATCTGTTGATTCATCTCAATAGCCTTATAATAATTATATTTGATCTATGCTAGTGCTTTTATTGTTGCATGGATAAAATATGTGATTTTATAAAAAGAAAGATACGGTATTATATTTTTTTACAAGAAAATAAACTATGCTCTAACATCCTAAATCTAAATAAAAATAGGCGATTACATGGAAAAGGCATTTGCTGGGGTTATAGGATTGGTATTAGGCATGGTGGCTATAAATGGCTGGGGTAGTACTCCTTTACAAGTCAATTATGGTATGCCACAAGAACTAGGTGAGCCAGTATCGCAGCCAACAATTCAAGAGTTTCGTGATGAAACAAGTAGTGGGGTTCAAACCTCTATTTTTGCAGAATATTATGGCTCAAAAATTGGATCTGATAAGTTTACTGGTGATGAAAAACTGAATGGTATTGGTGCTGGTATAACTTTCACAGCTGTAAGTGCTTTGAATACCACGATAGGAATGAATTTCCAAAAAAACTCTAGTTTTCAGAATACTGAAATTAATATCAAAGGTGGTTATAAATTTTATAATTATGATAATACCTATGCGAATGCAAGTATCGGTGTGGGCTATGCTTGGATAGACGTAGATGATTATGATGTCAGATTGCGCTATATCACTTTACCTGTTGAGTTGGAAGTGGGTCATTATGTCCAGAAGGATTTAGCTACCTATGTTGGGATAGGCTATAAGAAATTATATGTTGAACATCTTAAAGATGTTTGCACAGGCTATTTTTGTAGTTCAACTGCTTCAGATATCTTAGATATGGATGGTGTTACTTATCGACTAGGTCTTAAATATGACTTTTAAAATAGTTAATTTAATCATTTATGAATCTGTGATTTCTAGGCTTATTGTGTAAGTCAACATACCAATAAAAATAGTACTGATGTTAGAAACCTACAATATTTTTGCTTTGCGGGTTTTTAGACATCATCTATCTAGGTTGTGGAGTGTTTATATATCGTTTTAACAAGACATCTATGAGTACTTCACAGATTCTTTAAATGGAAATTTCTAGTTTTTCTTTTATTATGAATGTCATTTATCTATTTTTT
>Ga0075163_10003252_pt1 | contig 21843 bp, 7 predicted proteins | sample JI1023141ADNA_FD_71478 | JGI IMG/M metagenome (GOLD analysis project Ga0075163, IMG submission 71478) | Wastewater effluent complex algal communities from Wisconsin, to seasonally profile nutrient transformation and Carbon sequestration -... | ecosystem: Engineered > WWTP > Effluent > Algae... | reverse complement strand
CTCTTCCTCCCCCACCACCTCCTCCTCCAGACCTCCCTCGCCTGCGACCCTCGCCGCGCCGACTTCTCCATCGCCTCCCGCGACCCCTCCGACCCCTCCCTCCCCTGGACCATCCACACCACCGGCACGCTGCAGGTCGCCGCGGAGCACACCACACCCGCCGCCCTCGAGCCGCTCGACGAGATCCGCGCCCGCTGCCCCGAGCTCATCGCCCCGGACGAGCACCACAGGCGCCTGCACGCGCGAGGCATCGAGCTCGACGCCGCCTTCCGGACCACCCTCGAACTCCGCCGCGGCGAGCGTGAGGTCCTCGCCCACCTCAAGCTCTCCGCCGAGCTCATCCCCGACGCCCCGCGCCACGTCATCCATCCCGCCCTGCTCGACGGCTGCCTCCAGGCCCTCGCCGCCCTCGCCACCGACGCCGACCTCTACTTCCCGGCCCGCCTCGAGCGCATGTGGGTCCCCGCCCCGGCGACCCCGCCCACCGAGCTCTGGGTGCACCTGCGGTCCCACGCCGGCCCCGGCGCCGACGCCATCGCCTGCGACATCCTCGTCCGCGACGCCGACGGCCCCCGGCTCGAGCTCCTCGGCTTGCACGTTCGCCGCCTCGAGCTCGCCGCCCTGCCGCTGCCCGCCGCGCCCACGCGCATCGAGCCCGGCCTGGACGAGGCCCTGCGAGCCAGCCGCAGCGACGACGAGCGACGCGCGACCCTCGAGGGCCACATCCGCCGCGAGGTCGCCGCCGTCCTCAAGCTCGCCCCCGACCGCGTCCCTCGCCTCGAGCCGATCGCCGCCCTCGGCCTCGACTCCGTCATGGCGATCGAGCTGCGCAACCGGCTCGCGCGCGGCCTCGGCCTCGCCTTGCCTGCCACGCTGCTGTGGGCCCACCCCACCGTCGCCGCCCTCGCCACCCACCTCGGCGAGCTGCTCGACCTCCACCTCGGCGCCGCCCCGGCCGCGGACGCCGTCCCCCGGCCGTCGCAGCGCGCCAGCGTGGCCGACGTCGACGAGCCCATCGCCATCATCGGCATGGCCTGCCGCTTCCCTGGCGCGCGCACCCCGGCCGCGTTCTGGGAGCTCCTCCGGGACGGCCGCGACGCGATCCGCAGCGTCCCCGCCGATCGCTGGGACGCCGACACCTTCTATGACCCCGACCCCGCCGCTCCCGGCAAGATCGCCACCCGCTGGGCCGGCTTCCTCGACGATGTCGATCGCTTCGACCCCGACTTCTTCGGCGTCTCCCGCCGCGAGGCCATCGCCATGGACCCCCAGCAGCGCCTGTTTCTGGAGGTCGCCTGGGAGGCCCTCGAGTGCGCCGGACAGGCCCCCGACGCCCTCGCGGGCAGCCCGACCGGCGTGTTCGTCGGCGTCTGTACCAGCGACTATTTCCTCCTCCAGACCGACGACCGCGCCGCGATCGACGCCTACGGCAGCACCGGCTGCGCGATGACCATCATCGCCAACCGCCTCTCCTACCTGCTGGACCTCAGGGGCCCCAGCATGGCCGTCGACAGCGCCTGCTCCTCCTCGCTCGTGGCCCTCCACCTCGCCGCGAACAGCCTCCGCCGCGGCGAGACCGACCTCGCCGTCGCCGGCGGCGTCAATCTCATCCTCACCCCCGAGCTCTCGATCGCCCTCTCGAAGTGGGGCGTGATGGCCCCCGACGGCCGCTGCAAGGCCTTCGACGCCAGCGCCGACGGCTTCGTCCGCGGCGAGGGCTGCGGCGTCCTCGTCCTCAAGCGCATGCGCGACGCGCTCGCCGACGGCGACGAGATCCTCGCCCTCGTCCGCGGCTCGGCCGTCAACCAGGACGGCCGCAGCGCCGGCCTCACCGCGCCGAATCAGGGCGCTCAGGAGGCCGTCGTGCGCCAGGCGCTCGCCGCCGCCGACGCTGCCCCCGCCGACATCTCGTTCCTCGAGGCCCACGGCACCGGCACCGCCCTCGGCGACCCGATCGAGCTCGAGGCGCTCGCCGCGGTGTTCGGCCGCCGCGCTGGCGCGCAGACCTGCGCCCTCGGGGCCACCAAGACCAACGTCGGCCACCTCGAAGCCGCCGCCGGGGTCTGCAGCCTCATCAAGGTCGTGCTCGCCATGCAGCACCGCGCTGTGCCGCCGATCGTCCACTTCAAAGCGCTCAACCCCAATGCCTCGCTGGCCGGCACGCCCTTCTACGTACCGACCGCCCTCACCCCCTGGAGCTCACCTGGCGGCCCCCGGCTCGCGGGCATCAGCGCCTTCGGCATGGGCGGCACCAACGCCCACGTCATCCTCGAGGAGGCCCCCGAACGCACCCGACCGCCCGCGCAACCGACCCGCAGCGACGTCGTCCTCACCCTCTCCGGCCACACCCCCGAGGCCCTCCGGGCGCTCGCCCGCGCCTACCGCGAACACATCGCCGCCGGAGCGCCCGCCGACCTCCCCGACCTCTGTTACACCGCCGCGGTCCGCCGCGCCCATCACGAGCACCGCCTCGTCGTCACCGCCGACACCCCCCGGCTCCTGCTCGAGCGCATCGACCACTTCCTCGCCGGCCGCGCCGCCCCTGGCCTCTGCGTCGGCCGCAAGCCCGTCGCCGAGTGGCGGCGCATCGTCTTCGTCTGCTCTCCGCACGGCTCGCAGTGGCGCGGCATGGGCCGCAGCCTGCTCGCCGCCGAGCCCGTGTTCGCCGCCGCCTTCGATCGCTGCGACGCGGCCGTCCGTGCCATCGCCGGGTGGTCCCCCCGGGCCTGCATCGACGACGCCGACGACGCCTGGATGGACCGCATCGATCGCCTCCACCCGACCCTCTTCGCCCTGCAAGTCGCCCTCGCGGCCCTGTGGCGCGACCGCGGCATCGAGCCCTCCGCCGTCGTCGGGCACAGCGTCGGCGAGGTCGCCGCGGCCCACATCGCCGGCGCCCTCACCCTCGCCGACGCGGCACGCGTGGTCTGCGGCCGCAGCGAGCTCCTCGCCCGCACCGCCGGCCAGGGCGCCATGGCCTTCGTCGAGCTCTCCATGGCCGACGCCTGCCGGGCGATCGCCGGCTACGAGCCGCGCCTCGGCATCGGCGCGAGCAACAGCCCCCGCTTCACCGTCATCTCCGGCGAGCGCGCCGCGCTCGACGATCTCCTGCGCTCCCTGACCCGCCAGGGCATCTTCTGCGGCGCCGGCGTCGCCGACGTCGCCTCGCACACCCCCCAGATGGCGGGCTTGCAGGACTCGCTGCGCGCGACCCTGGCCCCGATCGAGCCGCGCGCCACCACCCTCACGCTGGTGTCGAGCTGCGCCGGCGCTCCGATCGACGGCGCCGCCCTCGGCCCCGAGTATTGGGCCCGCCACATCTCCGAGCCCGTCCTCTTCTGGCCCGCCCTCGCCGGCCTGCTCGCCCTCGACCACGACGTCTTCATCGAGCTCGCTCCCCACCCGGTCCTCGCCCCCTTCATCAGCGAGGCCCTGGCCCATCAGGGCCGCCAGGGCACCGTCCTCCCGTCGATGCGCCGCGGCGAGTCCGGACCCGCGGTCATGCTCGAGTCCTTCGGAGCCCTCCACGCCCTCGGCCACCCCGTCGCCTGGCGCCGCATCTATCCCACCGGCCGCCTCGTCCCCACGCCCGCCTACCCGTTCCAGCGCACCCGCCACTGGGTCGAGCCTGCCCCGCCCCAGCCGCACACCCGCGCGCTCCCGGCCCGCGAACACCCCCTGCTCGGCGCCCGCCTCCCCGCCCCGCTCGTCAGCGGCGCGCACCTCTGGCGCGGCGAGCTCGCCGTCGCCGACGCCCCCTGGCTCCGCGACCATCGCGTCGGCGGCGTGATCCTCGTCCCCGGCGCCGCGATCCTCGAGATGGCCCTCACCGCCGCCCGCCACGCCTTCGCCTGCGACGACCCCATCCTCGAGGACGCCCGCTTCGAACAGGCCTTCGTCCTCCCGGACGACGGCGCCCGCCGCGTGCAGCTCACGCTCACCCCCGACCCCAACGGCGGCGCCACCTTCGAGCTCCACAGCGCCGCCGCCAGCGAGCTGCGCTGCACCTGGAAGCGCCACGCCCGCGGCCATCTGCGCCTGGCCCTGCGCGACGACCCGCCTCCGCCCACCGACCTGGACGCGGTCCGTCGCCGCTGCCCCGAGCAGCTCGCCGGGTCCGCCCTGTACGAGGCCATGGCGCGGCGCGCCATCGCCTTCGGCCCCGCGTTCCAGGCCCTCGTGCGCGCCGCCTGCGGCCCCGGCGAGGCCCTCGGCGAGCTCCACCCCCCGGCCGAGGTCGTCGCCGACCGCGCCCCCTTCGCCATTCATCCCGCGCTGCTCGACGCCGCCTGCCAGGGCGTCGCCGCCGCCCTCGCCCCCGACGATCCCCGCCGCGCCGCCGAGCGCACCTACCTGCCGATCTCCGTCGCACACGTCCGCGTCCTGCGACCGATCCCACCGGGCCCGCTCGTCAGCCACATCCGCCTGCGCCCGCGCACCGACGGCCTCGAGGGCTCCATCGACGCCGATATCGACATCCTCGACCCCGCCGGCGAGCGCCTCGTCACGCTCCAGGGCTTCCACGCCGAGCCGCTCGACGCCGCGGACCGCGGCGGCAACCTCGGCGACGACTGGCTGTACGACGTCGTCTGGCGCCCCGTCCCCCCCGGCGCCCCCGGGCAACCCGTCGGTCGCTGGTTGTTCATCGCCGACGCCGGTGGACTCGCCCGCGAGCTCGCGGCCAGCCTGAGCGCCCTCGGCGAGGCCTGCGAGCTCGTCCCCGCCGAGACCCCCGACGCCGCCCTCCGGCAGCACATCGACGCCGCCCTGCGCGCCGGACCGCGCGCCGTCGTCTACCTCCGCGGCCTCGACGTCCCCCCGACCGCCGACCTCGACGCCGCGCGCCTGCACGCCGCGGGCGCCCGCACCTGCGAGGGCCTCCTGACCCTCGTGCAGGCCCTCGCGGCCGCCGATGCCGCCGACCCCCCGCGCCTGTGGATCGTCACCCGCGGCGCTCAGCCCGTCGCCCCCGGGCCCGTCGCCCTCGCCCAGGCCCCGCTGTGGGGCCTCGCGCGCAGCATCTCGCACGAGCTCCCCGAGCTCGCCTGCACCGCCCTCGACCTCGACCCCGCCGCCCCGCCCGACGAGCTCCGCACCCTCCTCCACGAGCTCACTGCCGCCGAACGCGAGGACCAGCGCGCCCACCGTGGCGACCAGCGCTTCGTCGCCCGCCTCGTCCCCGCGTCGCTCCCCCGCGACCCCGACCTCGCCGCCCCGATCCGCCCGGACGCCACCTACCTCCTGATCGGCGGCCTCGGCGGCCTCGGCCTCGCGGTCGCCCGCTCGCTCGTCGAGCGAGGCGCCCGCCACCTCGTCCTCGTGGGCCGCAGCGGCGCCCCCACGACCGCCGCCCCCCACCTCGCCACCATGGCCCGGACCGGCGCCCAGGTCCGCGTCGTCCAGGCCGACGTCGCACGACTCGACGAGCTCCAGGCCCTCTGCGCCGACATCACCCGGACCATGCCGCCCCTGCGCGGCGTCCTGCACGCCGCCGTCGTCCTCGACGACGGCGTGCTCACCTCCCAGACCCCCGAGCGGTTCCGTCGGGTCGCCGCCGCCAAGGTCGAGGGCGCCTGGAACCTGCACGTCGCCACCCTCGCCGCGCCGCTCGAGTTCTTTGTCCTCTTCTCCTCCGCCGCATCGATCCTCGGCTCCCCCGGCCAGGGCAACTATGCCGCCGCCAACTCCTTCCTCGACGCCCTCGCCCACCATCGCCGCGCGCTCGGCCTCCCGGCCACGAGCATCAACTGGGGGCCATGGGCCGACATCGGCCTCGCCGCCGCCCAGGCCAACCGCGGCGCTCGCCTGGCCCTCAGCGGCTTCGCCAGCATCGAGCCCGAACAGGGCCTCGATCTCCTGGCCCGCGTGCTCCGGGGCGCCCCGCCGCAGCTCGCCATCATGCCGATCCGCGTCGCCGACTGGCGCCGTTACTACCCCCAGGCCGCCGCCTCACCGCTGCTGTCCGAGCTCCTCTCCAGCGAGGACCTGCCCGCCGTCGCCGCCCCCATCGAGGCCCTGCGCCAGGCCCCCGCGAACGACCGCCCCGCCCTCCTGCGAGCCCTCCTCACCGCCATCGTCGCCCAGGTCATGCGGCTCGCCGAACCCCACCTCGACCCCGATCGCCCGCTCGGCACCCTCGGCTTCGACTCCCTCATGGCCGTCGAGCTGCGCAACCGGCTCGAGGCCGCGCTCGGCCTGCGCCTCCAGGCCACCCTGATCTGGAGCTACCCCACCGTGAACGCGCTCACCGGGCACCTCCTCACGCGCCTCGACCTCGCCCCCGAGCCGCCGCCCCCCGCGGCCGACGATGACCTCCTCCGCCTCCTCGACGCCGTCGACGCCCTGACCGACGCCGACCTCGGCGCCCTCCTGGACTCCTCCTCCTGAACCGACCATGCACGACCCGCTCCGCAAGCTCATCGACAATCTCTCTCCCGAGAAGCGCAGCGTCCTGGCCACCCTGCTCGCCGGTCCTCGCGAGCCTGTCGCCATCGTCGGCGCCGCCTGCCGCCTCCCCGGCGGCGTCGACACCCCGGACGCGCTCTGGCAGCTCCTGCGCGCCGGCGGCGACGCCATCACCGACGTCCCCGACGACCGCTGGCCCGCCGACGCGCAGGTCGACCCCCACCTGCGGCGCGGCGGCTTCCTCGCGCGCGTCGATGGCTTCGACCCCGCATTTTTCAACATCGTCCCGCCCGAGGCCCGGCGCATGGACCCACAGCAGCGCCTCCTCCTCGAGGTCTGCTGGGAGGCCCTGGAGCACGCCGGTCAGCGCCCCGAGGACCTCGCTGGCACCCAGACCGGCGTCTTCGTCGGCATGGCCAGCGGCGAGTACCTCTACCTTCAGGTCGACCTCGACGACCTCGCCAGCATCGAGGACGCGTTCCTCTGCACCGGCAACGCCGCGAGCATGGGCCCTGGCCGCCTGTCGCACCTCCTCGACCTGCGCGGGCCCAGCCTCGCCCTCGACACCGCCTGCTCCTCCTCCCTCGTCGCCGTGCACCTCGCCTGCCAGAGCCTGCGCGCCGGCGAGTGCAGCACGGCCCTCGCCGGCGGCGTCAACCTCATCCTCTCCCCGCTCTCCACCCAGATCGCCTCCACCTTGATGGCCATGGCCCCCGACGGCCGCTGCAAGCCCTTCTCGGGCGAGGCCGACGGCTTCGTCCGCGGCGAGGGCTGCGGCGTCGTCGTCCTCAAGCGCCTCGGCGACGCCCTCGCCGCCGGCGACACCATCATGGCGGTCATCCGCGGGTCCGCCGTCAACCAGGACGGCCGCAGCAGCAGCCTCACCGCCCCCAACGGCCTCGCCCAGGAGCAGGTCGTGCGCCGCGCCCTCACCGACGCCGGCGTCGCACCCGCGCGTGTCGGCTTCGTCGAGACCCACGGCACCGGCACCGCCCTCGGCGATCCGATCGAGGTCCAGGCGCTCGGCGCCGTCCTCGGGCCAGGCCGCGACCAGCCCCTCGCTCTCGGCTCGATCAAGGCCAACCTCGGCCACCTCGAGACCGCCGCCGGCATCGCCAGCCTGCTCAAGGCCGTCCTTTGCCTGCAGCACGGCGAGCTCCCGCCCCAGATCAACCTCGCCTCCCCCAGCTCGCACATCCCCTGGAGCGAGCTCCCCGTCACCGTCCCCACCGCCCTCACCCCCTGGCCTCGCACCGATACGCCGCGCCTCGCCGGCGTCAGCGCCTTCGGCTTCAGCGGCACCAACGCCCACGTCATCCTCGAGGAGGCCCCCCTCCCCCGCCCCGCGAGCACCCCCCGCGAGCACCAACTCCTCACCTTCTCGGCCCACACCGACGCCGCGCTCGAGCAGCTCCACGACCGCCTCCTCGCCCACCTCGAGCGCCACCCCGAGCACACCGTCGCCGACGTCGCTTACAGCCTCGCCGGACGGGCCTCCCTCCTGCGCCGCCGCGCCCTCGTCTGCCGCGATCGCGACGACGCCATCGCCGCCCTCCGCGCCCGCGACCCGCGCCGCCTCCTGACCCAGGCCGTCCCGACCGGCGAGCGCGGCGTCGTGTTCATGTTCCCCGGCCTCGGCGAGCAGTATGTCGGCATGGCCCGCGGCCTGTACGCCGCCGAGCCCGCCTTCCGCGCCCGCATCGACGAGTGCGCCGCGCTCCTCTCCCCCGAGCTCGGCTTCGACTTCCTCGCGCGCCTCTACCCCACCGTCGACCCCGCGAGCAAACCCGCGAGCAACCCCGCGAGCGCCCCCGCGGGCAGCCCCGCGGGCTTCGACCTGCGCCGCATGCTCCGCGGCGACGTCGAGGGCGCCACCCACGTCGACGACCCCGAGATCGCCCAGCCCGCCATCTTCGCCGTCGAGTACGCGCTCGCCGGTCTCCTCATGGACTGGGGCGTCCGTCCGCGTGAAATGATCGGCTACAGCATCGGCGAGTACACCGCCGCGTGCGTCGCCGGCGTGCTCACCCTCGCCGAGGCAACCGCCCTCGTCGCCCGCCGCGCCCGCCTGATCCAGGGCCTCCCCCGCGGCGTCATGGTAGCCGTCCCGCTCCCCCGCGCCGCAGTCCTCCCGCTCCTCGGCGACGACCTGTCCCTCTCCGGCAGCAACGCGGACAACCTCTGCGTCGTCTCCGGCCCGCCGCAAGCGATCGCCCGCCTCGAGCAACGCCTCGGCGAGCAAGGCGTCACCTACCGCCGGCTGCGCACCACGCACGCCTTCCACTCCACCATGATGCGCCCGATCGTCGCGCCCTTCCTCGACCTCGTCCGCAGCTTCCGGCTCAAGCCGCCCACGATCCCGTACCTCTCCAACGTCACCGGCACCTGGATCACCGCGGCCCAGGCGACCTCCCCCGCCTACTGGGCCGATCACCTGTGCCAGGAGGTCCGCTTCTCCGACGGCCTCGCCGAACTCGCCCGCCGCCCAGGACGCCTCCTCCTCGAGGTCGGCCCCGGTCAGACCCTCGGCAGCTTCGCCCTCCAGCACGCCCCCGCCGCCGGTGACCCCGGCTGGCTCGTCGTCCCCAGCCTGCGCAGCTCCTACGACAACCAGCCCGACCTCGCCTTCCTCCTGCGCGCCTTCGGGCGCCTGTGGCAGTCCGGCGCCCGCCTCGACCCGCGCGCCGTGTTCGCCGGCCAACAGCGCCGTCGCCTCGCGCTCCCGACCTATCCCTTCCAGCGCGACCCACACTGGGCTGTCCGGGCCCGCGAGCCCGCCGCCGCCTCCACCGCCAGACGTCCCCTCGATCACTGGTTCCACGTCCCCGCCTGGCGGCGGGCCACCCTCCCGGCCACCGTCCCGGCCACCCCTCCGAGGCGCGTCCTCCTGCGGACCGACCGCGCCCTCGGCCCCGGCCTCGCCGAGCGCCTGCGCGACCGCGGCGCCGCCGTCGTCACCGTCGCCGCCGGTCCCCGCTTCGCCCGCGTCGGCCCCGACGCCTACACCCTCGATCCCCACCAGCCCGAGGACTACCGCAGCCTGCTGATCGACATGCAGGCCCGCGGCGGCCTGCCCGACGCGATCGTCGACCTCTGGCCCCTCGAGCTCGACCTCGATCCCGGCGCTCCGCTGGCCCACGCCCTCGACATCTGCTTCTTCGGCCCGATGTTCCTCGCCCAGATCCTGGGTGAGCTCGGCGCCGACCCGCTCCGCATCACCTTCGTCTCCACCGGCCTCCACGACGTCACCGGCGGCGAGCAGCTCCACCCCGAGCGCGCCGTCCTCCTCGGCCCCTGCCGCGTCATCCCCCAGGAATACCCCGGCATCACCTGCCGCTCCGTCGACCTCGAGCCCATCCCCGACGACCCCGGCCAGCGCGCCGCGGTGAATGACGCCCTCCTCCGTGACCTCGGCGTCAGCGACGGCGCGCCCCTCGTCGCCCTCCGCGGCGGCCACCGCTGGGCCCAGTCGACCGAGCCCATCACCCTCCTCGCCGGCCCCCCCGGCCTGCCCCTCCCGCACGGCGCCGTCGTCCTCATCACCGGCGGCCTCGGCGGCGTCGGCCTCGCCCTCGCCGGCGAGCTCGCCCGCGCCGTCCCGGGCGTCAAACTCGTCCTGCTCGGCCGCACTCCCCTGCCCGAGCCCGCCGACCGGGACGCCTGGATCGCCGCCCACGCCCCCGACGAGCCAACCTCGGCCAGGCTCCTCCAGCTGCGCGCCCTCGCCAGCAGCGCCGAGGTCCTCACGCTCGCCGCCGACCTCACCGTGCCCGCCCAGGTGCACGCGGCCGTGGCGGCCGCCCGCGCCCGCTTCGGCGCCGTCCACGGCCTCATCCACGCCGCCGGCGACTTCGGCGGCAACCTCGTCCAGCTCAAGACCCGGGCCGAGGCGAACCGCGTCCTCGGCCCGAAGCTGCACGGCCTCCACAACGTCCTCGGCGCGCTCGCGGAGGACCCCCTCGACCTCGTCGTCCTCTGCTCCTCCCTCACCGGGACCATCGGCGGACCCGGACAGATCGACTACGTCGCCGCCAACGCCTTCCTCGACGCCTGGGCCCACAGCCGCGCCGGACGCCCCGGCCTCACCGTCTCGATCGCCTGGGACGACTGGAAGGAGGTCGGCGCCGCCTTCAAGCTCGGCGGCACCGACGACTTCGTCGCGTGGCGCAAGCAGCACTACAAGACCGCCATGCGCACCGACGAGGCCCTCGAGGTGTTTCGCCGGATCCTCGCCGCACGACTCCCGCACGTCGCCGTCTCCACCCGCGACCTCGGCCCCCGCGCCGCCGAGCTCGCCCAGAGCGTCAGCGCCGCCAGCCTCGCTCGCTTCGGCCAGCAGTACCGCGGCACCGGCCGCCCGCGCCCGCCGCTCGCCACCGCCTACGTCGCCCCCACCAGCGAGCTCGAGCGCAAGCTCGTCGACCTCTGGCAGGACCTCCTCGGCGTCCAGCCCATCGGCATCCACGACCCCTTCGCCGACCTCGGCGGCCACTCCCTCGTCGCCACCCAGCTCATCTCACGCCTGCGAGACCTCTACCACCTCGCCATCCCGCTGCGCCGCATCTTCGAGACCCCGACCGTCGCCGAGCTCGGCGAGCACATCGAGGACCTCCTGCTCGCCCGGGTCGAACGCGCCACCCCGCCCCGCCCCGCCCCGCCCCGCCCCGCGCCCGCCGACCTCGTCGCCTCCCAGCGCCTCTATCGCCTCCCCAACGGCCTCGAGATCCGCCACCAGAACAAGGCCGAGACCGACCACTTCTACGACGACATCTTCGTCAAGCGCGTCTACGCCAGGAACAACATCCACGTCGACGACGGCGGCGTCGTCCTCGACGTCGGCGCCAACATCGGCATGTTCACCCTGTTCGCCGCCCAGACCTGGCCGTCCGCCCGCATCTATGCGTTCGAACCGGCGCCCGTCATGTTCGAGATCCTGCGCGACAACGTCGCCCGCCACGGCATCGCGGCCCACGTCTTCCCCGTCGGCCTCGCCGCCCGCCCCGGCACCGCCACCCTGACCTACTACCCGAACTCCACCGGCATGTCCTCGTTTCGCGCCGACCTCGCGGAGGAGAAGCAGGTCTTCCACGCCATCCTCGAGAACCAGCGCCGCCGCGGCGTCCCCGGCATGGCGGAGATCCTCCGCCACGCCGACGACCTCGCCGCCGAGCGCTTCCGCAGCCACAGCGTCGAGTGTCGCCTGCGCACCGTCTCGGAGATCCTGCGCGAGCAGGGCATCGAGCGCGTCGACCTCCTCAAGGTCGACGTCCAGAAGCTCGAGCTCGAGGTCCTCGAAGGCATCGACGACCTCGACTGGCCCCGCATCCGCCAGCTCGTCCTCGAGGTACACGACATCGACGGCGGCCTCGAGCGCGCCACCGACCTGCTCCGCGCCCGCGGCTTCCACGTCGTCGCCGAGCAGGACGACCTCTACGACGGCTCCCCCATCTACAACTTGTACGTCACCCGAACCACAGACCCCACGCAGCAGGAGCTCACCCCGTGAACATCGACATCGTCGGAGTCGTCGGCGCCGGCATCATGGGCGCAGGCGTCGCCCAGAACCTCGCCCAGACCGGCCACCAGGTCATCCTCGTCGACGTCGCCGAGCCCCAGCTGGAGCGGGCCCGCGGCGACATCCGTCAGGGCCTCCGCTTGCGGCGCCTCATGAAGACGCCGGCCTCGGCCGAGCCCATCGACGCCATCCTCGCCCGCATCACCACCACCACCGAGCTCGACCGCCTCGCCGACGCCCAATTCGTCGTCGAGAACGTCACCGAGCGCTGGGAGCTCAAGCAAGACGTCTACCGCGAGCTCGACCGCGTCTGCGCCGACCCGGTGATCTTCGCCGCCAACACCTCGGCGATCTCCATCACCCGCATCGCCGCCGCCACCCGCCGCCCCGATCGCGTCGTCGGCGTCCACTTCATGAACCCCGTCCCCATGAAGCCCCTCGTCGAGGTCATCCGCGGCTTCCACAGCTCCGAGGACGCCCTCGAGCGCACCCGCGCGGTCCTCACCCGCATGGGCAAGGACTGCGTCGTCGTCAACGACTCCCCCGGCTTCGTCTCCAACCGCGTCCTGATGCTCACCGTCAACGAGGCCATCTTCCTCGTCCATGACCAGGTCGCCTCCGCCGCCGACGTCGACCGCATCTTCAAGGGCTGCTTCGGCCACCCCATGGGCCCGCTCGAGACCGCCGACCTCATCGGCCTCGACACCATCCTCCTCTCCCTCGAGGTCCTCCACGACAGCTTCAGCGACAGCAAGTACCGACCCTGCCCGCTGCTGCGCAAGCTCGTCGACGCCGGCCTCCACGGCCGCAAGAGCGGCCGGGGCTTCTACACCTACACCTGAAAACCACGTCGGAGGACCCACCATGCACCCGTATACAGCGACCGTGAGGGAATTCCTCGCCCGCCACATCCGCGGCCATCAACTCCAGGACAGCGACGATATCTTCGCCCTCGGCTTCGTGAACTCGCTGTTCGCCATGCAGCTCGTCACCTTCGTCGAGGCCCAGTTCGCCGTCACCGTCGACAACGAGGACCTCGACATCGACAACTTCCGCAGCATCGACCGCATCATCGCCTTCGTCACCCGCAAGGCCGCCGGCCCCGCCCCGGAGCCCGGCCCATGAGCGCCGACGCGGCCGAGCTCCGCGCCTACATCGAACGGCACGTCGAGCCCCACGCGGGTCGCTGGGACCGCGAGCAGCACATCCCCGCCGCCGCGCTCCGCGGCTTCGCCGACACCGGCTGGCTCGGCGCCATCGCCCCCACCGCGGCCGGCGGTCGGGGCCTCGGCGCCCGCGAGTTCGGCCGCGTCAACGCGCTCCTCGGCGCGGCCTGCTCCTCGCTGCGCTCCCTCCTCACCGTCCACTCGATGGTCATCCACGCCGTCACCCGCTTCGGCTCGCCCGCCCAGCGCGAGCGCTGGCTCCCGCGCCTCGCCAGCGGGGCGATCCTCGCGGGCTTCGCCCTCAGCGAGCCCGAGGTCGGCAGCGACGCCGCCGCGATCCAGACCGCCGCCGTCGCCGATGGCGACGGCTACAGCCTCACCGGCGGCAAGCGCTGGATCACCTTCGGCGAGGTCGCCGACCTCCTCCTCGTGTTCGCCCGCACCGACGCCGGACCCACCGCCTTCCTCGTCGAGACCTCCCTCCCCGGCGTCCGCCGCCTGCCCATCCGCGACATGCTCGGCGTACGCGCCTCCATGCTCGCCGCCGTCCACCTCGAGGATTGCCGCGTCCCCGCCGACGCCCGCCTCGGCAAGCCCGGCCTCGGCGTCACCTTCGTCGCCCAGTCCGCCCTCGACTGGGGCCGCCTCAGCGTCGCCTTCGGCGCCGTCGGCATCGCCCGCCGCTGCCTCGCCGTCAGCGGCGCCTACGCCGAGCAGCGGCGCCAGTTCGGCCAGCGCCTGTGCGATCACCAGCTCATCCGCAGGATGCTCACCGATATGCTCGTCGAGACCCGCGCCGCCGGACTCCTGTGCGAGCGCGCCGCCGACCTCAAGGACCGCGGCGACCCCCGGTCCCTCGCCGAGGTCTCCGCCGCCAAGTACTACGCCACACGCGCCGCCTCGCGCGCCGCCACCGACGCGGTCCAGATCCTCGGCGCCAACGGCTGCAGCCCCGACTACCCGGTCGAGCGTCTCCTGCGCGACGCCCGGATCATGGAGATCATCGAAGGTAGCAACGAGATGCACCAGCTCTCCCTCGCCGAACACGCCCTCCACCCCGACCCCACGGAGCCGTGAATGACCGCCGACCACGCCGAGCGCAAGATCAAGTGTGTCGTCTGGGACCTCGACCACACCCTGTGGCAGGGGGTCCTCCTCGAAGACCCCCACGTGGCCCTCGCGCCCCACGCAGCCGAGGTCGTCCGGACCCTCGACGCCCGCGGCATCCTGCAGTCCGTCGCCAGCCGCAACGACCGCGCCGTCGCCATGGCCAGGCTCGACGAGCTCGGCCTCGCCGACTACATGCTGCACCCGCAGATCGGCTGGCAGACCAAGGCCCAGTCGATCAAGGCCATCGCCGCCGCCCTCAACATCGGCCTCGACACCCTCGCCTTCGTCGACGATGACCCGTTCGAGCGCGCCGACGTCGCCTACTCCCACCCCGAGGTGCTCTGCATCGATGCCCGCGCGCTGCCCACGCTCCTCGACATGCCGGCGATGCAGCCGCGCTTCATCACCGACGACTCGGCCCGCCGCCGGGCGATCTATCGCAGCGACATCGCCCGCCAGCAGGCCGAGGAGACCTTCACCGGGTCCAAGGACGACTTCCTCGCCACCCTCGGCATGGTCTTCACCCTCGCCCGGGCGACCGAGGACGACCTGCGGCGCGCCGAGGAGCTGACCCTGCGGACCAACCAGCTCAACACCACCGGAGACACCTATTCGTACGAGGAGCTCCAGGCGATGCTCGGCTCCGATCGCTACCTGCTCCTGATCGCCAGCCTCACCGACACCTACGGCGATTACGGCAAGATCGGCCTCGCGATCGTCGACCGTCAGCCCGGCGTATGGACCATCCGCCTGCTCCTGATGTCCTGCCGCGTCATGTCTCGCGGCGTCGGCACCATCATGCTCAACTACATCCTGCGCCAGGCCAGGGCCGCCGGCGTCCGTCTGCGCTCCGAATTCGTCGAGACCAGCAAGAACCGCATGATGTATGTCACCTACCGCTTCGCCGGCTTCCGCGAGCTCAGCAAGGACGGCGCCCGCAGCGTGCTGGAGAACGACCTCGAGCGCATCCAGGACCCGCCCACCTACCTCGTCCTCCACGCCCCGGAGCTGTCCCGGTGAGCGACCGCCTCGCTGGCAGGCGCGCCCGCCTCACCCCCGATCAGCGCGCCCACCTCGACCGCTTGCTGCGCGGCGAGGCCGACCCCCTATCCGACCCCCACCCCGAGCCCGAACCCGAACCCGAAGCACCCGCCTCCCTCGCCCAGGAGCGGCTGTGGTTGCACGACCAGCTCCATCCCGGCACGTCCAGCTACCACGAACCCTTCGTCCTCCACCTCCACGGCCCGCTCGACCCCGCCGCCCTCGAGCGCGCCCTCGACGCCCTCGTGCACCGCCATGAGGCGCTGCGCACCACCCTGCACCTGCGAGCAGGCGCCCTCTATCAGCGGGTCGACGAGGCCCCGCCCCTCGTCCTCCCCCTCGACGACCTCACCCACGTCCCCGCGGAGCGCCGCCGGGCCGCCGCCCTCGCGCGCGCCGCCGACGAGCTCCGCGCCCCCTTCGACCTCTCGGCCGGACCCGTGCTGCGCGCCCGCCTGCTCCGCCTCGGCGCCCGCGAGCACGTCCTGACCCTCGTGATCCACCACGTCGCCTGCGACGGCTGGTCCCTCGGCATCCTCGGCCGCGAGCTCGCGCTCGTCTACAACGCCGGCGTCTGCGGCGAGCGGGCGCCCCTCGCCCCGCTCCTCATGCGCTACGCCGACCACGCCCGCCAGCAGCGCCAGTGGCTCGCAGGGCCCGAGGCGCGAGCGGCCGCCGCCGCCTGGCGCCGCCGCCTCGCCGACGCCGCGCCGCTCGACCTCCCCACCGACTGGCCGCGCTCCGCCCGCCCCGATCGACCCGCTGCCAGCCACACCTTCGAGCTCGCCCCCGACCTCGTCGCCGCCCTCGCCGACCTCGCACGCGCCCACGGCACCACCCTCTTTACCGCCCTGCTCGCCGGTTTCTTCGCGCTCTTGCAGCGCTACACCGACCAGGACGACATCTCCGTCGGCACCCCGGTGGCCGCCCGCACCCGCGCCGCCGTCGAGCCCCTCGTCGGCTTCTTCGTCAACATGCTCGTCCTCCGCGTCGACCTCACCGGCGACCCGTCCTTTTGTGAGCTCCTCGCGCGTGTCCACGAGCTCACCCTCGACGCCCAGGACAACCAGGACCTCTCCTTCGACCGCCTCGTCGAGGACCTGCAGCCGCCCCGCAGCCCCGGCCGCCATCCATTGTTCGACGTGATGTTCGGCCTCCACACCGTCCCGACCGTCACAGCCACCTTCAAGGATCTCCACGTCGAGCTCGTCGACCTCCCCCGCCAGCACGCCAAGTTCGACCTCTCTCTTTATCTCGTCCAGGGACCCGACACCCTTCGCGGCCACCTCGAGTACCGCGAGGACCTGTTCGAGCCCGCCACGATCGCCCGCTTCGCCGCTTACTTCTCCGCCCTCCTCGCCGCCGCCGTCGCGGCCCCCGGGCGCCCGGTCGCTCGCCTCGCGCTCCACACCCCGGTGACCCGACCCGCGCCCGACCCCGCGCCCTCCGAAACCCCCTGCGTCCACGTCCAGATCGCCGCCCTCGCCGCGCAGGACCCCGGGCGCCTCGCCCTCGACGGCCCCCTCGGGCGCCTCGGCCGCGGCGAGCTCGACGAGCGCGCCGCGGCCCTCGCCCACCACCTCCGCGCCCGCGGCGTCGGTCCCGAGGTCCCGGTCGGGGTCCTCCTCCGGCGCTCGCCGGCGATGATCGTGGCCGTCCTCGCCGTGCTCAAGGCCGGCGGCGCGTACCTCCCCCTCGACCCCTCTCACCCGCCCGCCCGGATCGCCGCCCTCCTCGCGGACGCCCGCGCCCCCGTGCTCCTCAGCGAACGGGCCCTCGACCCCCGGTGCGACTCCATCCACGTCCTCCACCTCGACGACCTGCCGGACGCCCCGGCGACCCCCCCGGGGGCCCGCCCCGTCGCCCCCGACGACCTCGCCTACATTCTCTATACATCCGGCTCCACCGGCGCCCCCAAGGGCGTCATGGTCACCCATGCCGCCCTCGCGGCCCAGATCCAGGCCCAGCTCGTCGCCTATGCCATCGGCCCCGACAGCCGTGTCCTGCAGTACGCCTCGCTCGGCTTCGATGCCTCGGCCTCCGAGATCTTCACGGCCCTCGTCAGCGGCGCCGTCCTGCACCTCGGCCCCCCGACCCCCCTGCTCGCCGGCCCGGCCCTGGCGACCGTGCTGCGCGAAGCGGCCATCACCGTCGTCACCCTCCCCCCCTCCGTCCTCGCCACCCTCGACCCCGAGCCCCTGCCCGCGCTGCGCAGCCTCATCGTCGCCGGCGAGCCGTGCCCCGCCGCTCTGGTCGCCGACTGGTCCGCCGGGCGCCGTTTCATCAACGCCTACGGCCCCACCGAGACCACCATCGGCGCCACCTTCTGGACCGGCCACGACGCGTCCCGCCCGCCCCCCATCGGCGCCCCGCTCGCCCGGGTCACCGTCGACATCCTCGATCGTCACGGCGACCCTGTCGCCCCCGGCATCCCCGGCGAGCTCGTCATCGGCGGCGCCTGCGTCGCGCGCGGCTACCTCGGGCGCCCGGAGCTCACGGCCGAACGCTTCATCGCAGACCCCGGCGCGAACAACCCCGGCGCCCGCCGCTATCGCAGCGGCGACCGCGCTCGCGTGCGACCGGACGGCGCCCTCGAATACCTCGGCCGCCTCGACACCCAGCTCAAGCTCCATGGGATCCGCATCGAACCCGGCGAGATCGAGGCTGCCCTGCTGACCCACCCCGCGGTCCGCAGCGCGCGGGTCCTCGCCCGCAGCGACCCCCCGGGCAGCCTCCGGCTCGTCGCCTATTTCGTGCCGATGCAGCTCCCTGGCCCCCCCGCCGCCGAGCTGCGCGAGCACCTCCTGCAGCGACTCCCGCGGTCGCTCGTGCCGGCCGCCTTCGTCCCACTCCCCGCCCTCCCGCTCACATCCAGCGGCAAGCTCGACGCGCGGGCGCTCCCGGCACCCGCGCCGGGCTCGGATCGGCGCGCGCCCCCGGCCCCCCCCGGCGACGAGCTCGAACGTGTCATCGCCGAGATCTGGGCCGAGCTGCTCGCCGCGCGACCGATCGGCGTCCACGACGACTTCTTCGCGCTCGGCGGCCACTCATTGCTCGCCGTCCGGGTCGTCGCCGAGATCCATCGCCGTCTCGGCCATGACCTCCCGCCCGCCAGCCTCTTCACCCATCCGACGGTCGCCCAGCTCGCTCGCAAGCTCCGCCTCGACCCCCTCGACCGCCGGCCCACCCAGCGGGTCGTCCTCCACACCGCCGAGGGCGGCGCCCCCTGTTTCTTCATCCACCCGATCGGCGGCGGCGTCGGCTGCTACGTCGGCCTCGCCCGTCGCCTCGGCGCAGGCCGCCCGTGCCACGGCATCATGGCTCCCGAGCTCGCCGGTGCGGCGCATCGCCCCGCCACCATCGAGGCCATGGCCACGCAGTACCTCGAAGAGGTCCGCGCCGTGCGCCCCGTCGGACCTTACGTGCTCGCGGGCTGGTCGATGGGCGGACTCATCGCCCTCGAGATGGCCCGCCAACTCACCGCGGCGGGCGATCGCGTCGACTTCCTGGCCCTCATCGACAGTCGCCCCGCGCCCCGATCGCTCGAGCTCGGCGAGGCGGCCCGGCTCGCGCTCCTGCTCGGCGAGCTCGCCCGCCAGGCCGGGGCGACGCCGCCCGCCTGGGCGCCCGGGGACGCCACCGATCCGGGCGAGCTGCTCGCCAGCGCCATCGCCGCTGCCAGGGCCGCCGGCATCGTCCCCGACACCGACGACGGCGCCTCCTTCAAGCGACACCTCGCTGTCCTGCGGCGCCACGAGGGGGCCCTGGCCCGCTACGTGCCCACGCCCTATCCCGGGCCGATCCACGTGTTCGTCGCGGCCCAGCAGCGAGCCGCGGACGAGCACCCCGATCTCGGCTGGTCCGCCCTGAGTTCGACCGGCGTCACCCTCGACATCGTCCCTGGCGACCACGACACGATCCTGGGCGAGCACATCGACGCGCTCGCCTCGCGCCTGCGAGCCCGCCTCGACGCGGTCGACCCACCCATCGCCCCCGGCCCCGGAGGAAGTCATGCAGAACCTTGAGTCCGCGCTGCAAGCGTTTCGCTCGATCGTCGGGCCCGAGCACGTCTGTGTCGACGCCGCCGCACGCGCCGCGGAGCAGGCCACCTTTCACACCGACGCCCGGATCCCCGCGGTCGTCAGCCCCGCCGATCGGGCCGAAGTCCAGGCCTGCGTGCGCGCGGCCAACTGCCACCATATCCCGCTCTATCCCGTGAGCACCGGCCTCAACTGGGGCTACGGCTCCCGGGTCCCCCCGCAAAACGCCTGCGTCGTCCTCAGCCTGCGTCGGATGAACCGCATCCTCGACTTCGACGACGTTCAAGGCCACATCACCCTCGAGCCCGGCGTCACCATGCGCCAGGTCCACGCCTTCCTGGCGGCCCGCCGCTCGCGCCGCATGCTGAGCGTCACCGGCGGCCCGCCGGACTCGAGCGTCATCGGCAATATCTGCGACCGTGGCATGGGCGCCGGACCCAACGCCGACCGCTTCGCGCACACCGCCAACTTCGAGGTCGTCCTGCCGACCGGGGAGCACCTCACCACCGGCTTTGGCCGCTTCCCCGGGGCCGCCGCCGCGGCCTTGAGCCGTTGGGGCGTCGGGCCCTACCTCGATGGCCTGTTCACCCAATCCAACCTCGGCATCGTCACCCGGCTCACGGTCTGGCTGGCGCTGCGCCCCGCCGAGCACCAGATCATCGTCTTCGGCCTGCGCGACGGCTCTCGGCTCGAGCGGCTCGTCGACGCCATGCACGAGCTCCAGCAACAGGGCGTCCCGCGCACCACCCTGAGCCTGTGGAACGACTACAAGCTGGCCTCGATGCGTCGGCAATATCCATTCGCCGCTGCCGCTGGCCAGAGCCCGTTGCCCGCCTCGCTCCTCGCCGTGATGCGCCGAGACTGGGGCGGCGCGGCCTGGCTCGGCGGCGGCGCCATCTTCGCCGTCAGCCGCAAGCACGCGCAGGCCGAGCGCGAGCTCATCAAGGCGACCCTGCGACCCCACGTCGATCGCCTGGTCTTCATCGACCGCTGGGTCGCGGGCGCCGCGAAGCTCGCCCGCCGCGTCGTCGGGGGCTGGGCCGGCGCGCGTGTCCTCGACGAACTCATCCAGGCCTACGAGCACAGCCCGCATCTCGGTGTCCCCACCCCGCAGAACATCCGCAGCGTCTACTGGCGAAAGAGGACCGAGGTGCCCGAGCACATCGATCCGGACCGCGACCGCTGCGGTGCCATCTGGCTGAGCCCGACCGTACCGTTTCGCGGCGCCCACGTCGGTCTTGCGATCCGCACGGCGGAGACGCGCATCCGCGCTCACGGCTTCGAGCCGAACATCTCCGTCGTCTGTCTCACCGAACGAATCGCCAACCTCGTCATCGCCCTCATGTACGATCGAGAGGTACCGGGCGAGGACGAGCGCGCCATGGCCTGTTACCGCGAACTGCTGGCCGCCTACGTCGAGCTCGGTTATATCCCCTACCGCCTCGGCATCCAGTCCATGGACTCGCTCCCGCGCGCGTCCGACGGTTGGGGCACCCTCATGCGCACGCTCAAACGATCGCTCGACCCCAATGACATCCTCGGACCCGGCCGATACGACTTTCGCGGCGACTGGGACGCATCCGACGACGCCTGAACTATAAACAGAAGGCCGGCGCGGTCCTCGCGGACAGAGAGGTCGCCGCGCGCGGCCTCATCGTCAACAGGGGCAGAAGACCGAGACGAACGAATAGTCGAATGCCAGCGGCTTCGGGCCCCGAGTCTCGAGAGTGGTCGCGTCGCCGGTGACGGCCTCGAGGTGACCGTCGCGGTCGACGTCCATCAGCGCGATCGGGTCGAGGAAGCCGGGGTCGGCGTGGGGGGTCAGGGTGTCACCGCTCAGCTCGAACAGCATCGTCACGGGGTCGGGGTTGAAGCCGCCGCAGCCGTCCTCGTGGGTGATCTGGGCGGTCACGAAGCCGCGTGTGCCGCCGATCTCGTCCCAGCGGACCAGCTTGAGCTGCGCGTCGAGGAAGGCCGCCCAGGACGGCTGCTTGCGGCGCTCCTCGGCGTCGAGGTCCCGCAGGTAAGCCCTGCGCTCGGCGCTCATCCTCCGGAGCCCGCGCAGGGTCTTCATGTGCTCGAGCACGCGCGGGCGCAGCGAGGGATCGTCGATGCCGCGGGCGAACACGACCGGGGGCGGGAGGTCGGCGCTGCGCGCCCAAACGGGCGTGCAACCGTCCGGCGCGGCGAGCCGGGCCTGCAACACGTAGGCCTCGTTGTCGAGCTTGCCCGCCATCTCCCGCATGTCGGCGCGGGTCGGCTTCTCCTCGGACTCGGTGAAGTACTGGCCGCGCTCCTCGCCGAACAGCGACACGCCGGTCACCTGCGCGTCGCAGATGCCCCCCTCGGCCGAATACAGGTTGTAGCGCGCGCCGATGACGGCCTGCAGCGACGCGGGCAAGCGCTCGAGCGCGACCTCGCGGTGCACCGCGTAACCGGAGTCGATCGGGTCGACCTTCATCGGCCCCTTTCCCCACGAGAGGCTGGGCGTGGTGGCGAGCACCAGCTCGCCGGCATGCATGAGCAGCGCCTCACCCGTGGCGAGCACCGGCCTGGCCTCCTCCTG